>Ga0126342_10000653_pt1 | contig 40636 bp, 23 predicted proteins | sample Cyp1metagenome_FD_92528 | JGI IMG/M metagenome (GOLD analysis project Ga0126342, IMG submission 92528) | Coral microbial communities from Lord Howe Island, Old Settlement Bay, Australia - Cyphastrea 1 metagenome | ecosystem: Host-associated > Invertebrates > Cnidaria > Coral ...
ACTGAAAAAAACTAACTTGCTAGACACAAGCTGGACGCAACATTGGTCAACTTTAGAAGTTGCGTGCGCGCAGCTGGGACGCTCATTTCATTGAAATCGTTCAACTTTAACAACTCAGAGTATCATAAAGCCTAGTTATTGGAACACCACCGGCCCTAAATAAGGCCCCAGATCATTCAATCTGGGTCCTCTGGGTCTCCTGACGGTTTTGATCATTCAACATGCACGCGTCGCTGGGGCACTCCACGCGAATTCGAAAACGATACCTGCCATATGCGATGATGATCAAAACATATCCATACTATACATTACCCTCTGGTAAACTAACATAGCTATGGAAAATCAGCATTTTTAATGGGAAAACTCACTATAAATGGCCATTTTCAATAGCTACGTTAAATTACCAGAGGGTATCAATACTATACATTACATTGCTACACTATCCAAATATACTCTCCAAGAAAACATGATTCCTGGTCACATCCTCACAGTTGCAATTCTTGCCATGTTCCTTTTTGTTTGGATCATCACTTGTCCTTGCTTCAATCCATCCATTCCTTGGCGCACTGTCCGGTCACGCCCGTGAAATCTTCTGTGCAGGCCGCATTGCCCGCATGACAGACCTGCGCGGGAAAACGGGTCTTATTCAACCTGGCTGATGCAAGGCAACAATTCATGGTACAGCGGTTGTACCGAGTCAACACATGTCAACTGACACTGAAATATCATGAAATATCTGTATAGCTGCAACAACGATATACAACTTATACAACCAACAATTCTTTCAACAAATGTGATCTAGTTAGTGGATTGAAGAAATCCAAGTTGTGAAAGTCATCTTGGATTCACCAGCTTGCAGTGATGCAAAGGTCAAATTTTGACACTACAAACCAGAACAAACACAATGTGGGGCCCCCCAGTTATAAGTTGGTTTATAAACCCCATTAACTATAGTTATAAGTACCACAAACCATAGTTATTGGAGTTATAAACCAACTTAGCTATCTTGGGGGCCCCACTTTGCATGGAAGTGATGTGGTGACCACAGAAGTGGTCGGCAATTCTTACTCTTGACCCAAGGAAAATCTCTTGACTCCTCCGATGGTGGCGAATAATTCTGAACTGCAGCAACTCATATGGTGACTCATCACGAAAAAAGAGTTTGAAGTTTGTAGAATAAAATATCTCCGATATGTTCAGTCTTAGATCTTCATAAATTGTCTTGGGCCTGACTTAAGCCTTCAATCCTGCAGGAGTAAATTGCCAGGAGATCCCAAGAATTTCTCGCAAGGTCGCAGCCACAGCATCTTGCCTTGCTCAAATAGAAATGAAGGATGCCAATCTGAACGTGGCCGTGGGGGACAGCTTCCAAGTGAAGCTTACAAAGCTCAGTTTTCTAAGGACAATGGTTTTTAACTTTTTAACCAATATTTGGAAGTACGACTGGATTCTCTTGGAGCGAAATGATAGCTGCCCTCTGGGAATGGCGGCTGGACAAACTTTTGGGGATGACCCAGTATATTAGCCACCAAAAAACCTGATCAATGGTTTCAAACTGCATCAAAAAACCTGTTGCATATGGGGATGAACTTTTCCAAACATCGAGGTAGCGATGTTTTAACCCATACACTGCCATACAGTAACATCCGATTGGTAGATTGAACATTTGAACATGTTTGAAGCCGTCCAAAAAAAATATGCTCATAGCATCACTAATATGGTCTAAAGTCAGCAACATGTTTGCACCACTAACTCCAGTACAATAGTTTTAGCTCTATCTATACCATTGTGGTAGTGACACCATGTGAAACCATATCATGGATAGTTACTTGTTTCCAGTATAATAGTTTTATCCCTAAATTCCTGTATTAAAAAATATAAATATATGAATCTTCGGAAGCCCGACTCAATGGCAAGGTTGGAATGTGAATTTTGGGGAGGGTAATAAATCGACCATGATCTACCACTATAGTTATATCCCAGTAAATCCCCATGCTGTTCCCATTCAATCTCATTAAATCGCCATAAATCACCATTTGTTGATGGTTAGGTCTCCTCCAAGCTTTGCGGTTTCTAAACAGATTCACAGTCTTCGGATGGCCTGTTGAATAAAATCCACCGTGTTGGTACATCCATTCCTGGCATGAGATCATGGTCCTGGTGGGAGACAAGTGAAAAACATTACATGGAAAACAACAGAAAGGGTGACACAAGGGATCATAATTGCAAACGGAAAGTACCAAATCATGTCCAATAATATTCGATAATGGTGACAACATCACTAAAGATTGCTGTTCCACAGGGACAAAGAATACCCTCTGGTAATTTAACATAGCTATTGAAAATGGCCATTTATAGTGAGTTTTCCCATTAAAAATGGTGATTTTCCATAGTTATGTAAACGTTTACCAGGCCGGGTATATGGGAAAAACGGGGACTAAAAAACCAGGATGCCCTGGCGTATCTTTCAGCTTCTCAGGGAGGCGATCAAAACCCATATGGAATCCCTCGGGTTTTCATAGCATAGCTGGTAACCCACCAAATCATGGAAAAACACGTGGTGTTTGTTTTTTCCGTACCCATATCAGAGGTTCAAAACAAATTTGGTGAACAGTATATAGTCAAATTTGCTTATAATACTAATCATGCAATCAACATGCGACAATCAACGTACCTGTTCAGCAACTAGCCTCGGGAATGCCTTGGGGTTTAAATAAAACAACATGAATCACACGAACTATAGATTTAAATCCCAACTTATAAACATGGTGGACCTCTGCAAATATGTCATGATATGTACCCACCAAGTGACCAGCTCCTGGTTACCCAAAAACTGTTTCACCAACTGTGGCCTTTCAGGGCACCGTTAAGGAGCCTCAACTTTGATTCAGAAAACAACACAATAATGTAAGATCCACCTAGTGCCATAAGGGGATGGTGTATACTGTATAACCCATAAGAATGGTGATGCAATGAGGATGGTGACTATGGCATTGGGTGGATCCCACATGAAATCAGCCCAGCTTGGGATGTGTGCGGCGCCGCACCTATCCGGGCAATAGCAGGCCGCCACTGTCCGGGCATCTGAGGCGTGGGAGTGAACCGGCAGGAGACTACTGACATGAATAGATCGCATAGGAAAAAATGAATGGATAATTTTTGAGATGGAAAACAAATGAAAACAGCAGATTTCTTGAGATAATTCATGGATGGGAAATGATGGAAATGATGGAAATGATGGTCCATTGCAGTGGTGGATATGCATGGTATATCTTCCCATCCATGATGTGAGTCACAGAGTGGCACTATCAAATTGTTTGATTTGTTCAACGAAAAAGAGGGATTTAAATGTGACTAAAACCATGCAGCCGTAGGACCCAAATGATTGTCCATGTGAGTTACATCCCACATCCTGCAGTGATCTTCCTATCAAATGTCAGAGGGAGATTGCTATCTCCACTGATTATTATGATCTAATAGTCTAATAGTAATTAAACTCCAGTTTAGTTTAATAGTCTAAATCATAGTCTAATATCTAATAATCTAATAGTCTAATAGTAATTAAACTCCAGTTTAGAGTCAATCCGGAACAGTTCTTGATGCAACAGGTTCATGGGTTTATTCGACCTAAGGTGTTTTTTGAATTCAAACCCACAGCTCAGATGCTTCAGCTGACTGATCCAGGTTGAGATTCTTGGATATCACACGCCGTTCCCCTAGCATGGCATATCTGGCATATATATCAGGTAGCAGGCAATCAACTGATATCTCAGGATATACTCTTGGAATGTAGCCCAGTCCGATTGTAAATTCACTTAGATCATCTGTAGCACCATGCTTTGTTCAGTAAGCCCATTTGTTTCTTGGTGACCTTGTATCGGAGAGAGCCCTCTGCCAATCCATAATCCATTCTGAACCAGATGACCTTTAACCAGCCACAAGTGGACCCTCCAAGTTCGAAAAGTTGTGAGGACAACATTCAGCCGTACATAGAAACATCCACCATAAATCCTATAGCAATCCCCCAGATATAAACCAACAGAAACCTGAATTCCACAATAGTTCATATCTGGTTGGTGGTTTTAACCATCTTGAAACATATTAGTCAAAAGGATTATCCCCATGTATGAAATGGAAAATAAAAAAGGTTCCAAACCACCTACCAGATGTGTATTCTTATTTCTATACCCATGTTATCCCGATTTTGTATTATGTTTGGTGGGTCAAAAACCGCCCATGTTGGATGGCTTACAGTAAGGTTGGTGAACCCTGTGCAGCCAGGAGCACTGTAGGTGGTGGTACTGCCAAACGCCATTCCAAAGAGGTCGTTGCCTGCAAAAGAGTGGTGATTTCAGGGGAGTTCATTGTAAATTGAATGGGATCTCATGGTAATTTGCTGGCATTTGCGGGAATATGAATGGGACACATATTATATACATATATATATATAACATATTCATATGGATATTATTTATGTATAATTAATAGAAAAATGATGAAAAATGTAAGCACTATACTATGGAAAATAGACAAGTGTAGAACCATCAACCAGTTCTGAGAAGCGACAAATATCTGGCTATGGCAATAAGTATGTATAGTGCTATATTGTAAATAAATTAATAATGATGACATCAATATCATTATGGCTGAATTGCAATAATTCACCTTAAAATAGCTGAAAAGTTTGGCCATCTGGGGGTAATTCCCCGAATCCTAATCATCATTCCAGTGACAGAAAACAGTGAGGTCATGATCAAATTCATCCACATCGATTATCACCATATTTATTGGTTAATTCCCACTAAAATTAAACAAAACCATCAAAATCCAATTAAAAACCATGAACATTCCATTACAAACCATCAAAATTCCCAGTAAATGTCCATCAAAATCTCCGTGTTGCTCTACACCTTTCATCTCTGCCCTGCACCAGGCTCCCCGGCGAGTGGTGGGGATATTGATCCGTTTAGAGGACACCTGGAGCCAGGCCGAAGGCATCCGAAGGCTGCCGGAAGCCGGGAAGCGGGGTGTGGAAATGGTGTCGTACATATTGGTACATCGTACCCGAAAAATGGTGATTTCAATAGGGAAAATTAAGACTAATATCTACAATATGGAAGTTTGCTATGTCCATATTGTCCATTATAAACCGTCCATTTGGGGTTACCCTATTTATGGAAACCCATATGATCCCATCATGATTCTAATCCGATGGATTTGGGAAAACACGGGTGAAACCAACACATGTCACATGTGGGATTATAGAAAATGTTGCTGCCAGTTACTGTATGATTGTTGGGTTATAACCCTGTTAAGTAGATATAATATCTACCATAAATCCTAGCTATTGGAGCGTTTACCAACTTAAAGCAACTTAGCTATCTTGGGGGCACCACCTTGTAGAAATCTACAGAATATGTGGCACCCAAAGCATCACCCATTTCCAGAGCCAGGAATCCCCATAATCCCCATCAAATCACCCTGGTACTCTGCCGATGAGAGGGTCTAGCGAATGGAGGTCCAACAATCCAAATATCATTTGGGTAAAAGGCACACATCCGTGTATTAGAATTATAGTATATCTATCATCAAATAATCATTAATTGGGGATATAATATACTTAATGACATCTATCATCAACTCTCATCTATGAGATTCTATGAGTATATTGTGGACAACCAACTCATACCTTTCCCTACCTTTCCCATAAAATCACTTGACAACTCGACGCCATGGATTCTAAGCGGGACTCCCTGCCGTGGCATCCGGAGTGATGTAAGGATCTCCAGCCTGGGGCGTCGACCAGAAACCATGGGAAAAAACAGTAGACACCATGGTATTTTTGGGTGGTTTCCGGTAAAATCTTCCTGGCATTTTTTTGGGATTTGGGGGATGAAAAGGGTCAGGGATTATGTTAAACAACATGAATAAACTGTCGCTCAGTGATTTGGGGGCCAATGGCAGTACCTCTTCTCATAATTTCGACCTGCGTCCTGAGATGCGTTTGCTGCGCCATGCGAATGGCCCTGACGAGTCTATCCAAGTTGCCTCTGTTTGAAAAGAAAGATACCCTCTGGTAATGACTAACATAGCTATTGAAAATTGCCATTTATAGTGAGTTTTCCCATAGTTTGCCATTTTATAGTGAAAATTCCCATAGTTTTCCCATGGTTTTCCCATGTTTTCCCATAGGGTACAGGAGAGACATGGTTTGCCAACCCAAACTTCCTCATCCCCGCCGAATGAATTCCGCACACCGTCCCGAAACCGCGGTTTTCCCCGAACGGCACCTCGCATGCTCCTCCATCCTGGTGATTCACCAACATGTCCCAAGCGACAACGGTTTGAGTGTGGATTCAATACCCATAGGATCCATGGTGCTGGTAGAAAAATGCTAACATGACTGGGGTATATTGATGGGATCCATGGAGCACCATATATAGCAGCACCATGGATCCGTCATGGGAATATGATTCTACAAACCAGGATACACTGACACAGCCAAGTACAACAATGGGATATTGTGGGTATAATTATTGTAATTCGTCCACTAAAGTCAAACTGAATTAATATAAGCCAAACAAAACTGGAACAGGTCTGCAGTAATGTCCATCTCTTCTGGATGATTTTTGTTGCAACTCCCAAACCTAATCAATCTACGGAATCTAAGGTATGCTTGTGGTTTACGGTGAGGTCGCTTTACAAGAAATCAGACCTAGCGGCACGTCAAAATCATCTCTTCGTCGATGCCCGTGCTGACCGATGTAAAGCTTTGGCCATGCCACTGGAAAAAAAAACAGTGTAATTACTGGTAAATTGGTCATGTAAATGAGGGACTGGTCTGAAAGTCACCTGCCTTCATCTTCCCCAGCGAGTATAAACAATAACCGTAAAAGAAGCATGAAATGAAAAGATGGACCAAACGAGATTTAAGAATTCCAATCTCAAATCAGGCGCCAAGATATCCAAGGGGGCTGTTTGCCCCTTGCAGCAACGAAGCTGGGCATTCCCCACGCGGCAAATGAAGGCGGCAGGTTCCGATTGTGCGCAAGGCTGCTCCTGCGCAGATTTTCTTGGGGAACTGCACAGCTGCACACAGCTCGCTGCACTTTGAATATCTTGAATTTAGTTTTGAAAGAAATGTTTGATCACAAATACCAGCTGACGGTTGACTCACTTCGTCTTACTTCAGGTATCGTCCAGGAGTTCATACAGTAGACATGGAAATGGATTTGAACTGACTCTGATCGGAATCCATCATACAGAGTATATGTTACCAAGGAATGAACATATTCCACCAACCACTATGAAAATGAAGGTATACCATGACTCCTGAAATTGTTGACTCCATCTAATTATGATACTCATATGCCTTTTTGCCGATCAACCTGTGGACACATGCATATTTGCAGCAATGTTTGTGTTCAAGTATAATATGCTTATTTTGTTTGACTATGATCATGGTTTGTTTTTGGTTTTCGCCTGTATGTCTACCCTTTCTATCTTTCTACCTAGCCATCTCTGTCTATCTATCTATGCATCTATATATCTCCCTACAAAGTTCTATCTATCTCCCTACTGATTGATACCTATCTGCCATTCTTCGGCATCTATACTTTTTTGTCCAATATTGTGTGCTTGTTCTGTCCCATCGGTATCTGAGTCTATAGACCTTGCTCTTTATTTTCTGTTTATGACTTGTAACATTAAAATCCCCAGTCCTTATTGTGATATCCTGTGCATATCTACTTAACATATACATTCACCAAAACCAGCAAAAGCCCCTAGCCTAGTACGTGCCCTGGGGCCCTGGGGTCTGGATCCCTGATAATATTCTGACAGTCATCTCAAGTCACCATCAAAAGGTGGGATGTCATGATTCTATATGGATAAGGGTCAAAATGGAAGACCTAGGGGACCACAGATGTTAGTCTGGTTTAGTATTAACCATCCAATGATTGGGGTACCTAATTTTGACCCATACCCATATGATTCTGATATATTCTGACCCATGCAACTTTTAAATAACCTATATATGCTCATGAAAAAAACTGAACCGTTACCACAATAATTCATTCAAGATCCATCTCATCGTTTCCCCCGTCGCACCTGCACATTGGTCACCGTCCCCGTCTCATCATAAGTGGTGACAAACTCCGCCGTCCAACTACCTGGTAAGCGGCTCACAGATTGCCACCTGTTTTTCCAACCGTGGTGAGTTCATGTTGCGTGTGTTTTCTCAATGTCTAGGTCCTTTTTTTTAATTCTGTTAAATCCTGTGACAAATCATTTTTTGATTACTTTGCGTCAGACTTCCAAGTCTTTGTTTCACATGCGTTTCAGGACTTGAGTCAAATTTCTATAAACATTTGGACCCGAGGAAGGTACTTGAAAAAGTGAAGAGCGTAGCATCAAGAGCGTGTTGGAAGGTACTTGAAGAAGTGAAGAGCCTAGCATCAAGAGCGTGTTGGAAGGTACTTGAAGAAGTGAAGAGCGTAGCATCAAGAGCGTGTTGGAAGGTACTTGAAGAAGTGAAGAGCGTAGCATCAAGAGCGTGTTGGAAGGTACTTGAAGAAGTGAAGAGCGCAGCATCAAGAGCGTCCTGGAAGGTACTTGAAGAAGTGAAGAGCGCAGCATCAAGAGCGTGTTGGAAGGTACTTGAAGAAGTGAAGAGCGCAGCATCAAGAGCGTGTTGGAAGGTACTTGAAGAGGTGAAGAGTGTAGCATCAAGAGCGTGTTAGAAGCAGTGTGAACAAGAAGTTATTACCCACCCCCACCCCACCCCACCCCACAGGCGTTACAAGCCGCCAGCCAACTACTACCTTCACCCGAGCAAACTCCCTGGATGGCTTTTTGAGAAAAAAACATGGAATATAGTAGGATATAGTAGGATATCATGGGACATCATAGCCGCTATTTCATGGGATCTTCCCTGGGCATTGGCCAGGGGTTTTGCCATTCAGAAACTCATAGGACATGAAACCCTTCGAGGTGAAATCAATATCAATCCAACACATTGAAACTCGTCCGGACGACCCCAAAATCACATGGTGTTATGACAAAACGTGTCCCGTGTCCCTATCAAAATAAAGCATTTAATGGGTGGTTATTCGGAAGTTACACCCTACTTTTGCACAAACCCACATTGTTTCAACTTGTCAGCCATCAACCATAAAAACCATAAAAACCAGAAAAACTTTGAATTCCTTTTCAACCATCAACCATCATCAACCATAAAAACTTCGAAATCATATCATTGACCCCAGGGTATCAAGGCGCTTGCGCCTCTCCCGGGTGGACCGAAGAAACCAGCGCCAGCATAGGAGTAGTCCACGACACAGGAACTTTGCAGGCCGTACCTCGGATAGGAACTGGAGGATGTCCTCCCAATTGGGGCGGGGATGGCAAAGCAATGATGTAACGATTCAAAGGGCGACGTATTTAAGCAGCAAACATATGCTGCTACATATGGTGAACATGAGTAGCAATATGTTTGACATTGTTTGACTACCAAAAAACGTGGTGAATCAATGTGAATCAAACACGGTCCCAAAATTTAAAAAGGGTGACCTCCATTACCTCCATCCCCATCCTGTGGGCTGAAACTGAAGTCTATAGGTGCCATCCAGGGGATGTCACCACCAGATATGTTAGCCATGCGATGGAATCAAAGTCCTGGTAAGTGGCACTTGGTCATGCTTACCCATCGAAAGCCCGTAAATATGCCTTTAAAATGCGTATCATACCTGTACATATCCTGTAAAACCTCGTTTAAAAAAAAGGTGTCAAAGGCGACCGCCGATGCAGCCAAAAGCAAATTGCGCTTTGACTATTTTATCATGGAATATGTTGCAAAACCCTATTCTTGGGATATGGAAGCTTAAGGTGGATATATGGTGGATATGATATATTGTTTAAGTATGTTTAAGTTATAGGGGCCCTATATCCTCCTTACCCAGGTAATAATTCGGTGACATATCACTGCAGCCCCATATCGGATGTTTGATGGTCATCCTCTGAGAGGCCGTTGCGAAGAAATTTAGGCCACCCCACTTTCCATCTGCAGTGTTGAATTCTTCACGTCGCATGTAGCATTGATAAAGTCCTGGCCATGCCCGCAATCTTGGATCTAACATCAAAGGGTATAGAGAGCGTGGCAAACAAAATCTACATGTCATTACCACTGTCTTGGATGTATTTACAATACTTTCTTTGCCATAGCCCTATCCTGAAGTCAATCCTTGTGTCCCGCGTTGACCCTATGGATCCATTTACTTCCTGAGAAGGGGCTTTGGATCCGTAGGCTGCAGCGATTGCAGCCAAACTACCTACTGTAAGCTGCACAATGTCATCCAATTTCTCGCTTGAATATGGCCTCTAATTACAATGACTTGGACCTTGACCGGTTGCCGAAACTGGACCCAAATCCAAAAAACCTCCTACGGGGCTTGGTGGGGTGGGTGCATTTCCAGGGTGCACCTCATCTTTTCCGAAAATTCCGTCGAGGATAATTTTTTTTGCCACACCCAGGAATGGCAGGGAATAGCCAAATTAGGTATCTTTTCGGTTACCCTCTGGTAAACGTTTACATAACCATGGCAAATCACCATTTTCAATGGGAAAATCCACGAACTAAATGGTCATGTTCAATAGTTTTTTGTATGTTTACCGGAGGGTAAGTTATATGTTTTCTGGAAAAATGATGGGATATCTGTTCATATTATTTGGGTTATAGATAACTAGTCCTTTGCCGTCTCCGCTTCCAATAGAAAAACGTCTCCGCTGGGATTCCACGCGACGACTCAAGCAGTCTGTCGTGGTGCAACCTGAGCTGCGCGCCATGGAAACCCATGGGTTTCCAGCTTGGATTCATGGGGGGTTCACCAAAAACCGGGTCCAAATTGCCATTGTTTCATATGGAAAACATGATGATAATCCATTGTGCCGATATGGGTTTTGGATGGTTTTGGACACCTTGTTGGCTGGACAAACTGATCTCCGTCTTTTTCAGTGTGATTTCACCAGGCAATCAAAGATCAGCCATTCAGAGCATATACAAAGAATTTTAAAGTTGTGTTTCTTCCAAAGCATGGTCGTCATTGCCATAGTTTGCTTTTAGTTCCAAAACATGACACATTCTTAGGTTCCATAGATTCCATAGTGATGTTCCATCATGTTCCTGTCTTCATTTCAGAAAAACCCAGCTTCTTGGATTTGCTTAAAGGAACCCCCAAAACATAAATATGGGTATGGGTCAATACCTATAGATGGCCTTTTTAGTGGGATGAACATCCATTTACCAGCTATTTTGATGTTCACCAGGGGTACAAGGTTTTGACACACTGCCATATAACAAACATACATTCCCTTAATGCCAGGTAGTGGATTTCCGTTGTTCACAGGGCCGATCGGTCGAGTGGCTGGGTGATCGGTCGAAGACCCCATTCACTTCTAATCTCTGGCGCCTCGAGGCATCGAGACTCGGGAGTTTTCGGGAGTTTTCCCGTGGCATCCGTGGCATCCGTGGCATGGGATGGTTAGAAAATGTTACTCTCTGGTAAACATACAAAAAACTATAGAAACCCACCATGTTTCATGGGAAAATTCACGATAAATGGTGATTTTCCATAGTTATGTTAAATTACCAGAGGGTAGAAAGGATGGGATGGTAAGGATTGGTCTTCTATGGTTTCATGAGAAAACATATGGAAAAAATACAGGAAACCCATGGGGGGTTGACTCTGGAAAAGCTACCTACTGGAAAGAAACGAGTGCAACCGAGCAAGAAAATTGGTTTGATATAGGGATAACAACAAAAAATCACTAGGTACCAGGTACCAGGACTCACGTCCCGATTTCTGGAATTATCCCAGACACACACACACACACACCTAAGCCATGCCAAGCCTATAAGTAGTGGACATGTGTCTGACAACTATTGAAAATGATGATTTTCAACAATTCTTGATTTGTTCATCACTGGTTGGTGGTTTCAACCCCTTTGAAAAATATTAGTCAGTTTTGCCACTTTGCAGTTGAGTGCTTCGACAGCCGTGCAGAGGACCCGCGATTAGCTTGTCACTCTCACCCTTTGTATAACATTATCCCATTTTGAGATCCCTGTGAGTCCAGGGTGCCTTAAAATTCCGTTGCGTCTTCCCCCCAGTGTGGAGGTATCGCCATACTTCTTCCGAGACCTTGATACCATGCACCAGTTTTGGTCGGAGATTGATTCCCCATGTAGTGATGGTTGGTCCATAAGCATACCTGCATGTCATGGCACTGCAGCTTGTCAATCCACCATCGCAAAAATTTGAGCCAGGCATGATTCTGCAGACCCAGCCTCTGCGTCGTAACGTCAGCTTCAATGCTATCCTCTCTAAGTTTCCAAACATTTCCATCCGATCGCACAGGCACCTGCGACCTGGTGTCAATGCAGAAATCAAAGTAAATTTCCACAGCAGAAACAGGTGGCCCATCAAACCATTGCAGCTTGATCCACCAAGAGAGAACACGTTGGGCAAACTTAGCTCCGAAAGGACACCTCTGGATATCTTGCTGATCTGGACCAGGAATGATCCTGGCTATGCCTTGCATATTCCACAGCTCCGCAAAAGATGGTTGCACATCGATTGGCCGCTCACGAGGCCTTACATTGAAGGACCTCGCATGAATTTCACACAGCAAATCATGGTAATGACGTACACCTTGTTCACGTGCCTTTTTACGCTCAAGGAGTGTCTCAAACTTTTGCCACTCAGTGAAAAAATCAGCTGCAACTGCTTTCTTCGCCTCGCCATCAACAACGTTATTGAAAAAAGCATCTTTGCGCATCTGACCTTCATCTAAAGTTCTCCAATTCACATGAGCCTTGACTTTGGTTATGGTGACTTCACCAGCATCTCTCTGCCTCAAATGCCACGCAATGACATCCCATACGTCCGGATGTGAGTTGGAAGTTGGAGACACACCGTTCGCGATATCGCAAAGCATTCTTTCGACTTCCCCAACAACGGCCTCACAGTCGGTGTGGAGATTGACTTTCCAGAAGTTCTGTAAGGCTAACAGGACAGCAAAACATTCCCCCCTATATGCAGAATGATCTGGTGTGGGTAGCACTTGTCGCGCGACCAACTGCCATTGATACTCCCCAGTGACCAGGATCACCGCCGCCCCTGCTATGGCATGTTCCCATGACGTGTTGTTATAACAAGTTCCATCAGTGTAGACATTACCAAATGAGGAAAGGTCAGGAAGGACAAACCGAAAACTTTGATTGAACAAGTTCTGTCGCAACAGCACAGCATCATTATCATCAGGAATCAGGCCAAAGTGGAGAACTGCAGAAGGTTGTTTCTTGAGCCATCTAATGGTACCCTTATATTTATCCCTCAAGTCACGGAGCCCATTACAATGGTAAATTCTATGGTCTTTGCTGTCAACTGCCTCGCAGAATGGACAGTTTGCATCTTCCTTGGCATAGTGAGCTAAGGCATCCATGGTGACATGCTTTCCACTGGCGATAGCAGTTAAAAGGCCTTGCTGCTGAGGGCCTCGATCCTTCAAAAGCTTCCGGAAACCATTCACAGAAAACGCAGGCAGATCAAAACCTTTTCTCTGAATTCTGGTACAAACAGTCGCTTCCCAAGCTTTGTCTAAGCACCGGAAAATATAAGGGATGGAGTCATCAACCCAGTTGCACCTGATTCCAGTTTCATGTACTATAGAGGCTCCAGCTTCACATCGCCATCCAGTATCACGCAACGCGCAATGAAAATGAGCAGAGATCCCTGAAACCCTGTTTTTGCTGACATGTTTGGTAATGCGGTGCAGGAAGGCTTCTTTTCTGCCAGGAAATATTTTGAAAAATCTCCTGAAAAACTTCAATCTGCGGCGTAACAGTCTCACCTGTGGGTCAACAACTAGTCCTGTAGCACTGGTGGCAAGTAAGGCATTTGCACCTGACCTATAGAGACCTAGTGACGAAGCAATTGCACACCTCAAGCTATGAAACTGTTTGTTGGTGAACCGTACCAATTCAGATCCATAACTAACAATGCCGACGCCGACAGTTGTGCACATGCGTCCCATGAAGTTCTTTGGTACTTTTTTCCTTTTGACCCTTTTGAGAACCCTTAAGGACTTCTTCAGTCTCGCAAGGCAAGTCTTTTTAGCAGTCTGCTTTGTGTAAGCCATGTCACATCCAAGATCTTTTGCTGAGTGTTGCACTGGAACCTTTTGACCATTCATAGTAACACAACCAAGCTCTTTTCGCATTGCCTGAGAAGTGCCCCAAAGCCATGATTTACCTGGGGAGAGTTTCATTCCTAGACAATGGACCAACTGTTCCAGCGACTGAATCACCTGAACCAACGTTTGGACAGCATGTGCAATAACTGCCCAATTGTCAGCAAACATGGACACAAGGACCGACGGACAGATATTTTGCATCACTTTGGCGGCAAGTACTGTGAAGGCGACCATGCAGGTAACGCTGGCAGCACATCCCTCAGGCACCCCGCAAGAACTTGGCACCTCATCGCCAATTTGTCCAGCAATGTCTATGTATCTGTTCAAGTTATGTAACATGGCCATGTGCGCATTGATGTACTCCTGGGGAACCCCAAGTTTGGAAAGCAGTTGCTGTAGTGGCCATCTAGGAACAAGATTAAAACACTTCTGAAGGTCAATGACTAACCCGCAACGATGCTCTCCAGTGGTGTGCGCAACATCGACGACATCTCCCACCATTGCTGCAAGGATATCAGCACTTATCTTGGATGCAATGCCACCGACTTGCGGTGGAACATGTTGCCCCAAAAACTCCAGAACCTGCAAGCTACGGTATCTGCTCCACAGCCGGTAAAGCACACTAAGAATGGTAATTGGCCTGATCCCAAGAGGCTTATTGACTGACTCGCCTGGTTTGGCTAACATCGCAACTCTAGCTAGTGTTAAGCGTTTGGGCCAACCCATGCCATTTTCAACTGCCTTGTATATGCAAAAGAGCCATTCCAATAGGACAATGGGCATTCGCTTGACATCCATCATGGAGAAACCACATGCTCCCCTGGCACTGCGGCATTTTACCCCTCTCATCATTTGTTTCCAACTGTCGATGCTGAATGGCTTGTAAGGGCATGACGGGCAATCATCAAGAGCAGTGATGAACTCGGCAACCTGTGATTTGTCATCATCGGAGCTTTCTGGGTTTTGCCACAGCTCACTCCATGCATTGGCGACATGTTCCTGCATCTCCTTGGGATCAGACGTGTGGTTCTCTTGGAATACCTTCATGTCATTTGCATCACGGCAAACTGCCGGTGGATTGACATACAGGAACCTGCTGTCCACTCGCTCAAGCATGAGCAACTGGCCTTGGAACTGGACAGGCATGCCCTCTTCCAACACGCACGGGTTTTCATACAGAATCTTGTTGTTACCTTCTTTCTTCCACCTCTGGCTGCAAATTTTCTGGCATTTGGAGAAAGTGATGAAAGATGGTGGTGGTGGCGTAGCATCTCGAACTGACCGATAAATTAAGCGCCCCCCTCTGCCTATGTCTTCCATCAACTGCATCCTACGAAAACTGCATCGTAGGTTTCTCTCCATTGTGACTTCATCTTTCACGAACTCTTGAAGCTGCAGACACAGGGCCTGCACGTACTCAGCAGCAGGTAATGCAGTTGGCACAAAGAAATGAAAGTTGGACAGGACCCATGTTTGGAAACCATGTTCAAAACCGTTGGCTTCACAAATTTTGATCCAGAGCTGGTTGCATTTCATTCTTGTGACTTCACCCCCATTTCGTTCCAAGGCTTCAAGCTGTCTTGATAGACTCTGTACCCTTCGCAGCTGCTTCACATGTCTTCTCACGCTAATGGACGGCTGGCATATTGGGATACAAAAGTCACTGCTGCCCCCTTGTTTGAGCATGGGCGCAGCAACAGGGGTGAGCTTTTTGATTCTGTTACGGCAACGTTTCCAACATCCCGCAGGTGCATGCTGTGGTCGCCCCTCAGCATCAACGCATGAGACAGCGGCCGACTCCTCGAAGGCCAATGCAAATTGCCGTATTGCATCGTCCTCATGTCCCTGGTCAATGGCATCTTGAAACTTCCGTCTCCTGGCATGGCAGTTTTCAATTGCAGCACTGTTCATTCTTTTTGCATCCAATTGGATATCGTCAATGCTTCTGGGCAAAGACCAGACCTGCCTGTACTGAACCTTTACGTCCATGTCAAATGTGGCTTGAAGGACTGGATGTGAGTCAAACATCTGCTCATGGGCGGTCTCGCATGCAGTCATATATTGTCTCAGGACCGGATTGACAAGGATAAAAGACTTTCTAGTGCGATCCCTGCAAGTGGCATCCAGTGGTGTTCCATATCTTTGGTGACAGGACATTGCGCAGTCAACCCATCCCCTGTTTTGGAGGATCGGCCAAAAGGGAACTTCGTGCAATTCTCTGTTGAAGTCGCCTGTGATGACTGCAGGACCTTTGAATGCCACCGCTCTCTCAATACCTGGCCTAGATGCCGCAACGAAAACACTCTCAGCATCCGTGAGTGTAGTGTTGTTTTCCGGGGGACCATAGATGGCACAAACATACATAGGCAAATTAGGGCTTAATCGGACAATGGCATCTGTAAACCGACAGGTGACAAAAGCATCGTGATCAAGCATTTCGGGATACGGTTGCATCGGAAAACGGCTCATGATTGCAGTACCGACTGCTTTGCCTCTGTAAATCCCATTGTTGTCTGAATGTTTTTCGGCAGCCTTGCTGAAGACTGAGTTGATATTCATTGCTCGAAACCTTGACTGGGTCACTTCCTGTGCTTCGGTTGTGTGCGAAGTTTCGCAACCTGTCCAGATTCCGTCATTGAATGATGCAATTTCCTCTTCTCTCCCCAGCAGTTGTGTGGGATTGAAAGTGGCGATGATGAAGGGGCCTGGGTTTTCTGCTTCACCTACTCTTCGCACTTCATTGCAAAAGGCATCTTGAAAAAACTGCGTAATTGAGTGCATGACCAAATTAACAGCATACAGCGAATTTCTGAGGGAGGGCAATCTCTCCACATGTGTCTTCATTTTACCCACGACAGGCTCGTAGACTCTAATTACTCTTCCCTGAGCACAGGCCCTTTCGTTGTGGAGGGCCTTGGCCTTGCTAAGGGCCTCATGTTCTTGTGCACTACCTGTCAAACATTTGGATTCAAGTGTAAGTTTTGGCATTTGCACACTCGCATTCCCATTCTCAAAACTGCATGACATGTGTGGGGACGGTTGAGCATTGAAAGCGGTCTCTTCACACTCTGTCTTAGCATTTGAGTAAACATAAGAGCTCTCCCACTCATGCGGTTCAGGGCCGCATGAGGAAAGCCAGGTGACTAGAGCACCCCAACATGCATGGCAAACTTCGTTTTCACAATTTACACACGCGGGGGTCACATTCACGACCCCTTGGACTCTGCAAATTCTCACGGCACTGTCAAATTTCTCAAGGGTGGTACACCACCCACCGCATGTACGCCAATGTTGGAAATCGCAACAAAGAGCAGTCAGCTGGTCAGGTACAACACATCTAGCAGCTCCCTGACAGCCATCAATATGGTGACCAGGTATACCCGGGGGGTATGCCCAACAATTACAAAACATCTTCCTAAAGGAATGGCAAGCTGGACTGTTGAAAGTGCATCCATGACCATCACCGGAGTTTCCATGGAACGAGCAACTCCCTGGGAGGCAATATCGGAGAAATCCACATTTTTGGTTTGTACCCTTTTCCTGCATGGAACTGTCATCATACTTCACGGTGGGGAAGCATTGGAAAGGAAAATGGGCAACCCAACTTGTAAAATTAGTGTCATCAATTTTTTGCTTGATTGACGTTGTGGTGTTCCTCTGCAATCCTCTCTCATGTGCGAATGGCACACATGAGGTAGGCCGGGTGTCAAAAGCACCCTTGTTCTGGTCCACTTTGACAATTACTCCAATATGGGTATTCCCGTTCCCATGTAAGCTAAACATGCATGGAAAAGACCATATGACGGAGGCACCACATGATGTATGGCAGACTCCAATCTCAAAATCAAACTTCACAAGAGTAATGCACACAGCTCCACGGATGATGCTGTGTGGAATCTCCTGTTTTGGCTGCCTCATGCTTTGAAACACATTAGCCACCAAATTATGCATCTTCAAGCAATAAATTCCTATGGTACTGACATGTTCCTCAGTGATAGCACAGCTACCATCGCATGCAATGACATATTGGACCTTGCAACACGGTGTGGTTACCAGGTTTGAATCTGCAGAAAAAATCCTACCGTGGCAGCTGTCAAATGAGTAACCTGGTGTACTAAGTGGGCAAACCCAACACGTACGGAACGCTTCATCCAAGAAGTTGCAAGCAGGTCTGCATGGGATGCAACAACAGCCATCATTGGAATTTTCATGGAACGACCAACTCATAAGGTGTTTACCTGGTTGCATTTCAAAATTGGGATAAATACAATTTGTCGGTCGGTGACAATCAGCATGCTTGACACTGAAAAGGGGCTCGGAGAGGAGATCCACCACCCAGACCACAAACGTACTGGCATTGTGGCTACATCCATTCAGAGGCATAATGTTTCGAGGCAATCCCCTCTCCTGCGTGGAAGGATCATGTGAAACAGGCCGTGGGTCTGAAGCACCCTCCACACATTCATGTGCTGAAACGTCACCACCAGTTTGCATTCCCTTCTCAAACAAAATCATGCTGTATGGTGAAAGAGAGGCGTCACATTCACCACTACATGTAATAGCTTCATGGAGATACTCTAGCTGCACCCAGGACATTTTCTCCCCAAGGTTTTTCTTTCCCACAACGACACGATTCACGGTGGGCAGTAAAATACGCAAGACAAAGGAAGAAAGCCTGTAACCCTGGGGTGCACCATCATGTTTTGAAAGGTCTGGCCCCTCCCTCGTCGTGATGTTTGGGAGAAGCAACATAATTAACGATGTCATGTCATTGCCGACACAGGGACCAATCTTCTCCTCAGGCAACGCAGGAGCTTGGCAATATGCAGGCACAAAGTTCTGTCTAGAACGTTTGAATTTGGTGTCAATTAATTCATCGATGACGGTGCTTTCAATGTTTGAAAAACCATACTTTTTATTTTGATAGGGACAAGCATTACCCGAGCATCGGCTTGCACTGAATTTGGCAAATGCTTTTTTATGTTTTACATATGCATGAAAGTCGAGGTTGGCATGGAACGGGCGAGAGTGGTAGGCATTTGGCACAGAGGATTTTTTATGATTTTTTCCTACCACCCCGTCGATATGCACCTCACTGTACAATTGAGGTTTCGCTTGAGTCCAATGGTCAAGGACTGGCAACTTTTGTTCAACCTGGCAATGTGCATCTACACCGTCGCGGACACTTTGGAATGCGTCCATGCATGTGCTTTCTGCAATGATTTCCACGCTGTGTTTACCCTCTTTGCAGATACTGTTCCCATGCAGCCCCTCAACGGGCATAAAGAACAATTGCATGACCAGAAGGAAAAAGGCACAGGCAAACGGAAATCTACGCTTGGTCCTATCATAGGATAGTCAACTTTTGGTGGCAAAGGGATCTGCACGCCCATTGCCAGTTTCATCTACACGCTGTCGTTTGTCTGGATCCCCATTCATATTCTGTTGCATCGTTTTTTCCAGGCTTGACTGCATTGAAGAAAACATGCTCTGCATCTGCTGTATGATAGCCTGACCTGATGTGGCCACACTGGTTTCAACCTCCTGGAGCTTCTGGCGTGTGAATGTCTGCTCTTGCTTCATCTGGCCCATGTCACTGGTAATGCTGGCATGGCTCTTTTCAGCACAATCTTTTACGTCTTGCAAAGCACTTTGGAGCTCTTCAATCCTTGCATGGGCGCCGGCCAGTTTCTGGTCGACAACTGCAGCGATTTGGTCATCAATCTGGGCTTTGAACTCAGCAATCCTGGACGTTGTTGATACCTGGACTAGGTTGCTCTGTTGGTCCCTGATCGTATCAACTCTGAACTCCCTTGCTACCATAGTTACCGGCTGGGAAGCGGTACCATGTTTTTTCATTTTCTCAACAACAACGATCATGCCGTTGATCCCTAAGTGGCACGTTGGTGGGTCATGTTTGGACGCAACAAGCCATTTCTTCATTCCCTGGGGTTTGATTGCATTGGCATTCCAACCTGCGCGGCCTAATGCAAGGGACAACTCATCACGATTGATCTGCGGTACATTTGACAAAATGTATAAAGTTTCTTCATCAGAGAAGCTTGCTGTCTCAACGTATGCAGTTTCTGGCATCAACGCTGCACGCAACTGATCAGCATCTTCCCTTTTGCATCGGATGCAGTAGACCTCGCCTCTTTTGGCAACCCCAAGAGCTCTCGGTGTTGTCTCTGCTTTCGCCAAAACTTCAGAGAGGTGCCCATTAGGAAGTGAGATCGTCACAAATCTTGGATCGTGTTTTCGTTCGGGGGTTTTGGGATTCAGGAAGATCCCAGCCACACCACTTCGACCCAGCACTGCGCAGAGTAGGTTGTCAGCAATGCGAAAAAACCCATGCCAGTGGTCGGCCTTGGAAACATGTGTGACCTGTTGTAGGTTCCATGCTTTGATACTCCATGTTGCCAGTAAATTGGATCCCCGAAGTTCCGGGATATGTACACCAATGTAGTGAAGAGGTACTGAAACATCATCCCAGCTTGTGACATTGTTCTGAAAGATCGTAAACTCAATGGTCGTTGAGGCAACTTGGTCAACAACAACGGATGGGATCTTGAGATCAAAGCTGATGGGAACATCTCCAAATTGCATCAAACACCCCTGGACAATGATTGGTGAACCCGACAATGTGTACGCCGGAATGCTAAGGACTTCACCAAATTCATGGCACCCCTTGCCAACCACCAACATGGCCAGTGGATCACAGCTCTTGACTCCATTGGTTGCCCATTTCTTAGCATCTGCAGAGTTGACTACACACATTCCCGATTGATCTCGGCCAAACCTTGTAGTTTCGATCAATGCAACCGCCTCACCACCTGCTGAAAAATGAGAAGGGTCAATTGTGATCCTGCTTGCATCAACTTGGAACTGTTCCGTCTGGATCTTCGGCTTAGTGTCACTTCCCGTAGATTTGAGTTTGTTCTTTTGTTTAGCACTTTGGAAGGCCTTCAATTCATCCAGGGTGATGAGTCGAAATTTGTTCTCACTTGCAACAGTCTTCACCTGGGTCCAAAACGCATCATCAGAAAGGCTGAGCTTGAATTTGTCAGGCGAAACTTTCGAGAACAGGGACTTGACTCTTTCTTCAACACGGTCCTCTGGAACTCCTCTACTTTTCAACATTTCGGTGATTCTTGTCTTGGCATCCCCCTTTCCCCCACCCAGCAAAGGACAGATGCGAAAAGTGAAGATACCATCCGATGACGTTTCATCGATCCTCGTCATGGGGTCAACCACAACTGAACCCTGAACACAAATGATACTGACTTGCAACTGCGCAACTGTCATGAAACTAGCCGCAATCTCAGCGATGGTGATGTCTTTGGCAACAGTCACCTCATCATGTCGGATCTTGAATGGAGACCGGATGTGCCTTTTGACACCAGTTCCTGCATACAGCAGCTGTACAGTCGGAGAGTCAATTGCTCGACCATGATGCCTGACACAGCTGATGTCTGTGACTCGAAGCGGTCTGAAACCGTTCCATTGGATTTGGATGTTTTCAAAGTCGTTGACCTTGGCCGATCCTGCAATCTCGTCATCACCTTGGAAGGCATTCCAAGTAGTTGTAGCATGAATGTCTGGAAAAAGCTGCTGGACAAGTTCCACAACACTGGTGTTGTGCTTGGCACAGACCGTTCTTGTGACCTTCCTAGTTGGGTGACGTGCAAACCATCTCCTCATAGTGCATGGCACAGGGGCCATACCCACATCTGCAACTTCTGCACTCCTAGGTTCCCAGCTGACATACCCAGGCAAGCACGCTTTAAACTTCAGCTGGAACTCCGTGGTTTGATACCCGAACAAGTAATCATCCTCCTTCACAGGCAATTGCTGAGAAGTCAGCACCAACGCATCTGGACTGCATCCAATCTTGACAGCTGAGTAGGCAATCGCTGCCTTGGCTGTCCACGTGGTATCAGCCTGCAGGCTGAGTGCAATCTTCAGGGATTCTTCTCTGCACGTGACTGCAGCGAACACCGGACAAAAACTCAGGACTTTCACGGGTTTGCAATTGATGGATTGGTTCCATGCGACACTGCAATTGTCAAACATAATCTTCTCAAAATGATTTTCATTGGCATGAGGCAAGGCTTTGCAAATGATCTTACCAACAGCATCAGTGTTGTTGGTGTTGACGAACATGATCCAATTGTTTTGACAATGCTGCAGTGTTACCATGCCCCCACCATATTCATTACCAAAGACGGCAACACCTCGTGGGTCATTCACTTGAGAAAACTCTGGCATGTGTACAAAGTGACTAGTTGCCACCACATCTTCCTCCTCGATTTCAAATGGAACAGTTCCTGGGATGGTTGGAGGTACACTCATAGATTGATCAACAACCTTGATTTTCTTCGCCGCTGGTTCATTGGGGATCTCCTCCAGCTCCCAAAAATGCCCATTGATTTTAGGGATCCACTGAGACATCTTGATTGCGTTTGCTTGGAATGCCTCCACTTGCTGGATCTGTGTACCCTGTGGAGTAAACGGTGACAAAGGGCCTAGGAGAACATGTGTCTTGTGCAATTGCAACCAAGCATGGGCGACCGACAATCCGTTCCCAGCCATACGCCATGAAACACTAATATCACTTGACATGACAGTGCTTTTGGAGTATCCCATGCTGGCAATCATCTCCCACGGCGATATGTACCTGATACCTTTGGCATCTCTGAACAACATGGTTTGAAGGCCCTTGCATCTCAACATCTCGACGGGAAGTTCATGTTGCTTACCATACATGGCCATGAATCCAATGAACTGCTGGCAATTGATGACAACTCTTGCGTTCAGGACCTGATCCGCTGACGGGTTTGGGATTTTCTGGAGTCTGTTCTTCAACCATTGGGGTGCATACTCCAGCATGGACATCATATTCATGAGATCCTCACTCACTACCAACTGTCGACGCTCAGTCTCACTCATGTTGACTTGTTCGGCATCTGCTTGGCTAATGGTGGGACACTTGGCAACTGGCTCAAATGCGCGATCGGTGAATGCGATTGAATTTGCCATGAACTGCCGGGCATGCTCAATCGGCACATTCTCATTCACAAAAGTTCCTAGCCATCTATCACGCTGGACAGGCAGGACCCTCGCACAATCAAACACACCATGCAAAACAAGTTTCAACCCCGACTTCTCAATTTCGGAAATGAGCTCCCTGAAATCTTGGTGCCTAGGGAGACCTGGTACATTCTCAATGAGGGCCAGAACGACACCCAACTTGGCTGCTTGGGACAAGACCGACCGACAGACCTGACCATCCGGACAACGCAGACCATGACCAGCACCGGCTGTGCTCCAAGGCTGACATGGCGGTGAACCAAGGACAATGGAGACATTTACCAGGCCAATGGCGACCCACGTATCAGGGCAATTGACATCATCATGCAGTACACATCGGAACACCTGACCTGTTTCAAGCACCTTGTCTACATACTCCTTAGATTTCATGCATCCAATTCCTAGTTTCCTAGCTGTGGCATAGGCGACGTTCTCATCGGAATCGATCAGCAACACGGGAGACATGTTCATGGCAGAAGCCGCCTCAGACCATCCACCAAGCCCTGCAAAGAGCTCAACAGCATTGAGGTTACCTCTGTTCTCTGACGTGCACAAATAGATCTTTGTCAAATCCTGGTTCATCTGGAAGCTAACAACCCCATCCTTCCATGAAACGGTGAAGTTAGCCACAATGATATCCATGTTTTTGTGGAACATTGCATACCACTTCTCTGGAAACATTGCCATGCCACATGTGCCATTGACACACACGTGACAACATGTGGCACCAACCGACAGAATCTTCACATGAACTCCATCAGTCACCAGTGCCATTGCGGCACCGAATGTACCTACCCAGGGCTTCAGTTGAAAGCGGCCGAACCTCTGGCAGGACCCTGAGCAATGACGGCTAAAATATTAGTCAGTTGGGATGATTATTCCCAATATATGGAAAAATAAAAAATGTTCCAAACCACCAATCAGATCATCTTCTCATCTGATTCTATCATTTCTATCCACTGAGACATCTTGGATTCCATCATCCCAATGGGGGGTTCCTGGTTCAGGTGCCTCAAAAAATCAACCATGAACCATCTTGAAGCCACCAACCAAATGTGTATAATGTATGTGTATATATGTATATATATATATATGTATATATATATGTATATATATATATGTATATATGTATATATATATATGTATATATATATATATATATATATAGTATAACAAATGCAAATAGATCAACACATATGTGCTAGATTCAAAACATGCGAAAAATGTGGTTTATTGTCATCCAACCCATATTGGGAATCCCTATAGTGGGTCTGAACATGGATTGATTATTCCCATGCCCTTTTCTTGAGAAATTGACTGCCAGTCTTGACGGGGGATTAGCCACCACTGCTTAGTTATGACAAATGGCACTACCTAATAATAGTGATATGATATTACCATAGTTAGAGTGGTACAGTAGATGGACAACATATTCAAAGCCTGCAACACACACTATGTTGAACCCCCGCACCCCCAAATCTCAATGTTTCAGCGCGCGTGTTGCCAAAAGTGATGTAAGGGGTTTGATTTCTTTCGTACATTGGGGCTAATGCAATTCAGGTTTCATTAACGTTGAACTTTGGGGGCGAGGGGGTTGTACCGGATAGAAGGGGTTTGAATATTTCGTCCATCTACAGTATTAGCTAGTAGTTATTGGATATATTGCCAGTCATTGTATCAATATAACAAATCACAACTGGTCTGTTGTTCAACTGGGCGCTCCGCACGTGATATCTGCCTGTAGCAAACCAAAGGTGCCATTGGCAGAGTAACAGACGCGGTAGTTGCCGCCCATCCTGGGAGTGTCTGAAGCATCACTGGTGGGAGATCGCCATAGCAAGATGTTGGTGCAAATTTTGTTTATGGTAGACTTGGTAAACGTAACGAACGTGTCATACAATAAACAAACGGGGTTAAGACGGTTAAGAGCCACCAACAAACATATACAAACATAACTATGGAGGGCCGCCATGTTGGATATCTGGTTGGAAAAGCCACATTTTTTCTATCCCAAAAAAAATGATGTGAAATGTAATGGGATGTGATGGGAGAGATCAGGATTGAAATTATATACATAGGTGCCATGTCAATGGGAAATTGTTGGGATAGTCCCTTACATAGGCCCAAAAAAATGCCTTAGATATGGTAGGTAGCTCCAATTTAGGTTCCTGAAATGGCCATTGACCATGGTCAAGTTACATGGCACTATTGGGGTATGGTCATTTCCCTATCATGAAAGGGATTGCTGATAAGGGATATGATGACCATCCCCCAACGTGGGTATATCGATCAACGTCTGTTCACGGCACATTTACCCAATGGTACATAGCCTTGATTGGTTTCAGAGTCACAGAGTCACATGGTGGAATACTTTTGTGATATCCAATAAGATATGAATGTCAGGAAAACACACCACTTTATCGTACTCTCTGGGTGGTATTCAATGGGCTGTAGTTGGATATAATTCACCAACAGTACTATGATTCAGGTGTGTATGAATTCTGATATACCAATATAATTAATCCATATAATATACCATGGAATTTTGTGGTATCCTATTTTCAAACAATTCCAGATCATACATCACAGGTTGTTATCTTGTTGCCGCCCAGCCTTCTCTATGTTCAAATCACTTGGGAGCATCATTGTGGATGGAAAATACAACTAACACTAACCAAAGAAAGTTTCAGACGTTCAAAATTCGGGGTTTCGCTGGAGGCGACAATTCTTTCACTGGAGCTTTGGGACGGATCAATACCTTCGGGGTGGCATTGGCACAGGACATAGCCTCCGGTCATCGAACATGGCAATGGAGAATCTCCCATTTAGATCCGTTGAATTCCGTTGAATTTTTCTCATCAAGACATATCAAAAGCCCCCTTTTTTTGTGGAGGATTTCCCAGTGGGAAAATCCAATGTTTGATGACACTGAAGGCTCGTTACGCATCGGTGGCCCCCGGCCGATCCTGAAGACTAGCGCATCATCGGCTCGAAGGGTATCTGCACCTGTGAAATCTGTAGAATTGAAGCTGATGGTCATGCTGGTAGGTCATCCAAATGATAGAGAAAACATGAGAAAACTATGGTCAAGTATAGTTGCTGGTTAATTGCTGCTAATTATAGGGAGATATATGGCGTGATATGCATAGTTTGGTATTCTTGGAATTCTATGGAATTGTACTATACCACAAACTCTATTGGCCTAATTATTAAAAAAAAGTATGTTGACACAACAAATTTAGTGACCGTTGACCTATTTAAAAAAGATGTTAAAGCAACACATTTAGTACCCTCTGGTAATTTGTTACGTAGCTATTGAAAATGGCCATTTATAGTGGATTTTCCCATTAAAAATGGTGGATCTTTCCATAGTTATGTAAACGTTTACCAGAGGGTAATGAATATTAAATATGACTATATTGGAGTAGTACTCCTAATTAATAAACCATGGTATATACGGTTACCGTTGACCTATTCGAATAGGTATACTTTGAGTGTCTTGAAAGTTGTCCCTGAGGCCCCGAGCCCACGACTGTGGTGGCTGACCTGGGCAGATGGTGTCCACGGCTGATCCATTCTTACCACTGTTCCCACACCATGGGATGTAGGAATATTTACCAACATTTGCCCCAAAAATCAACCAGTTATGTAGGTAAAGAATGGTAAATATACCAGCACCATGGTTCGCATATGGAATTGTTTGTTGTTTTCTGGATAACTGATAGTGTCCTCCAAGCCACCTGAAGTCAGACTTCATCTGGAAATTATTCTTGCCACTGGGTTGGTATCAGGGAGCATCTTTAGGACTCGAACTTTAGCAGCAAAGACTGTGAGGGTGCATAATTCTGGGTAAATTAGAATATTTCACTAACCTGAAATAAGGCCATTTTGGGATGATTTCCCTTACTAACTATGATTTCCAGTGAGGTCGTAGTGAGGTCGTTATAATTTACCCAGATAATTTCACTTCTGTAAAACAAATCATGGGAATCTGAAACCACCAACCAGCGTGGAAATCAACAGGTGAACTTTCCCCTGGACCATCCTGGACCCTAACGGATCCTAACAGGGACAAAAGATGAAGATTTTTTTTTTCAGTTGCCAGGGACGCGCTCATAGATTTCGTTTCAAACAGTGACTTCTGGTTGAAAAGGGTGGGGTCCCACATTACTTCATATATCGCTATCCATTTAATCACTAGACATCCATGGCTTTTCCGTGGTTGAGATCATTGGTACTCCCCAAAAATGGGATGGTTGAAATAGCTTGACTGACCAATAGTTGCGCGTTTTTTTTCCGAACAAAAAAAAGCGTTAACCGGTGAATTTCATGAACCAAAATTTGATGACCTTCCCTGCGCTTTGTGATCCTGGTCCGCAGGTTTATTCGTTCTCGGACATGATCATCATTCTCCCTCTTCAAATGGCATAAAAAACTGGGGCTATATCAATGGCTATATATCGATGGCCATAACTCAGGTACCATAGGTACCCTGCACTAGAGCTACTGCACCATACAAAGCCCAACATTTTGGGTGGGTAGATCTCACATAGCCCTCAAAAAACTCGACCTTATGTATGGTAGGTACCTCCGATCGGTTCCTGAAATGGCCACTGTGTATGGATCCCCGGACATTTTCTGGGGTCCCTCCCCCGATTTCAGCCCAGACACCCAAAGGGCTGACCCCAGGTGTTCTCAACCTCTGAAGCTTCGGCGACCTGCACCAGGAGCTGGTCATGCCATGAGATCATGTGGAATAAATGCTATAATCCATTATGATCCTATACGAAATCATGGGAATATAGTGGTACATAATGGAATTATGATGATTAATGGGATTATCATGTGGTATATATATATATATTATATATACATATGGGATCGGATTATAATGGTAAATAATGAGATTGTTATTGGATAGTCATAGGTAGATGGAAGAAATCCCATGATAATCCCTCAGTGTTTACGTGCTTCATAGGAATCCCAATAGTTACCAGCTGGTGCAGGATTTTGTCCAACCACAGTATCATTTGGGGTGTAGAAGACTTCTGTAACTTACATATGTCACCAACAATGTGAAATTTGAGTATGTCACTGGAGGAAAACCCAATTTATAGTAAGTTGAATTGGGCAATTTGTACAACAAACCATGTGATTTGAGGCAATCCGAGCTAATTATAGCTTATATTCAGACAAAACCATATTGACTAAGTGGGAGCCATGCCCCAAATCAAACGATAATCGAGAAGAACAGAACATTTAGAAGCAACTGCAGTGTTGACCAGGGATTTCCCGAAATTGAATGGAGGGGTTCCGAAAGCAACTTGAGAAGTTCAAAGTCCAAGCCTTTCCCGAAAGAATATCTTCTTGAAAATAGCCATGTTCTGAGCATGTTCTCTCACCGTTTCACCGAAGAATTTCACCTCTGAACCATGGCTCGGACCTACCAACATCCACCAGTGGAGCATCCCACTTAGGACCCGCGGTAACGCATAAACCCATGTTTTTTTTTGGGATTTCGTAGGGTATACCGTGTTTTAACCAATTGTAAATGGCAACTTATGAATAATGTTATAGCATGTATCGTATGTTCATATTATAACAATGATATGACATATAGGATCATATAAGCCGGTTATATAGATATAGAAATAACCATATAATAAGCCACTTATATATATATATGATTATACAGATTACTATGGGTTACAAAGCACTTATCAAGTGTGATTTCTCATCCAAATTTTTGAGCCAGGTCGCCAAAGGCTGACCGGCTTGGCATTGTCCATCACGCGCCTGATACACGGAGGGGATGGAATTCTTTGGGGCTTCTGTGCTTTTGAAATAATGTGGGTAAAACAATGCCATTTGCACCATCCCCCAGTCATCAGATTTTTTTATAGGTGGTATGTTTACCATTCCCAAATGGTTGGTTTATGGTATGGTTTTCCCACATTACTGAATTTGTTGGTCATATCAAAGTCATATCCCCCAAATCTATCCAAATCTGGTGATACTTCGATATTTTGCGAAGATGACATCACCAATTCTGGAGTGTTTGATTCAGACAAGAAGGACTTCCCATTGCAGCAAATATCTGCATGTAGTTCAATGTAGTTCGTTGGTCTCGCTACCAGTCTTCCATGCGTGTTGTGTTTGTTGCATCACTCAGAATGACCCACATGACAGAGAAAACCAATAAATATTCAACATATCCAAGAATCTGTGAAAGAAACCAACCAGAACTTCTGAAATCTCGACTTCATTCTCTCCAAATGATACGCACCCTCCACCTGCGGCTCCGTCATGGTATTGTCCACCACCTGGTGCAGCTGAGGTCAATGATGACATGGGGGAAGATTATCACTGGATTTTCCAGTCATATCCTATATTTAAATGGGGAACACAACTTATAACAGTTTATAACTGGATTTTATTTGCGTCACAGTCTCCGAAAAAAACATCGAATTCACAAAATCTTGAGAATGTGACCTGCTACCTATGATCAATTCAATCAATTCTGTGTTGGCTTTGACTATATGTATACTATATGTATATATCCCATATGCTCCATGGTGCTGGAATATTTACCAACATTTGCCCCAAAATCAACCAGTTATGTAGGTAAATATGCCAGCACCATGGAGCATACGGGGTATAGTATAGAGACCTGGCTTAACATATGAACTGCGCCCACTTCATGGGGCGCTGGAGTGACAGGAACTTCTAGTTCCATGACATCCATCTGAGAAGTACTGATCGAAATCTAAGGAAGCTAGTTCTGGCATTTGAAAAGTTCCATCAGTACTAGTTGAAATGCATTTCCAGATGGTTAAGTACTGATGTTCTGGCATTTGAGACATTTTGAAACATATGACTCTTACATCTCGTGACAAATTGTAAATCAATGGACATGACCCGAAGCTAAAACAAATTGACTTCATGTGGAACCCTCAACAATGGGAAAGAAACCAAAGGAATATCATCTACAATATCTAGGTCAGAGAATTTGTTCAGGTTTTCCATGTTGGTTTTCAGACAAGGATCCTATTTACGCCTGGATGTGGCTGCTGTGCCCCCAGTGAGTGCGCCTTGAGTCTGGCTGCATTGTGTACTTGATCAGTAAACTGAAAAGTGCCTCCGGCACCGCGAATGGCAACGGTGATAGAGTCGAGGAAAGGATTGATGATTGGGGGGCCCTGGCGATGATCATCAGCATCATGATGACTTCGTCATGAATCTATAGAACCATATATGTATCATAATGTAAAGACTATGATAACAATTCCATCAGAGCAGAGCACAGCGCACACACAACATGAAACAACTCGAGCAAGTCTGTGCCGAACAGCATGAGAAGACACCGAAACATGAAACAATTCAACCTCATCTGACCCATGGTCTCAGCTCAAGTGTAGAGGAAACTTCACAGAACAATAGCGACCTCAGTGCTAAAAATGTTCATCCTTCGACCATGGTCAGCATTGGTAGACTCTCTCCAGACTGGGCTGGTGGTCAAGGCAGTCAAGGCACCCAAGTTTATATCATGTTTTTAAGAAAGAACAAATGGAACAAAGAATTTGCAAGCACCTTCAGATCTTCAGATTTACTGAATTGACATGATATTGACATGAATTGACATGAATTGACATGAATTGACTCTCCACAAATATCACCATTTCAAGCCCAAAATGAATGTTTTTCCAAATGGGATGTTTCTGAAACAGACCAGGTCGCAGCAGGTCAAGGTTCCAGTATCTTGACAGAGATAGTCTGTTGGGATTTCTAGCAACCCCCGTGGAAGGAATACAAGGCCAATGACTCGTGGTTGTTCAAAAAAAGCTTGGGTCATTCACTGAACCGATGAGACTCCGTCATCTCTTCGCACAAGCTGATTCCAAGCTGATTCCAAGCTGATTCCAAACCGCCTTTCAGCTCAAGTGTAGTTCGGTGCAAAAACACCAACCTTCCCTTCATCGGAGTCAGGCATGAGATTTCATCATGCGGTAATCTTCAATGAGGTGCAAGGTCGAAATACGGACATGCCAAGCAGTGCCAAGCAGACAAAATCACGTGAAGTCAGTATGGACAACTCAAAACAACTCCAAGTCTGATGTATTTTGCCATCTTTTCCCACATCGAAACCCATCATTTCTGCGGCGTGGCCAAGCGGACGGCGGCTGAAACATGCTTCCACTGACACTTGGCTACCACAAAAACGACCAAAGATGCAGAAAACGCTGTGGGTTTCCCTTTGAGAAACCTCAATGATCCGGAAAACATGATGTGTTTTTCTAAACACATGTTCTTTCTTTAAAGAAATCACTGCTTCTTTAAGTCTTTGGGGCATGTCATGGCATGTCAACATATCAGGCAGCGCCAAACTCCGCAGAAATTATCTGGTGACATCTCAAAATATCTCAAAATGTTTCCCTAATTAATATTAACACCACCCCCAGAAACCATGGTTTAGTAGAGGAATTCCACATACTTGGGACCATACGATGGGTTTTTTTAAATATCTTTTAATCAATCCTCGCCATTTATGGTGTACCCTCTGGTAATTTAACATAGCTATGGAAAATCACCATTTTTAATGGGAAAATCCACTATAAATGGCCATTTTCAATAGCTATGTTAGTTTACCAGAGGGTATGGTGTACATCCCGTTAAATCCCATTGATCTCCGGGGTGTTTTCACCGAAAAAAAAAAGGCCTCCGGGGATCCCAATTTCCAGCGTGGTGTACTGAGCCCCAGCATGCGCCTCAGGCTCGAACCACGTGGCTTCAATATGAGGATGGGTCAAAGATCCGAAAAACAAACTGGTGCAGAAACAGATTGACTGGTCTTGAAGTATGTAATGTCCTGTGATTTAGGTCAGACTTTACTTTTTTGGATATCCAAGTGTTTGAATAATGTTTTGATCCATGTCTTTCAATGGTGGCTCTCCAGATTAAGGTGCGCCATGGTGCGCCATGGATCACCATTCCTTTCTCATTCTCGACCAATCAAGTGGATGAATGATGACTTAGGGTCCCCCATGTAGGAAACCACCATCATATCCCATCATATCAATTATATCTGCTGGTTGGTTTCATGTTCCCATAACTTTCTTGGCTAAACCGCAATAAAAAAGAATGTGTCGCCATCCCGTTTTTCTACCCCCATGACCGATATCGAAACGTTCAGGTCTGTGGGGCTAAGCTCCAGACCCCTTCGATGGAGGTGCAAAAAAAACTACAGGTCCAAGACGCTGCGCCTCCTGTGGGGCAGTACCGAGCATGAGATCATGAGGATTTAGTCAGATGTACAGTACGTAAAGCACAGCTTAAACGTACGTGGTATAGGTGCAGGGTTTCAAAGAATGAAGTCAAGTGGCTTACTGCCAACATCCTACATTTGGATGGTAACATGGACTAAATAATAAAGATAAAGAGTACAATCAACCATTTCCTCCCCTTTGGGAATCATGGGCCAAAAATTGGTTGGAGCAACCCTGGTGAAAGGTTGATAAAACATGAGCCAGCCACATCCACGATCAACGGGATCCACGGCTCCTGCTTCCACCATTGACAGTACATGGTTGTCAGGAAGGGGCATGTCCTGCAACAAAAACATGAGGACATCTTCAGAAAATATTGGTTGTTTTTTTGGTGCAGAGTTCTATCACCACTAAACCACCGTGAAATATTCAGATATCCAACATTATACAATATTGGATATCTATATTTCAAACGACATTTATTAAATTTGGGTGTCACCTGACCAGTCGGCCAAAGACATCTGCTCGCTCCACCGGGACAGGTGGAATATCTATAGAATCTATGGCTTACACGCTTACCCTTTTGTTCACCAAAATAGCTAGTAGTTGCGGATCTTCATCCCAATCATCCCATAAAATGTCATAAAATGTGCCATTTCATAAGTAAATTGATCACAAAGTCGGCCTCCAAAGTCGTTATGTACTGAAGTCGTCCTCGGCTCACCAACGCCGTGACCCGGTGGGCAGGGATGGGATGTGAATTGCGCGGTGACGTCTCTGGGAATTTAGCAGGTTTTCTATGGAAACTAACCATCTAAAATCATCAACATATCGGTAAATCAAATGAAATCCATGTAAATTATGGAACTAAATGGAGAAATTTTCTATATAGCAAATGGTTTAATTTCCAGAAGGTAACTAGATCATTTGAGAAAACCTGGTTGACATGAAACATACAAGGTGAGGCTTCTGAGATACGATAGCCAACAGTTGGTACACCGTTTAACTCCAATGATTGTTGGGTTTATGGTAGATATTGATGGAGGTTTCTTAAAATAGGAAATCCCCAAAAACAACGGGGTTTTCAATACTAAAATTGTCCAATGACTTGGATGAGTTGCATATCGAAGTAGTTAATGGGATTTGTATGGGTTTATAATCCAACTTACAACTGGGGGGACCTTGTACTATCTTGTACTAGTGTAAACCTTCGAACTGTAAACTCATGGATTTCGAACACACTGTAGCTGATGGCGAAAACCAATGACTGCACCCAACAACCTACAAAATGAGATGTTTTCCACTCAATCCAATATCTACATTCTACAGCAAGTGCTTCTCCAGGCAATACCAGGCCATGAAATATCATCATATCCCCAGTTTTCAAGCGTCAATCCCAACTTTGGAAACTTCAGAAATTTGGAGGCCCCGAATTTCTCCCCATGTTTTTCCGGGAACAAATCTCCAGATCTCTTGGTTTCTTTTCGCGGCAAGGGACGTTCGGCCGCAATGCGCCGCAGTTCCGCGAGTTCCTCTGCTGTGATGGCTAACTCACCTGGCCACGCGAAAATGTTGGTCATGGAATCATGTAGGCTTTGTAGGCTTTGTATATAGCTTTGTTGTTAAGACAGGCTCCGTAGGGTCAGGTTGCCCCTTGCTGCAGGTAGCACAACAAAAACACCTTTCCTGTGCCCAGAGGGCCGAAGGGAAACGGTGCTTATTGTACTACCGTCAACCGGAAGGCTCTAGTACCTTTTTCCTTATCGGCAAAGCAAAGCAACAGATCGCCCAGTTCGAGAAATCCGGCGAACCAGCAAATCATCATGAGGAGAAGATTCTAAGATGCAGGGCCAGCTGATCTCCTCATGGGGGTGCCCAAGTTTGTGGAGAATGCGCGGGCAATTTGTCAAGAGGTGCTCCAAACTCAAGGAGCCTGCGCGTCAATCAGGACTGCCAAAATTCCCCCGCAGATCCGGCCAACCAACCAAGCCCTGGCATAGCGCCAAATTCCCTCTAACCAGGTGGCTCCAGCGATTACTCCAAGCACTTCCTGTGATGCCTCTTTGGACAAACTCCACAAAAACTGGGGCGGTGCCGGGCTGCAGGCTCCACTACGTTCCGCTTCCACAGCCGTACGGCCTTGGTCATCGCGTCCCTCGTCCCTGGTGGTTTGGTTGAAGAAAAACAAATACGCCCGGCCACCGTGTAAAATCATATTCTTCATGGATGCCAAGTGCGCGTGCCACGAGTAGTGCGTAATCCAACCATGTCCTTCCTGTGACTGCTCTAGCCCCTAATAAAGCAGATTGTAGCTGGCTGGTGGGGGGTAAACAAAGAATGCGCGCGTGTGCACACACTATCTGTATTGCTACCTTGGTACTGAGGCGTGACTGGATCCCGGGTGCCAACATTGTGCGATGCCGTCCTCCCTGCCCAAATGAAGCCCCTTCACCTTCAAGGAGTTTTTTAAAATTACATATTGCGCAGAGTTCAATTTTTTGGTGACTGCCGGCCAGCCCATGGCCGCACTTGCACTGAGCTCAAAGTTGAACAGTGCACTGGCTTCCACTCTTATCGGGAGTGCTGCAACTTGATGCACTCAAGGCACTGGTCATTGAAGCATTTGGGCTGGGTGAAGATGCTATTGTCCACAGCTGTTCCCAAGCATATTTGCAACCAGCTGGTTTCTGCACAAAAGGTGACAGTGATGTTGCCTTCTTGAGAAAACTACCTGGGCACCAGCTGCAAGTTTGCAATGTTTGGATGCATGTGGAAGTCAACAGCCAGGTGTTCTCTCTTGTATCCATGTGGAATGTGCTGGTAATTTGTGACTTGCATTGGTATGCTACTGTGGAGCAGAAACATGATGCCGAATTCATTCCGACAAAAGATTTGGCATGCTGCTCACCTTACATGAGTTATGAGGGAAAGAAGTTTAGGGTGCTGGTTCCACTTCAAATACATGTCTCAAGCTACTGGGTGTGCCAGCCTCAGGAATCACATGCTGTGAAAATTGGCTGGGGTGCACCATGGTGGTCCTTGCTTGCCAAACCCATGCATGCATACCATGAAGCATCACATGGATCAAGCTTGCGCAGCTCAGTCAACACCATACATGGCTCATGTGAACCAAAAACATGTGCCAGTTTTGCAGCTTGCTTGTTTACCATGTTTCTAGTTTCACATACCCAAAACTATGTAGTGTGCACATGGGCCTTTCCAAGCTTTGAAAGCAATGTTGGCTTCACAAGTTGTTTGGAAGCAGTTGCTTTGAACAATGGGCTTGTTTGCCGCCATGTTCAAATTGATGGTGGACAAGCTTCCAGCATGCCATGCCAGCACACATGCTTTTGGAAATGCATGCATGAGAAGCTCAAATCTGTATAATGTGAATTGCCAATACGATTACTTACATGACATGTCATGGGTGGCTTCAAGCCTTCAAGGCTGGCATACACATGTGTAAAGCTTCTTATTATCATGCATGCAGCTTTGGAAGCTGACCTGTAGGTAGACTTACAAATGTTTCATCAAAGAAAATGCTGATTGAAATCTGGCATGGCAATCAGCATGGAAAGTGTCAAGGCTTCTCGTTTTTTGGGCTTATTTCTCCATGCAACATTGCATGTTTCTTTCCAACAAAATCAAGACATTCCTGGCAAACTAACTACTTAGCTAAGTAGTTTGCTGGTAGTTAGTTAGCTAGCTAACCATTTAGCTAACCTCCCAGTAACTTGCGTGTAAACTTATTAGCTAAGTGCTGACTAAGTCCTAAAATAAACAATATCAGAAGTTACTAACACCCCCCTAATCCCTACTAGCCACTAGTAACCCCGTGGTTCATCCCAGTAGCCGCCGCCTTCTCTCGTGTCATGCCAGGTTCATCCTATGAAGTGATAGCCAGCAAACGTCGCAAGGCTTTGGGAGTGCCTCCGCAGGAAGTGACGGTGTTGCCGGTTGCTGAGAATGGGCCTCAGTTTCAGATTGACGGCGGGGAGGTGGTGTGGAAAATTCAGGTGTAGGGCTTCGCGAATCACGCTCACTGCGATCGTGGCATCGGGTTTTCCGGGGAGGCGTTCCCGACGCTGAGCCAGGCTCAGCTCCATGCTTGTGTGTGGCTGAGTCGCGCATACTGGTGTCCCCAACTCAAATTCCATCTGAGCTGTGAGCCTGAGCCTGAGCCGTTGGTGTTGCCATTGCTTGCAAGCCCAAGGCAGCTTGGTGCTGCACTTGCAACATCTGCCACATCATGAGGAAGCCGGGGTCCATCTTTGCACAAGGGGAAGGGAACGTTGTAGATCTAGTATGGCAAAAAACATTCTTGGACCAAAAGAACACCAGCGAGGAATCAAAGGGCAAAAGAAGTGCAGGCAAGTCTATCCCGCCAAGACTTCAAGGGAACTCAAGTTGAATCACGCTACAGTGTCCAAAATGTGCTCGGTGCAGGGTTCAGGTTCCCTTGTTTGTTGCGCGCTGCAAGGTGGTCTAGGTTGCGGTTGTGATTCAGTAGGAAACCGAGAGTATATTCTGGGCAGATATTGGACTGCAGAAAAATGACTGGGCAGACATTGGACCTGTCACAAACAAATCACATTCTTGTCAGCACCTGATTTGAAAAATGAATGTATGGCACCTTCCTTGGTTGATCTTGGACTGCACAGCTGTCACAACTACAGGGCCGTCTGTTTACTGCTGACTTTGCAAAGTTGGCACCACCAAGTTACAGATTATACCAAGTCACAATTGAGCACAAGGCAGCACAGTCATGGTTTAAGAGGGAAGGGCCCAAGTAAGAGATAAATCGCAAGCCGTTGCGCGGACACTCAACCTGCACGTTCCTAAGCTGATTCAGGACTCCAAGCTACCACCACCTGAAGAGGAAGACCGATGTCATCCCATGCCACTTCTGAGCCTTCTAACAGGATCACAGCACATGCATCGCTTGGGTTCTAAACTTGCTGCACGTTCCTAAGCTGATGCAGGATTGCAGAGCCGTTATCTCTTGAATGAGGAATGCCCCATGTCAGCCCATGTCACTTCGGAGCCTTCTAGACTTCTAGCAGGATCACACTACATTCATTGCTTGGGTTCTAAAACGTGCAGCCCGCTTCTAAGCTGATGCAAGATTGCAGAGCGGAATGCCCCCTGTCAGCCCGTGTCACTTCTGAGCCATCTAACAGGATCACGCTACATGCACTACTAGGATACTAAACTGGCTGCAAACCCTCGTGCTTCCTATTTTTCTCCGACCACTCGTCCGGGTCGACCGGACGCTCCAGCGGCGTGTTAAAGTCCAGCTCTTGCTGGAGGCCTTGGACACTGTCCAGAGGGCCATTGAGGTCCCAGTACGACCTTGCATCGACTGTGGACCCCTCTTCGCGGTGCTCTTCTCTCTTGCAAACCGCTTTGGCCCCGCCCGCAGCCGCCTTCGTCCTACGCCACACAGGAGGGGCAGCGCGGCGCTCCTGTGCAGTTTTCTTGCCCTTCGCGTCCTTTCCCTGAGCGGCCGCTTTCGCCTTGGCTGCCGCCTTAGCTGCTTTCTTCTCGGCAGCCTGCTCCTTCTTGGCGGCTGCTGCTGCCGCCCTTGCCTCCGCCTTTCTCTCACGGTCTTCACGGTAGAGCTGCCGCACGCGCTCCGCGCGCTGCTCTTGGACTTCTTCGTCGAAACTACTAATACTCACGTTGTCCAAGCTGTCGGCGGAGGCGGACATCTTCGAGAACAACGAGTCGAGCTTGAGGTCTCTTCAAAAGCTTGAGCCAAAATGGCTTCATGTAGTAAACCCAACAAAACATCCTATACCCATAAACCGGTGGCAAAAGAATAGGGTTTACTGTTGCAAAACATATCCTTTAGGCCTTTAATGTTAAGTTTAACGCATCCAAGTTCTCCAAGTTTATCCAAGGAACATGGGGATCTCACAGGAAATTGGGAATCCACAGGAAATATCAGGAGATTTGGAACGTTCATGTCCTGACAATGGGAAAACTTGGGGTAGAAGCAGTAGGAAATGAACGTTTGACCGGTTTGATCGTCAATTTTCTGGCACAAACAGCCAGAATGGTTCAAAGGGCCTGATAGTTGGCTGAACAATTTAAAGAAGATGGTTGGTTTATGGTATATATTATCGAACTAGTTAATGGGGCTTTAATGGGGTTATACACCAACTCATAACTGGGAGATACTGGGAGTGGCATCACGCGCTTGTCAAATTCAAAGCTGATCCTGTCACACCCCGAATCGAAGGCGGTCTCTGAAGCATCGATGAAGCCCCATATTTCTGATAGTCACATAGTCCAACAAACATGAGAAGCTTAACCAACAACCATTGGTGTTTCCAACGTTTAAAACATGGCTTTAAAACATGGGTTTTAAACACCAAACCTGAGATGTCCCTTTGACATCTTCTGACTCAGGATGAACTTGCACATCTGTATGGTTGTCATCCATCCCATGACTGGGAATCCTCAACCATGGGTCATGTCAACCGTGGATGTTTTTTTTTCCCCCTTAATGGCTGTTAATTAATTTGGGGGGGGGGTCCCATTGAAGTAGCAAATCATCACTATTTGGGGAGTACCGAATCCAGGGTTGACAGTATCTGGTTGGTGGTGCAATAACCATCTTGAAAAATATGAGTTCGTCAATGGGAAGGATGACATCCCATATACCCATATGCTCCATGGTGCTGGAATATTTACCAACATTTGCCCCAAAAATCAACAAGTTATGTAGGTAAATATACCATATATGGAGCATATGGGATATATTATGGAAAATCAAAGTCATGTTCCAAACCACCAATCAGTGATTATTAACCATTATTAACCATCATTAACCATCATTATCCCATATAAAAATGCTCCAAACCACCAAACAGTAGTTTAGTTCTGTTTATAAGCCATTATAATCCCCATTAACTAGTTAACTAGTTCGTGAAATATCATAGTCACCATAGTTAATCATTTAATCCACATGTTCCAAAGCACCAGGCAGAAAAAAAACCATCCATCCATGGTGCCTGGTTCATCCATCCATGGCACCTTCCAGCTGGCGTCCTTTCCCAACGTGTCGGATCGTGAGATCCGGTCAGGATCTACACAACGTGTCAGATTGGTTAAGTACATACTATATAAGTGTATAAGTGTATATATATATATATACATACTTATACAGTTTAATCTATATGTTTATAATATTCATAATGTTTATCTATTATCTATATGCTAAAATATTATCCATTATACACTTATATTGATACAGTTTAATCTATATGTTTATCTATCCATGTTATATTGTTGTCTCTCAAAATCGAAAACACAAGCCCTCTGAACACCATTGGGGATCCTGTCGGTAGATCCACACCTCATCTTCTCGGACTGATGCCTCACCTGGCGCGCAACTGAATCCAAAAAGTTCGCTAAATAAAGAGGTGAAAACACCAATTTCCCTTGGATAAAATTGAAGCATTCACCATCATTCACCTATAGATACTATAGAACCATACCATTTCCAACTTCTCAATGGTTTCCCGGCCATGCGATCAAATCAAGGATAGAAACAAATACATCCAGCAGCACTCCGGTGCTTCTGACACTTGTGCACACACAAAAGAAAACAAGGGACTCCGTCTTTGGAATAGATCACCAAACAGTATAGACGATAGATAGTTTGCCGGATCGTTTATACGTCTTAAAGTGAAAAACATTCCATGCAAGGAACATACTGGTCATGGAGAATCAACCGCAACCTTGCTTTGCTCATCCCTGTGAAACCCATTCTTGTGAAATTGCTGGTACAATATACAGTAGATGGTGTCCAAACCCATCTAATGTATATGAAACCCATACCTATCAGAAAATCAAGTCACCAACAACTATCAAAACAAATATGCATACTGTATATATATATATTCGAAGGAAGTTTAGAAGTCAAACTTCCGACAATATGGACAGATGAAAAGCAGAGCAGGGCAGAGGCAGAGAGAAGAGAAAGATTAGAAGAGAGAAGATCAGAGAAGAGAAAGAGTCAGAAG
>Ga0126342_10000654_pt1 | contig 40623 bp, 27 predicted proteins | sample Cyp1metagenome_FD_92528 | JGI IMG/M metagenome (GOLD analysis project Ga0126342, IMG submission 92528) | Coral microbial communities from Lord Howe Island, Old Settlement Bay, Australia - Cyphastrea 1 metagenome | ecosystem: Host-associated > Invertebrates > Cnidaria > Coral ...
ATATATATATATAAAAGGTGGACAAACACACAGACACATGTATGTATGTATATGTATATGTATATATAATTATACAAACATTGAACAACAAGAAATGTCGCTTTCGTGTCTCTTAGCTCTTGCGTATTTGCGCTTTGCAGGAGCTGCTGTATATCTGCGAGCCGCCGGAGAAGTGAGCGATGGGGCAATGAACACTTGACAGGATACTGACATGATTTTTTGAGTTCATCATCATGGTATAAACTATAGTTTGATCAGTATGAACCATGAAAACCATGGTATAGTTAACACCCAGGTATAGTTTTTGATGGTGTAAAACATAAACTATAGTTTTACACCATGAAAAATGCTGGGTTAACCATGAAACCATGGTATAAACTATAGTTTGATCAGTATGAAGGATATTTGAACTGGTTGATCAATGAGGAAATGACTGATATAACTCTAGTTATTGGGGTTATAAAGTTATAAACCAACTTATATCTGAGAGATTTATGGGATATTAATAACTAATAACCACCAACAACAGGGATAACTAAAGAATAAACAACCACTTTATATAAGGTGAGGTGGGTGTATATTATATATATACAGTATATACTATGACGGTACAATGAACATATAGTGGTAATGAGACTAGATAGATTTGTATACGAGCTGGTGCCCCTCCGGTGATGTGAACGTTGGTTACAGTCACCACAAAGCCTAATTCATGGATTATGTTCACCATCCTAAACCTAGATATTGATGAGTATGTAGACACTGCACGTGGTTAACAGCCTTGGAGCCTTCGAAAGAAGTTGCCTCCAGTCAAGTACCGACCCACCAATATGCTGTCCCCTTTGATTTTCCATTTTATCCAAGTCTTGTAAGATAAATACGTATTAATTATACATCATTCCCTCAAATTCCAAAAAAGCTGGTGGAACTTCTGTTCTCCATAGGTCGACCCGTACGTGGTGATAAAAGACCGAACGAGACCTTGTGAGCCATTGGGCGAGTGACAAAAAAGAGAACTGGACCATCTGAGGTTTGAATGGGGTTATAATGGGATATTTCACATTGCTATAGCCACCAACAATAGGATAAGTGCTACTTTTAACCCTTGGTAATTGATGATAATTGATGATAATGGTAACTAAGAGTTATTGGTTGTTTTTTCTGGTCAAGTTTCAGTCATTTGATCGATGGCCGTTTTAGGCACCTAAGCCATAGAAATCGGGGGTTCTGTATATTGAAACTTGGCCCTTACATAGACCTGATATATGGTAGCTACCTCCAAGTTAGGTAGCTGCAACGGCTGCTAGCATGGAATATACTAGCAGGTGCAGTTCCACTAATAAGTGGTGATATTTCACCATACCTGTAGGGGCCGCATATCCCAATCTATGGGAGTTGCACCCCCAAGGTACTACTTGCATATGTTTGTCGCTTCCTAATCAGGAACGAGCTACTGTATGGTTTCAATCCAGTGGCAAATGGCATACAACACAGTTACAACAACCCAGTTTCAATCCAGTTAGCAACTGGCTACAATTTCATTTTATCAAATGATACGCGCCAGTTATACTGTAAATATGGCAAAAATAGTAAACCCGAAAACGATATTCAAAAACATCACTTTGGATTTCTGATGGCAATGGATCTTGAAACCCAAAAACATAATCCCTATGTTTTCAATTAGAAATCCGATATCACAATTTGGAAATCATTCGAAAAACCATTTCTATGACATTAGATGGGAAATAGTTACCATTGTTATCCAATTGGCATCCATTAAAATAACCATATCCCTTGTAGCTATACATTAGCTAGCATCTCGTCGCCCAAAATCAACATGGCGATTCCATGGAATTTGATGAGAGGTGGATGGTTGCGAAATCCTGCACCAGTTGGTAACTAACATAGGAAAATGTGAAAAAACCATAGGAAAACCATAGGAAAATGGTGGTTTAATGTGATTTAATGGGATTTAATGGGATTTAATGGCACTTACCCTCTGGTAAATTGTTACATAACTATAGAATCTCACCATTTTTAAAGGGTAAATCAACTATAAATGGGCATTTTCAATAGCTACGTTAAATTACCAGTTGGTAACTAATGGTAACTATGAAACACTGTAACGAATGGGATTGTAAGGGTATAAGATGGTATAAACCATCTACCAACTGGTGCAGTATTTCTTTTATTCATAGTATTAATGGGTATATGATGGGGATATGATGGGATGATGTGGTCGCTATGACTGTTTTTTACCCAAACCTTACTAACGGTTAATCTCTTAAAAAATAGCTTAGGCTTAGTGGTTGGTCAAAAACTGGCAAAAAATGCTTGGCCTATGATGGGATGGCAATTTACGTCCCATAGCTTTTCGAATATGGGGCCTCCACCTCCACGGCGCTGTCCGGTTTTCCGGGCGTGTTCAATCAACACGACGATAGTGAGCCGCCAGGGCTGACGATGACCCAGCATTTTAAGTGTGATCAAAACGAAAACGACCAGTTTCTAGAAAAGTCGTTTACCATCTGGTTATTCGTTACATAGCCATGGGAACATCACCATTTTTAATAGGTAAACCATGGTAAACCATGGCTATGTGAAAGTCATTGATCAGTATTCTACAAACGGGCACGGCTGTCGGTCGAAACTTCTGGTTTTTTTCCAGAAAACATCCCTAACCTTGGATGGTAATAGCAAGACATACCCCCCTGGTAAATTAACATATGTAGACCCTGAAAATCACTATTACTGTAATGGAAACGAATCTTCCAAGCCCTATCTGCATTTTTTTTGGTCGACTATCAAAGATTGACTATGAACATATTGAATACACCTATCCCTCTATCCCCAATGGGCGGCGATGCCATTGGTTTTTAGCAGTGACATCCAGGTAACGATTTTTTCGTGACTCATGGGAAACGTGTGAAGTGACCCATGTTAGAAATGTTTAGATAAAGATACACAGAAAAAGGTACACATAAAAAAGGTATAGACTGATATAGACTGATATAGAATGATATGGCTATGGATCAATACCTATGAAAATACCATTTTTAGGGGAATGAACATCCATAAATCCCAGCTATTTTGATGTGAACTACAGGGGTACCAGGGTTTTGACACACTGCCATATAGATTCATGGTTTTGAAAATATTTTGCAGATCTGTTGAATTTCCCACTTAGATCATCCAGTTTTTTAAAGTGAAGTTCCAACCAGGCGATTCAGCTTGAGCAGGGGACCCAGTGGAAGTTGGAAGTTGCGAGCTGGTTGGGAGGTTCAACCGGCTGGTGAGTACCTAAAACCCTGGCTTTTCCCATTTAAAACACCGAATTGATTTTGGGTCCGCCATTCGAATGGACACATCCGAGATTGATTTCACCAACAAACCTCAACGATTTTGCTATTTGATCTATTCAGGTCAGATTCGAATTGCAGCTAGACTCAGCTAGGATTCATAGGTAACATGGATTACGTCATGGTATTTTTACCTTTGGATGGCTTGGTGAAGCAATGGTGTCATTGCTTGGGACATGGGTTTCTCTGGCCATCAGGAACCACCAAGTGATGAATATGGATCGTTGTGGATCTTAGTTTGAGACTATGAATGAATGGGAATAGAAACAATGGATAATAAATGAATCCCATCACCCGTTCATATTAAACACCTCATAAATGCTCAAATTGCGAAAGGATACTGTAAGAATTTCTACAGTTCCAAATTTCTCGATGGTTAGCCCCCAGCAATAGAGGTTTAATACACCCAATGCATCAGCATTGATGGGGGCTATATAATCACCTCTATCCATAAGGCCTTGGGGCAGTGGTACCCAAATCTCATTGAAATTGCAATAGATAATGGGTTCAAACAAAATTGTTGAACAAACCCAAAGGGAATATTAACCAAGACATTAACAAAACACAACATCTGGTTGGTGGTTTCAAATATTCTTTATTTTCCATACTATATGGGATAATCCTTCCCATTGACTCATATTTTTCAGAGGGGTTGAAATCACCAACCAGACATTTTTTCATATTTTCTGACTAAATCCCTGCAATCAAACTTCTCCGAATTGGTTTTGTTGGGAACATGTCGAGGACACCTTTGTAAGAACCATGGTGTTTCAACCGTATATCCCTTAGATCACCCTGGGTTGGTCTGAGACAACCGGATACCCCGAAAAATCCACTGGTTTCTCACCGTATATTCCTCATCAAAAGGGCCAAATTCATTGGGATATACCCCATCTTTAGTCACACACAGCTCTCAATAACTTTCTTGGTGAATTCTCTCGAATGATGTGTCCTTTTCCGAAAAATGATGTGTTATGAAATCAAGTCCATGAGAACATGTCCTTTTCCAAGAATGTGTCCTTTTCCCATCTTTTCACATGAAAAATGCCTTGGTTTTTTTCCAGCGTTTTTCCTTCATTTTTCATGGTGAACCTTCCGGAAATCGCGTCATTAGTTAGGCACGGCGCAGAGCTGAAGCGGCAGGAGTTGCACCTCAGAGGTGGGGAGGGTCACGGGCCCGGTGGTTTTTTGTGGTGAAAACGCTGGCTGGTGGTTTTCCCCTATGATAGGTAAACTCGATTTTGAGGCCTCCGGTTTTTGGACTTGGTTAATTTCATGGAATATACTGTAACTATTTAGTTTTCATGGGGTTATAAACCGATATGGCATATTTACAAGAATGAAGAGCAACAATATGGATGATTGAAGATTAAGCAAGCAGCGAACTAACGGCGTGCTAGATTTAATCAGTTTTATGATTGGTGATTAAGTTGCACATATCGAAATGAAATTGGGAAAATCACCACAATGTGGGGGCAGAAGTGGATATTCATGGGCATGTAATGATGTATACTGAGATACAACGGTATAATGGATGTTACCCTCCAGTCAACTAACATGGCTATGGAAAATGACCCATAGAAACAGATGGTTTAACTAGAAATAGCTGGCCCAGTTACGAACTTTGATAATTGGAATAGCTGGATTGAGGGTATACCCCATCTCGGAACAAACCTATACAAGGTAGGGGCCCTATTTTTTTTTTTGTTGACGCACATAACTTGATTAACCATGTTTTTTTTGGGGATGTAACTGTAGTTAATGGGTTTTATACATGTTTATATATAAACCAACTTAAAACTGGGGGGCCTTAGTCCATTGATCTAGTTCGATGGTTTACGTATAAAAACGGTGCTTGGTCTCAAACTATTAGATTACAAGAGGGTAAGCCATGGTATAGGGGTTCATATCGGGATATTTATAACATTGTATGACTAAGTACTAATAACATCTAATAACCTCATTTGAAGATGAACCAATCATTTTATGGTGAGGTGCCCCCCTCCAGTTGTGTTTGTTTGTTTAGTTTCACCCCATCAACTGTACTAAAGCATTGACCTAAGTGAACTCGGTTATAAAGCAAGTTAGTTATCTTCCGGGCCCCACCCTTTATAAACTACAGTTCTGGATAAATGGTGGGAGATTTATGGGATATTTCTGATGGAGATATAACATTGGGATATTAAACAAAATATTTGTAGGGTTACCCAAACAAGACTAGCTGTGCGTAAATGATAGCCACAAGGGAGAAACATCGATGAAGTTTCCAATATTCAGGAAGAGACTGACGGTGTAAAGTCTCAATTTTTCTCCCTGGTATTTGGAGTGCTTAAAACATTGTTTATACATACCATCTGGTTATGACTAACATAGCGAACTGGAAAATCCATGAACATCCACTATAAATGGAGGTTTATATATAGCTGGGAAAATCATCTGTTTCGATTAGGGCCATGGCTTCCAGTTCGCGAACTGTTAGTCATACCCTCTGGTAAACTAACATAACTATGGAAAATCACCATTTTTAATGGGAAAATCCACTATAAATGGTAATTTTCAATAGCTATGTTAAATTACCAGAGGGTAACCAGAGGGTATGTATGTCCTCTCAACCACATCAACCCAAAGGATTTTTTTTTATCAACGACCGAAGCCTGTTCTCCCGAGCCCTGGAAATCATGGTTAATAAGGGGAATCATCCCCTTTTTTGGCCGAACAATTCAGGTTAGTGGAAGATTATAATTTACCGGATCTATTGATCGTAGAGCTTACCACACTTTTCATGTCTTGCTTTGTGTCAACAATCAACCTGCATGTGACCAACCTTGTGTCAAGGCTGTCAAGGCTGACCTCAAACCCCGAAAAACATAGGGTTTACCTCTGGTAAACTAACATATCTATGGAAAAGCACCATGTTAATAGCAAAAACAACAAAAAAAGGGATTTTCAAGAGCTATGTTAAATTACCATAGGGTTTACCTTCCAGTAATTTGATATCGCTGTGGAAATCCAATCATTTGTAAATTATTTCCCGGACGGGAAACCTATGCATTTCCATATCTGTGTGGATTTTCTGGAGGGGACCATGTTTTTGAGATATGGCTATGGGTCAATACCTATTAATACCATTTTTAGTGGGTTATTCACATCCATTTTAACCCAGCTATTTTGATGTGAACTACAGGGGTACTATTGGTTTTGACACACTGCCATATACTGGTAAGGGATGTTTATGTGCCCCAAGTATTTTTTGGCTTTATTTAATCCACTGAGAGGCTCCGGTACCTCCAATTATGTTGCGCAAGCCATCTTCAAACAAATATGAACACTAAAAAGAACGTACCCTCTGGTAAACTAACATAGCTATGGAAAATCACAATTTTTCATGGGAAAATCCACTATTTCTATGGTCATTTTCAATAGCTACGTTAAATTACCAGAGGGTAGAATTCAACAGATTTGAACCCACCCACAAAACAATTTTGACACATTAGATCCGAAAAAAAAACTGACAATGGAATTTGGCATAAGAAACACAATGCCATGGAATCTGAAAAAAAAAGACCATGACTGGTTGGTGGTTTGAAACATTTTTTATTTTCCATAATATATGGGATAATCCTTCCCATTGACTTTCATATTTTTCAGAGGGGTAGGTCAACCACCAACCAGATGAGATTTCAGTTTGGCATACCCTTTGGTAAACTAACATAACTATGGAAAATCACCATGTTATAGCTGGTTAAATCAACTATTTCTATGGACATCTATGGACCATTTTCCATGGCTATGTAACAAATTACCAGAGGGTAAACCAAAGAAACCAACGACGGACCTCAAAAAATCAATCTCCAAGCCCAAAGATGCACCGCTTTCCCAGTTGGGAGGCTGGGAGTGATGGCGAAACTGTGGGGCTTTCCCCCATGAAAAATGGAGGTTTTTTTACAGGAGGCCCTCCAGTGATGTGAATGTTGGTTTATATAACCATAACAAAACCCCATCTAAATATAGTCTGGTTGGTGGTGACTGGAACATGAATGGATTATGACTTTCCGTTCAGTTGGGAATTTCATCATCCCAACTGACGAAGTCATATTTTTCAGAGGGGTGGCTCAACCACCATAGTTCTTTGCGCATCATACACGATGGTTATTGTAGTTATAAACGCAGCAACTGAACGCGATTCCGAACTGGGGCCCCGTCCTGTAGCTGGGGGAAATGGGTGATTTTTTGCGAGCTGAAAAAGGGGATTCTAATGGGATGATTTGTGGCGGATTTCACTAGAAATCATGGGACAATTGTGCTATTCACCCAAGAAACATGATGGTTTCGTGCTGCTTTTCTAGTTGGATTCTCAGATATGAGTGGAAATATCGTGGGAGATAGTAGGTTCGTGGGGCCCTTGGGGAGGGGATATTCATCGGAGTATGATCTTCCCGTCATCAAACAAGGGAAAATCCCAGCAAATCATATGACTAATTTTTTCGGTACAGGATGGGGCCCCCAAGATAGCGTTCAGTTGCCTTATAAGTGGCTGAATTCTATGGTTTATGGTAGATATAACGAACTAGTTAATGGGGGTTGTAATGGTTTATAAACCAACTTTAACTGGGGGGGCCCATCCTGTATCTCCTCTGTGAAATAAACATGTTTTTTTTCCCCCGCAAAAATTCTTCACATTTTTGGCCCCCCAAGATATGGCCTGATAGGAACATGATCGGAACCCAAATCTGCCCTTGTTGGGGTTCCATTTGAACAATTTAGGGGGTGTACCCATGTCTACTCTCTTCTAATCAAACATGGCTTGCTGGAATCTCCCCGTGGAGTTCTATGTGTTTTTCCCATTTACATACCAATTTTAGACGGGGATTTGCCAGCCAGCCACCTTTGACTACCGGAGCATATACTACGTGCTGGTTTTGTAATCTAAATCAATCCAATAAATATTATTATAATATAGCTATGTTTGTCCGTTGTGCATCCATATTGCCCTGGAGATGCGTGTGAATACTTCTGGTATGTAAATGTAAACCCTTCTTTTTCTTGAGTGTAGATCCACAATTGTTGATTTGGAGGTTTCCTGAAATTGGGGGTACCCCAGTTCTCATCCATTTTCTTGGTATTTTCCATGAAATAAACCGTACATTTGGGGGTACCCCCATGCCCATGACTATGGAAACCCCAATTGTTGATTATATCGCATTGTCCAGACCGAGTTTATTGTTGCTCGTCCCGTACGCGGAGCCATGCACAAAGATACCCTGGGAGTCAGAATTGGTGAATTTCTTGGACGTAGTTATTACCAGAAATAACTGGGGATTATGATAAGCCATTGGGAAACCATTTTCAACTCGTATTTCATGAGATGGGAGAGGGCTATTTTGAATGGTTCATTTTGATTCGTTTACTGTATTTGTACCCAAAAATCAACTATAGTTGATCATAATTTTGTTATTGAACTAGACAATTTTTGGTATCCAACATTTTTCGTCAAACCCACAGATCATCTTGCTGGTTATTTATATCTCATCTGGTTGGTGGTTTGGAACATTTGGATTATTTTTCCATATATTGGGAATTTCATCATCCCAACTGACGAAGTCATATTTTTCAGAGGGGTAGGTATACCACCAACCAGATATGATATCATAGGATTTTCTCACTGAAAGTATAGTTATTTATATATATATATATATCATATTATATTTCATATCCCCATTATATTGTTCCATACCCCACTCGTGCTGGTCTTTTTTTCCTCGTTCTCTTTGGAATTCACCATATTTTGATGTGAACAAAACCCTGAAGAACCCCTGAAGAAACGACATAACCTTATAAAAACCATGTTATCCTCATGATTATATATGTATATATGGTAACCGATCTAAAGGTCCTTGTAAAGAGGATAAAGGAATTTTGATCAACAACCATATATATATATATCTGGGTATATTATAACGACCTCACTGCGACCTCACTGGAAATCATGGTTAGTAAGGGAAATCATCCCCAAATGGCCTTAATTCAGATTAGTGAATTATTATAATTTACCCATATATATATATATACACATGCATATTCCCATAGTTAACTATACTAATCCCCAAGTGAAAAATCGAAAAAGCTGGGCTGTTTTTTTCAGTGTGTGCAGGCTGTGGCATGTGAGGAACGATTGGAGGTTGGAGGATCCATTTTTCGGGGAAATCGGTGAGAAATCTTAGATCAGAATGTTGAAAATGGATAGGAACAATGATATTGGAATATATTGGAACCATAGGAAAACGATAGGAAAACCATAGGAAAACCATAGGAAAATGGTGGTTTAATGTGATTTAATGGGATTTAATGGGATTTAATGGCACTTACCCTCTGGTAAACATACAAAAAACTATGGAACATCACTATTTTATAGCTGGGTAAATCCACTATTTCGATTGGGCCATTTTCAATAGCAAACTGTGAATGTTTACCAGAGGGTATTGGATAGGATTCTACAGATCTCTGATTTCCGATATAAGATTTACAACACTATATATGTTGCTGTAAATGAACATGGATAGGAACTACTGTGGATGGTTGCGAAATCCTGCACCACCAAAAGGATGATTGAAACCCTATAAATAATGGGATAAGCCATCTACCAACAGGTGCAGGATTTCGCAACCATCCACAGTAGTAACTAAGGATTTACATTTACATCCTTGCTCAATATCTTTTGTATCCCAGTTGATCGAACACATGATATATGGGGATTGCGAAAATCCCTTCAGATATGGGCATTATATTTCACTGTATTACACCACTGATGCCCAGTCAAAATAGGGCGCATGATCTGTGTTTTTTTGGAAACTGATGCATTCCACGACTTTCTTTTGTAGATAAGTACAAGGAGAATGACGGTGGCTGCTCTGTCAGTCAAATTCGGAGTTAAAAACATGATCATTGGGCCATTGGGTGAAGATTTTACATGATTTTACTATGTAACGCTCTAGAGTTACATTTTGTGATAGAACCCCCGGGAATAAAAAACATGCAGGGTGTCTAGGATTGGCCCTGGTGTATCATCATTTGATCTGCAACTAGCTGCAACTACCATGCATCGTTGTTTCACATGTATTATATGGTATAGCCCAAATCCACTAATGTCAACCTTGGATTAGTAAACCCTGGTTGATTAATTGCCAAAATATATTAGTGACAAGTTCCCATAAGTTCCCATCAAGATTTGTAACCCCTACGGTATTAATCAAACACGTGTTTATTAATCCTAGGCTGGCATGTTTTTTTTTTCCTATTTCAATTTTGAGAGAAATCCTGCCTGCTTGGCCAGCTAACCCTTGAAGATAGGCCAAACGATGCCAACTTCTAGCGATGAATATGGAAAACGGACAACGATGTTCTTTTTTTTTTTTCTAGGTATCTAAGACTGGTTGGTGGTTTGGACCATTTGGATTATTTTTCCATATATTGGGAATTTCATCATCCCAACTGACTTTCATATTTTTCAGGGGTAGGTCACCACCAACCAGAAGATTTTGCTAGGTAAAAGAGATGAAGTGATTTGTGCCAGGTTGATTTCGCCAATTTCGCAAAAATTGGGGTCTGTGACAGACAAAGAACGGTTTGAGAAGACCACACATGGATCCTAAGGACAACGCTCACAAATACGGATTAGGAAAATACTTACTACACATGTCCTGAAGTCCAAATTTTTCAGGGGGAATCCGACAAAGACTTCTTTTTTCCAGCGTATTGGCCATGTTTAATTGTGCCAGGTGATCAGCCCAAAAAGCGCGGTGAGTTGTTGGAACTACTTGATGTATCCCAACAAAAATCCATGGATCATGGATCACCATTGGGACATTGGGACATCATAAGCTACAGAAAAACTGGATGATTTTGGGACAAGAATCCAAGAATCCCCACTTGAATCCACTTGACTGTTGCTTGATCCACCACGTTGATGGTCGCTTTTAAAACCGGTTGGGTGTAACATGGTGTAACCATATGGCTGATTCAACACCTCCATTTTTCGTTGAAATAACATGAAATAACCAATTTTTGCTGGTTCTGGAATTGGACATTCCAAGTAAGTGGGTTAGAGGCACGGATGATGTATATTTCTTAACCGCTCTATCAATATATAGGTCATTTATAATCAATGTTGGCCTTTGTAAATTGTTAAGTACCAGTACGAAGTGCGACTACTGACCACCACCTTTCCGTACCAATGCCTTTAGCCTTATATTGGGGTCCCGCAAAAGCCAATTTTCCTTTCTAAATATCCCATTTATTTGATAGTACAAAACTGCTTCCAATAATTCCACAGACATACCTCGGAAAAAGATGCTAAATGTCCATTTGCGTGGGTCTGAAAATGGCGATACCCCGTCGTGATGGCCATAGAAGAGGAGATGATGAGCCATCTAAGCTAGGCTGATCCTATTTTCAAAGAAACTCAGTATGAAACCACATATTTCGGTATATACCTCCAGTGTCCGGTAAACAAACAGTTTGAGTTTGATGTGGAATTTTCCATTAGCATTTGTAGATCATTTCGCAGAGAAACCATGGCGCCACAGGTGACCCGTTTGGCACTGGCGCAGATGCAGAGTGAAGTGACCGCGCAAGCGGAGTTGTTGGAACACGTCGGGGAGCCCTCGGGGATTTCTCCGTGAAAAATCCGGAAAAACGTGGGGCTCCCAAATGAAAGCTAAGTTGGTGATGATAACTGAAATAATTATGGTTTATGATACTTATAACTAACTTATAACTTATAACTATAGTTATTGGGGTTTAAAGAACCAACTTATAAGTGGGGGGCGGCACTTTGTAGAAAAAGAGATGGAAAAGGTGTGGGGAAGGCCATTTTGGAAAATGGGAAAGCCCATTCAAAACATGGTCCAAAATGATGAGATCTCCATTTTGTTGATTTACTGAAGGATAAGCAAACTATGACATATTGAACATTATCACCACAATTGTGATTTGACCCACGAATTACGGGGAAACATAATCGTGATGAGTTTGTGCAGAAATGAGAGGTGTACTGTCAATGTATGACTAGAAAAATATAACGAGAATATTGAGAACTGTTCCCATAACTGGAGAAACTCAACGAGGATAAGAAACTCAAATGGATCTCACGGAAACATGTGTTCAACGAGTATTTTCTTGCGATTGACGTTGAAATGACTAAACCGGGAAAATTTGTGACATTCTGTTGAATCTGGTCAATTCTTTCCGTTCTCAATAGTAAACAACGGGAAGTCTTTACGAAAAACTGGACACACAAATACTTTGACACACCGGTAACATCCAAACTGCATGTACTCTTTGAGAAGTGATAGCGCCGCCAAACCGACGCACCACTGGCAGCACAAAGCTGTTGATCCATGACCCAAACTAGGAGAATCATGTGCATCTCTGAGGACTCTTGGTGACTGAAAAGAGCCTTAGAGTCCATATTGCCTGCGATATATATATATATATATACTATAAACCTCCGGTGCGGGGATTTTCCAGCTTGCCACGTTTGATTGAAAGAGGGTCGACCTATTTATATACTATATCCGCATGAATTTTCCCATCATAACCCAGTCATGGTTGAGTTTAGATCCCAATGATCCATCCATTTTTCCTCCTATTGGTGGTTACATCTCCATTCTGATCCCACTATAATCCCGGTTAGATGGGTTTATAAACCAACAAATATGTCATTTTACCTGCGGCTATATATATATAATATACATACACATAAGTTAAGGGTTGTATCCCCCAAGTTACAAGTTGGTTAAAATGTCCATAAAGTCTCCCCAAAAAATCCAGCATGACTAGTTGGTATTCCTCATGTTTTTTCTGAATCTTTCCCATCCATCCACGGCCAGGTTCAACAGCAAGTGATCGAGTTCATGGCACCCCCTGCCATGGAGCGATGCAGGCGTTTCGCTGCAAAAGCCTGGTTGTTTAAGGGAACATCTACAGGAAACCATGGTTTTTACCGTTAACTAGAGAGGTTTCCTGTAAAAAAAAACCCAAAAATCCATTGATTAATGATGATACCCTCTGGTAAACTTGGCAATTGGAACATATCATAAAATCTCCTATACTAAATGGAGGTTGATAGTTGGGAAAATCATCTACAAACGGGAGATGGGAACTCATCTTCCATTGCCAGGCTGCCACGTTTGATTGCTGGATGCTATGGGCTACCATGTTATACCATGTTATACCATGTTATACCATCCAGTTCATGGATTGTAATGATCATGGATCTTGGATGATCTTGGATTTGCTGAATGGATATGAATCTTTCCCCCATTAATCCACCATCTGGGGAATCTGCTCGGCAAATCCCAGTGATTAGATGAGATTATACCATATATATATAGTATCTCCCGTTCATGGATTGTAATACTCCCCGTATATGGTGCGCTTATTCTAACAAGTATTTGATATTATTTAATGATATTATGTAAGAATGGATTGTAATTTGTTGCGCTATCCAATGTGCAGGGAATTATTTCTGGAATTATCAGAATTTTAAAGAGCTGGGAAATCCGTTCTCAAGCAGTTTTTTTTTGCAGGACATGGAGCACCAACAGGGACGTGATGGATATTTTTTTCATGATATCTACCCATGATATGGCATATATGGGGATCTATAATCAATAAAATATGTTTGCACCGGCTGCGCAAACGTGTTATGAATATTTTACGATTTTTATAGGGATTCGATTTGACATTAGGGATGCATGGGGATATACCCGGCCTGGTAAACATACAAAAAACGATGGAACATCACCATCTTTAATAGGTAAATCAAAGATTTCTATGAGCCATGTTCAATAGCAAACTGTTACAGTCATTACCAGAGGGTACAACCAACTATAATCAAAAGTTGAGTTAGCCTCTGGTAATTTGTAACAGTTTGCTATTGAAAATGACCATTTATATATACTTGATTTCCCTATCAACAATTGTGATTTTCCATAGTTATGTTAGTTTACCAGAGGGTAGAGTAAACCATGAATTGGGGGATGGCCATCAACTCATAGAGGTCAGACCCACTGTAAGGATTTCCTCATAATGGCGGAATGACCATACACCATATTCAATATTTTGACCATGGCACATTTTGAACGGGGGATATTCAACATATAACATCATATAACTGGGGTCTAGTATGGTTATTACTGTAGCCGCAAGTTGCTCATCAACCACCCACTAGCTGTTGTTTTTCCCATTTATCATTGGGTTACCCTCTGGTAAACTAACATAGCTATTGAAAATGGCCATAGAAATAGTGGAATTTCCCATTAAAAATGGTGATTTTCCATAGCAAACTGTTAGTTTACCAGAGGGTTACACCATGCTTAACCGCTGAAAAAACTCTATTTCGTGGTGGATGAATCGAGTTCTTTCCCCATTTTTTCATGGACAAATCCACCACGACTGTGGATCGTTTCCTGGGAAATTTCCATGGCGCTGACCCGGCTGAACCAAACGATGTGGAACACCACCGTGAATTCATAGGAAATTCATACATTTTTTGTGCCTTTTTCCACATCTATGTTGCTTTACCCTAGGGAAAATCCCAAATTTGAGCTGGTGAACCTCCCTTCTCGGTAGCGTCACGGCTTCCGTTTGTGCCTTTTTCAGTTCGAAGAGACCCTGGCGCCTCTCTGAGCAAGGCGCGCCTTGGGCGCGGTTTTCTTCGTTGGCCAAGACAGCGGGACGTAGCTGACGTAGCGGTTTTGAAAGTGGCCCATTTTACGGTTGATACCCGGCCTGGTAAACATAGAAAAAACTATGGAAAATCACCATTTTTAATGGGAAAACTCACTATAAATGGCAATTTTCAATAGCTATGTTAGTTTACCAGAGGGTATTGTTGTCAACATGATACCCTCTGGTTATGACTAACATAGCCATGGTATAGATGACCCATTTATAGTTGATTTCCCTATTAATAGCATGGTGATTTTCCATGGCTATGTGAAATAACCAGATGACAATGGTGACTTGATGTTTTCTTTTTACCATAGCTAGCGCTTGCTATTAGTAAGCATCAAGCTGTGTGGGAATATAGTGGATGATCCCATTGGTTTCAGAGACTACTACCCTTTAGTTATTTAACATAGCCGTGGTATAGATGACCCATAGAAATAGATGATTTACCTATTAAACATGGTGCTTTTCCATGGCTATGTTAGTCATAACCAGATGGTACTGGTGACTGGTTGGTGGTGACTGGAACATGAATGGATTATGTTGTCCATCATATTTTGGGATGTCATCCACAGTTGGATATTTTTTTCCATCATATATGGGAACAATAATCCCATCGACGAAGTCCATCATTTTTCAAGATGGTTATTGCACCACCACCAATCAATGGGAATTCCAGGATCCAATTGATGGAGGTACGTAAATGTACCATATTTTTGGCCATATTTTGTGGGGATATTCCCTTACATAGCCCTGAAAAATAGGCCTTAATATATGGTAGGTACCTCCAATCAATCGGTTCCTGAAATGACCATTGAACCAACCAGATGCGATGGAAACATCTTCCAAAGGGACGACGTGGGGATATCAGTGGGGGATCTCACACCGGGACATATTGATGGTAGATGACTCTTAAAGAGGCGTCTCAAAAAAAAAGCCATACCTTTATTGGTAGATGTTTTATATCAAGGATATACGGATATACCACACTTTTTTTTTTCGTTTTGCCTAAACTCGGAGAGTTTTCTTCTGAAAGTGGGGGTCAAACATGGGCATCTAATGGGCAAAAGAATGGGGAATAATAATTAATGGGCATCTCATTGGGTAAATCATCGCGATTTACCCTTTGGTAAACTAACAGTTTGCAATTGAACATGGCCATTTATAGTGAATTTACCCATTAAAAATGGTGATTTTCCATGGTTATGTAAACGTTTACCAGAGGGTAATGATTGATGGCCATCTTAATGGCAATCATTGAAAATGATAGTTTTACCAGACAGTTCCAATGATAATTCAGGGTAAATTTGATCACGACCGAACCCTGTTCTCCCTCACTGGAAATCATGGTTTATTTTAGGGAAATCATCCTCAAATGGCCGAACTATTCAGGTGAACGTGAAATATTATTTTTTTTGCCCAGATAATTGACATGGAACCTGAAGGGATAATTGAGATGGTACCCTCTGGTAAATAAACATAGACCCTGAGAATCACCAGTTTGTGAAACTAATCTTCCAACCCCTATCTGGCAGGGTCGAACTGTTAATTTACTGGAGAGTAAATCATTTTGCAATTTTGATGGCCATGAAAGTGGTGGCCCGTGGCCATTGAGAACGCCATGGGGCTGGCATGAATTCTGACTTCCCGTTGGAATTTCCGGATGGTAGGATTTTCCCAGCTACCCGGCCTGGTAAACGTTTACAGGTTGCGAACTGGAAAATGGCCCATAGAAATAGTGGATTTACCCAGCTAGAAAATGGTGATTTTCCAGTTCGTTATGTTAAATTACCAGAGGGTATCGACCTCCATTTTTCGGTCATTTTCCACCGTCTCATTTTCGGTCTTGGAGCTTGGGCTTTGAAGACACAGAAGATGCGAGATGAATTACCCTCGGGTCATTTGACCGATTGAACCGTTTGCAATGGAAAATCACAATTTCCAAAAACGCTGATCATCGAACTACATGGTAAGCGGCTGATAGAACGCCGCCGGTTTTTCCAACCGTTGCAAGTTCACTTTCCCTGTGTTTTCTCAGGGATTTCTGCGTTCGTTCATTTTTTGGACCCTCTCAAATCGTGCGACAAACTACTTCGTTTTATCAATGTTGTATCTGTAAGTGTGTATCTCTTTCTATCACAAGCGTTGCAGGACGTGAGTTAAATTTTGATACACTTCGTAAGGACTAGAAGAAGGTGTCCAAATTCTGTACAACCATTGTTTTATCAACGTATCGATTTCTGGGTGCATCTTGCATCCTAAGGTCCCGTTGATATTGCGAGGAAAAGTTACTTGAAGAAGTGCAGAGCCTAACATCAAGAGCGTGTTAGAATTTGCGTGAAGAAGTGCCGAGCGTAACATCAAGAGCGTGTTAAAAAATCTTAGAAAAGTACAGAACATAGCATCAAGAGCGTGTTAGAAGTTACTTGAAGAAGTGCAGAACATAACATCAAGAGTCAAGAGCGTGTTGGAAGTTACTTGAAGAAGTGCAGAGCGTAACATCAAGAGCGTGTTAGAAGTTGCTTGAAGAAGTGCAGAGCGTAACAACAAGAGCGTGTTAAAAAGTACTTAGAAAAGTACAGAACAGAACATCAAGAGCGTGTTAGGCATCAGCGTGTTCGACGCACTGTGCACATGACGTTAATACCCCACCCCACCCCCCACACCCCACCCCATCGACAGAGAAAGACCGCATGAGAAAAAGTAGAAGAGACAGAAAACCGCACGAAAGCTGGCGGCGTTCTATCAGCCGCCAGCCAACCTCGGGTCATTTAACCGATTGAACCGTTTGAAATGGAAAGTTACCATTTCCAAAAACGCTGATCATCGAACTACATGGGTATGGCTTCCAGAGCTATGTTGAATTTCCTGAGGGTAACATTTATTATGTCACTATGTCCTTATTGTAACCCATCATACTTCATGACATCCCCATGCATATATACACTTTATATCACTTTATCCCATTATGTGTTGATTCTCCCAAAGTATTCGTTGGTTTATTAAATCCCTTGTTGTCATGGTCGGAAACCTTAATTTATGTTAACTATTTGACAACATATCACCAATATTCACCGATTGATATCTCAATCACCAATGGTTAATATCACCAATGTTGACACAAGTGCAATATTGACTTACCGTTTGGTTATGTAACATAGCCATGGTATAGATGGCCCATAGAAATAGATGGTTTACCTATTAAAAATGGGTGGATCTTTCCATGGCTATGTTAGTCATAGCCAGAGGGTAATTTCCATATAGATGTGGAATTTTTCATCACCATGAATGTAGATCATTTTTCTAGGGTTTCCTCGTGGCTTTTCCACATCTGAACATTTACCCCAAGGGCATTTCGGAAATACCGCAGGGTCATTTCCGATTTCAGAGAAAAAAATCTATAAAACTCTCCATTCACAGGGGGGCTCCAAAAATATGTTCCTATAATTTTCCGATTAAAGGCTTAAATTAAAGGCTTGATATTTTTAATGGATTACAAGAACATCCAGCAACACACAAATATGTTTTTGGGCTTAGAATAATGTTACACAACGATTTTATCATATGGGGATGAGTCAAAACCTGTTATCAGTTTTAGTGGGATGAACATCTAGAACTACCAGCTATTTGGATGTGAACTACAGGGGTACAAGGGTTTTGACCCATAGCCATATGTTATTCTTACATTTACCCTCTGGTAAACGTTAACAAAAAACAATGGAAAAATCACCATTTTATAGCTGGGTACATCCACTATTTCGATTGGCCCATTTTCAAGTTCGCACACTGTAAACGTTTACCAGAGGCTAAATCCCATTACATCCCATGAAATCACCATTTAGTTCGTTGATTTACTCCTTATTTACTAAGTGTTTCATAGGAATCCCAATAGTTACCAGAGGGTAACTCCCCGGATTTTTCAGGGTCCCGTCCCAACGTTTTTCTGGGTGTCGACAGGCTCCACAACATCCACACCTCAGGCCGGCCTTTTTGTGAAATCCTGGGAATCGAAAGTTTTGAGAGGATGATCCAAGGAACATTTAGTGGAAAATGATCTATAAATGCTGGGAAAATGATGTATAAATCGTGGAAGATGATCTTCCAACGAAACTCCTCAGACTCTTCATGGAATCGCCACGTCGTTTCAGGTTTTTTTCGCTGTTGGCGGCTCGTTTCAAGCGCCTAGGGGGATCACTCCGGAACTCTGCAGGAACTATCCCTGTATCCCATAAAAAAAAAACGCCACCCATAAACAATATCAGTGATTCTCAATATTTCCTGGATATAAGATGATATATATAAGTTTTTCTCAATATTTCCAGAAATGATTTCTCAATAGTAATACTTGTTGGTGGCTTGGAACATGAATTTTATTTTCCATTTCATATATGGGATGTCATCCTTCCCATTGACGAACTCATATTTTTCAAGATGGTTATTGCACCACCAACCAGATATTCATTGATATTTTTAGATGTACTAGTATTATCCTCTGAAATCTCAATGATTGTGGATCATGCCATTGATAATTACCATTTGTAGATCATTTATAGATCAACCACCAACCAGATTATATATATTATATATATACATATTCCCATAGTTATTTAACTATACTAATCCCCAACTGGTAACCAGTTATCTACTATTTCTCAATAATAAAATATCATTTTTTCTCAATATTTCCTTGCGATGTCCCGAGTTCGATCTACCCACACCAGGCTGTTCCTGTGGGCCATCTGCGAAACGTCGTACCGCTGGGCGGTTTGCCGCTGGGCTTTGACGTTCCCGAAGTTCCGAGACGGGGATTTGACGTGAAAAATGGACATTTTTCGGCGAAGTCCAGCTTAACGAATCAGATATGGGGATTAGCTAGGGTTTATATAGTGAGTATAACATATATATTATATACATAGAGATCATAGAGCTATAAATTCGTTGAGCAGTGGCTGGACTTTTGCAAGGTTTGTATGAGCCGTTGTATGTTTTGGGAGGGTTTTGAAAACTGCCACATTGACCCAAAACGGAACATAGGACTCTACACCCATGAAACTAGAGATGAGTAAAGAGATTGAACCAGGCAAAAATGCTGATATATAATTATATATATAATTATATATATAATATATAATTATATATAATAGTTATATAATTTTATATATATCTATTATATCCAATCAAAATTGGTACAATAAGGAAGATCGATTCGACAAAATGGGTATGCCCAAAAATGCAGGAGAAACCAACCGCGTGCTTTCCCCATGAAGATTGCCTGATTGGTGAGGTTTTTGTAGACAACATATGAAACCAGAAAGAAAGGGCCATGCACAGAGAAAATTGACATGAATTTGTAGCAAACATCAAGCAGCGAGCTTGTTTTCCATGAGCGCAGTTGCTTCCATAGAATAGGATGATGGGAAAATTTACAGGAAAGCCCTACATTTGATGGTAAAAACCATGGTTTCCGGTTAAGATTTTCCCAACAACAAAACCAATCCATTGAGACGGTAAATTTTTAGCCAGCAGACAACAAAGCCAATCACCGGGAGACGTCACCCGAAAACATGTTGGGAGCCTTCGCAAGGGGATGATCCAGTTCTCCCCGGGATCATCCCAATTGGAGAGGCCACGAAAACTGGATCATCCCAATTATTTAAGTATCATACACCAACTGGTTATTATAGTTATAAACGCACCAACTGAACGCGATTTAGCTCACTGGGGCCCCATCCCAACAGCAAACAGCCCCTTTCTGAGTGGATCGGCTCCATTTTTTCCTTGGTTGAAACCAGTCATGTACTACCCACCAAACGAATAAGTGATGTCTTACCTCATGAATACTATATAGTTATAAGATGTTATAAGTACCAGAACACATCATGAAATTGGAGTTATGTCACTTATGTCAACCACTCGCAGAACTTAGTACCTTAGTACCATGAACCAGAACCATAGCAACTAGTCAATGGGAATTTCAGGATCCTAAAATGGAGGTACGTTAATACCATATCAGCCATATTTTGTGGGGATATTCCCTTACATAGCCCTGAAAAATAGGCCTTATATATGGTAGGTACCTCCAATCAATCGGTTCCTGAGATGGCCAGTGAACTATATAGTTCGATATATCTACCAGAAAGCCGAGTGAAAATTGGAGTTCTGTCCACCAAGCAATCGCACGCAATCGCACGTGAGGCAGTGGCGCCCTGACTTTGTCAGCCCCGACCCAGAGGTGCAGAATCCAAGAATTTTACGGTAAATCCATATGGGGAGCTTTCATAAACCTGGGTACCCTCTGGTAATTTAACATAGCTATTGAAAATTGCCATTTATAGTGGATTTACCCATTGAGAATGGTGATTTTCCATAGTTATGTTAGTTTACCAGAGGGTAAATTAGCCTCTGGTTATGACATTCACAGTTCGCGAACTGGAAAATCCACCCATTTTTAAGTTCGGTAAACCATCTATTTCGATTAGGGCCATCTATACCATGGCGAACTGGTAGTCATAACCAGAGGGTAACCATCTAACGACCTCACTGCAACCTCACTGCATTAAAGGTTAGATTGCGAGGAATCATCCCAAAATAGCCCAACATTTCAGATTAGTGAATTGAATTATAATTTAGCCAGATAAATGGGGGTACCCCTAAACATCGCTGGATGGACTTAATTTCATGGAAAGTCCTTTGAATAATGGATGATGCAAAGGGGTAATTTTCATTGGAAAGCCCATGAAACCTGAATTATGGCTATCTTAATACTTCTCGCAACATAAACATAGTTAAAGGGTGAAGTTGCTAGGACATTTTTGTGCTGTTTTTATTGTGAGGGTGAGCTACAACATCACTTTTTTCAGCATCACAATCTTCAGCATTTCATAATATCAACTGACGAATTCATATTTTTCAGAGGGGTAGGTCACCCACCAGCCAGATTAATGTAATAGTTTACTTTAAGAGACCACTATCGTTGAATCATTAATAAACCTTGACCACTATCGTTTCATCATTGTTGACCACCAAAAAGTCATAGGTCCAAATGTTCAGATCCAGGACCACAGACTTTCGTCTATTTTTAGTATTAACCATCTGGTTATTCAACTGGAAAATCCCTTATAAATGGAGGTTTCTAGCTGGGAAAATCATCTATAAATGGACCATTTTCCATGGCTAGGCTATGTTAATAACCAGATGGTAACCATCTAAGTATTGGGATACCTGGTTTTGATTCATTCCGATACTCATATAGTAGAAATTCTTCGTCATCATAAACATCATAAACATCATAAACATCATAAACCAATCTCGTTTCTCTTCGCAACCGGGGGTTGCGACCACTATGTGGCACACAAACGCAAGGCTGCGCATGCCAGTTTTGTTTGTGGTTCATGACGATGGTAACTTATGGGCCACAATCCACTTTCCACGTGGGCCCGCCACATCCTTCATCATCCCTAGTCATCATTCATTCATTCATTCATTCATTCATCCCTATAAAGACATCTGCTAGTATATGGAGGTTTCCTAAAATGGGGGTACCCCAAATCATCAATTTAGTTTCAATTTAGTTTCGATTTTCCATTATAAACCATCCAGCTATTGGGAAACCCCCATTTATGGAAACCCCTGTATGATGGAAATAGTGGCTATATCAACTTGATAAACTAGCTTGACAATCATCAGAAATGATCTACTTAGTTCTACTTGTCGACCCAAGAAAAATATCACTTGTATTTTTTTCGCGAAGGGGATTTCCTCCCCATGACTATGATATGAAACCATGACTTTGGAGAAACTGGGTGAAAAAAATCCACTAAAAAATACCGTCCTATGATCTCATCACAGGATGCCCCCATTCACGTGATGTGAATGTTGGTTTATAAAGCCCATAAATACTAGTTCGATATAACCCCCATTCATCAACCCAAACGTGAAATTAAGCCCACTATAGCTACTATAGTTCTATCTACCATAAACCATAGTTTTTTCAGCCACTTTTTTCAGGCAAAGCATCGCTATTTCGGATGCTTTTTTGGGGCCAAAAAAGGTTGCAAGATCACCTCATTTTGGGGTTTCCCCCATGACTTAGGGGAAACCCCCCAGATAATCCCCAGATAATCCCGCCATTTATAGTGGATTTTCCCATAAAAAATGGTGATTTTCCATAGTTTTTTGTATGTTTACCAGAGGGTAAATTCGCCTCTGGTTATGACATTCACAGTTTGCGAACTGGAAAATCACCAAAAAAAAATCAGTAAACCATCGAACTAAATGATCCGTTTTCATCCATTTTCCATAGCTGGTTGGTGGTTTGGAACGTTTTTTATGTATTAGCTATGGGGATTAGCTAGGGTTTATATGGTGAGTATAACATATATGTATCTGGTTGGTGGTGACTGGAACATGAATGGATTATGACTTTCCATATCTTGGGAATTTCATGATCCCAACTGACGAGTTGTCCATCATTTTTCAGAGGGGTAGGTCAACCACCAACCAGAATCATATCCCCATTATATTATATTATAACCATTGTCGAAGAGCCATTCATAGTTATACCCATTGTTTAAAGCCATAGTTATACCCATAGTTATACCTTTTTTGCAGTTATAACTTATAACCATTAAATTAAACAATGGTTACAATATATTATAATAGGATACCCCTATGAATTAACCATAGTTATACCCATAGTTATATCAATGGTAATTTCAGGATCCTAAAATGGAGGTACGTTAGCACCATATAAGGCCATATTTTTTGGGGATATTCCCTTACATAGGCCTGAAAAATCGGCCAAACATATATGGTAGGTACCTCCAATCAATCGGTTCCTGAGATGGCCAGTGAACTAGTTCGATATATCTACCAGAAAGCCGAATAAAAATAGTTAACCATAGTTATACCCATAGTTAGTTATAGCATTTTCCATAGCAAACTGTTAGTTGAGAGTCATATCCCAATTATCCCATGATCCTCAGGTGACAGGTGAGGACCTCTCTGCGCCACAGACGGGGACCACGACTCCCCAAGTGCGCCGTGGGGAAGTCATGGCTTTTACCACACTTTTACCAGGGAACATGTGGAAACAAATACCCTCTGGTAATTTAACGTAGCTATTGAAAATTACCATTTATAGTGGAATTTCCCATTAAAAATGGTGATTTTCCATAGTTATGTTAAATTACCAGAGGGTATGGGAAACTCAGAAAACCTATGGACATCATGATCTTACCAGGTCTGTGGGAAACATTCCAAATTTAGCCAAAAACTTGTGGGAAATCACCAATGTTTATCAGTAAAACACGGGAATCACCAAAGCGTCACCCAAAATGTCACTGGGACTTGCTCGGTCCCGGCATTGTGCATCATTTTTTTTGCATTCAAATATAGTATATGTTCAACACACGACAAAGAAGTGTGCGTATAATTCATATCAATAAGGATGTCTCAAGAGTAGACAGCAAGCCTAGCAAGCATGATGAGTAAGTTGCCTAAATGGGGTTAACCCATCTATAATATTCTATAATTGGATTCCATTTGGGGTTCAATCAGGTACAGACTGTGGGATAATCCTCCAAGTAGTGTGTGAACATATTGGATGGAATTTGCCTGGTGTTTCACCAGCTTCCTTGCTAGTTATTCACATCTTCATCCCAATGATGTTTTGTTAGTTATTCAAAATTGGGATGTGAAATCGTTCTTCAACATTGGGATTCGTGAAATTCAATTGAATTGTGTTGTGAATGTTGTTCACATCCCAATGCAGACCGTTTTCGGGCAGCATACTTTGGATGTTTCACCATGGTGAACACCATGTTTCACCCGTGGCAATCCCGTGGGGGATGCACCCGGCCTGGTAAACCTTCACAGTTTGCGAAGTGGAAACTCATCATTTTTGAAGTAAATCATAGATGGTCCATTTTCCATAGCAAACTGATGCAAACTGTTAGTTGACCAGAAGGGTGACTACGGTGACTACAGCCCATCCCATGTACTAAATTGGTTTCGTTGGGCACATGCCAGGTGCTCCTTACTATGCCCCAGCATGAAAACCCCAAAGCCCACACCGGGCACTTGTAAATTTACGTGTTGATGTTTACAAACCCTTCGACATCCGTTCGACTTGATGGGGCAAAGTTGAAAAAACATGATGTTCAGATGTGGGGATGGGTCAAAACCCCGTTATTACCATATCTTAGGGGAATAGAACATCCATTCACTCAATGGATTGGTTGAGTCGGGAAAATCTGCACCGGAAACCATTGATTTTCCCAATTTTCCCTTCAAATATGGTGCTATTTTCCAGAATGAGAGCGGTGCCGCTGTGGCCATTCCCAACGAAGGGGTCTAGGCCGGAGCAGCTGCCCGGGCCAGCAACGTTGATGAAACACGACTGGGAATTTTGCAGAGGTTAAAACATGTTAAAACAAAATTAAAAAACTAGCCATGTCATGATGATTAAGCTATTATCAGTTGTTGTGGATTCCATGACTGGCGACTGGCAAGTGGTTCCCAGCTGGAGGATCAAAAAGCCAACTTTTGACGAACTTTGGATGAGTGGAAACGACCAAGCAGAGAAACTATAGCCAAAAACGCCATAACCAAGCTGATTGGTGGTTTGGAACATTTTTTGTTTTTCCATTTCATATATGGGATGTCATCCTTCCCAACTGACTTGCATATTTTTCAGAGGGGTAGGTCAACCACCAACCAGCCAAGGTTGACCCTGTCAAGTTTTTTCTGCTTAAACACCTGGTGATTCGTTGGTGTATGGCTTGTTTATCCATCGCGCGGTGGATGAACGTTCATCCCGTCCCCAAAAAAAACTAAAGACCCACAAAAAATTGCCCCCCAACGCATAGAGAAGATCAGATCCTAAACCAGAGTTTGGATGTTTGGTTTCCATATTTTCCATAAATCCCATAGATTCATCCCATAGATCCCATATAGATAAATCCATATTTTCCATAAATCCCATAGATTTATGGAAACACAATCCCGTAGAAACACGATCCCCTAATCTTTTCTGAGAGGATGGGATTGTGTTTCCATTAAAATCTAGCGTTTTTCTCCTTTCTTTCTCGGTGACCTGGTCGACCTCCCAGATTTTTTCATGATAAAACCATGATAAAACCATGGATTTTGGGGTATATTTTCAGACAACTCCAAAGACAATCATCAGTTTTTAGAATAGCCTCTGGTAATCAAACATGTCAAGCTGGAAAATCCATTCAATGAGGTTTAGTTCTTAGGGAACAACTATAAAGATGGTACAAATCATGTTGTTTCCAATTCATTATGCACTCTTGGTACGGGCAGGTGCCAAGATATTCGCGTTTCAACTGCCTCGACTGGTGAAGTTTGACAAAATGTAGGTTGTCCTTGGGCGATACTTTCCTTGCCCAACGTGGTTTGGAGCATAGCCCGAGTGAAGTGGGAATGGGTCAAAATTCGTCCCTGATCACCTTCTGTAGAAACATGAAAATGTTTGTCTGAAAGTGGGTTTGAACCATATCTGGTTGGTGGTTTGGAACATGAAATTTATGACTTTCCATATCTTTCCATATATTGGGAATTTCATCATCCCAACTGACGAACGCATATTTTTCAGAGGGTTAGGTCAACCACCAACCAGATATCTTCTCAAAAATTCTTTGTCTGAAAGTGTTGGGATATGAAGCATGGAAACACACGAATTTTCGACGATTTGAACCATCATTTTGTCCTATTAGAATATCTTAGAAAGGTGATAACTGGGGTGTGTACCAAATTTTCCGACCCAGCGGTGTTGTGGCGTTTAAGGGACCATGTTGCCCAGTTTCGCATCTAGGCTTGGTGATTAGCAACTCGAAATTTTTGTCCCAGGGCCACATGTGCCAATGTGCCCGGTGACACTTGGAGATACCTCTGACAGCGTGGGCACTGAAAAACTGATGAGAAATCCACTACAAATCGGGCATCGAAACAGGGAATATTTGTGGGTTCCTTCCGCAAATCCGCGCTAGAGATCCCTCTTTTGTGACAGACAGCAACACATGCACCACGTGACCCCGCCTTAAAAAGTGCGGTATCTCTTGATTTCGTCGCCCCAATTCGCTGATGCGCCTGAAGGTTCCAAGGTGTCTTGAAAAAGGCTGTTGAATTGGCAGGGAGTCGTGAGGTCGCTGGAATCATGGTGAATGTATAGGGAATTATCCCAAAATAGCCTGAAATAACAGGGTAGTGAAATATGATATTTTACCATAATTTACCCAAATTATATAAAGGGGCTTCCAAAGACATTCCAAGATCACCTTCCAATCATAGTGCTCGCCTTACAGGACCCTCTCGTCACTCGTGGATCTGTTTGGGGGTCCGATGTTCCGATTTCGGTGAGGACTTAGAGTGGTGCACAACTTCCCATGCCCTTGCTGGTTACCCTTTGGTTATTGAATGTAGCTATGGAAATCGCAGTTTTAACAGGTAAATCATGTTTTAAGAGGTCTATTTCTATGGCTCATTTTCCAAAGATATGTTATATAGTCAAGAGGGTAAACAGCTATAAACCTATATATCTAGAGTCCATTTTCTAATTTTTCCAATATGTTCCCATGAATTATGTCTGGTCACACCATTGGCGTCTCTCCTTTCTCAGGTTGCCGAAAGATCTTATCGCTGTGGCGGCGGTTAGTAAGGGGATGATTCTCAAGATAGCCTTATTTCAGATTAGTGAAGTATTATAATTTAATATAATTTACCCAGATGTATGATGTATATATATACAGTGCATAGATAGATCGATTGGGGATCATCATCATCGTCATCATCATCATCATCATCATCATCTTTATCCTCATCATCACCATCATCATCCTCATCCATTTTGGGAATCCCCATTCGCCAAGGATGGTGCTTTTTTTTAGCAAACAGGAACACGTTTCCGCTTTCCTGAATTGCACTTTTCCGAATCCCAGGAATCCTGCATGGAACCTGGTGGCCAGTTTCAACTGACAACCTTCCAAGCTCCAAAGCCAGTTGAATTTAAGATCTTCTAGATAAAGTGACGAAACAGGAGTCAATGGCACTTGATTTGGGGCTGACATATCTGACATCCGAATATGTTGATGGTCGTGTTGCGACAGTTTTCACAGTAAATGGCTTGGTAAATGGCTTGGTGAATGATTTTACCTTAACTTCAATACCACTCTAATGGATGAATACATCGCGAGGAGAAACTGCAGTGTGTTTTCGAAACCGAAGAAAAGTCAGGTTCAACAAAAGGGGGTCAGCGCAAAGAGACAGAGATGTGGTGGCATCACTTAACAGATCAATGTTCACCGCACATCACTTATGCACTGGTGGAGACATGGCTCACAATCTTTGAAGTACTGCTGACACTTCAAGTACTCCAAACATCATTTTCATTAATTTTCTGATTTCTTGGTGAAGTTTCCATTTTCTAAGTGCTTCGAAGATGCAACAAATTGAACGAGTCTCAACGCTGCATGGTCCATTGAACACATCTCGGGAAAAATCCCCGTCCCGCCGGTCCCGCGACCATGGGGAGCACCAAGGTGCATGGGGCCATGACGGCCATGAGAAATTTCGCAAACCATGGGATAGGAGATGATATATATTCATAATTTATATAGTTATATATAGTTATATACTATCTATACTATATATTAATATATATATATAATATACATTATGTTATATATTTATCTCTCTATCTATATAATTATATATACATGTATATATCTATAGTAATCCCCCAAAACGATGCCGAAAAGTGATTTGTCATCGTAAAATCATAGTCAAAGTTGTACCAAAATCGGCATCTTTTTGGGACTTCGAAAACTTCAAAAAATCGAAACGGGGCACCAGTCTCCACCAGGATTTCTCTGGGATCTAAAATCGAAAAAACAAACGGCGAGATGATGATATGATGGGGATATAACGATGGGGATAACGATATGGGTTTGTCTGAAAATAGTGTACCCCTAAACCCAATGGTTTTGCTGATCATAATCCCTATTAAATGGCTATAATTGGGAATATACCCTATTTTCAGACACACCCATATAACATATGTTTCCCCTGGGCAATCAAACATGGCACGCCGCCGGAAACTCTGGGAAATCCCACACTAAGCCGGGAGGTAAAGCGTAATCGCTGGGAGTCCCGGAGGGAAACAAGGAAACGCCAACCAAAGTCCTTGGTGACGAAAATCCATACATCCGAATTGGGTCCCATTAAATGGTGATTTAATGGTGATTAAATAGGACATCTGGTGTAAATTAACCCGGTATGGTGATTTTTCATGGATTTAAATGGTGATTTTAATGGTGATTTTCCATGGGATGTAATGAGATTTACCCTCTGGTTATGACTAACATAGCCATGGTATAGATGGCCCAGAGAAATAGATGGTTTACCTATTAATAGCATGGTGATTTTCCATGGCTATGTTAGTCATAACCAGATGGTAATCATCTCTATTTTTCTTTCTTAATCTCCTATAATGTCAACCCTGGATTATTAAAACCCTTAGGCTGTTTAATTGGGAGGGTACCATTGAAGTATCAGATACAGTAAATTGGAGGAGTACCCCCCCTAATTCATAAAAACATGGTTTACTGGTTGGTGGTTTCAATACATCACCCACTACTAGTATTAACCACCATTAACCACCATTAACCACCATAAACTCTGGTTTAGCAAAATCCAGAGGGTATCTGTATTTCATATATACTATTATATTACTATTATATCTGGGTAAATTATAACGACCTCACTGTTCTCCCTCACTGGAATCATGGTTTATTTTAGGGGAATCATCCCCAAATGGCCCAACATTTCAGGTTTGTGAATTATTATAATTTGCCCAGATTATATACTATCATATATATATATATCATATATACATTATCATATAATATACTACTAATATAGTTGATCTTTCTAAACCATCCGGCCTTGACGGAGCCACCAGAAAGATTTTGGCGTAGGCTGAAGGGACGGGACGTGCCACCCGCAGCAAGAGCATCGCGGTGTCGGATCGAGGTGCCCAGGGGGCCCGGTGGATGGGGCCTTGAGTGAACGCGGATTTTTTTGACCCCCATTTTTATGGGAAATCTATGGAAAATCTATGGAAAATCTATAGGAAAATCTATGGAAAATGCCATTTTTATGGGAAATCTATGGAACATCTATGGGAAAGATTAGGGAAAATGGTTTATAAACCATGAAATCATCCCCATGAATACGAACGTTCGTGATATCTACCATAAACCATGGTTTTTTCAGCCACTTTTCTAAACCAACTGAACGCGAGCTCGACTGGGGGCCCCATCAAAACCTAGTGCCACGTGTTTCGGTGTCCGAAAATGGGACCCCGAAAATCACCAAATTTTCATAGTGACAATATTAGTGACAATCCAGCTTTTGGGTACCCCCCACGACTATGGAAACCTCCATATTTTGGGGAAGAAACATCCATCAACCAACTATTTTAGGGTACCATGACCACATATCTCATGTTAACTACTACTGTGGATGGAAGAAATCCTGCACCAGTTAATAGGTGGTTTATCCATGTCTATCCCATTAATTATAAGCTTTCTATCATCCCAGGTGGTGCAGGATTTCTTCCATCCACCGTATCACTAACTTGGTTGGAAACTATCATTAACCAACCATCATTTTTGGTGGGCATAAATCCGTTTCACCTCGGAATTTATGCTTGATTTTAGATTCCGTTTTTATCCAGAAATCTCTATCCTTAAATAGTGGTTATATCGCTATGATCATTACTATTATAATCTATTATACTATTATAATGGTGAATTTATATATATATATATATTATAATATATATATATATATATTATAATATATATATAATATAATATATATATATATAATATAATATATATAATAATATATATATAATATAATATAATATAATATATATATATATAATCGGGCTATATTGTAATCCTTGCATCGGGACGTTGAACCCTGAAGATGATTGAGGCATCAAAACAAAAACGTGGACTTGACCGCGTCGTTTAAGCGTTTCACCAGCGGTGAAGGGTTGTGAAGATCCTACAGATCCTACGACCTGGTGAAGGGTAGTGAAAAAGGTAGTTGAATCATTTCTAGAAAGCCTTGAAACCAGCAAACTGTTTGGGGTCTCAAAGGAAACCACGGGCTGATGCAGGCCACTTTGATCCCAACTGGATGATCAGAGATTCAGGGGATATTCCATGATTTTTGATGTCATCCCACGATATTCCCAATATATTCCATGATGGTCCCAGATATTTGTGTGGGTTACCCTCTGGTAATTTAACATAGCTATTGAAAATGACCATTTATAGTTGATTTACCCATTAAACATGGTGATTTTCCATAGTTTTTTGTATGTTTACCAGAGGGTATAAGGTTTTACCTTGTAGCAGCGGGATTCTTCCGATGCTCAATTTATGTTTGTGTTTCAAGGCCTACTGGAGATACAAGGCTTTTAGTGGCGAAAAAACGGGTCGAGTCACTACCTGGGAAGTGCAGTTCCAGTGAACTACAATGTGGTGCCCCCCAGTTATAAGATGGTTTATAAACCCCATTAACTATAGTTATATCTACCATAAACCATAGTTATTGAAGTTATTAACCAACTTAGCTATCTAGGGGGCCCCACTTTGTAAGTGTACATATAGAACTATAGTTATAGGGGTTATACTGTGGATGGACATAATCCTGCACCAGTTGGTATTGGTGATTGTAGTTTCACACTGTAAGCTGGGACAATCATTCAATGGGAATTTCAGGATCCTAAAATGGAGGTACCTACCATATACAAAACCTATTTGTTAGGCCTAAATTTCAGGGAATATCCCCCCAAAATATGGCCAAAAATATGGTACTAACGTACCTCCATCAATTGGATCCTGAAGATCTCCAATTGAATCATGGGAGAAACCATCTACTTCTGGGGCTGAGCAAGTGGCTGGTCACTGCAAGCGCAAGCGCGGTCCAAGGGTTGAACGAATGCAACCATCCCATTCCCTATGAAACACCCGAAACATTAGAAATGGAAATATATAGAAATGGAAATAACATGGTGTTCCTAAATAATTATGGGAATGTCTAAATGGTTTTAGAACAGTGCGAAACATCCCATTCCCATTCCCTGTTTTTTTTCAAGGCGATGAATCCACATCTGAAAGGAAAGCACCAGCATTCGGAACGGCTCGTCATCGTATCTCAACGAACAGAATGAACTAGGCATAACTAGGCATAACTAGGCTATATCCGGCAAATCGACCTGAGACATTGAAGATTTCGGGTTCCGAACAATTTTTCGTTTCAAGCCAGAGTTCTGGGAGGCATTTGGGAGAGCCTTCTCACCGAAGCGGTGTCTCGGATGTGAAAAAACCCGTGGGAAAAGTCATGTTTTTCAAGCTGGGACATCCATGGAAATCCCAGCAGATTTCTGGCAGTTGGTGGATTTTCCATTGCCATGTTGGATTGCCGAAGGCCGCGTGGAGGGTGGACCACTAAAAGACATATTTTTAAGCGCAGGGTATCAGGGTGATTGGCCATGGATTGTGAATTGTGGATCGTAGTTGTCACTTTTAAGGGTGCAAAGTGTGTGATCGTCAGTGGTCAAACGCATAAAAAACAAACAAACACCCCTTTAGAGTCCATGGATTGTGGGTGATTTTGCTAGCAGGAGATATAAACTAGATGTCAAGTCTGTAGCTGTACAAGGTAAATAAAAAAACTTGCCCTTTGGTTATTTAACATAATAGCCATGGAAAATCACCATTTTTAATAGGTAAACCATCTATAAATGAACCATTTTCCATGGCTATGTTAAATAATCAGAGGGTAATAGCTCTATGTCTACCCTGATCATCTCAAGAGATGATTCATGATTGAGAGATGATGCATGATTCAATAAACGCCTATGTGTATATTTTGGATCAGTAGCCATATTATCATAATTGGTTATATATATATATATGATATATATATATGGAAAATCATCCCATGTCATATTATAACATATTATAACATATTATAACATATTATTAATATTATAACATATTATAACATATTATCACATATTATAACCATGTTATCATAATGAGATATCGAAATATATATCCCAATATATCCCAATATTGTATATTTCGATATCTCATTCCATATTGGGTTTTTCACAATGGATCTCCACCATTTTCCAAGGCCATTGCCTTCAAGGCACCCGACACCAAAGTGCTCTGTTTGGGACGCTGGGCGGCCCAGGGCCCGGGGTTATGGGCTTCTCTTCCCACTGGCCATCCACCATTTAGGGAATGCATATAGGGTATATATATAATATAATATATACATATATAAATATATATATGCACTAGAATGTATATATGTAATGTAATGTAATATAATAACATAAAATATAATATGATATGACATGATATAATATAATATAATACGATATAATAATAATATATATATATATATATATCATATAATATATATAATATATAACACACATATATATATATAAATACATAATAGTATATATTATATGTGGGGGGGGTGCTTAAGCAAATCCAAGTATTAATAGCTATTCCTATAGAGGAACTGATGAGAATTAATTGGAAGTGGGGGTTCGGGTACCCTGTGAGGCAGATAGTTTTTTGCACTTGTTTTTTTTAAATGATAAGCTGAAACCAATGTGTGAAGTTTCTTGAGGTTCATATGTGTTAACCACACAATGCACGGGAGTTGAGCCAACAAAAGTGGTGACATTTTTGGCAAGATGGAGGCAATGAATGATGGGTACAGCGCAAGGTGAACGGTACACATCTAGAGTGATAACTCATTTTGCAATTTTAATGGGCAATTGGAAACATCATACTGTGAATTGATTACAGAGTATTTAAGATCAAGCAGATTGGCAAGTTGCCAACGGCTTTGTTTTAGAACCCCCTGAATTATATCTATCTCGTCTATAATTACTTATCATGGACCCTTTCCTTCAATATTAAATTCCCTCAACAGACGGAAACCCCGAGTGACCTGGATGGCAACGCCCAGAATTTGTGGATGAGTTGATGACCAACTGAAGATGCGCAAATATATTTTTCTATCGGCATGCTGGATTGCCAATGGTTTGTTAGACAACCACAAGGTGGTGCCCCAGTTCGGAATCGCTAAGTTGGTGCAAACAAGTCCAATTTCACATTTGGGTTGATTAGTTTATGGGGGTTATATCTATAGTATTCATGGGGATTATAAACCAGCGTTCACATCACGACTGGGACCATCCACCTTGCTGCCGCCTAAACCATTTGTTGAAGCAAGATGCGGTTGCCGCAGCAACCGAAAAAAATCCGTCATTATTTATAGCATATAGAAATATCTCCCCCTGAAATAGAAATCATGATTTATATATTGAAGTAATACATATATAAATCATATGTAAATCATATATATGCCCCATAAATCCTAAATCATAAATATATCATATATCCCCCATACCCCCATATGATCCCCGGCCATGATCCCGGGCAAGCCGTTGCCCCAGAGCCGCCACCCAAATCTAGGCCCGGGCATAGGGAAGAGGTCCTTAATCCAGGCCGCGCAGTGCAGCAGAGTTTCGAAGCGTAGACGAAAAATAGGATTTTTTGATGGGAAAATCATGAGAAAATGGAGAATTTCATGGGAAAATCATAGGTAATACCCTCTGGTAAACTAACATAGCTATGGAAAATGGCCATTTATAGTGAGTTGTCCCATTAAAAATGGTGATTTTCCATAGTTATGTTAGTTTACCAGAGGGTAACCCGAAAATCATGATGGAAATGTGATGGGACAATGATGATGTTATTGGTTTTTAATGGGATTTTATGGGAATATGATGGGAATATGATGTATAACCAAAATAATTATTTCAATGATCTTTTCACAATAATGATGATTGACTTGACTATGACAATAATATGATGATTCAAAAGGAAAAACATGTGATATACTACTTACCCAGAACGCCCAAATTAATGTACACCTAGAAATTACGTGTATATAATATATATATATATATACAGGTTAAGTGTATAGTATATATATATATATCTTTACAGGATGGGGCCCCCAGTTATAAGTTGGTTTATAACCTCATCTAAATGTAGTTATAAGTATCATGCACTATTGTTATTATAGTTATACACCAATTTATATAGCTAACTATGGGCCCCCATCCTGTATCTTTTTGATATATTGCGCTGTATCTGAGACCAGCCATGTCACGTCTGACATCATCACGCATCCTTTTGAGCCTATAGAATAAGATATGAGACATAGGAGAAAAAATGAAGGTTTTACCAGCAGAAATGGTAATTTCCAAGCGCCAAATTATTTGGGGATTCCACAGATGGATCGTGAACGATGGCCGAAGATGGCGGCAAAATGGGAATCTTCGGCACCAAACAAATACCAACGGAGTTGAGGAATCCAGAGGAATCCAGAGAAATCTGCTGGTTCTGGTTCGATACTGTGGTTGCGATATCCGTTTATCACCAGTTGTTTATACGGTTGGTGGTAAACATCCCATTTTAGGGTTTCAAACTATCCAGGTGCTGCAGGATTTCAATCCAAACCATCCACAGTATCATTTCCACAGGATTTTTTCAGGTACCCTCTGGTTATTTAACATAGCCATGGAAAATGGCCCATTTATAGATGGTTTACCTATTAAAAATGCTGATTTTCCATGGCTATGTTAAATAACCAGATGGTGCTTCAGGTACTAACCGGGGTTCTCCTCAGTTGTTGGGCTACAGTTTTTTTCGTTACCCTGGTGTAAACCAACGAACATCAATCTGGAAAAGCCCATGGAAAAGCCGTGGTTTCTCTGTGAGAAAATGAAATGATCTCCACATGGTGTTTTTTTCCACATCAAACTGCACAGATCGTCGGCTTAAATCAACCATATTTCATGTGGATTACAACATTGTTCTATCATGATTTATCTATATTTATCTATATTTATCTATATTTATCTATATTTATCTATATTTATCTATATTTATCTATATTTCTCTCCACTTATCATCTCATTATTTCAAAATCAAACATCCCGAATGTTCGAGCCTCGAGCCTCGAGCCTCGAGCCAGGCACTGCATCAGTACGCCTGTCCATTGGCGGCCAATACCGAAGCTGCCATCAAGAGTGAATCGGAACACAGCCGTGCCGTTGGTTGGGGGCTCCCAGGCTGCTGGCGGAAAGCCCAAGATGTAAAGGAGAGATGCCCTCTGGTAATTTAACATAGCTATTGAAAATGGTCACTTATAGTGGATTTTCCCATTGAAAATGGTGATTTTCCATAGCTATGTTAGTTTACCAGAGGGTATGTAGGTTAGATTGAGGAGATCATTGATATCAGATAACCTCTATTGGGAGATCATGAAATTCCTCTGTTGTTGGGGATATCACTGGGGATCTCGTATGTAAAAAAAAAGATGGTTACTGGAAGGATTTGTCAAGAATTGGAGAGAAAATGAGCTGAACAAAGTATAACAAAGGCTGAGAAGAGGTAGGGATGAAGGTAGTGCGGGCCTGCGCTTGCTAAGGTTTAGGTTGGTTAGTGGGGATAAAGATCCAATTATACAACAAATGTGATCAACTATCCAATGTTTTCCAAGGGGGTTGAAAGCAGCAGCAAGTTTTGATACTTGAAGAGTGGTATATAACCCTCCAATCAATGGATTGGTTGAGTCGGGAAAATCGAAACCGGAAACCATCGATTTTCCCATTAGAAAAAAGGGGCTTTCCTGTAAATTTTATTAAATATGGGGCTTTCCGGTTCCAATTTTCCCCTAATCCAATCCATTGATCCAACTTCAAAACATGTTTTGGATAGACAAAACTTCCGCTCGGAATCCCGTCGTTGCCCCCCGAGGCTTAGAATTCGCGCATCTTGGAGTCGGGAGCCATGGCAAGACGGGACGAGACGACGCGTTCAGAATCATTAAAATACGTTTGAATATGGGTGTGTCTGAAAATAGTGTACCCCTAAACCCAATGGTTAATGATCATTATCCCTATTAAATGGCTATAATTGGGAATATACCCTATTTTCAGACAAACCCATATGTTCCTTGGGGTATCTAGATGGATATCTGGATTTTAAAGATGTATTTTTCCCTTTCAACCAGGTAATTTTCCATGGCCAGTTACTTTCCGGGTATTGGAAACAACTTGGATGTGCATTCCAGATAGCTAAGTCTTATTTCAATGATAAAAAACGATTTTTTTTGCCTATACAAAAATCCCTCTTGAATCCCTGGATGATAGATGAAATTATAGCCGGCATTTATATGTTTTTGTTTTTCTTTTAATATGGCTACCCAGGGATACCTGGGATGAAGCCCATCTTACTCGTGGTTTGGGACCAATAGTTACGGCATGTTGCCTTTCTTTACAACAAAAAAAAACGAGACCCGCCATAGATCCAGGGCCTCTGCAGAGCTCCTGGGTTCGCTTCAGGAGTTTATTCTTAAAGTTTTCAGTGAAGAACACAGCATTTGAAAACATCTACTCCTTAGCAAATCCAAGACCTGCGATAACATGTTTTCTTTTTTGTGAATGACAGAAGAAACTAAAGATGAAGCATGCTGAGTCAGACACTTATCAGACCTGTCAAGTACTTACTACTGGTTTCTTACACATGCACGAATCCAGACATATGAAGCAGACATGCTTGGTATACATAATATACAAATCATGTCATATACCCTCATACATCCATATGCCATCCCCTAATATACACATAAAAACACGCATCACGATGTAATTCCTGTTTTCCCGCAAAACTCTTAAACACCAACATTCTGCCTTAAAACCACAGTGTATGTATATATATATAATATATGTGTATATTTTTTCTCTCTCTCTCTCTATATATATATATCTGTATATATATATATATATATATGTGTTTCCCTATATATATACATGTTTCCATATATATATATATATATACATATCATATATCTTATCTAGTATAATCTTCCAATCTGCAAGAATCAGATCCTTCCACGCCATGGCGCCCCTTTTTTCTGGCGAGCGCGGGGTGGTGCTGGTGACCTGTCTGGGCGCCTACTTTCTGTCCATGGCCATGATCTACCAGACGCTTGGGATCTGTCCTGGGAACCCTCAGTTCCTTAGCCTTGGGCCTTAGCATAAAAGTTGTGGCTTTGTTTTTTCATGATTTTCAATGGTTTAACCAGGATTTATAGTAAAAACTGGGTGAACTTTATAGGGGTTTATAGATGGTGATGATGCTGTTTGCGGGGGATTCAGCGGCTGAATGGAGATTTTTCAGCACGAAGGTCTGAAGGTCTTGACCATCACAGATATGGGTATAGTCGATTAGATCACCATGACCACAATTAGACAATTCGATACAGCAACCCCAAATGATCGACAAGTTGAAAGTTTGGAAATATGAGGCAAATATCATCTATACCATTCTGGAAGCACTTTTCTGTGTTTTTGATTACAATATGTAAATATATAATATAGACTGTGTATTGCAATATGTATACAGTCAATTTTTTAAAAGAAAAAACACATTTTGGGACGAGACGAAGCGCAGCGATACATTCGACAAAGCTGTGCAATATCATGGGTGCAATCTTGTGACAATGATAGGTCTATGTCTATACACTGGTTAGTACATATTTGAACGCCGCACATTTTGTCCATGACGACCAGATATATCAGATATGTGGGCTATCTCAAATTTGGAACACCAGATATCGATGGTTTAAGAAAGCTCGTGTTTCCCATTATGGTGTCATATCTCAAGGTCTCTCACATAAATCTTCCCAAAGTCCATACGGTTTGGTAAAGAGTATCCCATCATATCCACGTGATATCACCATTCGATCCCCATGAAAACTGCTTGCCAAAAGGCCCCAAGTCCGTTGCACAAGTCCGCAACGCAGGATGAGTCCCTTCTTCCAGCTCTATGCGCGGGAAACCTGTGGTGCCAGCACCAGCACGGTGGGGGTCATCTTCGGCGTGATGCCTACGGCCTGTTTTATAGGCCCAGCGAGCGGGTCACCGGGATCCCACAGTTGACGTAGGGCCCGGGAAAAAACCTGGCTGAGTCCGGAAATGAAAGGCAAACAATGGGTATATCCCTTGAAAGATGAGATCAATGATTCGTGAAAATCATGCTGGGATATTCATTCCCTATGGATCCAAACACTGTCTGAGAGGGCACTTAACCCCCTAAATCATATCCCAATTTACTTCCTAAGAAGGTACTTGGATCCATAGGGATTAGCCAATGCTGATTGTTTCTAGGCTTCAGAATGGGCAATGGGTCCAGTTAAACAGTGGAGTTTTGGAGGCGAGACTCCAATGTGGTGCACAACCATGACCACCTCACCAGCGATGATGGTTTACTAAAGGAAATCATTTCAATGGTCATTTCAGGAACCTAAATTGGAGGTACCTACCATATATAGGGCCTATTTTTTAGGCCTATGTAAGGGAATATCCCCACAAAATATAGCCTTATATGGTACAGTACCTCCATTTTAGGATCCTGAAATTACCATTGATCATTTGCCAAATCAAGATGATGTCAGATTGAAGTATCCGAATTCATCCGGAATTCAATCAACTTGAGCATGTATTTAAAGTTTTTTCAAGTTGCTACTGTAAGAAGCATCATGGTATCATGCAACATATCACATCCCCACAGTTTTGTGCGACTCGCCATCAAAATGTCATGACAGGTAACCTTGCAATGGGCTCCATGATCAGCAGGCGAGTTGGTGGACAGTGGGAGACCGTACTTTCCAACGGCCGTCTCTGAGGACGTGAATGGTTTTGGGGTAACCATCCGGTAACGTGGCTACGCTAAATTCCAGCCACGAAATGGAGGTTTGAATGGGAAACACATCGAAATTTCTATGGAGGATTTGAAAAATTGCGACGCTGGAGTACCTGAGGGTACCCCAATTTTGAACGCAGCAGTTTTGTCACAACTTTGCCTGCGAACTCAAGTACTTATCAGATAGAACCTGGGAGAACCGTGATTTGACCCATCCGAAAATATTCCTCATGTACGGCTCAAAACTATTAACCCCGATGGTTTTAATTTTCATCCGTTGAATGTGAGTGCAGTGGTAACCCATTCTTGAGCCATACCCAGTCAGCCAAATTGATGGATTTTTTTTTTTTCGATGAAACAGAAAGCCACTTTCCAGGGTGCCATCGAGCAACAAATCGGCATCCCGTCAACCTCACAGAGTTGTGAAACCAACCAACTTTTCGCCAAAACAGAGGAATTCTCCAAGCTTTGGGGAAATTTTTCTGAGCTTTTCCATACTTTTCCATAGTCCCACCTATTTCCCCTACAAAATCTAGCACGTTGACGTTTGAAACAAACCATTTTTTTGAGAGTCATGTGATGGTATCTTGAATGCTCCTCAAGCTGATTGAGATTTTGTAGGAGGC
>Ga0126342_10000655_pt1 | contig 40583 bp, 24 predicted proteins | sample Cyp1metagenome_FD_92528 | JGI IMG/M metagenome (GOLD analysis project Ga0126342, IMG submission 92528) | Coral microbial communities from Lord Howe Island, Old Settlement Bay, Australia - Cyphastrea 1 metagenome | ecosystem: Host-associated > Invertebrates > Cnidaria > Coral ...
CTTGTTATCGACAGCTGCTCCGAACAACTGCTAAGCCCCCCAAAGCTGTTTCCGAAAGCGGCTTCCCAAAGTTGCTTTCTAAAGCTAATCCCCAAAGCTGTCGTTCTTCAAAGCAACTGTTCGTCAATGCTGCTGCAAAGCCGCAAAGCTGCTCCCCACAGTTGCTCCCCAAAGTTGCTCCCCAAAGCTGCTCTTCAAAGTTGCTACCGAAAGCCGCGTCCCAAAGAAGTTCACCAAAATTCCAAAGCTGCTGCCCAAAGCTGCCTCAAAGCTGGCCCGGAAAGCTGCCCAAAGCTGCTCCCCAAAGCTGTTCCCCGGCGCTGCTCCCCAAAGTTGTGCCCCAAAGCTGTTCTCCAAAGCTGTTGCCCCAAAGCTACGATTCTGCAAACCTGTTCGCCAAAACGGCTGCCCAAAGCCATTCTGCAAAGCGGCTCCCGAAAGCTGCGCCCCAAAGTTGCTACCAAAAGCTGCTCCCCAAAGCTGCTGTCCAAAGCTATTGCCCCAAAGCTGCGTTTTTCAAACCTATGCCCCAAAACGGCTCCCCAAAGCTATTCTCCAAAGCGGCTCCCGAAAGCTGCTCCCCAAAGTTGCGTTCTAAAGCTACTCCCCAAAGGTGTTCCCAAAGCTGCTGTTCAAAGCTGCCGTGCAAAGCTGCTCCTCAAAGCTGCTCCCTAAAGTTGCTCCCCAAAGCTGTTCCCCGGCACTGCTCCCCAAAGTTGTGCGCCAAAGCTGTTCTCCAAAGCTGTTGCCCCACATGCCAAATGCAACCGAATACAATTACATTCAAATTACGGTGACTACACTTACTCTTACAGTTGCTTTTAAATCAAGAGGTTCCAAGGTTCAAAGTTTAAGATTCATAGTTTAATTCTAGAGTGGAAGGTTCAAGCCCACGGTTTAAGATTCATAGTTTGAGGTCAAAAGGTGTGAGGTTTGAAGGTTCAAGGTTTAATATTAAAGGTCCAAGGTTTATTAAAGGTTAAAGATTAAGATATATGATATTAGTATACGATTTAACCTTGACAGGTGTTCAATGCTCAAAGTTTGATGGTAAAGGTTGAAGGGGAAAGGTTGAAGGTTCAAGGCTAAAGGTCAAACCATCAATATCCACTATATAGATCTATATAGGAGGTACGGCCATAAGGCTTGATGTCCATCAAATACAACCATAAGATTAAATTGAGTTGATCTGAATCTTATCTACGTACAAGCCATTTGACAAAAATCCCAAGTGGACTCTAAAACCATCCCCTTTACTTACATCCTTGGTCACACATCGTCCCACGAAAGAAGTGCAAATTGCGTTTTTTCCGCTTTGCATGCTTCATTTCTGCTGTACATGAAGCCCTCCGTTCCAGCTCGGCAGAGCTCTGGAGTCAGCTAAGCTTGTTTATCTTGTTTTGCTTGTCGATGTCAATCCAAGAAGACACTGACGAGGCTGTACCTTCAGGGTATAAATCCGGGTGAAATTGCTCCAAATACCTCATGATACCTCATGATAAGTGTCAATGATGTCAATGGTTGAACATAGATATTGCTGCTCTAGGCAGCTCAAAGGGATTCAATTCTGGTTATTTTCTCGCATGACTTGCGGATCTGTCTTACAACCACGAAGAATGCATCACACCAGCATGAAAGTGCTGTAGCTTGTAGCAATTTGCATGTCCATCCGGCCTTCGCTCATTGCATACTCAGCCGCAGCACGCTCGCTAATTCGTTCCCAGTCGCCAAAGCTGTGCGCTGAATGAACATGTTGCCAGCCACTGGTTCCACTGGTGGCACTCGCCGAACTTTCAATTCGCTTCACCCTGGATGAGCTGATGGGTGTCAACTGTAGTTGTTGGCAGCTTCGCCCACAGCGATGAGCCTTCAGGCAGCGGATGTATCCGGTGGCTCCCAGGTCGCCAGGGCCATACTCACGCGTCAGGGACAAAACCTGAGGATCAGTGAGGAGGACCTCCTTGTCACGCGCCACGCCCTGCAGATCAGCAACTATGAACTTTCCACCAGACTCCTCAAAGCTGAAATGCAAAAATGCCTGAACCATGTCATTGTGAGGAAGCAGTGCATCTGCAACATAGCCGCTATTGGAGTTGTACTTTAGGAAAACCCCCGGCAAATAGCGCTCAGCAGCAAAGCAAGTTGGTTCGTTCTCTGGGGCATGGCCTTCCACTTCATAGACGAAGCATGGTACAAAAAGCAATGAAGCTGGTTCTGCACATAGAGCACGCAAACGTGAATTGAAGCGAGAAGCAAAATGTCTGGCAACGGCAGTTGACTTGGCATGTGCTTCTACGGCAACAGGCGAGTTTAGTGCTCCACTCAGGTAGCGAGAGCATTTCCTTGGGAAAAATATGTGTGACTTGTGTCAACCTCTTGCTTTGCATGATTTGCTGGTTAATTTTCTCCCAAAATGGAAAAAGAAATCCTTGAAGAAAACGCTCAAGAATTTCAAGAGGAGGCAAATAGAGGTTTCCTAAAATTGGGGCACCCCTAAATCATCCATTTTAATAGTATTTCACATTATGAACCATCCATTTTGCGTACCCCCATTTATGGAAACCTCCTTAAATATGTGCGCAACATTCGACCAAGCTTCGCAACCATCCAGTGTCCGTTCTTTGAGACTTGCTCGTCCTGAAAACCGTACACGAGCCGCATGCCACCACGCATGTATGGCAAACGACGCCGCACCACATGCCCTGCTGCAAAGTCTTGCTTGTGGAAAGCTTGCCCATCAAAACCTCAGAGTGATGAATAGCAGCTGCAGCAGCTGGCTCTGAATCTCTCAGGAATCATGACAGCTAACCATCTCAACATGCTCAGACTTGCCAAGAGACTGAATGAGCTACGAACTGCGCGGAAACGGAGCACATGTTTTTTGCCAAATATGCCAACCTGCGTGGCTCAATCGAGTCACACCATGCTATATTTACCATGCCATTCCTCCTTCCCAGACATAGTGATGCTAAGCTTTGAATATGATTGAAATCAAATTTCATCCAAGATAACTCTGCAATCTGGCTGTATCTGACTTGAGGCCCAGGGGTAAGGGACGAAAGCTAGCTTGGCAGGGAGCTTTGCACCCGGGGCCAAACTGCTTGTGAACCAGCCAGCCGGGGGGGTAGGTATCTATGAAGTTTCATGCGATTGGAGATTCCAGCCCTCCCCAATACCTTGCTAAAGTAAGAGGGACTTCAGCTAGCAGAAGCTAGCTTTCCTGAAAATTCAAGAGAAAAATATCTAGAAAAATCCTAAAAAATCCATTGGTGAATCATCTACATTCATTATTCATGCATTTTTTCATTCATAATTTATTTTTTTATTTTTCCATCCCCATCTAATATGGTGTAGATGATACCATACATTCATATTCCAATGGTATTTCCCCATTATTCAATGGTATGGGGAAATAATGAAAAAAGTCCATTAATATTTCCCTATTATTCCAATGGTATTTCCCCATTATTCAATGGTATGGTGAAATAATGGAAAAAACAATGGTATGGGGAAATAATGAAAAAAAACATTTATATCCATTTATGGGGAAATAATGGTATTCCAATTCACTATGATGCCATTCATGTCCATTCTATTTCCCCATTCGCCATGTTCGCCCTGCCTCGGGGAGTTCAAAGTCCACCACGCGCAGCTGGGGCGAAGAGTTCACCTGTGATTTTTGTCGGGACATGAGGATTTCATGGGGGTAGTAAGGGGGTTAACCAACAAACATGGTGGTATAATGGGATATAATGGGGATATAATGGGATATAATGGGATATAGATGAGGATATAGATGAGGATATGGATATTGTGATAGTCGGATGCTGACAGTATGCGATCTGGGAAGTGGAGTTGTGGGAAAATCTCAGTGGAATGATGCTGGCACACTGGATTTTGGGATAGCCTCGCTTTAGACTTTGGACTTTGGACATACCCATGTTACCCCAAAAAACACCAGCAATTCACAAACCAGAGAATGTTGACTATAGATATTATTTGTGCCAGTATGTTCTGCATCCTAGACTTTCGATGCCCTTCACTAACTCAATGAATGCAAAAATGTTGCTTTGATGTGCGAAAAACCATCATCAAATAAACGGACCGGCCCCGTTCAAGCCTTGGACAGAAGATCTTTGAACATCTTGGAACTACAGTTCCCAAATCCAAGAAATCATAAGGAATGGATAGAAATGGAATACACAGAAGATTCCAGCACTATGCCAGGCCTCAGCTCCATCTGCCAGGATCCACTTGTTGCTCCCAGCAGTAATGGTTGAGGAAACGGAAGAAAATGCGTCGCAAAGTCCACGCACCGTACTGCCTGAGAGGGCAAAGGTCCCTCCTGTGAGGCATGCGAGTTGCTGCAGAGCTGCAAAGCTCTCGACTCTGCTGCCAAAGCCTCATGGGTTATAAGAGAAGGTGTGAGAGTCTTCAGTCAGGTGGCGCAAGAACCAAAAAAACTAAGGAATCATTCAATCACAATCCTTACAAAAAAAAAAATCAACAACAGTATTAGTATATAATTATAGCTTCAAACAAAAAATTGAACATGAGTTCTTCAAAGCAGTAGCCAATGCCATGCAGTTGGGTCCCAGCCAGTGGGCCGCGCAGAAATTGCTCTTGGAAGTAGGTGAGTGCCTGTTTAGTATCTGCAGGCCGACCGTCGGAAAGCAACACGACTTCACCTCGGAAATTCCAATTGGACCAATGGGTTTACCCAATGTTGCTGTAGCACGAGCAGCATTCATTCACGCCTCCAAATAACCCAAGAAATTGTGAATCAATCAATCTGGGGATTTATTTCACTATATAAACATATGTATACGTACGTATATATAAGGTATATCTTACTACAAGATACTACAAAATACTACAAATACATAATGTTCCCTTCTTTTCTCTGGAACATAATGTCTTCTTGAGCGTCACCTTGTAGCTCGGGAGAAGCTTGCAGCAACAGCCTCGCAGCTGAAATCAAGGCCTGCAAGTAGAAGGTGCCATTGGCAGCTCGGTCTTCAAAGGCCAGTGTAGCCATTTCTGAAGAAGAGGCTTTGCAACAAACCACACTGGCGAATTCGTGAAAAGTCACCACGGAAAAGACATCCTGTGGCCGTGCCCGTGCGTGTTCCCTGGCAAACTTGGTAGAGCAAAGCTCGGCCGCTTCGATTCGGCTCACTTGGCCATTGATGCCGAGCTCCTGGAGACTGGAAAAAAACTTCGGGCATTTTATCAAACTTAAAGTGGTGCTGTAACAAGCTGTAACAAGCTGGACTTAGTATGGAAATGTATTTAAGTATATTGAAGTGACCTGATGATGCTCCTCTCTCTCCCTGTCTCTGTCCATATCTCAAAACTCTTAAAGCTGTGTCCGTGGATGTACGTGCTTGGCGTGCTTCACATCTCACAGGTCCTTGCGGGTCTCTAGATCCAAATCCACGTCTGGAGTGCGCATACTGCCAGAAGCATCCACCAGCAAGATCACATGACGCACTTTCTTGGAAGGCTCTACTCGCTTGCGTCCCTTCATCTGCGCAGGCAGTTCACCTCAAACGGACGCTGCGCTGCTGCGCCCAATCCAACGCTTCAAATCCTAGCAGTCCACAAGATCACACGCTGCAACCTGTCAGGTTTACGGTTTACGGTTTAAGATGTTTAAGTGTTTAAGTCATCTTGGGGCTGCAAAACATACAGTACAATTCCACATTTCAGCGTGGTCGTCAAGCTACAAACCACGTCTTCCTCTTCACTGTCGGTGTCGCCCAAAGTGCCTAGCAGGTTTACCTCAGTGGAAGGTACCCAAGGCTCCGAAGAGATACAGGTGACATGAAGTGACTAGTGCTTATGATGATGGTCTTATGCTGAAGATGGTTTGATGATGACGACGATGCTTGGACCAATTTGGTCAGTTCATGTCAGTTCACTCAGGAATGCACTGCTCCAGACTTTGCGGCATCGTTGATCTTGATGGAGTCACCTTAGAGAGTACTTCCAGGGCCATGTTTCAACTGCAAAAACCAGAGACATGTGTCTGACATCAGTTTGAGTGTCTTTCAGCGTGCTGGTCAAACAATACTCATCATGAGCCACCGTTTGAAACAACAAGAGGAATTCGCCCCTCTGCTTCCTGCGCCGTTCTTATTTTGGGGGTAACCTTTTAACGGCTTCTTCGCCATGCAACAAACTTCTTCGCTCTCTTCGATGATCAGCTGTTGCAGGGCATCCGGAGAAGGTCCTGCTTTCTCCTGGACTGTAAGATTTAACAGCCATTTTGTAGGTAAAGGCTAATATGCATCCAAGTGCACATGGAAGAAATCCAAGTGCGCCCGGTGCGAGTCTCAAGCAATCCTAGCAACAAAATCTGAACTTGAAGCAACAGACCCCTCTAGCAAAGCTATTAAACTCCAAAGTCTGCTACTAGACTATCTAATTGCATACAAGTATTACACATGCTGGAGAAGGACGGTCATAAATGACGGAAAAGGAGTTCATGGATTTGCCCAAAATGAGGTTGGCTCCAAATCCATTGGTGCTCCACTGGTTACATAACCATCATATACGATATATTATATATTCATCCCCCTTCAAATGTCATTACCCCGTACTCCCTGATTCTAGAGGTATAAAACGGAGAGTACCCCCCCCCTCTATAGAATCTCTAAACCTGATCAAAACCCCTGTATAAAATGTAGGAGTATGGGGTATTGACTTAATGCCACATTTTTGTGGAATTCTCTACTATAGAATCAGAACCACCATGTTCTGACATTTCTCAAGGGGTCACTTGCACATGTCCCAAATTTGGTTTGTGAACCCTATAGAGGGGGGAGGCGTACTCCAGCAGAATGGGGTTGAAGCCTGTAAGAAGGCAGAGTGCACGCCGTTTTTCTCAATGTTGAGTTGGCCCATCAAATTACGTTTCGCGACATGATTGTTAAAGTCCTTTGAAGATAATAAGCATGCAATTTGGGAAGGAAAAATGATTGTTTCTTTGTCCTACTGTTCCTGGAACCCTATGGGCTCAGACTAAAATCATGTATATAAGTAATATTTTTAAATCATCTAAACCAATTTAAAGGATATCTAAAACGTTCTAAAACCATCAAAATCTGCAGACGAAAGTCTGGAGAGGAAAGCAAAATATGTGGATTGAAAAGAGCCCTGCGCACGGCATCTGACAGAGGTTCAGCACGAAACAGGTCAACACAAAAAATACAACTGAGAGTTTTTGTTTATTCATTGTGATTTCTTCTTCGTTGATTTACATTGGTTTGCATACTTTTTGTTGGTTGCTGAATAAACATCAACAGCCAGCTATCCGCCTCTATGACTCCATGAAACAGGAACTCACCAACAGAAAGGCAGCCCCCACCCTCTATAGAATCCGGAATCCACAGAAACCCAGGCCCCGTCCCGTCTATAGAATCAGGAACCCACAGAAACAAAGGCTCCTCCCACTATTTGGTGATGTTGGGAGTGAATGAATGGAAAACAAGTAGAAACAAACAGACAGTACACAATATGACAAATAGACAGAAAATATAAGTTAAATAAAACAAATAATACAGATACTGTAATGAAGATACTTGACAAGGAATGATACCTCAAACACTAACTCACCATCCTTCCTAGATTAATTGCACCTCAATGGGTATCCCTGGGTAAGGTGGCTGAGGAGTGGCCATACAGGCCCGGACACGTTGCCCCCTCCAAACAAAACGCCCCAACGAGGGCAACAAACAATGGCTGGCGATGCTGTGGTTGTGCTGTTGTTTGTATCACGCGTTGCTATATACACCCGTTTAAAAAATGTGTATAGATATGTTTTTCATCTGAACACAATGTGATCAATGTGTTTTAAACATGGCTGGGTGCACATAGATATGAACTTCTATGTTTTTAAATTAACCATTTCTCTTTTTCTCGTTGTGTTTCCCTGTTGTGCTCCTGGCCCCAAAGGCAGCTGTGGCCCCAAAAAAGTGTGTTCCCCCGCGCGGAGTGTCTCCTGGAGTTGCCCCAGAAAATTTCCCTATTTTTCCCCTATTTGTTCCCTATTATTTCCCTATGCGTCCCTATTTTTTCCCTATATATATAATATTATATATATATAATATTATATATATATATATAATATTATATATATATATTCTATATAATATACATACATTCATATGCTCCATTGGGACCAACAGTCCGATCTCCTTCACAAGCCTCTTGTGGCGACAGGATCGACAGTTCCAGGTGCCTTTAAAGTCGCTGCCCTTGGGATCGTGATGACCACATAGATGGCAAGCAAAGGCCTGTCACTGAGGCATGGAAGGGCAAAACATGAAACACACAATGGGTAGAACATGGAGGTTTCCCGAGTCATGGGGCTACCCCCAAATCATCCAAGTCATGGATAACCATTCTAGCATTGACACCCATGGTTTTGGGATGTTTTGGGGATCCCCGATTTTAAGAAACCCCCCACATGGGTATGTGATGGTGGACCTTTTGGCATCGCCCGAAAAATTGATCGCAGTTCTGATCTGTTCCTGCACTCTACACTCCTGAAGTCCTAAAGAAGTGTGGAGCCTTCAGAGCCTTCAAGCCTATGCATTAGCTTGCCTAACTAAGCCATCGCTCGAATACAAAAACTGCATGTGACAACTCCACACATGATGTTTCCATCTAGATTCTATATATATATATCATAAAATCAATTAACTAAATATCAACTATATATATATTAATAAATATATATATATATATACACAAATTCTATGTCATTCTCTAAAGCCGAATCTCTGTGCATCCCAGGAGGGCACCTCCCAACAATCTGGGCAGTAGAAGCAGCAATCGTCCAATACCCAGCTGGATGGCATCTTGGCTTGCCGCTTGGCACAGACTTTGCACACCACAGCCTCCTTCATGGTGGCGCTAGGGAATTGTGCCCCTGGAGCACCAAAAAAGCTGCGGCACGTGACTGAATGAAGTATGCCCAAAGGCAAACGTGCAGACATAAATGGAGGATGGTAGAGGATCTACATGGACCTACACTAGAGGCAAGTCAAGATATAGTAAAAAAGAATCAGAAAAATGTACGGAGGTTGGATTGGCAGCACGCAGAATCACACAGAGCCATTTCAAATGCTTCAGCTGCGATGGAGATTCCCAGAGTACCAGGTGTGCTCGTTTGGGGGAAGCCACTGAAACATCTCCAAATGGATTTTCTAGGAACCTTATATTGTCTTCAACAACTGTGGATCATAAATTGGGGCGGAGTCCACCGTGAAAGCATGTGTCAGCTCATGTGTCTTTTTCTTGAGCCACGCTCTCAACATTCTTGAGGCAGGCTTCACGGCGGGAAATATGCTGGCCTGTCTTTGCCGGTCAGACAATCCACAATCCTGCTGCAGGATGTTCTCAAGTAGCATGATTTCCATCGCTTTTAGCAACGTTGTCCACAATCTAAGCCAATTCATGACAGTCTTCAATGAAAGGTCTCAGATCCCATCTGGACTCATCTGGGATGGATGGAGCATGAACCTCTGAGATGCAAAAAAAGGTCTATGGAAAGAGTTTGTATTGAGAAGTTCTCAGATGGCCGAGTCATTAGCCCTTTTTTAAGCTTGAAATAGCTTGACCATGATGCAGGAGCAAATCCTTCCGGCGTCAAACTTAGTTTTGAAAATGCTTGGGGTTTCTGGAAAGTGTTGGAGAAAAAAGGGACCTCTGATGATTTCTTATGAATATCCTGCACAATCTTTCTGCCAACAATCATGCTGCTTTGTGCGCTGCTTTCTTTAGTCAATTGAAAAAATGGTAGAGCCGCGGTCACGTCTGGATCCGTTTCGCTCCACCATAAATCAACCATTCTTCAACAACGTGGGTATGGGAGCTTTGTGGGGCTTTGCTGTTCAAGAAAGGCCTTGTTCCACCATTCTCTGTGTTTGCCTCAAACTGATGATATAATCAAAGTTTTTTGGGGTGAACACTGGGATATATAAGGATCTCTTGTGTATGGCTCAGGCTTATTGATTGCCAAGGGAGCCGCAGTGTGCAAACCGCACAATTGGTGATACTGGTGCTTCGGACTCTTGACATCAAACAGAGTGTTCTTGTCTGAAAGCGGGTGAACACCAACCATTGGATTTTGGGGCTTACATGGGCTTACCAACTCTTGAAGATACCCAAGAAGCAGTGAACATCTCTCTGCATCATACAATCCGCTATCGTCTGGTTGAGTCGGTTAGCTCCATATAAATCACATGACTTCACATGAATTATTCCGGCAGCCACCCCCTTGAGCGGTTCCATCCTTGGTGTCGGTGGCTGTGACATCTGAAGATCAATGTCCACAGAGGAGTGACCAGAGTGACCAAATCTGGGGAAGCCAACAAAATCATAAAAAATCAACAAACATCATACGAAATCACAGAGTTTAGCCGGAATCGGTGGTGGGTTTCAGGCGTAACTTTGACCCCTTGGGCCCTTGGACCTGCGAAGGTCTAAATGATTCCAAGTTGCAGCTTCCTCCTCGCCCACCGGCCGCCAGTTCGGATCTGTCATTGTGGTCAGCAGCCCAGTCAGTTCTTCCTCAGCTCTCATGACGTTCATACTCCACTGGCGAACATCTTATACACCAATTATACCGATGTCATCAGCTGTCCAACCTCCATTGTTGGCCATGCCATGCCATGCCTATATTATCCCACATTCTGCATCCTAAGAAGACATCTCGGAACACATGTTGAGAGGTCATGAAAGGTCTGGCTTTGCATCTCAGAGAGTCTGGGTTGTAGTAGACATCCAAACCAGTGATGAGCAACTCTGCATTAACCTGCCGGGTCAACGCATCCAATCTATTCCAATGTCCAGTCACTGGTACAAAGTCCCCTACCCGCCTTTGCAATGCACATGCCCACGATGCCTGAGAGCGTCGTACCAGGATTGCCAGAAGCGGGAGACAAACTGAGATGATGCATCCACTGTGTCAAATGAATCTCAATTGTCACTGGGGTAGGACAAAAAATGACGGAGGCAAAGCTCGCATCATTGCTCTGCGGCTCTGCGATGCCTTTTCAGAACTTTTGTAAAGCTCTGTTCACCAAACTCGATCAATCCAACTTCACTTCAAGACTTTTCCATCGTCAGAGTCCCCGATATCAAACAGTCCACCAGAGCAACATACGACTGTGTAATGATTCAGCCACCCCACGGCACGTGCAAACGTTACAAACTAAAGAAGCAAAAGGACGACCCTCAACAGTTTTAGCATAGGCAGATAGAACAAAGGCAAAACTTCTGCAATTATCATCTATGACCATCTATGACTATATATATATAATATATGTGTGTGTTAACTTGTTTCAAGCACCCAGCAAGAATTGTACTCAAATAGCCCCGCCAATGCAAAATGGAAGGATTCTATAGGGAACCCCCCTGCATCCGCCCAGCATTCAGGTTGACTCACGATTCTCAAACCCCTCCGCCAATCTGACCAACCAATGCAATAGAAGGCTTGTCTCAATTTCCTCCTAACATCTGGAGCGTTTGGTTCAAACAGCGCCGACTTCAACTCAACTCTCACCTTAAGCCTTAATTCTCATTCAGACATGTTGCTGAGCATCTTTCCATTGCCCTTGTACTTTTTGCCGGATTTGTCTGTGAAGACACCAGTGTATTTACCGAAATGTCTCCACTTGAAGACAACCTCGGCTTGCCAACAGGTACTCACTGTTGCCATGAAGCAGGGTCTGTTGAAGCATGCCGAACTGATTTGGTTGTTACTCAGAGAAAGAAATAAAGCACTGTAAGGGTTGAAACTTCAGACAACTCTAGTACCATGATATAGCAACTATATCCAACTATTGTATTAGTGACTATTAGTGGGATTTTCAGGATCCTAAGATGGAGGTACTGCACCATATAAGGCCATATCTTGTGGCGATGTTCCCTTACAGAGCCCTTACATAGGCCTTACATAGGCCTTATATATGGTGGGTATTATATATATATTATGTCTATAGTTGATCTATCATTTGCATACATTTGGCCAAAAGAAGTCAGCATTTCAACGTCCTCCTGGCAATACTTCAGATCCAAGCAGCCGTAGGAGGTCCAGAGAAAACCTCGAAACGCGGGGCTGATCTCACGGGGAATCTCATGAAGAGCCACAACTGACCTTGAACCTGAAGCCTAAACTGGTATGAATCTCTCTCTATATATATATACTGTGTATATAATTATCATATTTTGTAAGTAGTTAATAATGATAAGACTACCTATGTTTCAAAGAAAAGCACTGTAGTTAACAATAATGGCTATATGGCTATATAATGCTATATCATGCTATATCTATAGTTCGTGAACGTTAGTAATGTACAAACATAGCGGTTGATCATGTTGATGAGAAACAACTTGGTGAACTGCAAACACCACCAGGTGGTTCACTACACAAAGACGTGCACAAATCAAGGGGTGCACATCTTTCTCAACGATCTCAGAGGAATGTGGAGGAGCCCAATGTTGGATGTCACGTCCCAAGAGTTTATAACATTTTATAACATGATTCTCACCCAATGGATCCCAGGGCATTGCCATGAATCGTTAAAAGTATCAGACACCCGAAAACATTTTTGCAATGATGCGATCTACTCTTGGCTGTCTCCTTGCCTCCAGGCATTCCCAGGCAAAGCCCATTGGGAAGGCTGTCCGGAAAACCTGCGGACCAGTGCAATAGGTGTTGAGCTTCTAGACATTCTAGACCCTACCCTACCTGAGCTCGGAACAGATCATGTTTCTGAAAATTGTTCAACTAATACTGTAACTAATTATATCATCCAATTTAAGACCTCAAAAATATCATCAAACATCAGAATGGTGTGTTCTCCTCAGGTCCTCCAAGCATTTCCAGCTGCTTCAAATCCCAATCAACAGCACAGGATGTCAGGGTCGCGTTGGTGCCTTCTGAGCTGTCTCGAAACTGTGTAAACCTTGGATATCACTGGACCCATGTGGCGGGCACCCCAAAATTGGACGGTTCATCCAACAGCGCGGTTCCCTGCATGTGGGAGCCAAATAGCACCTGAGTGAGAAGTGGAACTCCGCTTGGCCAGCACCACTCAATCCTTCCATGCAATGTAAGCACAGCACGCCGTGTTCGTAGGGATTGCAGGCGTTGGTTCCATCCATGGCCAATCTATGACAATCTTAGATACCCTCATATACCATATATACCCTGCAAAGGATATTTCTTTGGCTGATTAGTTCATATATCCCAATTTGCAGCAAAACAATTAACGATGATCAACACACAGCCAGTACCCCTCGGTAGACCCAGCATCTGGTGCACCCTCCCGGTTTTCTTCCAGCCCCTGGCTGCATCTTGACCAAGCAGCGACAGTTGTATTCCTTTGTCTGACCCAGGAACCTTAGTAGCTTAGTAGCTGGTGCTGTGGCGACTCGGCCCCTAGCAGTGGCCAAGGGGCCCAATGATTCCCTTTGGGGTCTGCCCCAACCTTCCAATGATCAAAAGATATCAAAAGCTCCTTCGGAAAGATGGGTAAAGTATGCTGAAGACTCGTGGACATGGCAGCAGCTTGCTTCACTAAGTCCATATGTGTTCACCTCCGAAAAGAAATTCGCACAGAACAACTTGTCCACCTTGGTGCCGCTGAGAGACAAATTGCAGGATCCCAGGTCCGACATCTGTTGTGCCAGCACAGGACAGCCTCCGTTCAAAGCAGCCTGGCCGCGATTTCTTTGAGCCAACATCACAACGCACCATCTACACGTCTCAAACACGAATGCACGGTAGTGTCTTTCTATACACTCAATTTTTTGTGGCTTCAGCCCATGCCAACAAAATATGAGCGTTATTCCTGATCATCCCTCATAGCTGGGAAAAGAAATTACCAGAAATCACGAGCTTTTTAGGACAGCAACAGCTGCCTGGAACTTGTTGATGTCCATGGTCTTCCACAAATGCACGTCTGCCACATTATGGGCTTCCACCGCCTGGTACAAAAAGTAGCGGAGTTGGACTTGCTCCGATCATGCCATCTATGTGGGTTTCTTTAAAAATTAGTACAGTGTATACCTCAAAATCCAATGGATGATCATGGTTGATCAATGGTTGATCATCACTTATCCAATCAAATTATATATCTGTTTGGGGTATACTATACCCCATGTCTGGAAATACTCTATGACTACACTTCAAATATGAGGTGCCGTTCTTGGAGGTCTATGGTTTCGAGCCCAGTTAGACAAAAGGATAGACCACGACAAGCTTCGAGGGACGGGAAAATTAATGATGACTGGGTTTGCAATTGGACCGAAATGTCCACCATATCCACCATAATCAATTAAACCCCATCAATGACACCAGACGCGGGTATGATAGGCCATAAAGGTACAGTAGGTCTTCAGCCATATGGCAATTTACATGATGGAAAATGTATGAAAATGTGACGATTGGTGGATTTTAGGGGTATGCCGGTATGCCCTGATTGTGGACAAAGTGTTGCTTATATATCCTCATCTTATCCCCGTTCACCATTTGCATGAACTATTCTCACTATATCATATTAATATACATTAATCATTAATCCATCATGATCTCCTTAAAGAATGTTTGGTGAGTTCTACCGTTACAATATACCATGGTTCGTGTTGCATTTCGCTAGCCCATGGTCACCCTATTTTAGTCGGTGACCAATTTTTTTTGTTGATAGCGTCGGCCGAGGAGCCCAGTTCTTGATCAGCTTGCTGACCACATGTTCCAATGAACCGACCTCATGCTCCAGTGACCGGTGGTCGAAGAAGGTCCGATTCACCTGTGACAACGAGCTGGTCGAAGAAGGGCCCCGCGAAAAAGGCGTGGATGGCAACGAAAAATGCTGGCTTTGATCGAAGTTTTTGCAGGTTAACCATTGCTTAGCTTATCAACAAGAATGAGAATCTTTGGTGTTGAAGAACTATGAAGAACTTGGCTTTGTCGACTCTATGGAAAACCTACGACTAGGCTATCTGCAGATAGAAGGCGGTTTTTCTCCGTTTCCACACTGAGTCATCGCAAATTACCAAAAAAACTTCATTCGCCGCTCAATCTCTTGATGAGCTGCTGATACTTTGTTTGAAAACATCTTAAATTCCTTGATCTTCAAAATCTGTATTTGGGACCTACAGCGCCGACAGTAGAGCCCAAAGCGACCCTGGAGATCATCACCTAGCCAAGCAACTAACAAATAGTCAGGTTTGCCACTTCTCCAGCTTGCGTCTGGATGCGGCGTGTAGTCCCTGATCACCTGGTAGAAGCTGACAACACCGGAATCCAAACTGGCCAAATCTAAAATCATCATAAATATTCTTATATAAATAATCTAGACATATCTAGACATATCTAGACATATCTAGACATCATTCTATGATATTCGTTCATATTCCATCCAAATTCCAAGGATGTATTTGCAATCTCCATCAGGTGGTCTGTGCACCTCACCGAAGGCTTGCCCTGTAGACTCCGGTGAGAGCTTCTTCCCCTCCTACGACACAGCCGGTGTCATCTCGGTGTCATCGAAAACAGCTGGAACAAAAAGATTATATATGTTACTGTCAATATCAACGGTCATCTACAACTAACAAGACACTATAAGACACTATAAGACATTATAAGACACTATAAGACATTATAAGACATTAGAAGACATTATAAGACATTGCAAGACATTGCAAGACATTGCAAGACATTGCAAGACATTGCAAGACATTGCAAGGCATTGCAAGACACTGTAAGACAATGTAAGACCATATAAGACATTATAAGACATTAAGACATTATAAGACATTATAAGACAGTGAAAGACATTATAAGACATTCTAAGACATTGTAAGACATTATAAGACATTATAAGACATTATAAGACATTATAAGACATTATAAGACATTATAAGACATTATAAGACATTATAAGACATTTATAGGACATTATAAGACATTGTAAGACATTGCAAGACATTAAAGGACTTTATAAGACATTATGAGACATTTATAGGACATTGATAGGACATTGATAGGACATTTATAGGACATTTATAGGACATTATAAGACATTATAAGACATTATAATACATTATAAGACATTATAATACATTATAAGACACTATAAGACATTATAAGACATTATAAGACATTATAAGACATTGCAAGACATTGCAAGACATTGCAAGACATTGCAAGACATTGCAAGACATTGCAAGACATTGCAAGACATTGCAAGACATTGCAAGACATTGTAAGACATTGTAAGACAATGTAATACATTATAAGACATCATAAGACATCATAAGACATCATAAGACATCATAAGACATTATAAGACAGTATAAGACATTATAAGACATTGCAAGACATTATAAGACATTATAAGTTATTGTAAGACATTATAAGACATTGTAAGACATTGCAAGACATTGCAAGACATTGCAAGACATTGCAAGACATTGCAAGACATTGCAAGACATTGCAAGACATTGCAAGGCATTGCAAGACACTATAAGACAATGTAAGACCATATAAGACATTATAAGACATTATAAGACATTATAAGACATTATAAGACATTATAAGATGTTATAAGACGTTATAAGACTTTATAAGACATTATAAGACATTATAAGACATCATAAGACATGACAATACATTATAAGACATTAGAAGACATTTTAAGACTTTATAAGACTTTATAAGACATTAGAAGACATTGCAAGACATTATAAGACATTATAAGACATTATAAGACATTAAAAGACATTATAAGACATTATAAGACATGTTCAGACATTATAAGTCATTATAAGACATTATAAGTGACATTATAAGACATTATAATACATTATAAGACATTATAAGACATTATAAGACATTATAAGACTTTATAAGACTTTACAAGACATTATAAGACATTATAAGACAGTATAAGACATTGTAAGACATTGTAAGACATTGTAAGATATTGTAAGACATTGCAAGACATTGCAAGACATTGCAAGACATTGTAAGACATTATAAGACTTTATAAGACATTATAAGACATTATAAGACATTATAAAACATTGTAAGACTTTATACGACATCATAAGACATTATAAGACATTATAAGACATTTATAGGACATTTATAGGACATTTATAGGACATTGTAAGACATTACAAGACATTGTAAGACTTTATAAGACTTTATAAGACATTATAAGACATTATAAGACATTATAAGACATTATAAGACATTATAAGACATTATAAGACTTTATAAGACTTTATAAGACATTATAAGACTTTATACAGTCAGTAAGACATTATAAGACTATAACCGAGTCAGTCAATTCCCAAGTCTCCTCATCAATGCTCTCCGCCATGGCAATTGCCTTATCTCGGAATTTTGCGCATTCTCTGGATCTTTTTAAGCACCTAGAGCTCACAATATGCCACAATTCTCTTTACTGGCTAAATAGAATTAAATAGATATCAAATGATATCAAGAGATCCTTGTCTTCACATATTTTATGAGCATCACTGTCTCAGTATCGCCATGTTGCTTTCAATGCTCGTCTTTCACTGATAAAGGTAATGTGTTTGAAATGTAGAAGGTTGTTCTAATCCACAGGGGGTAGGGATGTGCCATGCTCAGCAGAGAATATGGATACTGCACATCAAGGCGTGGACTCTGAGTAAACTCCTTAGTGAACAGGTGTTCTATCATCTACTTATCACTGATCACATCTATACCTACATCTAGTTGCTGTAGAGTATCAGGTTTGAATAATCTTTAGAATGTGTCCCAAACAAACTCACTAACTCACTTGCAACGTGGGTTGCAGTATGTTTTGTTCCAATCGATTCCAATCAATCAGCATGCAGGCGAGCATCCCTGACGAATCCGAAAGGGGAACGTCCCAAGCGGCATCCAAAGGGCTAGGGCCCCATGTAATGGAAAACGACTGCTGATCTTTGCTCTTTGGGGCCACAAGTTGTTGCCTCTCCATGAGTAAATCCTTGGCACATGATATGGTTCTCATCTGCTAGTAAAGAATGGACATGTTTGAGACAATTGAAATACTATATCAAAAGCCTGCGATTGTTCACTCTTGTGTTTGACGGAATCTCTTGATCGCAAATGTATACAAATGCGAAAGCACTATCACGCAGTAACGCATGCATTCGCCATCAGTCAAGTTCTTGATTGTCAGAAAAGATTCTGCCACCGTCTGTTCGGATGATTCACAAAAGTCTTCTGTCTGTGATCAAAGCGTAGTAATCTGTAGTATCCTCAACTTTGTCTGTACATCAGTTCGTGGTTAACATGTCAAACAGCAGCTGAACGAAATCTTGCGACACCTCTCTGGCTATGGGTCAAAAATGGGCCACAACTGAACCCACAAAATTGGTCCTTCTTAGGCCACGAGGGTTTGACAATTTTGAGCCATACCATACCCCAATGGATATCTGACCCTGTTCCAGCAACTTTTCATCTTGCGCAAAAGCAGCAGGAGCATGTCGGCAGCGGACCAACTGTACGCTGCTAGCCGCTCGAAATGCCAGAGATGGCTCTCAAATGGCCACGCCCATTGGCAAGGTGAGAATGAGATAAAGTCAAAACACCACACATATAAAATCACTTCGAAATACAAGAACTAATGTGTTCTTTCATGATCCTTCAATATCTTTCATGCATGCTTGTTAGGATTGGTTAGGATTTGTTAGGTTCGGAGTCAACGTGTGCAAATTGGCTGGCACCGTGTTTTTTTCTGGCTCACAGTTTCGATGACAACGCTGTTGAGTTCTGCACATCGTCGTTGAGACGCCGGACCTTGCAGGAAATTTGATGCGCCACAGCGGAGTGCCATGCAGGTACCCGTCCGAGCCGAAAGTCATGAAATGTGATTTTAAAAGAGCGTATGTAATATTATATATATAATATGAATATAGTATTATACTATATAGTCAGAAAGATAGAAAGATAGAAAAGTCAGTTTAGAAACTATGTTAGTGGGATTTTGCTACTCATCTTTTAGGTGATTACGATTGGGCCCACCAGTTGCCACCAGTTGTTCACACCCTCGAGGATTGTCCTGGTGACTGTCATTCCAAACGGCTGTGACTGTGGCTCCACACGTCACCACGGCGCACAGTAGCGCCACCTGGAGCTAGTTTAGACTCGTCAATTAATTATATATACAATTATACAGAAAGGATATTTCCACATATTTGCAAGAACTTCGGTTGATGTCGAAAGGGGATTCATAGGAAGATCATTACAAAATTCATCAGCAAGATTCAGCTCATTTCTTACCTCTTAGCAGCCATTTTAGATTCCACTACCCGAAATGGACTGTGATCAGGTCCGAGGACTATAAAGGTGCAGCAGAAACTGTATCAAAGATGGATGGTTCGTTTTTCGGGAAATGTTGCAGGAAACCGTTAGTTTTACATGTCCTAGGGCCTAGGGTGATTTCCTGTAGATTTTCACTTCAGCCAATTCTGGGAGAAGAACATCAAAGCAAACCTTGCGTATCTCAGCGTTGTGTCTCCGGACCATCGTTGCCCATATGGCCATGACTTGCCAGTGCCCGCGGTGGCTCGACGTCTGGGACACATCGGTACACCTCAGCACGTTCATTCTACTCAATCCAAATTGACAAATGCCGTTTCCAAGACCTTCGTACTTTTTGTTCGATTCGCTCTTCCCTGTCGCCCTCCCTTAAGAAACTTTTGCAGTGCGCACTTTTTCTTGGCTGTAGCCTTTCCGAAGGCATGTTACTTTAAGAACCCTTCATAAGATAACTTGGGAGGTATTGGGCGGCTGCTCAAATGGAGACAGCGGTGTTCACCCCAGCTACGATGCAACACTGCAGTGCAAGCTACTGCCAGGTCTTCTGCGGTAAAGCCATGCATTCTCTGAAGATACCTCGGAACGGAAAAAATTGAAGCCACCCGGCACCTGTTGCGATAGTTTGCGGGGTTTGACATACATTTTGAGGGGAGTTGCTCATGGCTGCTTCCATTATTGGTTCTGGAGACAGAGCCCCATGAAGTAAAAAAATGAAAAAAATAAATATCTCAAGAACAACCACCTAATTCAGGAAAATCTGGGATGGCATGATCAAATTGGCACTGCACCAACACGGCTGTGTGTGTGTGTGTCGTCGCCATCGTCATTGTCATAATTATTGCCATCGTCTGGTCATGATTATTGTCACTGCCATCCTCGTCATCATGTTCTACTTCTTTCCAAACAACTCCGAGAATACGAAAGCAACTATACTCAATTCTCTATTTACTGACTTAATTAGTGCTGTTTGGAAAGCTAATATATGTTCATAGAAACTCATAGAATTTCCACTGTCTGCTTCCAAAGGTTACCCGTAGAAGCGACAGCATCCCACCCACAGGAGCTTGAAGCAACGCTCGTCGAGGCGCTCGTCGTCAATCAGCTGATTTCCGGTGCAGCTATCCTAACACGGCAGGCCAACTCATTGTGATACATTTTGTCAATTATACCTTGGTTTTTAATTTTTTAAGCTTGAAGCTCTGAGTCTGCTGAAAGTCATTGAGAGTCTTAGACTCTACGACCAGTACCTGCTTTTTACGTGCAAAAAAAAACGATTAGATGACACGCTTCCACCACAACTTGCGCGCCAGGTGGCGGAAGCACTCACGAGGCCAAGCACGCAGTCAGAAAGGATCTGGGCCTAACTTGGAGAACATTGGAGCCATGGCCATGGTGACCAGCAGGTGACCAGCCGAAAATATGGAGCTAAATGGGTTTGTCTGAAAATAGGGTATATTCCCCAAACAAATAGCCATTTAATAGGGATAATGATCAGCAAAACCATTGGGTTTAGGGATATTTTCAGACACACCCAAATCTGGTTGGAGATTTTGGCTCCACATTGTGACACGGCAGTGTCACAGTGTCACGCTTGGGGGAAATGGAATGAATTGGAATGATTTCTTCGTCTTGTCTAAGCCTCTAAGCCGATGATTTGATGTCTGAAAGCCAATCTGCTGTGATGCAACTGCCAGTCATAGTAATCCACCTTGCGCCACATCTCGCGCCCTCCCAACTCAAAGTTCTTGGATGCCTGGAGCAGGCGAGAAGAGATGAAGCACAATGAAGCACAATGGGAGAATGAGTGCCCCGAAGAATGCTGCTTAATCACTATATTACTCACAGACCAGTCATGCGATTTCTACCATTAGAATCCATTAGATACAATTAGTGACCCTTAGCCGCTAAGGCCTTAGCCATGATATGCCATGATAGATCATTTTTTACGCTTTGTTGCTTCCAATTCGGGCATGCTGACAGATCGCGCAGGCTCAGGCGTGTCTTTGTTTGGCAGCGTTGTAAACAAAAGACAAAGTTTCCGTGGAAAGAAAACCTACCCTCCTGTAAATCCACATTAATGGATATGGAAAACCCGCCATTTACACAATATAGTTCGTTCGCAAACCATTGGTATACCATTGGTTTTCATGTTCATTTTGGTTTGCCTGAAAACTCAGGGTACTCCAACATTCGATGGTTAATCATGGTTAATCATCATTTTCCCGTATTTTCCCCATTCAACATTGCCATAAATTAGGGACACTCCAGACCTACTCCCCAAACTTCGAGAGGGCCTGGCTCTCAATGACCGTGGCCGGCCACAAAGTGTTGCCGGTGATGCCCTGCCCTGAACGTTGAGAAATGGAGCAAGGGATGCCCTGTGGCTATTTAAACATAGGGAAATATGCTGTGAAAAAAGCATGGTTTCCTTAGGACAATGATCTACACATGGTGACCATGGTGAGGTTTCCACATCTATGTCAAATTACTAGAGAGTAAACATGGTGAACAGGATTTTCTACCCCACCACGACTCAGGTTCCGTCAACTATTTAAACATGGGTAAGATGAAATGGTTTTCCAGACCACAGGCTTGTCCCAAGAATGGGGCCCTTAACCATCCTTAACCTGTTAAATTAGGATAATCCACCATTAAATCACCATAAGAGCACCACTAAATCATCATCAAGTTACAATATTAGGACCATAAATCACCATAATCCACCATTAAATCACCATTAAATCACCATAATCCACCATTAAATCCACCATTAGGACAATCCCAAGCTGAATCAACCCAAAAAAAAGGTGCCTTCGTACTCCGCAGCAGCTCCAAGTGCCGACTGAGATCAGGGGGGCATACTCAGCTTCGAAGGCAGTTGCGATAAGATCATATTGCAAATGTATACATACATGTTAATAACGCATTTCTACTGGAAAGATCATGCATGTAATACTGTAATACATATAATACATATAATATAATATAATATAATATAATATAATATTATAATATAATATAATATAATATAATATAATATATATAATATAATATAATATAATATGATATAATAAAATATAATATAATATAATATAATTTAATATAATTTAATATAATATAATATAATATGATATAATAAAATATAAAATATAATATAATATAATGTAATATGATATGATATGATATGATATAATAAAATATAAAATATAATATAATATAATATAATGTAATATGATATGATATGATATGATATAATATTTAATATAATATAATATAATATGCAACGAAATATATAATATGATATTATATAATATGATATAATATAATATAATATGATATGATATAATACAATACAATACAATACAATACAATATAATATAATATAATATAATATAATGATGTATATATATATGCATCACGTTCTTTATACTGTTGTCACACCTGAAGACAACAGCGTCGCTAAGCATTTAAGTACATCGAGGATCATCTAGGTACATTTGGAAGATTCCCTCAGTAACAGGTCTGAAACTACCAGAATTCGAGCTAGCATGAACTAGCCAGAATCTTCAAGGTCACTAGGCAAAAGTGACAGAACATCCAACCACCTACAAGAACTGTACATGAATGTGCCTTTGCTGCAAGCAACTGTCGAACAATATTCAAGTCTTGACCGTGTTTTGACTCTTGACATTCCAAAGACCCCACATTTCCTTCTTCCTCCCAAGTTGATGCAAGACACACCCTTTTGCTTGCACACGGCGAACATCCTATTGAACAGTCTGCTGGCTATGAAACTGACAAGTACCAACTGCACAGGTACTCCACAGACTTCGGTTTTCAAATGCCAAAAGTTCGCAGTTGCTACAAGGATTCATGTCGCCCCTGAGCTCGTCACCAGCGACTCAAATCTTCGAAGATTTCCATGCCATAAGTCATCCCACCACACAATCAGTGCCACGCATCTGAGAAACTGCTTGCTGTCGTTTGGCCGCCACTTGCTGAGCTTCGGCTACTTGCGCCGCCACATGTGCCTGCAAATTCTGCAACACATGGAAGTATTTGAAAGGAGAAAACAATGGAAATTCTTCAGAGCCGTTGATTTCTATCATCATCTTCGCAATGATTCGCCCATAAAGCTTTGGGATGGTTAGGGTGTGTAGGGCAGACATCTTGGTAGATATTGTAGATATTCTCCGATACTGTATGTGTGGTTGAAGCCAAGCATATCACAGGCGAAGCAAAATGCACCAAAGGGAACATATATTTCCTGGCTGCCTGACACTATCAAATCTTGACGAACAGGATCCAACAGGCATTGTCCAACATGTTACATAATATATATATATCCATGTAATTTTATAGATACAATATAAAAATATATATATATTATTGTTAATCATCCATAATATCCCCCTTGGAGTGCCTTGACATGAGCTTCAACAGCTTTGCTCGTCTCTAGCTTCACTTGCACGGCTGAACGATGCAGCTGCCGCTCTGAGTTGTCAGACAGGAGCCTCACCTGGAAGACATCCTGCGGGGCACAACTCTTCGGATATATTTTAATATCTTTAGGAATCAACCTTCGTCGTTTGCAAGTACGAGTACAACAATAATAAAACAATGAATGAACTGAACATTAAAATAATAATATTATAATAATAACAATAATAATAATATAAAATAATACAAACAACATCAAACAACATCAAACAACTTACAGTTTCTTCTTGAATCTCAAACTGCCCCCCATGAGTTGGACGCAGATTTGCTGAGTCAAGCTTTGAATCTGTGGCACTTCGTTCAGTCTTATACTCACCCAAAATGGCCTGGCAAATTTCGTGCTCCAAAATGGCCTCAAAACCATGTCTCTCCGAATGGTCAGCAATAAGAACATGGGAACCCAGTGGCAAGTGAGCACGCAGATCATAGTCAGCCTTGAACAAAATCTCGAAGACATGATTCAGTGGATGCGTAGCGCACGTAGCGCATTCCCGCTCGCAAGTGACACAGAGGTTGTAATCAGGGCAGTGAATGCACCTGAACCTTGGACCCACAATGTCTTGCTCACAGGAAGAACAATGAGTAAAGGGATGACGCAAGTTTGCCCCACGCAGCCTCACTTCTTCCACGTTCAGCTGTGGCAACGGCCGCGACTCCGGTGCTACACGGTAGGCCCGTGCTTCGTTCCATGAAAAATGGTGGCCACAACCATTTTGTCGATTCCCTCCATGGGCATCCTGACCGCAAATCATCTGATCACAGCCCTCCAACTTTTCAACAACACGCTGACACCTTGGACATTCTCTGCAGTTAGCCCGCTTCCACTCTTCATCACGTTGGAGTTCTGCATGTCTAGATAAAGCCTCTTCTAGGGCAATACCTTCAGTGGTGCAAAGTGGGCAGTGGAACAAGATACAGTGATCCGTTGGATAATCCATCCAATGGAACGAATCAATATCTTCTCAGTTTTTTGATAACTAGTTGCTCAATCTTTTACGGCATGCCCACGGTCCAGGTATGTCCAGGTGTATGATATACGATCTCGTATGCTATATATCCCTACGTGTAGAGAAGGGCAAAAGAGTTTCAGACCTTGAACATTACAGTCAGATGAACCAGAAGTTGGAGAACAGCAAGCAACGGAGTATAAATAATGATAAATGATGATGATGATGATTAAGGTTTCAGCTCGTGGGGTACCCCCCCCTTCCAGCCTTGTAAACCTAAGCGGTCCGAGCCATTTGCGACCGCGGGCAACTGGGACTACTTCTTCAAGCCTCTCAGTCTGCCTTTTAGGTTTGGGGTCAACCTGGTAAAACCCTGTCGTGGTCCTTTGCATCTTTTTGGCTGCCGTTAGCTCGGCCCACAACTATTGCAATTGGACATTTTTTGGCACTGTGGTGCGCCCATCGGTGGTTGTTGTTGATTGAATTTCTCACAACAGTTACATCTTTGGCTGTCCACATCCACGGTTTGTATTTACAATTTTGGATTTCTCCTGGGCTTGCTACAACAGTGACGTTCCTGTTGTTGCTCCCCTGTTTGGTTTCCTTGACTACTTTCCAATTTTGCGTTTCTGCGGGTGTACGTAACATCCGGGCTTTGGGAGTTGCAACCTCTTTTATGTTTCAACTGGCAATTTGGGCTTTTTGTCACGTTGGCGTCGCTATCTACAGCCTCCCGAAGGAGATTTCGAAGGTCCCGAGCGCAAGCAAGGCTAAGCTGGTTTTTGCACAGAACGAAAATCAGACCTTTGAGTTCAATTGGGCTTCAGAGGATTTTCCATACGCTTTCGCTTCATCATTCTCGCGGCCCGAAATTTCTGGCTACCATTCGCAACGAGATTGCTGCAATGGCGACACATGGTCAGTCTTATCCTTGGCATTGTCAGTGCGGGAGCCTCAATGGGAAACGCGCAATGCATTGTCCTATTTGTGGGCAACACTGGACTTGTGGAACCCCGCACTCGAATCAGCCCAAGGATTCAGGAGCACAGCAGAATCGCCGACAACGCGGAGATCAGCGAAGATCTGGAACTCCTCGTCAAGGCCAGAGGTGGACCCACGACTACGAGCAAGGAGGCGGAAGTCAGTGGGTTCAGTCTCCCAGGAAGTCCTCTCCCAGGCACAGGTCTGGGTCGAATCGACAGAAGACAGGCAAGGGAAAACACAAAGGCAAGCACAAAGGTGGACAGAACATGATGCCGGTCCCTCCAGCTTCAGACCAACATGTTGCGCAGGGGCCGCCAGCAGTTATGCCGACATATCAGGAGGCTCCATGGCTTATGGCCCCTCCGCCGCCCCTGCCGACGACAAGCATGGCAGCCGACCCCAATGCAACAGCTGTCAATGCTGCTGCCACAGCCGCCGCTTCAGCCGCAGAGGCCAAATTGAAGGCCATGTATGCCCTTCTGGAAAAGCATCCAGATGGATTGCATCCGGACATTCAGAAGGAAATGAAAGACACCAAGATCAAGGAGGGCGAAATTGCGATCAAGTCGCTGCACAAGCAGGTCAATGCACTTGGCAAAGCCAGGACGGAGCTCCAGAATGCCAATGCAGCCAGACTCAGCCTTCACTCCTCCTGGAGGACATTCCTGGTGGAACAAGTGGCCAAGTGGCAGGCATACTCGCAGCAATTCCAGCAGCAGGAGGCAGTGATGGCAGAACGAGTCAACTCTGCTCGAGTAGCCTTGGACACAGCCCGAAGCAATTTGGCGGCCTCCAAATCGCTCCTGCAGAAATCGGAGGAGCCGTCCGACCAGGACATTACGACAGTGAGCGACGAGGAGGAAGAGTCCAAGGAGTCCAAAGATGCTGCGAACACCAGTGCCCAAAAGATCAACGACAGCCTGAAGCATTTAGGCGACAGCCTGCGAACGCTGAGTGCCAACGCAGAAGAGTTGATGCAAGCCGAGCAGCAGGCGAACAAACGTCAAAGACTAGAGCCACCAGACACTGGTATGCAGGACGTGCCTCCAGCTGGTGGTACGTCTTTTTGATGGGCCGGATTGGTATGACCACAGAGTATACCGTCCAATGGCCAGGGCACTCCGGCATTTTGCCTTCAACTTCCGATCTTACTTTGAAGTGGACACACTCGATTCTGCAAGAAGATGACTACTGCTCGGAATGGGTTGCAGCACACCGTGCCACTGAGCTTGCCTTGCAGTTTGGGTCCTCCACCTTCCAATCGCCGAGATTTGTCCCAGCACTTGGTCGCAGGCATGAGGGTAGAGCCTGCGTGACTTTTTGTCCCAATGTGGAGGTGTTTCTTGGTGAAGAAGCTTCAATTGACATGCACGCTGTGACTGTCCCAGCCGAAGCGCTGCACACTTGTCACAAACCTTGGTCTGATCATTTTCAGCCCTTAGGCACGAAGATGTCCACAGAGCGGTTTTGTTTTGATCGAGATCTTGCATGCCCCGTTTCCGAATTGTTTGCAGCCTTTTTGCACCCTCGCCCTGACCAGAGCTTGCCATTGCATTGTGCTGGCCTTTGCCGCGATCCGCTGTCTCCTTGTGAGGCCGTGTTGATCCCAAAGGACCATGATCCATCCAGCTTTTTGCATAATGTGGAATTGTTGACTCAGGTTTTCACTTCCTAAGTCATTTTGAACCCCAATGATTATCCGTGTCCGTTGGTTTCAGGCATTTCTCAATTATCTCATGAGGGATATGTGACTTGCCCCGGCTCCGATGCTCCTGCTGATGCGGGTCCTACAGATGCCTCCCAGACTCGTACCGACGCTCATGGAAGTCTTCCAAGTAGTGCACCGTCGCCGATTCGACTCCCGCCGTTTGCACAACAGATGATGGTCAACCTTCCATTGGAATTTTTAACCAATCCAGTTCGAATCGTCCAAGGGTTTGTGGTTCGTGCGTGGTATCTGCATCATGTTCACATCCCCCTGTCCCTGCAGGCGAGGCAAATCATGATGACTGGCCCACCGCATCTGTGGAGAGCGCAGATTCTCACCACTTGGGCTGACCTTATCATTCCTGGGGAAGACCTCACGCTTGATTTAGTTAGCCCTAACCCTCCTCGTAACTGGCATGAGACGCACATTCTGTATGACTTGATCTTGGCGCAAGGGATGTACAGTGGTCGCTTTTCAGGGTTGGTAACCATTTCCCCAACCATCACTGAGCAGAATCTACGAATGTATGCGGTTGCAGTTTCGTTTGAACCTGTCATCAGTGGCCAAGATCTCATCACAGGTGCCGATCTTCAGCCGTTTTGTAATCGGTTTGACTGCCTCATCTTTCATGCCAGGGAGCAATTGTACATTGATTTCAATCGCATTCATCAGATGCAGCACGGTCATGGGTTTGTTGTTTATTTGAGTCGCAAACCTAGTGCTGAGCCTGCATCGAGTGTTCACAATGATTTCACTCCCACTATCGACCCTTTTCCAGAGCCCCAGATTCCACCGGATGCCAATATGGACCAGCCGTCGGTTGATGCGTCTGATCCTGTGGCAACAGATCCGACCTCTGCCGCTGTGACTGATGCCAATGACCTCCGACGCGTTACCTTGTACCGACTGAATAGGCAAACCAAATCAGCCTGGGTCCGCTGGCGGCAGTTCTCGAACCTATTGCAGGATGTTTTAGAGGTTACCTCCATCTCTCCTGCTGATCTCGTTGCCATTCATCCGCTCTTGGTCAAACCGGTAGGAGAGCCTGTGAGTGAACTCAGTGTCATTGTACAGCAACGGCAGGACATTGAACAAGGCTCTTCCGACAGTCTGGTGCTGATGGATGTGATTTTTCATCAGCAAGGGTCTGTTGCGCATATGTACACTGCTCCTGCCGTCGATAGAAAAGTAGTGCGAATGCCACAGCTTCTCACTCGACAAGCCGTCCTGCAGATTGCCAGAGTTGCCAATTATTGTGAGAGCGTTCGGCAGACCTGTCTTGTTGCGCTTAACCATTATCCTTGGCCTTCTCAGATTGTCGGACCTCAGACAGTTCTATCAGGAAGTTATATTCGAGTGCACGTACCACCAGCCAACGTCCACGGCACTGAGACATGCAGATCTGCTTCTCTGGTTGAAGATTTGTTTGATTCGCACTTTCCTTCGTTTGCTCAGGTGTACCCTGCGTTGCCGCACCATACTGATGTGAACACCCGTGCCAAGCCTGATGTTGGATCTACCCCGCCCGACGCCATGCATGACAGTTTAAGCCTATGCCATTCTGCACTGCCTAGGCAATGCCATTATGCAGATCAGCATGTTGCAGGGGACCCTTCGTTTGAAGTCGACACGCCGATGCAAGCAGCACCGATCTTTCCCAATGCACCCGAATGGCATGAATTTGACCAAGAATTGCGGGCGCAGTTTGAAGAACTTTCGGTGGTTGACATCCCGGAGGAAGGACCTGTCCTTCATGTCACAACGTGGTTCGTCCATCATGATCATGCTCCGGTGTGCCTGGTCGGTCGACTCATTCGGCTTTCGAATCGACCATTTGAATGGTTCGCTCAATTGTGCAACCCGTGGATGCACATGCTGCGACCATTTGATAACTTGGCATTTCGAATTGTCAGGCCGGCACCTGTCTCTGATATTCCTGGTTTACGCATGATGCATGTCATTTTGGAGCAAGGGATTCAGCAGTCTAGACTGACTGCTTTGTTTTCTGCAATCTTTCAGGGTATGCATGGTGACATTACCCATCGTAGGGCGCAGTCCATCCCCACTGTTCTTTCGCAGGAGATCATCACGCGTATCTTAGATGTTCAAGCTTTGTGTCGTGCCCGCAGATGTACTGCCTGGTCTGGTCGCACTCAGTTTCAACGCACGCGCACAGACCCAGTTTTTAATGGCATTGGAGTGTGTCTCACGGTTGATCCATTCCGCAATCGTTTCGCCTTGGTTGATGATGACGGATTCCCGCTGTCCCATTCAGCATCATCCTCTCAGGTGCCACCTCGAATGTCCTTTCGAGTTGATGATGCCACATTATTCCCCACCGCAGACCAAGCAAGGAGCTCCACTGATTTGCTTGTTGCTGAGCACGTTCCCAGCAACTTGATTCCGGAGCTCAAAATCATTTGGCAGCACCATTTGATGACAACCCCTCACGGGCCATACCGATTTTATGTTGAAACTTGGTTTTGTGATCATGACCGATTTCCGCGTACGAATCGAGGCCGTGAAGTGCTCCTTTCACCTGATCACGATTCCTGGAAGGACACAATACTTGCCAAATGGCATGACATGATTGACCCCGCAGCTGAAGTCTTCCTGTATGTCGTGCAGCCGCAGCCATTTGGAGGTCCCAATGAGGTCCTTGCCCATGTGCTCCTGGCACAGCACCAGCATCGTGGTTTTGTTTCTGCACTCATTACCACCATTGCGCCAGGAGACGATATCTGGGATCCTCCTCGCGTTGCCTTGAAGTTGCCTGCCGTTGTCGACAAAGGTTTACTCATTCAAGAAAGTGGTCTTTTCATGTTTTGCCCTCCGTTCATGCCATTTAACTCATGCCGAGCCTCCTTTGGAGATCAAGAAGTTTTGCAAGACGTTTTACGGCCTGCATCATCCGGACACAGCTTTTTGTGCACTGCCAATAGTGAGGCTGCTGCCCATATTGACCCGGGTTTTGGATCTTCGGTCGTTCATGACGTGCACAAACTGTTTGGCATGTTAGGCTGCGTGATCACAAAGCTTACTTCTGTGGTTGTACAGGCTCTTGGTTCTTACACCCAAGCCTTGTGCCCCAATGATGTTTATGCAGTTGAAGCTTCAACGCCGACACCCCAGGCCCGTGAAATTATCAATCTTGCATCTCAACTCGACGAGCGATGCTATTCAGAGATCGGTACTCCTGGCCAGCACGAGGCTGCTTCTGTTCAAGGGACATCTGCCTTTTCGGTAGGATATCCTCAGGAGTCTCCTTCTGTTGCCAGATTACATGACATGCCAAATTCTTGCCCTCAGAGCGCTGCGCAACAGCATGACGTTGGTTTGACAGATGTGAATCCTGCTCACGAGCAGGCTGACAACGTGCTCATTGATGCACCCTCAGATGATGCCTCCCTCATGCTGCAGTTTCAATCTTGGGTCACAGAAGTACCCGTTCCTTGCATTTCCCCGCAACCCCCAATCAGTGTGCAGACGGATAAAACTGAATTTCATGCCGACAGGCGTTCAGGCTCTAGGGTTGCTATGCAAGAAAGGGTCACCCTTTGTCTTGACGCCTGCGTTGCCGTTCCCACGAAGTATCAGGTAGATGGATACGTTGGTGCGGAAATCACCTACCGCTCTAGGGAAGATTGGCCACAATTTCTTGCTCAAACCACAATTCAACTGGCACCCTTTCCTGAAGGTCTTCATCTCACTGCTGAATCATATCATGCGTTGATTAGCCCCCATCTAGTCCCAGAGCCTGAACTCGCTGACAAGCTTGCACTGTACGTTGACGGTTCTGCCAGCCATGGCTTGGCTGCTTGGAGTTTGGTTGCTGTTCGATATGATTCAAGTGGCTTCCCAGCGCTGAAGGGCACGTTGTCAGGACTTGTCGAACTCAACCGGACTTGCAGCACATGGGTTGGAGCTGATCATGCGGACAATATCAGCGCCGAGCTCACTGCTGCCCTTGCTGCCATGATCTATGCCATTTGTGGTGACCACTATGATAATGTTGTTGTGCGTCCGGATTTGAAACTCAGTGCCAAGCTTGCCAGTCTTGCATGGAGATGTCAATCGCATCCAGCACTAGGACAGCTGTGCCAACTCCTTGGAAGTTGGTTTCACAAAACAGGCGGATGCTTCGTTGAAGTTCGGGGTCATTCACGTCATGCATGGAATGACCTGGCAGACTCTCTAGCCAAGTGGACGTTGACTGCCACTCAGCCTGTTGGAGTGATAGAGTGGACTCCCTTTCACGAACTTCTGAGCACAGGCGACATTAGATGGGCTTGGCTGTTGACAGCTCAGGACCAACTGCACCAATGTCTTCCTACTGGATCTGGTGATGGTTGCTGGCAGATGACTCCTTCATATCGCAAAGTTGCGGCTCCAGTTGTTGACGCGCAATCAGGACACTGGAGCCCTTTAAGTTTCAAGATAGTCTCTGCCAATGTTCTAGCTCTCAGTGATTCAACTGCAGGCCTCCCAGAATCAGCCCCTGCTGATCGTGCTGTTCGTTTGGACCTGCAATGGCATGCGCAAGGTATTGCAGCCATTGGCCTACAAGAATCTCGACGAAACGAGGGCAAAATCCAAACAGATCACTATGTTGGCTTTGCTTCAGGAGCACAAATTTGTGGCAAGGCTCATCACTATGGCTGTGAGTTATGGCTCCACAAGCACTTTGCTATTGATGAAGATGGGTGCCTGACCTTTTCTCACTTCAAGGCGGCAGTAGTAGTTGCTGACCCTCGACGATTGGTCGTGAACCTGTCACACCCCCAGCTGAATGTATCATTCGTAGTCTTACACGTTCCCTGCAAGTCCAGTTCCTTTTCCTTGGAACAGCTGGCAGCCTGGTGGCAAGATACTCGAACTCTGCTACAGCAGGCACGATTAGCATCTTTGACATGGTGTATGATTGATGCAAACGCCCCGCTTCCGTCTGAGCCAACTCAGTTCTTTCAGATGCATGGGGCTGAAGTCTCGAATGCACAAGGTCGTCTATTTGAAGAGGCACTGCAAAACATGGAATGGTATGTTCCGACCACGATGTCTTGGGCGCATCATGGCCCTATTACACCTGGACTCATCCCAGAGGGTCCCAGTTGCGGCGCGATTATGTCGCCTGCTCCAGAGCGGCGATCGAATGGTGCTCCCGGACCTGGGTCGATGTCCATTTTGATGGTGGATTTGGACATGATGACCATTATCCAGTGGTCATGCAATGCCATGGATGGTTGAGGGACCGACCATGCAACCGCAAGATTCAATGGGACCACCTTGCCTTCGTAGACCCAGTCAAGTGTCATCAGTTTCGGGAAGCCGTCAAATCGCTCCCCATACCAGACTGGAGTACACACGTTGATTCGCATGCCGATATAATGGAGCAAAATTTCTTGGCCTTGGCTCAGCAACATTTTCAAAAGCATCAGCATGATCGCATGCGCCCGCGCCTTTCTGAGTCCACCAGGAATTTTATTCAGTTCAAACGCTCATGTCTCGACTATGGTCGCACCAACTCCTTGATGCATGATGATTCCTTTCGCATGCAGCTTCGGCACTTGGAGAAAGAAGTCCGTACAAAAGTCCGACATGATCAACGTGATTTCTATGGCCAGTTAGTCCAGGAGCTTGCCACCGCCGGTGAGCTCCATGACTCCCGGCGCATGTACAAGTTGCTTACCAGACTTGGTGGCCGTAAATCTGCAAAAGCTGATGCAAAAGCCCTTCCGATCCTCAAGGTGCAAGGAGTTCCTGTACGGTCATTCACTGAGCAGCAGAAACTTTGGATGAAGCAATTTTCCGATATCGAAGCTGGCAATATCATGGCACGCAATGAGTTTCATCGTCATCTTCATGCATGTCTTGGTATTCCTCATGAGGATATCTCCATCGACGCGTTTCCTGCTCTCCCTGAAATTGTGCAGCAGATCCACCGTCTGAAACGTGGTAAAGCGCCTGGGCCCAATGGATTACCACCGGATGCTTTGAAGGCTGGCTCTCATGAAATAGCGCAGCATCTTGTTGTTTTAACTACCAAGATCGCAGCTCATGGTCGTGAGCCGGCGGCATGGCGCACCGGAAAGCTTATCCCCCTTCATAAAGGGAAGTTGGCCAAAAGCGACCCCACTGGATACAGGTCGATCTTTCTGAACAATTTTACCACAAAAATCTACCACTCCGTGCTCCGCAAGCACCTCGTGCAGGCTTGGTCTTCCGTCATGACCCACCTCCAGATTGGCGGCCGTAAGGGCCTAGGGTATGATTCTGCCCACCACATCATACAGGCTCATATCGCTTACGGTCAGACCAGCAAGCAGCCGAGTGCCATTTTGTTTGTAGACTTTAAATCTGCATTTTACAGCGTCCTGCGGCAAGGCCTCTTTCAGGACGACATCGATGCCACGTCTTTCATGATTGCAATGCATCGACTTGGTATTCATCCACAGCAAATTGAGACTCTACTGCAGCATGCGCACTCTGAAGCAGCCATTTCCAACATTCCGCCTCATGCCATGCGGTTGTTGCACGACATGTTGCAAGCCACATGTTTCGAAATGGAAGGTCTTTCTGAAGTCGCAGTCACCACCAGAGGCACCAGACCAGGGGATCCCATTGGGGATATTGCCTTCAATCTTGTCATGGCAGCGCTCCTCAAAGATGTCTCTGAGTCCATTCGACCCAGCAACGCCGTTTGGGAGGGAGCACCTGCTGTTGTGCAAGACTTTACCCAAACAACATCGCCAGCATCGATTGCTTGGGCAGAAGTCGCTTACGTGGATGACCTAGCCATGCTACTGCGCGCCCCCACCAATCTGCAGCTGCTTGACATGGCCCACCTTGCCACATGTGCCGTTTTTCAGGCGGCACATTGCCGTGGATTAGAGCTTACAGTTGGAGAAGGGAAGACAGAACTCCTTTGGGCGTTGCGTGGAGAAGGGAAGAAGAAGTTGCAGATGCAAGTTGCCCAGGACCAAGGTCATGTTCCGGTCATCCTCCCTGAACGTGAGCAACCTCTCCCTTTGCCGGTTGTATTAGCATATAAGCACCTAGGCACGTGGGTTCAAAATGACGCAAAGCCACTTCGGGCAGTTCGTGCGCGCCTACACGCTGCCCGACAAGCGTGGGGGCCGCTGGTTCGTCCTTTCCTGTCCAAGAAGGGCGTGCTCCAAAAGACAAAGACCCAAGTGTTTGAATCGTTGGTACTTTCACGTTACATGTTCAATGCCCATACTTGGAGCTTGGTGTCACATTCGCAGCTGAGTGAGTGGGAAGCCGGACTTCGGCCAATGTTGTATGCACTTGCACGCCCCCTACTACGTGGTCAGCCTCCTTTCACGTTAGACGTTCAGATCTTGTGTGGACTCTGCAATTTGCTTGCTCCTAGTGACATGTTGCATTTGGCGAGGCTGCGTTACTTCAAGAGATTTTTGCAGCATTGTCCGGCCATCTTGTGGCAGTTGTTCAATGCCACGGCCTCCCATGACGGGTCGTGGTTTGCTCATTTGCAAGATTCCTTCCAGTGGTTGTGCCGTTTCAGCGGGGTACACTTTGGTTTTACTGGAGAAACACACTTGCATGAATGGTGCAGTTTTGTTGCCATTGATCACAGATGGAAGGGGCGCCTTCGACGTGCTATGGCCTCATGTCGCAGGTACCGTGCGGAAAATGCGAAGCACGCAATTTGGGATATCTGGCTCCAAAATTCTTTGACTCGCCTAGGGGTTACTGCAACCCTTTCCCAACCTACCGCACAGCCAGCCATGTGGCAGTGTCAATTGTGCTTAGAGCAGTTTGGCTCCCGCAGGGCCCTGGCACAGCATGCCGTCAAGAGGCATGGATATGTGACCTTGGTCAAGCACTTTGCGTTTGGTAGCACTTGTGCCAACTGTTGCCGAATCTTCCACCACAGAGTCCGTTTGTGTTGTCACCTCCGCACCTCTGTTGATTGCATTGAGCGAACCCGTGCAGCCTTTCCACCATTAACCCCAGACAATCTTCGGGCGCTGGGTGAAGATGACAGGATCCATGCCAAGACGATGCGCGATCAAGGCTGGTTAGCTACCAAGGCTCAGTTGCCTGCCCTACATGGTTACGGCCCCCCGCTGCCGCCTCCGGGCTCCGCAGCGGCCAAACTTATGTTTGACAAATGGGCCGTTCGCATTGACCCAGGTTCTGAGTATGCCTTTGAGAGCCTGGACGGCATTTGCCTTCATGCAGGATCTGATGATTCCGAGCCGGCTGACGCTGATGGTCCCAATGATGGCCCAACAGAGATGGTTTTTGTGATGCATTCTGACTGCGGTGCCGAGCATGGTCATGCAGGGTGCTTTTCCAACAAAGGCCTGGCCACTCTGTATGCGCGGTTGCATATTCGCACAATGTGCTTTATTCATTTTTTCTCAGGTTTTCGCCGAGAAGGTGATTTGCAATCGCAGATTGAGCGGCATTGGGTTCAAGGAATACACCACATCTTCTGCATCTCAATAGACTACTGCCTTCAGGGCAGTCAAGGGGATTTGTCTTCACCCAAGAATCTTGCCTTTTGGAAAAATCAGGTATGCAATGGTGCCATCCTGGGAATGGGAGGGGGTCCCCCTTGTGAGACTTTCTCTGCGGCCAGATTCCTGGAGGGGGGACCCCCTCCCCTGAGGTCCTCTTCGGATTATTGTGGATTGCCGTCGAATTCCGACAGACAGTGGGATCAAGTTTCTCTGGGAACAGCGTTGATGCGCTTTTTGTTGGAGATGATGTATTACTGCTCCCTGTCTGGAGCCTGTGGGTTTTTGGAGCATCCGGCTTTCCCAATTTGGGACATGCAGCACTCTCCCGCGAGCACATGGGCGCTCACAGCAGTTCGTTGGTTGCGGCGGCTCAATTGTGTATCTATTGCAACATTCGACCAATGCATCTTTCAATGTGAGGGTAAGAAACCAACTTCGCTCCTCCTTGTGCGTCTCCCACACTTGCGAGAGGCGATTTTGAAACTTGGACGTGGCGGCAGGTGTCCTCATGCGCCACGTGCCCATCCCTCGTTGAAAGGTCGCGGTGATGATGGATCCTTTCGCACCTCTTTAGCGAAGGTGTATCCACCAATGATGAATGCTGCCATTGCGGAGGCCATAATTCAGTTTGCATGCGCGACTTTTGTGCCAGGGGAGCAGCAAGAGGCTGTTCCCGAGAGCGTCGCCCAGCATGCACGCATGGATTTTGTGCCCTTGTCGGTAGTCCAACCTGACTACTACGAGGGCTTGTAAAGTTGCGTCATGCTTGTGCAAGTTCCAAGCAAGAACCGACTTGCAGCAGCTCGAAAGGAAAAAAGGATGATGATGATGATGATGATGATGATCATGATGATGATGATGATGATGATGATGTTAAATGAACAAATGTAATGGAACTATGCCACCACTTCCCGAGAAAAATAATGTCTCACGCAACTGTCAAAAGACTTAAAGCGAGCGACGCTGTGTCTCAAAGCGAGAGTGCTGGACTTCTTCCTGGTGGTAAGTGCTCCGGTCTGTGCTTACCCATTGCAGCCATCGCTTGCAAAGCCCCTGTGAAAACAGGGAATGTTTCAATTAACAACACGGGACCCTTTCCAAAACAACAAAAGCACTCCGAACCCAGCAAAACGTCAGATCGTCAGACCATATCAGAAGCATTCCAAAAGTGTTCCTAGCTAGAGTTAGTTGTGTACTCACTGAATACCACTCAATATCACCAGCTTCTCTGCCTCTACAGCTTCACATTCCACCTTGTAGTGGTAAGGCTGCCGGCACTTTGTACACCAAGCGGGCCACTCACAGCACTGCCACCGTTGGCGTCCACCATCTACAGTCAATGCACAGCTGCAGTCAGGGTTGGGACAACGGACCACTTCACTGAGCTGATCAACTGCCTTGGTGTCGCCCGATCTAAAACAAGGACACCTTTTGGAACCTTGGGCAACCTGGATTCCCAGGGATCATAATAACTCCCAATAAATATTGGGTATTATTGGGTAGTATAGCCACCTATGATCATCTATAGTCTATAATCATGGTCATCAACCAACAGGGGTTTTGAAACCTCTCTATATGGCTTGGATACCGATCGCATCCGATCGCCATTTTATGTATAATTCAGATAATGATGATTCACCAGTCAGATAACCCCCGAACTCATCATCAACCAACTGCTTTATTTGAACACTGCTCAGTTGCCTTAGTTAGAAGGTCTTCTCGGAATCTTTCCACACGCTGGGAGCCGGCGCCGCAAATAACAATGAGATCTTGCTCCGAGAGTTCATAGGCACATCTCACAGCGGGACAGCGCGGGAAAGGTTGAGAATCAACATGCTGGAGCAGGCACAGGCGGCAAAAACGATGTTCATCTGCACAGGCGATTGAAACCACGTCTCCATTGTCTCCATCCACGGCTTCAAAGCAGATGGGACACACCCAGGGCTGCGTTACGTCGCGGACCTCTCGAGCCATCATCTGTGATTTATAACACGGTCAATTTCTAGCGCTGGAACACGGGCAGAGCCACGCACTCAGATGCCTCCAGATTCCACAATCTCAACTGAGGACTACACCATGGTCATGCCAAACTTGGAGATATTGTAGGCTGTAAAACCTTTGTACCTGATCGGTCGTTGATTCTGCGCGAAACCAATGATATCCAATGATGTTCCTTTTTTGGCAAAATAGAGCAATATTATGCCCATTGGTTGTGCAAATGCCCCAACCAATCAGAAAACCATCTGCCAAGCCCTGGACGCTCGGAAATCGGTTTGCAGTGGCGGGCTCATGTTGATGACCCGGCCGTACCTTGCTGGTGGCCCAACATCGGAGAAGGCTCCATTTTTTCTTACGACAAATGACATCAACAGGTGACTTTCCAGGCAACTTCGAGTTCTAGAAGGTACTTATATTAAAGAATATATTAAGATTATATCATCTATAACTTAAGATTATATAAGATATATAAGATGATAATATAAGATCACATAAGATTATAGATGATTATAGTAAGTATACTTAAGCGGCAAAGATCTCAGCCCAGCCCTGCGCACTTGTTCTTCGCCATGATCGGCAGACACAAATGGGTCATGGCAAAACTGCCACGCCTCGACGCGGAAACCCGGACGCCGCGCCAGCTTCGCCCTTTAGATGGGGGAATCATGGCAGCAATATATTAGGGGAAAACAGCATGTTCACATGCTCAAATCATGAATAAATGTGATACATGAATATAAAATAATATAGATAGGTGAAGAATGGTCAAGGTATGTTGCATTCTGTTGCCATGATAATCCAGGGGACTTGGGGCAAGGATGCTGCACACGGTTTCTCAAAAAATAAATGCCTTTGTTGTGAGATGTCATTGAGAAACATCATTGGTGATCATTGGTGATTATTCCCATAAGGACAACCACAGGCAATGCCACCTGAATTCTGAGCACTGGACGTGTTGATGGAAGTGATTAAGTCATACTTGTTCATCGGTGTGTCTTCTATCCTGAGGATAGGCCCCTAATTTGGGCCGGAAAAACAACACAGAGCAGTCACAGATTGCTGCTTCCTCTGCCACCACAGAGCAGAGGCGTTGTTGATCAGGATGTCGATGCGTCCAAACTTTTCAACCTTGTAGAGCAAAGAGGAGAGAGAAAAGGAGAAAGTCTTCAAGTGTGCAATATACATGCACAACATTGCACAACTACAATGCGCATCAATGAAATGATTATAATTGTAATCATAGAATGGGGCTGGTTTTTGTCATCATTTTCCCATAAGAAAATGTGCCAGCGAACTTCAGAACTTCACCAAAAAGGAAGAGTGGGCCAGAGCTGCTGAGTGAAGGGCAGTCTGTCTCACGCACTCTTTGATGTCGTCAAACTTTCGCAGATCTACCTGGCAAAACCCAAAAAACATCAGCATCCGCCCCAGAAAAGCCAGCTGCTCAGCGGCCTTCACAGGTAAGGCTTGAACGCCCAACTGTTGCAGCTCCTGCCAGGTAGACCCAATGCCATAAACATGGGGTAAAATTGAAAACATACCCCGGTTGCCATAAATGTGCCATATTTTTGCCCTCAAGCTATACACCGTATGAAATTTGGTATTCGACTGGGGGTTGAAAGTCATACCAAACAAGAGGTTGATGATTGGGTTTACTTAAATCTTGATTCTGATTGCAATACATTGCAATGAGAATCTACCATGGGAATCCCGGATTCGAAACTGCGTGGCTAGCAGTTTACCTCCCTTCAAGAATCATTCTCAAAGCTGAGCCTCAGCAACGCTGTAGATAGTGCCTGGAGAACGTCATGAAAGGAAGGGATGTCGATCATCAGCCAATGAAAAGGCCAGTTGAAAAAGGATCCTCACTTGACTCGCCATCTCGCTTGCATACCATTTCATAATATAATATATATATATATATATATAATTAATTTCTATAGACTATGACTAGTACCGTACCATACAATACAAAGAACATCATGTTCATTCATGTTCCAACTTTGCGAAAGTAAAATGCTGTGACGACAAGGGAACTGAGTGGTTTGAAGTCTGTGCTGAGAAGACAAACATGGACAGGATCTTAAAACCGATGTCTCAGGCCCTCCTTCGCAACCGTGCAACCCTGCTTTTCACCCACGTCCAACAAAGTTATTAGTGCGTCGCACAGAAACTACCCGTCCTATATCCAAATGGCAGGTCGGAGACACCAGCACCGTTGCGTGCGCTGCAAGCTAAAGAGAAAGAAAAAGCAGTGCATCACGGGCCAAAAGCCTGAGGACTGATGCACCGAAGATCAGCAGGATGCTCAGAATTCTGACCAAGTCAATCCAGCCAAAAACCATAGCCACGGAGAATGTATGAGAATGTCATCATTCTGCCAACCCGGTGGGCCAACCTCAGCTCCGCTGGTCGATGCTTTCTCACTGATTTTAGTGTGAGTAGCATCGTTGATGCAATTGCCATCAATTGCCCTCCATGGGAACAAAGTTCTGCGGCCCTCCCTCTGCATCGGAGCACTTAATTAATAGAGATGATAGTGGTCACATCATGTCACATCA
>Ga0126342_10000656_pt1 | contig 40580 bp, 53 predicted proteins | sample Cyp1metagenome_FD_92528 | JGI IMG/M metagenome (GOLD analysis project Ga0126342, IMG submission 92528) | Coral microbial communities from Lord Howe Island, Old Settlement Bay, Australia - Cyphastrea 1 metagenome | ecosystem: Host-associated > Invertebrates > Cnidaria > Coral ...
GAACAAAGTGGGAACAAAGTGGGAACAAGAACCCCAAAGTGGGACAAGAGTGGGAACAAAATGGGAACAAAGTGGGAACAAGAACCCTAAAGTGGGACAAGAGTGGGAACAAAGTGGGAACAAGAACCCCAAAGTGGGACAAGAGTGGGAACCAAGTGGTAAGGACGTCCGAAGCGTACAGAAACGGGTCTCCCTGTCTAACTAGGGCGGTAAGCTCGTTCAGTGCCCTACCCACCCTGGATTATAAGAGTTGCTCTGTAGGCCCAGGAAGCCGCAAGGAGCTCCATATGATTTATGAAAGCTTTCAGTGGATCAAATCTAAACAAGATGGATACCAATAATGATGCAAGAGGCTTGCAGTGTATATATCATGTTATTGGTTAACATATCAAATGATACCAAAAACACGACAAGTGCAAGCACAGGACGTGACAGGACAGCATTTTTTTCGGCTTCCGCTAATTGATGCCACTGCAAATTGTCCGATGACCATGTGGTCACATTGATCACCAAAGCAGCAATGGCACTGGCCTTCGAAAAGATGAGGCTATGAGGCAACCATTGTCAACCAACACACGATAACAAATATCACCAGCAGTCAGCAGGACGAATCTTTGATACATACAATAAGAAATCTCTAAATATATATATATATACATAGTTTGTGTATATGTATATATATACAGTATGAAATCATATTGCAATATGTCAATGTAAATGAGTAATATAAGCAATAACCAAATTAATTAACAAATAATCAACTTTCATTGCGGCGGCAAGAGGCTGCAAGAGATCAACGACTGGAATAGAGATGAATCGGAGATGGGATGAGATGATGAAATGAATGATGAGAGGTGAACACACTGAAGACACATTGCCAAATTGCACAGGAAACAACGATCTCATTGTTTCAAAGCTCATCACAACTGAACTTTTTCCCCGTGGTTCTTCATCGTATTGCGACGCATGGCATGACCCTATGAGTCCTATGATGCCGCTCGGGTCGCTTGGGCTGTGATCAGGGCGCTCATCCCTCAAGCACCGGCATTTTGCCAGCAAAAAAAGCTATGTTTGTCTTTTGTCTCAGGTCTCATGTGCCGACTGTGCTGACTTGACTCCAATATGACAAACAATGTGTCTGGTGAAGTAGGTAATGTTCAAAAACCAATGGATCAGCCAATGCTGCTGCAGAATCCAAACAGAACACAAAAGCCACTTCCATATATATATTACACAGCTGTTGCTCTTGGCAACGTAAGTTGTCATCATGGCAAGCTTATTGCCATGGAAACCATGAAACCCTGAGAGTTGACTTTGCCTTTTTGAACGGGCCGGCAAATATTCACTCACTTGCACGCAGCAAAGCCCAACAGCGTCCACATGATAGGCGTATAGTATAGTTCCAGTTAACTAATATTCCGAAATAATATATTACAATCTGAATCTTTGATTGAGGTGAGGATATGAAAACCACATGCTCTTTTTATGACACTTGTCGCTGTGCAGCCACCACATTCAAATGTGACAGTCACATTTGTGTGACGCTTTAGCAATTCGAAGCCAACTTGCACCTAAGAAAGCAACCTACAACTAGAAAGAAGAAAAATATCAACTTGATGAATCATCAGTGGTCATCACATCGTCAGATCGCTACGTTGCGTCACATCACGTCGCTCACGCCAACAAGTGTCGCAACTCTTTGGCCGTTTTGTCGCCCCCTCCCCGGTGATGGGAGAAAGTATCACCCACATGAGTGGCAACAACATCGGACAGGCCTGTCCAAACTGTCTGCTTCCCCCAAGTCTCCTGAATTTCGATGTGCTTAGCAATTGCATCATGGTCAATCTCCAAATCAGACTTCTCCTGCAACTTGATGAGCTCTGCTGGCCTCAGATGTGTCTTGATGCACAAATGTTAGTGATTTCATGATTGGATTGATCATGCATGGTGCATGCACGGATCAGTAGAAACAAAAACGTCCAAAGGGCGGCAACCTATGGTAACCTTGTCAAGTCACAAAAGGCCACGTGTGATTGGAATATAGAATGACGATTCGACTTCGCGAACTGGTACATGAATCACGGTCGGCAATTCTGATCCTGGATACATCAACTCAGGCGTCAGATGAGCAAACTTCTCCCAATCATCAGTCTTGAGAGGCAAGCGCGGATTGAACACCAACTTGGGCACATCAATGCAAACAGTGCGGGTGGTATCACTGCCACACGCCGGCAATTCCACATTCAACTTCTGAGAGCTGGAAAAGGCCAACCTTGGTAGAATGTTTGAACATACTTGATAATCCTTTTGATTCCAGAAGATAAATGAAATGAATCTCTTAGTAGCCTAACTTAGTAGCATGTCTAGTAGCAGGGGGTGTGTCCCAGCCCTAGTACATAAGATTTTGTTTTTAAGCTCAACAAACACAATACCGAAACATATATGCCTCTGCTTCATCCCATACAGCAATGATTTCGGGCTAGCATACATAAGTATACAACCTTCATCACTAGGGCACCTCCGCCCTAGTCCCACCAATCAGACAATGTGGTGGGGCACCTCCGCCCCAGTCCCCACCCAATCAGTAGGGCACCAGCGCCCCAGTCCCCGCACAATCCAGTGGGGCACCCCCGCCCTAGCCCCCCCATCCAATCCTATGGGGCACCACCGCCCTATTCCCCATCCAATCCAGTAGGGCACCATCGCCCCACCTGAGTAAAATGTTGCAGAAAAGAAACAAAGGCTCATCCACAAAGGCAATGGGAAACTCTTCTGCTCCCTTCTGCTTTTTCCCCTTCGCCTTGGCTTTCGCTTTGACCGCCGCTTTACCTTTGGCAGTTGCTTTGGCTTTGCCTTTCTTTTTGGTTCCCATGGCTTCAGAAACAAATGCCGCAAGTTCATCCTCGACATTGGAAACTGAGCCTGGATTTTGATTCTCCTTGCCACTGGATTCAGCTGGCTTGACCTGCTGCTTGGCATTCTGAGCAATTTCTTTGTCCTGCTGTGCTGGTGTGAGCTTGATCTTCTTTGACGGAATGGTCCAAGCCGGACAAACACACTCGCATGTCATCACATTGTCAAAGCCCTGTCCGAAGACCAACCACGGCAAGGAAGGAGCATTCTCCTCATCTTGGCGCATGCTGGTCATGGGTACAGTGATGGATTTGCATTCCAAACCGATTGGTCCAAAAAAGGTCAGCTTGGAGTCTTTGAAATCGTTAAGGTTCACCTGGGCAAACATTGTCTGGGGAATCTGTGAAGTAGCACCAGAGCCTGCAATGCTTTGGAAGAAGCTGGCACTCTCGAGCACTGCAACATTGCAAGTCTTTCCCAGTGTGATGAGATCATCTGCGCTCACCAGATCTTTGCGTTCAACTGAGAGCTCGATGCCATACAACGTGTTCTTGGCATTCGACACATCGAACATGACCTGCAATTTCTTCCATGACTCACTGTCTTCGATCCTTAGCTGTTGTTCAAATCAAACTTAATGCCCAATGAGTCTAAAAGATTAACATACAACAACGAACGCACATCCATGTGACACATACATTGCTCAGTCGCCAGTCGCACATTTGCTGACCATAACAACATGATGACTCTGTCTCTGTTTTGTATTATTCCATAAACCTGCACAAAGACCATTTTTTAATTAATCAGGTGTCAAGTAGATGTGTATGTGACTGTATGTAAGCACTACCAGCAACAACTATAATTGCACAAACAACAAAGGACCACAGATCATGCAATGAATAGATACCATCATGCAGGAGGTTGGCTTCTTTCATTTTCATTGTTGGCTGTTCAGGTTCAACTTCAAGTCAAACAAGAGAACCAACATCAGCCGCCTAACAGTCTAACAGCAAAGGCTCTGTGCGATCTCAAGCAACTTCTGCTGCAGGTAAAGCTTTTCGTATGCAACTTGTACGACAGAAGCCGTCGTGCTCTTGTGATCCATGAGGGAGATGTACTAGGCAGCAGACAGGAATGATTAACACAAGCGCCAGATCCGGAAATCAGCAAAATCAAACCAACTGACAACTGTGACAGCTGGCAAGGAATCATCAAACACAACACACAATCTCATGTAGTATAAATGAAAGCTGTTGATTTGATATGGTACATAGTACATAAGCAAAAGGAATAAAACAAATAAGTTTGGTTGCAGACAGTACTAGCGCTGGGAAGACTTGAAAACATAATATCATAATAGGACCATTCTGGTACATGGAATCGGCCAAATCCAATGTAAGCAAGCTGGTTCCAACATTGTAACATCGTAGCATCAGTCCAGGAACACCCACAGGAAAACTAATCATGCTGGCATCACAGCCCATCACAACATTGAAGCTAATCAGTGGTGTCAGCCTGTCAGTTTTTCATCCTAATTTAATACAATGCCGTGTTGAAGTTGGGTAATTGAATAAAGCAAGTCAAGTCACACTCACAGGTTTGATGGCCGACACTGAACTTGGTTCCAGCTTCAAATCAGCAGGTTCGGCAGGCGTGTTCGTGTTGGCGGCCTTTTGTGTTGGAGCAGTAGCTGCAGCTCCCGACAACTTTCCCTAAGCTCAAGCTCTGTTTAGAACAGCCAGCGGCAAAGCTAGCTTACAGAGACGTAACGTCAGAGAATTCCAAAATAAAATGATATAGCTATATATATATATTTTTTAATGCTACGAACACCAAAAGCTGATGGGATTGAGACTTACAGCTTACAGGCTTACAGATTGATAAATCAATTCTGGTTTCTGATTGGATCAAAAAGTCAAAAAGACAAACTGACGACTGACAACATCTGAACTTACCACACAACACGATGTTTGCAACTAACGATGGCTAATGCTTCTGTTGCTTTTTGCAAACTAGCATCTGTGACGCTAGTTTAAGCGCAACTTCTCCATGTCCTTAGATATCGATATCACTAACGCAAAAAGACAAAAAAATTAAACAATGACAGCACGTGCAAATAATTATTAGGAAGTATATATTCATATAATGTGTTCTAAAACAGATACCTTACCTGTGCACAGGTTGATTGGATGGCTATGTCAACCGTATCAGCCTGTCAAACTGGCGAAATATCATTTCTTCAAGAACAACATCTATGATTACAAAGAATGCAAGCAGAGAGGATGGGACGAGAGTCTCTCTCCATCTTGTCCATTCGATCAGAGGTGATGATAGAAAAACTTCCCAACGACTTCATGTTCGGCATGATATCGCTGCTTTTTGCAAAGATCTCCGCCCATCCAGCGACAAAGTGATGTCGATCGACCATGGCATTGTCCATGTCAACCAAGCTGCGCTCAAGCTTTTTGCGAGATCGAAACAACTTGACAAGTGTCGCAAGCTGTGCATTTTCGAAGGGCACCTAGATAAACACTGAACAGCAGGAGAAGAAACAGAGACAGAGAAAGGTGAAACGGTGAAAAGAGAAACATATGATGGAGTCACATCTGAGGAACAACAGGAACAATGATGTTAATTTGGGTTGCAGTGGGTGGATGTTGATACAGGTGAATCATTTAATCAAAGTTGAATTGGTAAATCATTGAAATCAGGGTTGTTCATGACTGTTGATTTGTTGATAGACCCAAAACTGTAACTTCGAACAAAGCAGTGAGCGACAGGTGGCGTGATATGAAATGCACGACCGCTCTGATATATACACACCCATACATAGACGTACAAACATGCATATATATATAGATTTAAAAACAACATCAATGAACATAAAGACACGTAATGGTGTTGATCAAAGTTGACAAATTTGTAACTGGAAAACCACACATCTCAAATTTATGTTTTGAATATGGACCATCGAGTGATTAAGTGATTGGGATGCCACATTCTGACCTGTAACCCGTTGAAACTATATACCGGTAAGTTCGGCAAGCATGTGTATTTGATTGATTTGGTTAAAAAAAACTAAGGACTAAGGACGTCACACGGCCAGAACCACTACCAGGGCTATGTGCCAGGAAGTCAAACATCTCCAGAACACACGCTGCACGGATGCATCTCAACTTCAAGACCACATCCTCAGACAAGCCAACACTCATGATGAGGGGCGGCAACTGCCAGGTTGTCTTGAACTTGTCCGTGATGGTCGCCACATATTCCTGAACTATGGGCGGGTACTCGGCATACAAGATGCGGCCAACATCATAGATCATATCCTCCAAAGAAGCATCGGCTGAATGGTATGCACATTGGGAATCTTCGTCGGTCCTCATGACGAAATTTTTGAAAAGCAAAATGGGTGAAACATAAGCACAGATTTGCAGGAGACTGTTTGCCTACTGTTAGCTGACTGACAAATCAATATTACATCACAACTCAAGTTGAACTCAAGCTATTTCGCATTTGACTCAAGCCACATGTGACAAGCGTTTCCATTCACACGTTTCAGAACATGTCGTGCAAGTTTGGCAGAGTATGCCCAGAGTGTTAGTAGTTGTACTCGCCTGCATTTGAATGTCAAACAACAAAAAAAAAACGTAAACCTTCAAGTCGGCTGAACGACTTAGACAACCGAGACCGAGTCTGAGTGTCATCATCTGTCATCATGTCATTGCTGTCTAATAGTCTAAGTTCTAAGTTCACCCAAGTCACATGCTGGAAGAGCAAGAACATCCAGCCTTCAACGCTAGCAGCATCTTTCCCAAGAGTGGAGCTTGGCGCAAGGTGGCATCAGACGCAGAGCCACCACCTTCAACTTCCATTTCTGTCCTCAATAGACTCAATAGAAACGTTGGAAATTGAAAAAAAAACTATAGTAATCAGTGTCGCACAGCCAACGGGCCAACTGTCGTTGTTAGTTGTTGCCTGTACAAAACAATGCCTAAAAAGCATCACTCAAACAACATTAAGCGTAATCAATGGTATATGTTGAACACGTAAGCACACATACATAAATGACGATGGTGCTAGTCAAATGTTAGTCTTTGGGTCAGTCAGAAATTCACTAGGTGTCAGCGTCAGAGTTTAGCTCTTTAAAGGTAAACGTGGCAGCATGGCAAGCAAGTCCGACATGGAACCCATGGAAATGGCAAATGTCTGGTTCAAAGATCAAAGTCCAAACTTCAGCTCAGGTCAGACGATCAGACATCATCCCATGGGTCCCATGACACTTCACGTCACGAAACCAATGTTTATGTACACACACAATGGCACACATATGAGTCATGACTCAGGCTCCCAAGGCCGGTGTGACCGTAGGTTTGACTGCAATAATTCTAATCAATCCTTTTCATGCCCTTTCACGCTTCATAGTTAGAGTGTGAGACACATGAACACTTGATGATATACTGTTATCATTTGTTGTTTTCCCAGAATGACAAACAGAAACATCACGCACCATGCGCCTTGGATTGCATCAAAGGATCTTTTTCTTACTCAGAAGCCCGAGTTCCACCATGCGATCGGACAGCTTTTGCCCGAACTGGTCGTTTGAATCCCCCTCGGCCAAAGGTCGCACACCTAACCCCTCTGTGGCAAAGAACACAAGTGCCTTGAACTTCGCTTCATCGGGCTTTGGCTGGCTGTTTGAAGGGGTTGAGCTTGAACTCACCGACTGCACACTGCTGGCACCACTGGCATGGGCATGTGACAAAAACTCTTGCAGTTTCTCCACCAAGCTTTCATTCGAAGAAGCGTTGCCAAAGTGTGGCAAGCAAGCTTTGATAAGCGACTCCAAAAGTTCTGCCATTGCAGGGGCCTTCACTTTGCTGAGATTTGTCAGGGCTTTACTGTGGCCGGGTGCGACTTTCTTCCCTGTGAAGGCAAAATGTAGCATCTGGCTGAAGTATGGTCCCACTGTTTTGCGGAGAAGCCCCTGTGTCCTTAGTTGCGTCAACGTCAACATCAAATCAAATACAATTTATCTTGCCAAACTGAAGACTGAAGGCTATTGGTTGGCTGTGGCTGTGGCTGTTGCTGGCTGCCTTACTAAATGAGTTGATGAAACTAACATAGGTGATAATTGACAATTTGATATTCAAAGATTCAAAGTTGTAGGCCTGTAGGCCGCAGGCCCGTATGCCGTTCTGCCTAACTTCATGTTGGTTGATTTTGATTGTCAGACTGGGACCGGGCCAAGCAAACAAACAACCTAACGCTGCAACATCATCGACATGGGATGCTGACACGTCTGACACCACCAAATTCAAATATCAGAATCATAACCACAATCTAAGTTGAGGTTCGGTTGAGCTGAGCTTCATGCTTGAAGAGGCTGCATTGGAAAACTCTGTGTCAACAATGGCAATCACATTCATTGCAGACTGCAACAACATGTCGGCAAAAGTCATTGCCCTATTCGTGCCCGGTACCATGGCGGTTGTCACTTCACCAGAAACCATCTTGAGTGGATCGAAAGAAGCAGGGCCACCAGTCTTTTGACGTTTGGGAGCCGGCACCTTTCCATTGGAAGGTCTCTTGTTGTTCTCGCTCTCAGTCACAATGGCTGCTTTGGCCAAATTGGCAACTATGCGAGCAGCAACATCGGGATGGGACCTATCGAAGATCCACTCGACTGGACTTGGTGATTCCTCCACCCATGGAACCTGAATCAGTGCAGGTCAGGCAATTGGGCAGCCAGGCAGCCAGTGACCATAACAGACTCAGAGACACGCGCCTAATAGTTCATTCCCTGTGAAAATAATATATAAATAAATCATGCCATGCCTGCCAAGCAAAAAAAAAGTGCGCTGGTATAGTTGGTTCAATGAGTCTATCTGAGTCAATCTGTCATCTCACGCAATGAGCAAAGTGAACATTGTGGCTCTGACCCGCATGGTTCTTACTTGGGAGTACTTGGAGTACCATTGAGTACCATACATAAATTCAAAATCCCACTGATCACAAGATCACATGTGATCATGTGATGGCCTATGCATATGGCGGCAACGGCTATAGCTGCAGCTAGAAGCTAGAAACCGATTCGATTTGTCGATTCAACTACTGTATATTTATATTATATCTATATTAATAATAATATTAATAATAACAAATAAAAAAAAACTATATATATATATGCAGCAGAGAGTGAGTGTGTGTGTGTGTGGGGAGGCAGCTGGCTGACTCGAACATTTAGTGGCAGTGGTGGTGGTGGTGCATCAAAATAGCAAGAACAAGAAACACCAATGTGTAATGTGTAAGAGAAGAGAAGATGTATGATGCATGATTGTATGATTGTGTGATAATAATAAATCGGCAATCGGCAGCATTCACGCTCAAGTCAATTCATCAAGACCCTTCAAGACCACCAATGCCAAGTGACACAAAACTTCAATGCTTCGAATGCCAGCACTTCCAACATCATCCTGCAAGCAAAAAGAAAAGGTGAATATGAAATAACAATCCTGAGACTCGTGGAATCGAGTGGAGTCACAGGAGTCACACGACAAGGACAGTGACAGCGGCAATGTCAGTCAACACAGACACAGAGTTAACACAGCACTTCAGCGCTTCATACAACATTTGGAATTAGATTATAGGCATGTGTGTTGTGTCGTCGCAACTGCATCCCTAGGCCCGCCCACTAGGTGTGCTAGTGTCACAATGTCAAGCGGCCACAGGACAGTCATGAGGAGAAATATACGTTTCACATAAACCATGCCCATACATATACATACATACAAATGTACTTGTTGCAAACATACATTTAAAAAAGACACCCTTACAAAACTCCAAAACCCATGTCATGTCACATGTGTCCTCTTCTTATGTTCGTCCGGTTGGCCCTGGTTGTATGTCTGGATAACAGGGCCCAGTAGACTCAGGATGGTCTGCATGGCGTTGAAAGAAGTTTCCACTGTGAACCCTGATCGCAACACATCACAGCCGTCGTTCAGCTGCTCAACGACCATGTCGAGCAGGTTCAGCGAGGAGAGTTGGTTGGCCACGATTTTGCAGCTATCAAAAGCCCTAAAGCTCCTGTCAGGTCGGTCTTTTGTTTTGCGAGTTGCACTGCGCTGGTATATTGCTGATGGTTGTTTTTGTAACGCAAAAAAAAGCAAAGCGGCAACAACATCAATTACATGATGTCATCAGAGTCATCAGAGGTTCTCAAGAGCTCACTTCCTTTCCTGTTGGTGCACTACCACCCTACGGTCCTCCACACTCCGACAAACCGATTCGATATGAACTTCCAGTATTCTTGCTCGTATGAGCCACCACAGGCACGTCCCGTCGCACCCAAACCAAGTCGATGGTGGCGCCATGCAGCTTCTGCCTGCATACTGCATACCGTCAGAGTCATAGTCAAACAAGCAACTAGTTAACTAGTTAAGAGAGCACATCATTCACGAGACTGCCTGATGATGTGGCAACTTGAATCATACCAGCGATAACCAGCAGCTGGCAAATCACCAGCTTCATTAATTCATCAAAGACGTAAATACGACTCATCGATTAAGAAAAAACAAAGTCGCACACAGTCGCTGCTGTTCTGCCACAATCAGAGGCTCTGTCATGTCATGTGACATGACATGACAGCGGCACTTGGTCACAATATCAGGTCAAAGCGTGTGGTTGGACAGTCCATGGACAATTGACAATGGAGACCATGACAAGTGCAAGGGGTGTGAGCTGAGAAGTAAATGAAAATACCAAGTGCACAGGTCCACAGTCTGACATTGACGCCACAAGCATCGATAACAACATATGGTTATATCTGGCTATGCGTTAATGGAAAGTTCACAATTCAAACTGTCTTGGCTCTTGATATCCTTGGCCCTGGACCACCTACATATGCTATGTGCCCAAATGGTGACTCGGTGATTCAGTGACCAATGATCAAACACTAACCCGCCTTCTTGACGAGCTTCAACTGGTTCATGAGGTCACGCTTTTCGTCGACCCCATTGTGGAACTTGACAAGGAATTCCCGGGCCTCCAGCGGCATGGGCTCAAAGATCTCAGCCTCAACACCTTGCGAGATGGATTTGCTCAGCGTAGCATTGTGGTTTCCAGTCTCTTTCATCTGCTTATCCGCAAGATACACCGCTTCTGTCCTTGAAGCAAGTGCAGAAAGCACTTGAGTCAGTTGAAAGTTGTGAGAGAATTTGAAGTCACTACAGCCATGACCACGGCAAAATCGAAATTCATTATAGGAAATAAATGATATCATAGAAATGTCCACGAGCAATCACGAAGGCGGTGTTTAAACAATGGCCAGTCAATGGTCAATGAACCAGTCACAGGTTATATGGTTATGGCTGAAGCGGTTTTGAATCTAAAATAATATGGTTTCTCATTCGAACAATGTTGCAATGGTGTGCCGGTCACATTAGCACAACCAATCGTTGTCTGTCATTGAGTCATTCAGCGACAGTCGACAGTGTGTGTGTGTGTGTTTGTATGTATCCATGTCAGGTCAGCATGTGATGTGATGTGTGTGTGACACTGTCGGGCAGCAGTGTGTGGGCGTGTGGGTGTCTTGCATGAAGTGATTGCTATACTTGAGCGATGTGAGTGTGAGTGTAGCTGCTGCTGTTGTCACCATACGGACCATCCGTCACCGTCAACCGTCGCCCTTGACCACAAGCTGCCAAGTCTCAAATGCCCCCATGACAAGCAATGATACGGCCTGTCATGACCCGGCAATCAAAAACAATTCACCAAGAATCACAGTTGTCATTTGAAACATCAAACCGAACACCACCACACATGTGCCACATGTGGACTCATGTAGATCTACTGAACTGTACTGTATTTGTAAAATGCAAGACATTCAATACATTCAATTCCAACCCCTTGGCCGCTTGGCGGCTGGTGTCATGTCAAGTCCAGTTGGCCAGGCAAGTTAATGTGCCATATGGCCATATGGCATGGCGTCAGTGCAAAAACAAAAGGTATAAACATAGCCCACAATTCCACAATCCACATCAAGTCTACATCCACAGTGGCATCGACATCATGAATCCACATCACATCACATCAGCGACTCATCAGCGACATTTCAAACCAGCGACAACAACAACCAAGACGAAAATAAGTAGATCCGAGATGCGATTCCTCATCTTCCCTCTCAATGACCCACATTCTTCCACGTGCATCTTCTACAACACCTTTTTCCTCAACTGATTTCTTCAGGAAATGAACAATGGCCAGTTTGCGACCTTGGTTGCGAGGATCGCGCACAAAGCTCTTTCGCTGCTCATGGTCGGAACCAGCTGTGAAATACCATGGAAGACGAACTCGGCGATTCTGTCACAAGCGGCAGTCTGAAAAGTAAAGATCATCATCAGTCAGTGATCATCCCCTCCAATCCATGGAATGACTAATCATGCAATAATAGCATTGAAATGAATTGTAATGTAACCGTGTATGTACTTCAACCCATTTCAACTCAACTCGAGGAACACATGAACACACACACTTGAACATTTGAACATAAGCCTTCTTGAAATGATCCACAAATTCCACAATAACACGACACTGAACCATTCACTCAGCAATTCAGTGATGTATGTCGGATGTGTGTCTGAATACCTCAGTGTCTGACTTACAACATGGCCGAATCATCTTATCATCTTGACCTTCAAACATTATATTGATTGACCACTACTAAAGACGAAACACACAGAACCGAGCACCCGCCCCATCAACATATGCCTTTGGGTTGTATGTCTTCTTGATGGCGTCCAACATAAGCTTTGGCTCCAACTCGCCAAAGAGGTCAGTGAGCTTTGCATCAGGGTTGTAGAGCTGATCCTTGATTTCATGTGCTCTTGCACCAATTGTGGTTGCGACACCACCGCCACCACTGCCACCAAAAGAAGCAGCAGCCGTAGCACCTGAAGCGGCCGCCGATCCATGTTGAGGATCCATCATGATCACGGCGATGCCCTACACTTCAATGCACAAATGTGCGAATCAATGGAGGTGATAGGATCACGGCGATTCTCTTAGTGACCCGCACAAGTTGATTGCACCAAAATGGCAACTGGAAAGGCCGGGCAAGATACATGTCGAGTGCAGCGACAGCTAGACTTCAACTGAACCAATTCTTGTTTTTAAATCTGTGATGTGTCCGAATATGACATGTCAAAAGGAAGAGCTTCTGTTTTGATATTTTCCTTGTCCATTAAGACTGCACAAAGTGCATGCACACAAATTCCCAACATCACAATCATCACAACTCAACCCAAATCATTGCATCATTGCACGATCGAATCAAATAGCTGGATAGTCACTTGATATGATAGTCAGTCTTGTGATGACATAATTTTGTTGAATGTTGCTTCATCGTCACTGTTGATCAGTGATCAGTCGATCTGTGAATCTAAGTGCTGGGCTCCACTCTCCCCAGAACCAGCCCGAAGCCAGAGTATTGCAAATTCACCTCAATGATTCATTGATGGACTGACAGCTTGGTCAGCTTGGATATCGACGCAGTGAAACCAAACAAAGGCTGATAGACTATCATAGACACACTGGAGTTGATTGTAGATTGTAGATAGTGATGCAGTGATTCAGAGAGGATTGAAGAGAAATAAGTCGCGGTGGTCCAGTGGTGACCAGTAGTGGTGTCAAACGTTTCTGATGTTTCTGTGATGGAATCTTGTGTAAAGCCAGCAAAAACAATTTGCGCACTGTCACTGTCACAATGTTGGATCCATTTTTTTCTATCATCTCGCGATTTCCCTGTGCTTTCAGTACGATAGGAACAATAATGGAGTAGAACTTTCCATTCCCAAGGAGCACTGGGCAGCACTGGGGCACAGCCAAGCGCCTAATGAAATGACACTGCGCCTTGCAGTGTCACAAGAAAAGCTCACGCTACTACTGTCTCTCTGCTCCTAGGTGACGGTCACCACAGGAAACTCTGCACTGCAAGCGGTACGGCGTCGAATTTGAAAGCAACAACGATTGTTTGATGTATAATTAAAATGTCAACTGGACAGTACAGTACACATAATTTCAACTTAAAGATATGTAATATTATTTGTTTCCAGATTATTCCATATCCAATGGTCCATTGACCACACCGACGCCGACCACACCGAATCCACATCTGACCTGTCCATCTGTCAGTTGCTCACAGCTGCACGAATTTGACATGTTATGATTGTCCTAAGGACAGCACAATTTTGGAGTTGGTCGTCCACTCTTGTGCGTGTGGTTCTTTAAGAAGACCTCATGCAAATTTAAATTAACTTTTGGTGACATCTGATCATCGTCGTCACCATCGTCTGATTCATCCTCTGCTGGTGGGTTTGCACTTGGCCGTAGATTGCCCACTACCCTAGCAAACCCCAACTTAAACATATGACGACTCATCTGGCCCATTGAGCTATCCAAGAGACAAAATGAAATCATTGTGGCCACAACTTCTGTATGCATGCTGTTACCAGCCTGTCCAATGGTAACCCCACGACTTGGAAATTTGGTCTCCGAAAGACCAGCAGTCCGCATAGCCCAGCTGCAGCAGGGAGTGTTGTAGGATAGTTCTTTGTCAATCGGGAAGCCTTGACACGTCAGTGCCTCTGGCGCCGTCAGCCACCTCTTGTGGTAGTCGGAGAACCATAATGTTCCGCTCTTTACCAATGTCGACATTTCCTGCGTGGCATGACCAGTTGTGTCATAAGGAAAAAGATCCTCATCATACATATTCGTTTCGTAAGTATATATGTGGCTGTGGTTTACACGTTGTATAGAATTGAATCAGAACTGAATATGTGGTTGTGATCACAACACCAGAAGATACAACAAAATGTTTCATGGCAATGGAAAACGGAACCTGTAGCCTGTAACTGAAACTGTAACAATGATTCATATAATTGGTTCATCCATTTAATATGTTGACGTTAAATTGCAATGACTAACTACACTGGTACATAGTACACAACCATTGCAAACATGAAACCATTGGTGATAATTATAATTGGTTATATGTCCACATGTTATGTCACCGTATGTTGTCACACCAGTCATTGGTCACTTGTCATTTACTTGTAATTCATATCCAATACCAACATGATTGTATTGAATTGACTGGCAGGCAGGTTATTGTTCAGCGCAACTTGTAACTTGTAGATGTTGAAGACACTAAGGTTACCATTCAGACTCAAACAAACAAAGCCATAGGTCGTAGAATGAGGATATAATTTATAATCATTTAGTTATTTAGTTAGTCACTGAGTCCGTGAGCGATCAAAATCAAAATCTAATCCCAACATGTTCCCATAACATGAGCATGTGTGTGTGTATGTGTATGTGTGTGTGTGTCCTGGTTCACTTTGCTCTTCATGCCTTTCACTCTCGGGTTCTGGTTCAGGCTGAACAAACCTTTGGGTGCAAGAGCCTTGTACTGCAGGTAGAAGTCATATTCATTAGCAGTGAAGCTCTCGATGAATGCTCTGGGATCACTGACATCCAATGATTCGCCATTGGCTCGGGAGCCAGGTCGGCCACATGACCAGTCCAGCTCTTTCTGCAAAACATCTTCATCTTCCCTGGGTTGGCATGGCATGGCATGGCGCTAACACAAAAGGTTAGTCAACCAGAAGGGAAAAGTAATGAATGAGGTGATTGGAATCATAATCAAAACCTGAAGCCTGAATCAATCAGTATCATCAGTAACATTGAGTACTAGCAACATGTGTTTAAATATTCCAAAGTCGACAACATTAACTATTATCAAGGTCAAAGAGCAGTAAGTTTTAAGCACAAAGAGCCTGGTCCTGGTAATTCAACTGTTCGAACACCAATGCCTAATCTAATGTCGAGTGAGTGAGTCTGACTGACAGATAAACTACGAACTGCCCTCCAGACCGATGATATCCAACAGTATCATTTCGCACGGTTGTGAGTTGTGAGCTGTGAACAAAACCTGCCAATAATAATAGCTAGACATGATAAATAAACAAAATGTTGGAATCCATACCACACCCAGTAGCTCCCAGAAAAACATCAGCCATGATTTGCTGAAGGGTCTTGCAAAGAGCTTGACAAAACTGTTGAGCGGGCTTCGCCATGGCATGGTCTTGTTCTTGTGGCGAAGCCTGATCCAATGCGACCCAGTTTGGCATTACCACGCAAATTTCTCACAAGACTTTCACAAGAATCTAATTGAATCGAAACAGTACTCTAAATCAGGCTATTGGCTTTATGCTTTAAGCAGCCAGCAGGCCCACTGGGCCCACTAGCCATTGGATTACGGGCTAATATCAATGTCAATACATAGTGTGGTCCAACACGGTGCATTGCATGGTATTGGTATTGCTTGCGTGAAAAAAAAACAATCATAAAAATGACCAGTAATCTAATTCACAAAACACATCAAACTTTCCACTTCGAGCAACACACACCAGGAGCGACGTCGCAAGATAGGCCAACCAAGATCTGATGGTGACAGTACCACCCAATCGACATAGTACATTGGCAACTCATCCAGCAGTAACCATTCAGCAAATTCTTCGACACACTCATGGAGACACATTGGCTCCTGCAGCTTACGTCTCAAGGCTGCCCAAGTGAGGAAAAAGGAGATCGTAGGCCCATCAACCCCCTCTTCGTTCCCCATTGGGGAATAGTCAATACAGGGACTGCCAGTGATGTTCAATAGGGCAAGACCCCATCGAAGTAAGCTGCAGAGCTGTCCATTGTGATTCATGCACGGAGCTTCCCTGAGCGACGTGCACGGAATGAACTAATGGGTCCGGGTTTGATTTGATGGGATGGGTGTTAACCATCAATTATCACCAGTGTTGATCTGGTCATCGAATATTTGAACTCAGAATCGATATTGAGCAAATCTGACAAAACAAGTTTGGCAAATGGCAGATATCAACACTTTGCAACTGCTGCAACTGCTGCATGGCACTGCATGGCCCACATGGCCCACATGATTGTTCATTTGGAGTTTTCACAACGAGATGAATTCATGCAAACATACACATAGCTCAGAACTCATGAGACTCATGACTCATGACTGGGCTAGAGCCTAGGCAGTCTAGAGTATGCCAACGAATAAGACTAAGTCCAACTAAGCCCCTCACAACTTGGTAGCTTCATCTTGCTTGAAGATATTGCTCAAGATTTCCCGCGTCTTCCCAGATGCAGCAATCTTATTTTTCATTGTTCGGAAATATGAATGCTGGAAGCTGCATATGTCGCCATATAGGCACTCTGGTGCACTGGGGTGGATCTGGAGCTCAGTCTGTGACGAAGGGACCATTCAATCGCATTGAGGTGCAATAGTTCACCGATCTTGGATTCTCGTTTTGCCGAACCATTCAGGTGACGCTGCAAATTCCGTTTCAAAATCCTGAAGTTCAACTCAGCAATTTGCTGAGACAGTCCTGTGCCAGGCGCATCTATCCCAAAAAATGCTGTGGAGATTGGAATTGAATCGAACAGCTTGAAGAGCTTCTTCAATCCTGGCACTTGTGTGGTCGGTGATGGTGGGCAAGGCATATCATCATCAGAATCTGACTCTGAGTCTGAACTACCAACGGAGCGATTGGGCATATGCTCCAGCAGTTTTGTAGTATGATATGTTGGCCACTGCATTGCTTCGTAGATGGTGCCCACTTTGCCATCTGTGTCTAGATGTGGCTGGTCAACTGGTGGGCCATGTGAGCTGCCATTCTCATCTACACCAAAGGCTGAACCAACATCATTCATTGATCCAGTGATACCACTTGGCAAGCTTTGTGTGTGGTCATCCAAAGATGGGCATGGACACACAGCAGGTTCGTTACCACCATCATCGTCAAGCGAGAATGGTGCCTCAGTAGACACCTCGACATCGTCATGAGGCCGTTTGTTTAGCTGTGGTTTGGACTGACCAGACTGACCAGGCTGATCAACACCAACACTAACGGCACCACTGGTGTCGGTGTCATCAGATTGATTGGCATCAGTCTTGACAGCACAACTCTTATCAATGACATCAACACCTGGAGTGGAAGAAGCCAATGATGGAGCAGAGATGTTTGGCACATCATCAGTCTCATCAGTGGTATGCCCTGTAATCTTCACATGCCCACTGTCACCACTGCCATCATCATGATCCGATGAATCCGTTTGCACATTTGCAGGCAAGGACTCAGGCCATTCAGAGCCAAGCGCTTCCAGTAGTACTTCACCCAACGCCTGCAAAGCTGCATCATGAGTGTCATGAGTGTCATTATGATTGTCATGATGGTTTTCGAACATGTCTTAACAATAATACTGAATATTGATTCATGCAATATGTGTGGAAACTATGATCTATGAATCTATCAGTCTATTAGTGTTGCCATTCAGTCACTATCTTCTACTATCTACTAATATATATATATATATACATATAGCTTATAGTCACTATAGTCGGCCATAGTTTCCATAGTTGTAGTTGTTGTAGTTGTGATGTGGCTTGTGAATGTTTAGAAACTATCCCACCAACAATCAGCAACCAATGCCAACTGATAGTTTTGTGGCCGAGTGGCCGAGTGGTGAACCACAAAAAAAAACATAACGACATTGAACCTGTAGTTAACATTTGTTAAGCTCAGTCCTGTTCGAGCGTCTCTTCCGTCTTTTCATTGGTCTGATCACCGGCGTCAATGGTTGTTGATTCATCCTTGCATTCCGGAAAGGGTGCTTCATCAGCATTGATAGGTACTGCCACCAGTGTCAGTTCAGAGGTGTGTGTGTCAGGCTGAGGCACATCATAATCACATCCCTCATGTTGATCAGGATCAAGCTCTGCAGGTTGAGTTGTGTCTGGCTGATTGCCCGTCTGACTCTCAACATGTGATTGCATAGTTCCAGGTTCAGGTTTCTCTGAGGACAGCTCCTGTCAATGATTGGGTCTACAAATGATTCCAGAAATAATTGTGAGAAATGATACCTAAACAAACAAAACACATCAGATGTCATGCAAGTTGATGCAAGTAGTTGTGCTTAGGCTTAGTGTTGTTGTTCCGTGTTCTTGTTTTTGTACTTCTTGCGACTAACCTTGATATTGTTTTTGTTATTGTTCTTGTCAGTGTTCTTGTTGCTATTGATGCCGATGGTGTCACGTATAACTAATGGTGTGTGTTCAACACCTTCACTGTCACCCCTTCACTAGCACCAAGCAAAACGCACCCAAACACAAACAAATCATTCACAATTGACACTGCTCTCCTGAACGATTGGAGTTGCACATGCAGCTTTTGCAGCTGGCTCTACCTTGTTGATCTCATCAGTCTCAGCAGTATCGGAAGTATCGACATCCTTGGGCTCAGACACGGGCTTGGACGCAACGCCTGTGGATTCTGATGACCGTGGTTGGTCACCACATGTCCCAGCCGCTGGATCAGACTTGCAAGTTGCTCCAGGAAACTTTAGCTTGCCCTGCTTGGGGTCATACTCCTCGTTCAACAAGGAAGACACAGGAACAGATGCAAACCCTGTACGAATCGATGTAGGTAGAACCAGATGTTCAACACAACGGCGCACTTTGGATGAACATGTAATTCCATTGATCTTACCTTTGAACTTCACACCACACTCACGGTCCAGGCTGTCTGCATTCATGTCCACAGCTAGGTTCTTGTGTGAAGAAGTGTTGGAAGACATCAAGTCAATGCCGTAGTCAGGATCTTTCAAGCAACTGCATTCCACATCTGTTGTGTTGATGAAACCCCACACTGATAGTGATTTCTGTGATGAAGATGAAGACGACCCACTTTCACGACGTAGCTCACCAAAATGGATTTGTTTCGGAAGATTCGTTTTCCTCAAAGCTGATGGCCTGTAGGGACAACACTAACAGACTGAATATTGAAAATAATCTAAATTATTTTATATCCAAACCATCTAAACATTCACTACCTTGGTTGGAAACATGAGAATACTCCGCACAATGTAACAACACTTAAGTTTGTGTAGACGTAGCCTCAGCAGAGTACAAATCTCATTCTTCAGCAAGGCTTCACGCTCAGCTGCTGCACAAAGAATCACGATACCATCCGGCATGACTGGATACACGTAGTGGAACTGGATGTGGATATTGATCTGTTACTTATAATGTTGAGATTGTCATCTTCATCATCATCAACAACAACTAATACTATTATTATTACTACTAGTACTACTAATCCGGCTACGCCTACTACTACTGCTACTACTATTATTATTACTACTACTACTACCACTACTACCACTACTATTACTACTACTCCAGCAGCAGCAGCAGTGGCAGCAGCAGTGGCAGCAACAGCAACAGCAACAGCAACAGCAACAGCAACAACAAAAAAAAGTTAACATCCAAAGGTCCAAAGGTATACTAACATATTTTGAAGAAATATTTTTTTCAAAATTTAATTATGTATTCATGTTCTAACTTATTGTTGTGACATATGTATTTGCATTTTTATGTGTGTGTGTTTTGAAGACATATCAAAATTAACGTACATTATGTGTATAAATCAATATCATTGCAACTAGTACATTCTGCATTATTTCCTTACAACTTATTCATTAACAAATATATTTATATATATATATTTATAATATATATATATTTTATATATATATATATATATATGAACATTGTATCATCAGCATATACTCTGACGATATGATATCATTTGGAGTAGTAGTGCCCTACCTAGCATACTTCCCTCTAGGGCACCAGTGCCCTACCTGGCATACATCCCTCTAGGGCACCAGTGCCCTACCTGATATACATCCCTCTAGGGCACCAGTGCCCTACCTGGCATACATCCCTCTAGGGCACCAGTGCCCTACCTGGCATACATCCCTCTAGGGCACCAGTGCCCTACCTGGTATACATCCCTCTAGGGCACCCATGCCCTACCTGGCATACATCCTTTCAGGGCACCAGTGCCCTACCTGACATACACCCCTCTAGGGCACCTATGCCCTACCTGGCATACATCCCTGTAGGGCACCCATGCCCTACCTGGCATATATCCCTCTAGGGCACCAGTGCCCTACCTGGCATACACACCTCTAGGGCATCAATGCCCTACTTGGCATACATCCCTCTAGGGCATACATACCTCTAGGGCACCAGTGCCCTACATGACATATATATCCTTCTAGGTCACCAGTGCCCTACCTGGTATACATCCCTCTAGGGCACCCATGCCCTACCTGGCATACATCCTTTCAGGGCACCAGTGCCCTACCTGGCATACACCCCTCTAGGGCATCAGTGTCCTACTTGGCATACATCCCTCTAGGACATACATCCCTCTAGGGCACCAGTGCCCTACATGGCATATATCCTTCTAGGGCACCAGTGCCCTACCTGATATACATCCCTCTAGGGCACTAATGCCCTACACATGTCCTACCTGATACACACCCCTCTAGGGCATACATCCCTCTAGGGCACCCATGCCCTACCTGGCATGCATCCCTCTAGGGCACCAGTGCCCTACCTGGCATACATCCATGTAGGGTTAGGGCCCCAGTGCCCTACCTGGCATACATCCCTATAGGGCACCCATGCCCTACCTGACATACACCCCTCTAGGGCACCAGTGCCCTACCTGACATACATCCCTCTAGGGCATCAGCACTCTCCCCTCTAGGGCACCCATGCCCTACTTGGCATACATCCCTGTAGGGCGCCCATGCCCTACCTGACATCCATCCCTCCAAATCACCACTGCTCTACCTGGCATATGTGTCCTAGTTGAGATGAGTTTTGGGGCAGTAGTGCCCTAGCAAATATAAACCCACATGGGGCGTTAATGCCCTAGCTTATCTTAGGTTACCTTTTGGGGAGGTAGCGCCCTAGTTTGCATGATGCCTTTTTTTGTAGCAGTAGTGCCCTAACATTGATGTATTTCCAGTTGGGGCACTAGTGCCCTTATTGGTAATCAGCTAGCAGTACCGCCCTAGCTGGCATACATACTTATAGGTTACTATTGCACTAGCTGATATATAGTTCCCTAGGGCACTAGTGCCCTAACTGTTCATATGTTTCATGTGGGGCAGAGGTGCCCTAGTTGCACTCAAAATGCCATTAGATGTAGTTTAAGGATTTCAATATATATATATATATTACATACATGCATGTACGCGCGCATACAAAAATATATTCACATACTTTACATAGAGACATACACACACACATGCACACACAACACAGATACATATATACATGCAAAAACACCAAACACATACAATAAACAACAATGCATACATAATACATATGTACATATGTTTTTATCCAAGCAATACATGCATTATCATGCATTTTTATGCACATGCATATATATGTATCTCACATGCTGCAAACAAAGAACATATATAATAACAAATACAGATTAATTCAGACGTGATTGCTGGCTTTGTTATTACAGCAATTGTAAAAGAGCTGAATCACCACTGATCCTAACATATGTCAAACAACAATATCACATATGACATGTTAAAAACATCGCAAACAATACATATGCAATGCATGCAGCAATGTAATTCAAAAACTACCAATACATATATTAATTATGAATCAAAAATCATATATATACAGTTGGCACAATAAGTTGATAAAACAAAGCAAACAGTCAGACAAACCAGATATGCAAGATGCAGCACGATGGGGCCACAATCATAGCAAAGCACCGACCAACTACCATCATTACCATCATAAAGTATGATCAGATTGAGAGTCAAAAGCAAAAATACATACAAACAGCGCCGCATGTTTTTCTACCCAAGTACAGTGCAAGGTACTAGCCGCCAAATGTCAAATACAAAAATCAGATGCAATGTCTTGTGTACCAGACCTAACTACCCACCCATTCCCAAACATATACATACATACTCACAAAAAATGTACTCTCTGTCTGTGCGTCGTGCGCCATGCGCTATGTATTGTATGCTAATGCATGTTGCTGGCGCAAAGCTCTTTGCATCCATCATGGTCATCAATGATTTATCATGAATCATATACATATGGTTTCGAGTGCTCTGTGTGTAGGATCTTACAATTGCGTATGTAAATATACTGTCGCATGTATGTATGCACATCCCTTGCCAACAAGTGCACACATCATTGCACATTGCACACCATGGTTATCATGATCAGTATGAATAATGTTAATGTTTAGTCTAGCCATGGGTCATGCGCCATTGTCAATTGATACAACAAAATCAAAACAAGACAAAACAAACATAGGTTAGGTCACCCATCAGCCCACCGGCCATGTTTCTTGCATTTTCTGATGAATATATGTTCTGCTTGTCAACTGTCAATTGCCTGATGTAATGTGCTGTGAGAATCATGTAAATGCCATCTTGTTCCACTGCACTGTTCCACATTCCGCTATCCACTGCTCCTGACTCCTACTTCAAAAAGCAGGAAGCAAACTGTAAGCTGAGCCACACATCACTGTGGAATTGGTGGTTCCAACAAACCACTTTCAACACCACAAACAAATATCATTGTAATCTTGACTCTTGCACGCATCCAAAATGAAAAGCTTGACGCACAACAACATTTCCAAACAAACCACTGCTCATTCAAAACAAAAACACAAGTTCAGATGCCACACAGCCGCGCACACACACACACCACATGTATATGATTCTAAATTCTAAAACCATATGTTATTTAGTTCCTTCACCAAATATTGTTTGTTGTTCATTAGCTGATCGTCACTGATCGACTGATAGATTACAAAACTGTACATCTTTGCTTGGCTGAGTCATTGAGGGCTTGGCTGAAGGTCTCAAGATCAGAGACAACTCGTATTGAGAAACGATGTACAAGGCCGGCCTGTCATTGCCATAGAATCATCAATGATTTGAATGAAGGAACGACTCCAGGAACGACTGATCAATTATCAATTTGTCATATTGTTTGATATATAAAGTATAGTCATATTCCTTCATATCAACAACTGACTACTGATAACAAATCACGCTCACCTCAGTCCACTTGGTATTGAGATCTCATGAAACCAAAAGCTCAAACCGTTAATCATCAATACAAAAAAACATATGTGGAAAACGTTGAAAAGACTGAAAGGCTAAAAGGCTTAAATGCTGACATGTAGTTGAACCTAACCTGCCTTCACAACTTAGCAAGTTTCAATCGATTCCCAATACCAACTGACTGTCCGACCTCAGCTTGTTGTGGCCGATAGTGATACTGACCTCAGCCATATATTTGGCGTTTGCCATTTGGCTAGGGGTTCATATGTTGTATTGGTTCTATTATTCGCAAGGTGATAGTATTGGACTGGCATGGACGGCATGAACAAGGCAAAGGCAAAGGCTCATGCCCTGGAACATTGAACATTGAATACCAAATACCGGAAACAAACAGTCCAAGCAGTTCCAACATTCCAGCATTCAACACCGCCAAAACAACTTTTTTCCCATCAGAATCTGGTCGACGCGGTCATTATGCCAATGCGAACAACCACAGTCACACTGACAAGTTGTGCTTGCGCCTAGTCCCAGGTTTCTATGCTCCTATGTCTTATGCTTGTTTGTGTTTGGACTCGCTCCCTCAAGATAGGATATGATAATCTTACTTACACTAATTACACTAAGCATTCCGAACCCAAGTCCGAGGAAGCTGGGAAGCGAATCCTACACTTGAATGGAAACCTTGTTTGGCCGGCTTCCATCATAATCTAAGCATCTAATCACGGCAGTTCTGTATTGGGTCGTTTAACCCAAACATTGCCAAACATTGAAAGCTTTTGATCTAAACATGAACTATTCCGGGAATCATCAAGCCATACATACAGACATACACAGGAAGTTCAAACAATAGCAATAGCCAATAGTGGCAATCATCAAACTCAAACACTGTGCAATCACAAGCAAGGTGGGTAACAACAAACAACAATAGAGTTCTGAGTCAAGCGTTCATGTTTGTGACACCTAAGGTTCCTAGTGTCAGAAAGAACTTGAGTCACACAGATATCTCAAAAGATCAAGTTTACGATGTGGTGCTGTCGTCATCATGGGCGAACCTGCCATCATTGATTTGCTGATGTTGATGTGACTGATGCATGCTGGAATCGGAGCAGCATGTCATCTTTGACATGGCTCTCAGCCTCATCAATCGGCCACGACTGTTGCTTGCAGGCATGATAGGCTTTTTGATACGGAAGGCATTCACATTCTTGGACGTCTTGAAATCTCTAGACTTCCTGGACTTTGATTTCTCCAACCGTTTGGACCTCTTGGGTAACTTCTTGACTTTAATGGTTTTCTTTGTAGCTCCCGGCTTGTCACTCCCACTCTGACGAAGATGGTCACCATTGGCACCATCATAATGGTTGTCATCATTATCATCATCAGTTGGTGGGAAGCAGGCATCGAGCTCCTTACAAATCGGGCATGAACACGGTTGCTCACATTCACTTGGTGAGCTTGGAGGATGATTGGGTCTGGTTGATGGATCACTAAGCAAAGGATCCTGGCATACATCACGATATTCATCTTCATCTTGATCATCATGCGATGAATCGTCCGACTGCATTGGTTTGGGATGGATCCAAGCCGGAGAGATGATGGCTGTGCTGTTGTTCATCACTAGCTGAACCACACAACTCTGGGATCCAGTGTCAGCCAACTGAACCACACCTCCACCGCCTGTGTGTGCTTGGCTCTTAGGGAATGAGTATGCCCAATGAGAAACCACGGCCGCTGTTGCTGCCATTGCAACCACGTCACTACAAATCTAAACGAACCCAAACAAACCTGGGAAACAACCTTGCTCGACTTGATTTGAGCACACACACACACACCGCGCTGGTTCGAGACAATGACTGAGAACTGAGACACCCAAAACAACGAACTGAAAACTAACACAAATCATGCTTGCAATGCTCAGACTCATTTGTATGCAGTGGCGTGAATCAGAACAAGCAAAGCAAATTGAGTAATCTGCACTTCATCACAAACATCAAAGCTAAAAGCGAAAGCAACACCCTCACCACCACCAAAGCCAAGGCCATGACATAGCCATCCATGCTGTGCACAACTGACATATCACGCCGTCATCTCCAGGCCTCATGTTGATCCGTAATGAGCGGCAACTGGTGAATCTGTCAGACATCAGTCTCAGTCTCAGTGAGGAAAACTGAAAGTGACATCATACTCACAAATATCAACTGCCCTAAACAATGGACAATGTAGTCTAGTAGTCTAGACTGTCGATGTCACTGTTGCAACGTGTCTAAGAGTCTAAGCGGCAAATCGGTGAGACATTGATCGGTAAGAACTGAGATCAGCACATGACTGCACCGTGTTTGATGCCAGCCAGTGGATGATGATCACGACCATCTTGTCCATGAAGGTCCCTTAGGTATGCCCGGTAAGCTGGCACCGCTGGCGAACATATAATCAAGCACAAAAGGCAACAACAATGGCAAATGGGTTTCATGTTTCTTATTTCAAACCAATACCTTCCAAAGAACAAAAAAAAACATCAGCGACGCAGCGACGCCCCCACACACAGCCCAGTCACATGCCTATCTGTAACATGACATTGGCCACACGATTGCAACATATAATAGTCTAATATCTAATTATATCTAACCACTGACAGCTGGACAGCAAATGCAGTGCTTGAAGGCTATTCAAACTTTGAGGCATTGAAACTTGAAGCTTGGGGCTCCGACCGTTTGAGCGGTGACTGCAGCAATATTGATGGCACCATGTCCAAAGTAAATTCCGTTGCCTCAAATTTCCTCAAGTCCCTCAAGCCAGGTGAGTCAGAGCTAGTAGGGCGTCCAGCACTCCCATCTAGAAAGCGTAAGACAGACTCACAACATTTGCGATGGGAATGTAAAAGACATATCATGCACTTGAAGTCCGACCCTGTTGTCGATAATGCTTGTGGTTCGTCGTCAAAGACAAGAGAACAAATGAAACAATGTTCGTCATCACCCTCAAAGCCAGTTGTGGGTGGTGCAAAGGCAGCCTCACACATTGCCTTCAGCCGCAGCATCTCTTCTGAAACACGTTCACGGTAGGTGCGACTTCTGCGCATGGTAGCCCCAATTGCTGGATGGATGATATGATGAAAATGTTCCTCATTTTTGATGAAGTTTGGAGTGTATACAATCCCACCATTGGTGTCCAGTGTGAATGGTTTCCCTAACCTTCGTCTGGAATCCAACCAGTGAACCCAAAGCACTCTGACACCACTAGCACCACGACCACCACCACCACCGTTGTCGTCAAGACTGTTCGGCGATGATGATGATGTTGATGATGATGTTGAAACGCCACCAAACGAAATCACTAGTGACCCTTGTCTGTCGTTGCCATCAGGGCCCCCGACTGGACAGCTTTGGCATGCATGGGCACGTTGTCGTAACACAGCACATGATTGTCTCACTTCGGCCGACCACTGACTAAAGATCAATTCATATGTTGTGTTGTTGAGGTGTGATGTATCAACATAAGAAGTCGACACGATAGAGTCAGAGGTCTCTCGTTGCTGGGCACATGGCTTCGCTGGCCTCGAAGCTGCATTCCTGGCAACACACTTCATGTCATGATTTCCTTTAGGGCTGCAGGGTTCATTAACATTCGTTGGTGTTACAATGTAGTGATGATGTAGTTGATGCAAGATCCAATACCAATCAATGCAGTCAATGACAAAAACAATCAAAACAAACAAACGATGATGCAATTGAACCCCCCTGTTGAACGATAGAACATTTTATTTACATCATTACAAGATGCTGTACTGTGAAATGTTACATCAGGAATCATGGACCATGGAAGAGCGAATTAGTGGTGGTGGTGTATGTCACATCTGTGTTGCAGTAGGTTCATTTGTCATGGCCACAAATGGTTTCTCAAGATGACTCGACCAACACCATAGAAACGAAACAATGAAACAATCCATATCATGACTCAAAATCCCCCAACATGAGCTTGCCTGCTCAAAGAAGTCTGCACAGCATTCAACTCAAGCTCTTCCGGCGTATAACAAGATGCACCTCCAAAAACAGGTACCTCAACACTTTCAGGGAGCAAGCCCTTAGCCCTAGCAGACCTGAGCGCATTGCCTCCTGACTCATGCGCCACTTCCTCAGCCTCGTTGTCTTCCGGACCGATTGTCTCAGAATCCTCTGTCCGATGACCCAAAGAGAGACCATCATCATGAATATCAGCAGCATCATTTACCAATTCATCTAGCAAGTCACTGTTGTCACCATCACCCATCCCAGCATCGACACCGACACCACTGCTGGACTCAGCTGCAACATCAGAGGAATCAAATGTCTTGGTCACTTTTGATTGCCTGGTTGCTGGATATTGTCTGCGTGGTATGTTGGAAGGGTCCAAATCACACACCCTCATGGGTCTGCTTGCAGAACAAACCCAATCTGCAGTGGTTGCATCACACAAAGTTGCAACTTCCAAAGGGCTTGTCACGACCGTCAACTTGCTTGGGTATCGAAGGGCTTTGATAAAACAATCTAACGATCGATGAGAAATCACTGGTTGTTGTAACGAAACATGAACACGACCGTCATTGTCCGCAAAGAGCTTTGCCTCCAACATCCTCGCCTGCACAGTGCACAGGGGCACCGATATGCTGCATGAGTGACCATGAGTGCTTGCCAGCTTGCGAAGGGGTGCTCACCACATAATTCAAATCCAACACTATCAACTTGAATGTGTTCAGATTCAAAAACCACACATGATCACATGAAGGGAACATTACCAACTGTCACCAGTCAACAGTCAACAGAGACCACGATTCAGTAGAGCCCAGATTGAACTCTAAACAATGGAGTCACAACCGTCAGAAATGCCAGAATCCTATCGCCTATCGACCCTATTCAAATCACACTCAGATTCACATCACATCACCTGTAAATCTGTAAGTTGTAAGACCTATAATAAGTAGTTACTATAAGTATAAGTATGTGATTGCATGACGTGGCTTAAGAAACGCTGTTCCTAGACATTCCTAGAGAGCACTAAACCAATGAACCGCCGGATGGCCTGCATGGCATGCACTTCGCCCACAATGTATGCACGCACTGCGTCACCGACAGTCAGCAAAGACTTCTTACCACGAGCACGGACACTTGCTGTGGCACTATTGCAGAATGCAAGGAGCATCAACTGACTCCGTACTGTGCCATACTCACGGAACCACTCCCTGTGGAAAAACACAGCTGCTGCCACACCCTGCTGGTCTCTCTTAGGCAAGGACGAGAATGGTCGTTCACTGACATTCAACATCATGTTGCTGGAAGCCTCAAAGTTGCGTAGCGCTGGGGGCAAACCCATCTGTCCATCCTTTGTACCCACCGATCCGTGTCTCGAAGCAGTGGCAATAATCTTTCTGATAACATCAGTGCAAATGGTCTGATTTGTTTGAATGATTTTGCTTGTGTGACCCGTGGCTGTATCCGCCGTGGCTGATGTCCTTGACCGACACTACTGCTAGAAGTTGTGACAACACTGGCGCTGTCAACTCTGTCATCAGCAGATGCGTGTTCATCGGCTGTGAATCCCACATGTTTCTTCAGCAGCACACGAGCCGACAACAGTTCCAAAGAAATGTTCGGAGACTCTTGGCAAACCCGTTTCAATAAGGAGTTTATAGACTCCATGAGCACGACATGTGGCTTTAGCAATCGTGCTGCCAGAGAAAGGCCTGCATACAAGATGCCTTTGGGGTTGATTTTCCCTGTGTCAACCATGACGCTAAGCTCTGGCCAACACCGTCTCCTGCAAACTTGAAGTGGGCTGGCTGGGCTGGGCCAGATCTTTGTCTGTGGCAGTACGGGTTTTGATTCCGATTTGAGGCTTAGGGATAGACTGAATGTGGCAATGTGATATGTTGATGGTGGTAAATATATTATCCACAAAAAGTCGTCGATGGACTGCCTGACTACTAAACCGTTTGCAACATGGAATTTTGACAACAAACCAAAACCGTTAAAACATAACCATAACTTGTGGACCGGCATCATAAGAATCATATGTTGTCACAGATCGCTACCCTGGCTCATGGCTGCATTATTTGTACATTTGTTCAAGTATATGTTTTGAAAGATGGAGTCCATGATGGAGCGACACTAGTCTTCTGCATATCTGAAGCGCCATGCTTACACATGTCATGTCGACGTACATTTGATGTCATGTTTGAAAGTCTGAAACCTGCTACCGCCTCATCACGTAGACGTAGTACCAATCCATGACTCATGGAATCCATGACCCATGATCCAACAGCTATATGAAGTGAGGCTCAGGGTCTACGCAATTTACATTGCCCCTTCTCGTTGTCTGCACTCAACAGACAACAGACTAAACAGCACTCGGTCCATGTAGGGCTAGGGCCAGGGCCTTCACAAGATAAATGCTGTAAATGCAATAAACACATAAATTCGGAATATTTTGTGGGCCCGACACAGAGGAAACGTTACAGTCCAAGAGCTAACCATCAACTAAGTAAGTGCCAACCTTAGAAACACATGTAAAATGCAAACCAGAATGTTTCAAAAGGATTTCAGGCTGATTGTTTTCATCACTCATCCTACATGCTCCCGATCCATATTGCTCCTGATTCGTCTTGCGGTGGCATGAAGCGATGCCATAGGAGAATCCAATAGCTCAGCAGCAACTCCTCAGAAAACAATTATGTACGGACTTACAACTTTCCACTGTTCTGAAAATCTGAAGTTTGAAAACATCAAACAAAACATATTTCATCTGATTTATTGAGGTTCAGGTTCAGTGGCGGCCACAAAAAAACATAAAGACAAAGAACGTTAAGAAAGTTAAGGTACAATCCCCAATTCAAAACAGAAGCCATATATATTCAAATCGATGCACAACTAAAAAGATTACATAAAACAAAGATGCACTTAATATGATGTCAAAAGAATACATCGAGTTGATATCAAAATTCATGCCTCATGGCTCATATGCTTAAATGTTCTGAGTTCAAATTCAAAGCTAATGCAAATGCTGACAAAACAATCTGTTTATTTCAATCTCATGGTCTTTCGCTTTTTGTTCTGACTATTAGTCGATGATTCGATGATTGCCAATGTTTTTTCCCAGAACCATTGCCACACCAAAAATACATTTGTATGCTGATGCTTTTAGGTGCCCCCGCGCATACGACTGGGCGATGGCTCACTACACGGGTCATTGATCAACCAGAAGAGCTGGTATGGCATCCTGAGCAGTTAACCCAAACCAATCAGTATCAACAAACGGCCAACGGCAGTGGCAGTAGTAGCCGCCAATTGGCCAATTGGGAAGAACGTGGTACTGTGGTAATGGTAATGTGCTACTAAACGAAACAAACACAGACTATAATGTTAATGTCATTTATATTTTGTTGGTTTTGAATTCAGGCATTCATGATTGATTGAATCACCACGTGATTTTGCTTTTTTGATATCATGTATTGTATCTGCATCAGTACACAAAATCATTTCATGCAATTCATGGGGCTCATGAGTCTGTGTCATCCAATGAGTCAATGAACAATGAACAATGCTCTCAAAAACCCCCTTCTGAACAAGAACATGCGACACCATTGATCCTTGAGTCAATTTGAAAAATAAGCTGAATGCCGAATGCTTGCTTCGATATGTTACATCAAAAAAATGTACTTCACTTCGAAATCATAGTCTTACTAACATAGCATGCTGGGTGTAGAGCACCCGCTGAGCACCCCGCCCGCTGATTGATTGACTACACATGACACATGTGACAAATATCATATACTCAATCCCTATTCAATTTGTTTCCGACCAGAAACTATCGTGTTAACACAGCTAAAAAGAAATCAATCATATAATCATGTTATGTTTATACATAAGTCCGATTCCAGGGTTCCAGGACAAGGGATACTGATGTGTGAAGCAAAAAGTTTTCAAGAACACAATGACAAATATAAGTTTGGACAATTGGCATGATTAGGATCATGGTCCACGTGTTCCTCAATACAAGTGAGTACCGCACGTGTGTGCCAAACCGACTTCTAGAATAAGTTCATAGGGTCCGCCACAAGAATGTCAAACCAAGGTTCGATGTGACATAAGCATATATACGTCTCTCATATGCTGCAGCATTATGCAATGCCATTCTGATTGCGACTCCAGCCAACTGACCCTGAACCTCCTCTGTCATTCTTTGAGCTGCCCCTGATTCAACAATACATGCAGTGACCCAGGATAAATCAGTCGTCAGCAGTTGCAGCTGCTTAAGGAATTCATAAGCTTTGCCACATGTGAAATGGAGCATGGGGGTTGGTCGCGGCTTCTGAAGCCATGCGAAGCATGACATCAACGGTTCCTTTGCCTGAAAGCTTGCAGTGACCATGAACCAAAACACCGTGTCCTTCACTAGTTGGTTTGCCGATCGCATGTACCTCCCCAATCGTTCCTGAAACTGATTGTACTCATCAAGAGCTATCTCATCAATCGGTGCAGAAGTGGAGCCGCATCCTGTGGCCCCGCTGGAAGTGGCACATGGTTTTTTCTTCCGTTTAGATCCATAGACTTCACATGCATGACAAAAAGCCTTCTGAACATTTTCGACACCTATGGCCAAGAGAAAGGCTTCCAACTCATGAACACATCCCCACCGGGCTGCACAGGGGGCAGGCGGCAGCCTGAGGGATGCAAAATGATCTGAAGGAAACTCTGACATAATGACGCTGGGCATTGATCTCCAGGAATGTATAAGTTTGGCCAGTGAAGACCAATAACGGTACTCTGACCCAGTGTCAGCCAGACACGTATCCATGAGAGAAAGTTGAGATCCGACAATCAAATTGAATTGGTGCACTAGGCATGAAATGTCAAAGAACCAAATCTGCGAGAAATGGTCTGAGTCATCATCATCCACTTCTCCTTTGCAGAGGTGGGACAACAGCATCAACCGTTGTGCCCGCTGATCACTACCAGCGTCCTCTGTCACACAGAAGATAAAGACTGCCTTGGGATCGATGTGCTGTGTCCTGGCGTAGTCAGGCCAAAATCAAAAATTGGTGCGACATCATCATCAATCATAACCATAACCCACTTCAACTTCAAAATACAACTTCACACTCGCAAGGGTCATCATCATCGTCATCATCATCGAATCATCATAGTGAGTGATTGTGACTGATCAACTGGTCTACAGTCTACAGTCTACAGTACATTATAGGCCCTACAAATTGGGCAATATAAGTTCAAGATTCAAGGTTCAAATGTTGACAACTAGTAATAATTGTTTCGTTGAATAGTTGTCGCAGCCACAGCTGATTTATGCCCTAGTGCATAATCTTGAACATTGAACATCTGGCACATTGTGGTAGTGTTAGTGGTATTCTTGTTTCTCTATATTTTATATATGTCAGTCAGTCTGTCTCAGATGTCTCTGTTTGACTGTTTGAGTCTCAATCTCAACTTTTGCTCAGCAAAGACACTGCAACAAACATAATTAAACATATATAATATATGAAACTTAGAAAATGTTTCTTAAAATTCAACAGGAGAATGAACTCATATTACTTATATAACATAAATTCACAATACAATATTTACATGAATCATTGTAAACAATCAACAATAAACAAAAAACTGTTAAGCTACAGACTTTGTGATTTTCTGATTTGTGGAAATCGAGTCACACACACACCAAGTCACATTGATTCACACACACACATGGCTGGATGTTCGCCGTAATGACATCCTTGGGATTCGAAGCAATGTAATGCTATTACTTTACCAGGTATACCATGACCCATGACCACTGTTGAATTCATGACTCATTGTGGGATTGAATATTTTGAGTGTCAATTCTATATGATCTTTGGGCCCTTGGGCTTTCTAGTAAGGAAACACGAGAAAACGGGTAGCTGTTACATTGGACAGCTGCAGCAGCAGCACCACCTGTCATGTCTGTCACAGTCACAGCCATCATCACATCAACATCATCAACATCAAACCTACATCAGGCGTCATCCGTGTCATCATCTAACCACCCAATGATTCAGCATCATCTTGATTCCAAAGTAATTCAAAACCAATTCAAACTGGCACCGTCACCGTCATCTTAATCTTTAATCTTCATACATCACCATTCAACTCGTCAACACTGAACACTGTCACTATCAAAATCATCACCACCATCATCACCATCACCATCATCATACTCATCAATACTCAATGCGACTCATGCATGCAGTGTACGTCGCACTATGATCCATTTCAGATTTCTCAATCCACTGACAATCCACTGATGTGTTTTGAAACCCGGAACCCGGAACCCCGAACCTTCCCAAGGCAGAGGCATGGGCACATGAAAAAAAAAGACATATTGACCTAGTGAGCCTAGTGACCGAATCAAACCAAGTCTGATCTGACCAGCCCGCATATATATATATACACAATTATTTATTTATTTATTTATTTATTCATTTATCTATTTATTTGTTTTTTTATATTTATTATATTATATATCTAAGGCATATGTGTGCTAAGCAGCACATTTACTACAGAAAAAAGTCAACAAACAATAGAGTCAGCTTTTGCAATTGGCTTTGTCCGCTTTGTCCTGTGCAAATTGCCAATGTCCTCCCACGACGGCATACCAATGGAATGTAGTTGTTTCAAGATGATTGCCAAACTCCCTTTGGCAGATCCAGAACCAGATGCGACTGGTAGCACATCAGACCTGAAGCCGGAAGTCGGAAACAAGACATCTGCATTAACATGGGGACGGTGACGGTCAGGCAAACTGATGGGATCAAATCCGGGATCAAATTGAAAATTTATTAGGCTAATAATTTATCTGCTCTGTCTTTGCTGTCTTGCATCAAATGAGCAAAAGCAAAAATTGGATTTGAATGGAAAATGTATGACCATAGGGGTAGTACTGGTCTGGACCGTCGTGGTTGACAAGTTGACAATGTTGTTTTTTTCAACTGATCAACTGTGTGGCTAAGCTTGGTTCAATATAAGCAATCAAATCAAAACATTGGCTCCTACTACCTACTACCCCTTCTGCCCTACTGCCTACTGCATACTGAGTGCCACTCCTTGTATTAAAGACTAAATTTTAAACACTAAATTGGATCCCAATCCAAAGATGAATCATATTCATGACTATGTGTGTGAATGATTGGTTTTACATGTTCCGTTCATAAATGTAAATCAAATCAGAAACCCATTCGACTCTATAACCAAGTTTCAGGCTACTATTACAGCCAGAACGAAAGTAACGTAACAACCATATGTTCCAACGAAATCAAGAGACATGAAGGCATGAATCTCGAAAGCCTTATCCAGATTGCCAGATGCAAGTGCTGTAGCATCTACCAGGAGCCCTCCATGGACCACTGCAGTGGTGAGTTTCTTCCGTTGCCATATAGTGCTATTTGTGGCATCATTCTGAAGAGATATCCCAGCGACAGAAAGCCCACCAGTCAAATCACCCATAAATGGATTGACAATGGGTAATGGAAGTTTCACCCAGGAAAAAAATGCTTCCAAACGCTCTCTCACGGAATCTTGCTCTTGTTCACGGTCCTGTCGTAGCATGAAGGGCTTCATGAGAAACAATTCTTGTTGCAGGAATGGAATCGCCAGTGGTCGAACAAAGAATGTTTTGGATTTAGTCAAAGCCTGCACAAGTGCATGTCCAACCAAAGCCCCCCGTATCATACACGCCGCCGCACTGTTGACTTCACAACGTGATACTGTCTGCCTGCTGATATCACTCCATGAAGCAGCTGGGAACCCCAGCGCCGAGCAAGAACTCAAAGACATTCTGAGGGCTACCGCAATGCGTCCAGAATCACTCAAGTTCCTATCACCCCTTGCCTTCTTGTCGACAGAAAGTTGGCCCTGACTCTGTGAGTTTGCAAATGCCTGTTTTTTTTTGAAAGCCTTCAATGTTTTCACATTTGCTTCCTCATGAAATCCTTTCAACTTCTTTTGCAAACCCCTTATCATTTTGTTCTTTGAAACACATGCCTTCTTCAAGATTTCATTTGCTCTTTCCAACTTGGCAATTTGTTGCCTCATCTGTTGCTGTTGCTTTTCATGTTCTTTTTTTGTGGACACATTGACATCAACACTGTCACAACTTTGGCTCCGTTGGAGTGCTGAAATTGAAGACAACGAGTTGGAATCGTCAGACAAACCAGAGGTCGAAGACGACCCCAATCGGCCCAACCGTGAAAATACAGAGTCAGACATAGAGATGGAATCTGCACTTTCAACTTGACCCTGACCAGGCCCAAAACCACTCGGTTTGGACAATACTGCTAACTTTTTTGTAGACATCGACAAACCACACATATCGGCCCATTCAGTTTCATTACATTTGATTCCCAAGCATCGACACAGTTGTGGAATCAGGCGTAGCGGATACATGAGATTGACCTTGCCACCAATATCCACTCGCAAAGCCTGAGCGTTTCGAGTCACATGTTATCAATACAATAATACTACAATATTAAGTACCAAGACCAAACCTAAACCAATCTGAACTTAACCTCAACTGAAGTGAGTGAAAACGTCTGAGAACGTTGATCTCAGCATCGTATCAATGTCAAAGTTAGTGAAGAGCCGAAGGGCCGAAGGGCTGAAGGGTCATGGTAAGGAATCTCAGAATCTAACAAACTAAAGTAACATTAACACAACTGAACGTCGTCTCTGGTCTCTGCTCTGCTGGCTTGCCTTAGATTGCTTTAGATGCCAGACTTGATTTGCCAGACTTGGCAAACATGAACCATGAGAACAGATACCAACACAATACCAATACTGACTAATGTTGGTACAAGATGTTTACATTTTATTCATGCCTGAGCCTAAGGTCAGGCAAAGATTTGTTGCGCTGTGCCAGTTTGTCCTGTCCAGTCCATAGGCCTATAAATCCATAGTTAAGCCAGGCTACTAAACCATTTGTGACTTGTTCAAATGGTGAAATGTTCTCATGTGATTCATTGTGAGTTTGTGAGTGTGGTGTGGATTCTGGATTTCGATTTGACTTTGTGACGAATAAGTCGAATAAGTGATAATAACAGCAAGTTAATAAGAGTGAGACATGTGATGGCATATCATGAAACAATGAACCAGTGAGAAGTTACTTTTTCCTCCTTGTTGATAGCAAGTGCAAAAAAAGATTGTACAACAACATAATTACAATATAGGAACAAACTGAAAAGCACATCACCACAAGTCTCAAGTCCAGCCCACTCCACTCACGGCTCAAGTGGCTCAAGTCCCAACCCCGAGCAAGCCACTGTAAGGCTGTAAGGTAGTAAAATGGTGTTGATTTTGTGTGATTGATGGAGTTGATGTTGCACAACATCAAGAAACAATCAAATGCTATGCTATGCTATATTGTGTTTTACGAATTGCACGTTGGATCTCATTGAGTCATTGATATTTTTTGTCACTAGTCACAGAAATTTGGCATCTTGAAACTTTGTTGGTAGCGATGTAAGTCGCAGTTGCCCAGTTGCTCATTGGCATGCCACCCCCCCCCAAACAATGGCCTTCGCTTCGAACTGCTGCACAGCCGACAGGAGACGATTCCGAGGTACCCTGGACTGTGCTGCTTGCTTATGCACGGCTTCAAGAAAAGGTAGCAACCTGAGCAGGACAAACTATGTAAGTACTCAGCACAACTCGGCCCCACCAACATGTTAACATCTAAACAAGTCAGAGGCGGAGCGGTTGACAAGTAGTGAGTTGCTAGCCCCACAATGTTACAATGTTGGTCTGTTTCTCTCATGCACATGTATTCAGACCTATAGCATGAACTTAGCATGGAAGTGCAGACCACCATACTGCCACTTACGCACTGCGAAGCCAGAATGAACAGACTAGCGACAGAAATTGTACTCAACAATTTCAGATAAGGAACGAACTCTCTGAACATATCAGTTCATGATCCCCTTTGCCAGCCAGGTCAACTTTGACACTCACGTGCAGCAACGCTGACGCAAAGGTAGCAGTAGCTGCCATGGTGCGCCACAGCCACCCTTTCATTGATATGATGGTATTGCTTGCAAAGCTTGTGTGAATACCGTGCTTACCTGTGTCAACAACAAAATGTGACAATATGACAATATGTGAGGGTTTTGATGCCCATCATCACCTTGAAGCCTTGAATATTCGAATATATTCAAAGGATCCAGTTTGTACTTGAAAACATTCACATGATCACATGGTGACATGGTGTGGTTGTTTGGTACTCGCTCACCAAAGATTATGCACACAAGGCACACAAGTAGTTTCCGAAGTTTCCACCTGTGTGTCATCCTGTCTCTCTTGGAGCAAAAAAATGCACCAGGATGTTGCCGATATGATTCAGCTCAAAAGATTGTGGCTCACAATCACTGGCTCACAAGCCAATATCACAATATCATGCATGGAGGCGATGTGGAATATAAATTTTGAGCTACTTTACATGATTGATAAATAAAAACAACTAGGCAACCATATCAATTTCATATGATGGAAAACATTCTTTGTTTCAACAAACCTTGATGGTTGAATCACATCTTGCTGACAAACATATTCAAGACAAAAGGTTGTTTCTCTTGATGTTAAGGGACTGATAAAATAAATAATTAATAAGTGATCGTTCTAACAAACAAACATGTTGTTGCTATGCAAAATGAAATTTGGATAAGTGGATAAGTATGTTTTTGGACACAACACATGTTGTGTTTCTTCATATTGGGGGATGTACATGTAGCTATTTTAACACAAAAACAAAGTTGGGTTTTATGATTTTGAAGGATTGGAAATGTGATTTCTTTTAGGAAAAACAAGTTGGTACTTTTGATATTGAAAGATAGATAAGTGTATCTTTTCTGATAAAACATGTTGTGCATCTTGGTGTTGAAAAAAAACAAACAGATAGTTGTTTTAATAAACAACATGTTTGTGGCATTGATGTTGAAGGTTTGGCATGGTGGTGTTTTAAGAAAAAACATATTGATTCTCTCGATATTGAAGGATAGCACATGTTGTTTCTCTTGGTTCTGGAGGCTTGGCAGATAGTTCTTTTGACAAAAACATATTGTTTCTCTTGGTATTGAAGATTGGCAAGCAGTTGTTTTAACCAAAAAACCTGTTGATTCTCTTGATATTGAAGGATAACACATAATGTTTTTCTTGGTTCTGGAGGCTTGGCAAATAGTTATTTTGACAAAAACATATTGTTTCTCTTGGTATTGAAGGTTGGCAAGCAGTTGTTTTAACCAAAAAACCTGTTGATTCTCTTGATACTGAAGGATAACACATAATGTTTTTCTTGGTTCTGGAGCCTTGGCAAATAGTTATTTTGACAAAAACATGTTGTTTCTCTTGGTACCGAAGGGTTGACAAGCAGTTGATTCAACAAAAAAACCTGTTGATTCTCTTGATATTGGAGGATAGCACATAATGTTTTTCTTGGTTCTGGAGGCTTGGCAGATAGTTATTTTGACAAAAACATGTTGTTTCTCTTGGTACCGAAGGGTTGGCAAGCAGTTGTTTTAACAAAAAACCTGTTGATTCTTTTGGTATTGAAGGGTTGGCAAGTAGTTGTGCTAGCAAAAAACCTGTTGATTCTCTTGATATTGAAGGATAGCTATATTGTTTCTCTTGGTACTGAAGGCTTGACAGATAGTTGTTTTAACCAAAAACATTATGTTTCTCTTGGTATTGAAGGGTTGGCAAGTAGTTGTTTTAACAAAAAACTGTTGATTCTTTTGATATTGAAGGGTGGCACATGTTGTTTCTCTTCGTATTGAAGGGTTTGAAAACATTAGTTTTAACAGAAAAACATTTTGTGTATCTTGGTATTGAAGGGTTGGCAATTAGTTGTTTTAACAAAAACTTTTGATTCTCTTGATATTGAAGGGTGGCACATGTTGTTTCTCTTGGTATTGAATGGTTTGAAAATATTAGTTTTAACAGAAAAAGCTGTTGATTCTCTTGATATTGAAGGGTGGCACATGTTGTTTCTCTTGGTATTGAAGGGTTGAAAACATTAGTTTTAACAGAAAAAGCTGTTGATTCTCTTGATATTGAAGGGTGGCACATGTTGTTTCTCTTGGTACTGAAGGGTTTGAAAATATTAGTTTTAGCAGAAAAACTGTTGATTCTCTTGATATTGAAGGGTGGCACATGTTGTTTCTCTTGGTATTGAAGGGTTTGAACATATTTGTTTTAACATAAAACATGTTGTTGTTTTTGATATTGAAGGATAAACTGTTTGTTGACACCTGCATATGCCACCAAGTTGCAATGCACTCCTACCCAAAAACAATTAAAAAAACTAAAGTTTTGAGTGCTCGAACAGTTAAAAACTAAAGTTTTGAGTGCTCGTGCAATATGAATCTTTCATCCCAAAAGAGCATGTACATTGTCATCTTTCCTCTCATGCTATATGTGCAATGCCACTAGGGCACCAAAACAGCTTAGTGCCCTAGTTCAGGGGGTACCAAACCATGAGCCCTAAAACGGTCCACTTTGGACATCATTAACCAAGTGGGAGCAAAGTGGGAACAAGAACCCCAAAGTGGGACAAGAGTGGGGAACAAAGTGGGAACAAAGTGGGAACAAGAACCCCAAAGTGGGACAAGAGTGGGAACAAAGTGGGAACAA
>Ga0126342_10000657_pt1 | contig 40579 bp, 28 predicted proteins | sample Cyp1metagenome_FD_92528 | JGI IMG/M metagenome (GOLD analysis project Ga0126342, IMG submission 92528) | Coral microbial communities from Lord Howe Island, Old Settlement Bay, Australia - Cyphastrea 1 metagenome | ecosystem: Host-associated > Invertebrates > Cnidaria > Coral ...
TAGTGGTTATATAGTGGTTTTATAGTGGTTATATAGTGGTTATATAGTGGTTATATAGTGGTTATATAGTGGTTATATAGTGGTTATATAGTGGTTATATAGTGGTTATATAGTGGTTATATATATATAGACCCTGGCAGATACTGTAGGGGTTGGAAGACTAGTGAAACCATGCAAACTGGGTGATAACATCAGGGTCTATATGTTAATTTACCAGGGGGTAACAAAGAATCACAACATTATATGGAGGTTTCCTGGAATGGGGGTACCCCAATAGCTAATAGCTGGATTATAATTTTAATAATGGAACATCAATCTATAAATGGATGATGACTGGGGGTACCCCCATTTTAGGAAACCTCCATATGGAAATAAAGTTAATGGGAATGTAATGAGTAATGGAAATATCATGGGAATATAAACTGGAATATCATGAGTAATGATACATCATACAAATTGATGGGTATAAGTATATCAGTATATCACTATTATATATATATATATTGATGATGTCTAAATATATTGTATAAACATAACGAATTATAAGTTGATGATGTATATATATATATATGTATATATATATATATATAATTTGCTTGTAATGAGGATATAAGCAGGATAGAAGGCCTGAGATTCAAGCAACCCCCCAGTTTTTTGTGACCCCCCACAATCATAAAGGTCACCGAAATGGGGGACGTGTAACGTTGGTTGAGTCCCGATGAAAGTTGGGGTAGCGAAACATGGCTGCCGTAGCCCAAGGTACAACGTGATGATGGATTTTTGCAGAATTCATGACTACATCGTGTACAATTTACTACATTTCGGGCAGAAAACACTTGTGACTCTGGTCGGTGGTATGATAGATTTATTAGTTTACATCCTTACAGATGCAATGATTATCCCGATTGACTTCCGTACTGAAATCACGGGTGTAACGTCTGATAAGCTAAACTAGTTGACTGGTAACTAGTTTAGCCTAATGGTGGATATGCAAAAACATGGACGTGTAATAACCATGAACGAACTGAGGGTGATTCTCAGGGAATCAGTTGGAAATGGGGGCGAGAACAGAAGACCGTTCTGAGAGGTAAGTGTGTTGGAATCATCTTTATAGCAATCCCAAAAAAGATAAACAAGTAAATTCCTACTTAAACAGTGAAAAACTGTTTGGGCTTCAGTATACATGATGAATGGATCTTCCAATACCATGGTTGAATACCAGGTTTTACTTTTTTTCAAAAGAAATGTGATCCTCAGAAAAGTGACCTGCATTTCCTTCACCCCATTTGTGGAGTTAGGCCACCATTTTTATGGTCTTTTTGGGGGGGTTAAGTGGCAAAAAGCGGATTGAGAATTCAGTACCCTCCAGTATTTCACATGGCAAGGGAGAAAATGGCTGATTTATAGATGCTCACACCTCACACCTATGAAACATGGCAATGTTTTCCACAGCTATCTTTCATCAACGGAGGGTGCTCAACTCCCAATTTCTCTGCGCATTTAAAAGGTTCCATGTCGAGTCATACCCCTACGATGGCTCCCACTGGGTTCCCAACATTGGCATGGAATGCAGGAAAGTCCCAATAAATTGGGTGAAAACCAGGGGAAAGCCATGAATTTTTCCCGTTCAATCCAGTGGTTGCTGAATGTTGCTTTTTTATCCCCATCTCTCCATATTTTCATGGTTAACTCGCGATATTTTCTGGTTGCTTTCAAGGGGAAACCACAAATTCCGATGCTAAAAGCCCATCATTTTCCATGATTTTCACGATCGAGTTTTGTTTACTTTTTTAAGGGCTACAATACCGTTTTTAGAAGGACAAACCCAGAGAGAGAATGTATATATATATATATATTGGCACACCTCATGAATATGAACACTCAAACCCCAGAATATCCATCTTCGCTTCCCCCCGCTTCCAGATTCGGCCCCTGTTTTCTGGAAACGACCGAGCGCCCACGAGCTGCGGGAGCTCAATGGGGGATCTCGGCGAAGGAAGACACGATTTGGAGGGGTTTGGGGAGAGCCTGATCTGGGATACCATCTTTGGGGGGAATGGTTTCATGATGGTTTCATCATGTTTTATGATGTTTAATGATGTTTTTGATGATGTTCCATCCATTTGGCCATTTTTTTGCATTAACATCATGGACACGAGAATGACCGATTTGCTCGCGCATTATGAACCTATGGTTGTCTAGCTATCCCAAGGTCCTCATCGATACACATTAGCACCTTGAAATGCAACCATGAACGCTTGGAGTGGCTGTTTCCAGGTTGAAAGATCATGTTCCAGAATCCAAAACCATTTATTCTTGTTTTTTCTTCAGGCATCAAGGCAATTTTTTCCAGCTTTGGTTCCTTTTTTGTTTGGGATTTTGTAGAATTTGGGGCATTTTTTTCCGAAAAACAGGCTGCAACAAAAGGATGACTCCACCTTCAACTCCAGGAGCATTGCCAACGCGGTCACGATGTCAGCTGAAACTGGCGAAGGGCGAGGGGGAAAAAGGTGGCCTCTGATGCTGGGAATGTCATGGAAAAGCTATGAACATCTATAGTTAGTTAAGCTGGGAGATTTTCATGGGCTGGTTGGTGGTTTATATATGGGGAATGATGGTTAGTAATTAAGGGGAATCATCTCCCAATTGCCTTATATAATTTATTTATACTGGTTGGTGGCTGGAACCATGGAATTTTATGACTTTCAGAGGGGTTGGTGGCTCAACCACCAAGCAGTAATTGATGGAGATATAATGGAATGGATATGACCCAATCGGGGAAACATGTATAGATATCCAATGTATACGTATATATATATATATAGATAGATAGATATGTCTATAAAAAGCACTATGAGCAGGGTATAGCCCTGAAAATGGCAGGATTGATGGCAAAATGCTCCCCTTCGCAGGTCGACATAGAAGCTCTTGGGCAAGCTCTACAAGTGGTGGAACAGAAGAACCTGGAGTATATGAACAGAATTCACAAGCAGGAGCCAGCCTTCAGGTACCCACTGGTAATAACAGATATTAAAACATAGGGAAATCATCCACCTTATCGAAGTGAGTCATTTTCCAGTGCCAGGTTAGATATCTGGGGAGTAGTTGTAGGGTCATTTAAGAGGCAATTTTAGCTTTTTGTGATTTTCAATCCCCTGATGTCGAAGTTCATTTGGAGATGCAGTTTTCATTCCGAAACATCTGTTTTCCTACAAGATGGGGCCCCAAAGATAGCGTTCAGTTGGTTTATAGGTTTATAATCGGTTTAATTGTGGTTTATGGTAGATACAACTATAGTTATAATGGGGATTATAGTGGTTTATAATAGATATAGCTATAGTAAGTTATAATGGGGATTATAATGGTTTATAAACCAACGTTCACATCACTGGGGGGCATCCTGTAGGGCGATCTTCTGAACGACGATGACCTGAAGCTTTCATGTTTCATGTTTGAGAATATACCCGTGATATATGTGCCATGGCAAAAACGTGGCTCGTCCGTTGTTTCTTCAAATTGGGGTACCCTCTGGTAAACATATAAAAAACTATGGAAAATCACCATTTTTCATGGGTAAATCCACTATTTCGACTGGGCCATTTTCAATAGCTTTTTGTATGTTTACCAGGCCGGGTAATCACCAGTCGATAGGGATTTCTATGCCGCATGGATTCCCATTGGACCGATGGTGCGATGTTTCAGCAATTCTTGAAAGTAACACATACAGAAATATCATCTTATATACTATTACTGGTACATACGCACTATAAAGCATATTATATATATATATATTATACGTGGATAATATGTATATGTATATGTATATGTATGTATATGCATACATATATATATATATGAATATATATGAATTATATGATATGTATGTAGACAGGACAATGTATGTATATGCATACATATGATTATACGTATATCTGTATATACTGCTACACACATCATTTCCGGGTCATGTAATGTTACGTAATGTTACATCGATACATTTATAGACACATAACTTCGTCGGGTTATCGTCGGTTATCGTCCCCAATTTGGGATGGGCAGCTTTCTTGCAATGGAACATATCACAACCAGCGAAGATTAATGTTGGACTATCAGAGATTGACTATGTTATATATATATATAATACATTTGGGTAAATGATAGTGACCTCACTGGAATCATGGTGAATAGATGTGAATAGGGGAATGATCCCGTACCTTGTTTCAGGTTTGTGAAATATGATACCCTCTGGTAAACTAACGTAACTATGGAAAATCACCATCTTTAATGGGAAAACTCACTATAAATGGCCATTTTCAATAGCTATGTTAGTTTACCAGAGGGTAGTTTACCCAGATCTGCAAATATATCTCCATCAGGAGACCCGAGAGCAACAGCTGAAGGGCGAAAATAGCACTCTCCAAGAAGAGGCACGATGCGCCGACTCAAAAGGCCCTAGTTTTAATCATGGTTTATGGTAGTGGCTTATAATGGGGTTTAGTCATGTGGGTTTATAACCCAATAGTGGAGTATAATCAAAGTAAGATATATTTTTGGGATAGAATGGGAGAATATATATATATATATATTTAAATTGTGGGAGAATCATGAATAATTCTGGAATCATACCCCGAAGATCACTAAGTTGGTGAACATAACTAGATTAACTCAATGGGAATTCCAGGATCCTAAAATGGAGGTACTATACCATATAAGGCCATATTTTGGGGGTATATCCCCTTACATAGGCCTGAAAAATAGGCCTTATATATGGAATCGGTACCTCCAATGAATCGGTTCCTGTTGCATGGCCATTGATTAACTATGGTTTGAGGTATATATAAAATTATATAAATATGGGTATAGGTCAATACCTATAGATACCATATTTTAGTGGGTTATTCACATCCATTTACCAGCTATTTTGGGGTTCACTAGGTACCAGGGTTTTGACCCATCCCCATATATCTATAGTCAATGGGTGTTTTTTGAACCAACTTGGGGTACCACCCAAGGTATCTTAAGCGGCCCAAGACCGGATGAAAACCCGATAAAAAGTTGAAGGATTTGACTGATTTGACCAAACAGATGGAGCTAGTATAAAGCTATCTCAATGGGCTAATTTACCAAAGAAATTGGAGGTTCAACTTGTTCAACCGCCATTTTAAATGGGAAAAACGCCAATTGATATAGTTGGGGAAACGAACTGGCTATTAGTGGAATCTATTCACAGACATGGAGGTTTTTTTGGGAGAAATCTCTGGATTCAAGGAAAATACGGTGGTTTCACCAGAGAAAATCTTCAAAATCGCGACTTCTCAGCGATTTTTTGAACCGGGGGTCTGCGATGAAGCAACATTCAACTGGGCAATGGATATGGATATGGGTATGGGTCAATACCTATAGATACATTTTTAGGGGAATGAACATCCATTTACCAGCTATTTTGGGGTTCACTAGGTACCAGGGTTTTGACCCATCCCCATATATTTACCAAGCAGTGCAGCCCAGAACCGTAGAAATTCGCCTCGATCACTCTAAATCGGCCCTTTATCCTAGGCGAAGGATTCTGCAATGAAGAGCCTGTTTGGTTGCTTGTTACATCAATGGGAATTCCAGGATCCTAAAATGAAGGTACGTTAGTACCATATTGTTGGCCATATTTTGTGGGGATATTCCCTTACAATCCCTTACATAGGCCTGAAAAATAGGCCTTATATATGGTAGGTACCTCCAATCAATCGATTCATGTCACCATGCTTTTCATGGGAAAACTCACTATTTTGACTGGGCCATGGCTTCAATAGCAAACTGTAACAAATTACCAGGCCAGGTATATCACAATGAAAAGTCCAGGCGCTGCAGAGATGCTGATTTAAGGCCCTGCCCCCTGTTTCCCAATGGTTTTGGGTACCCCAAAACCATTGCTTTGCTTGTGAAAAAGATGATCGATTTTGGAGGAGCAAATGGGTTCAGTACCTGGGGTGTTTGGAGCAACCCTGAAGGTACACGTACGGAAAGCAATGTTTGTATGTTCAGGAAATACTGAACACTGGTGGTATATCCAAATGTCTGGGTCAATGTCCTTTTCATGTTCAAAGGACGAGTTTTGTTGGTTTTCAAGGGTACAACAAACAACTACAGAGATCGACAGTGTTGAAGTTATAGCTGGTTGGTGGTTTGGAACATTTTTTATTTTTCCATATATTGGGAATAATCATCCCAACTGATGAAGTCATATTTTTCAGAGGGGTAGGTATACCACCAACCAGATATATAATTAACCATTATTAACCACCATTAACCACCATTAATGGTCATTAACCACCATTAACCACCAACCAGCTAGGCTTTTTGATTTTTAGACCACACTAGAATACTTTTTAGACAGGATTTCAGAATTTCAGGCTACATCCGGAAGAAAAAATCCACTGGACATCAAGGCGAAATATGTGCTCCCTAAACACCCTCTGGTAAACATACAAAAAACATGGAAAATTACCATTTTCAATGGTAAATCAATTATTTCTATGACCATTTCCAATAGCTATGGTAGTTTACCAGAGGGTAACTGCCATTTTGATGTTTGTTTGGCCTTATTGACCTTGCGAACATGGTCAACAGGGATGACAACTATGGAGGAGTCCTAATATGAAAACCTCCCTGACAGACTAAGGCAACGACAAGTATGGTTTGGGATTTATGATAACTCATCATTGATTGTCGAACTTGGTAAATCTTCTCATTTTTCTGAAAACATCATGTCTGGTTTGGCTGTGGGATCTGTTGAATCTATGGTTATTTTGTGAACTCACAGGTCATTCAGACACACGACAAAAAATCCTCCGCACAAAGTGCAGGTGGAACTGATTCGTTCCGAAATAGGCGAGAGCGGGGCCTTGTGGCACTAGATCTAGGTCAGCCAACTGGATGGGTTTTGGGACCAATCCTCTAGTCGTTTGCGATTTAAAGAGGAAGATCTACTAACAAGCTACCCTCTGGTTATGTCAAAATAGCTATGGAAAATGGCCATTGAAATAGTGAGTTTTCCCATTAAAAATGGTGATTTTCCATTGCTATGTTAGTTTACCAGAGGGTAACAGTTCTACTTTTTGCAGGGTATCTAAGATTAGCAACGAGATCTGGTTTGTGGTTTCAAACATTACATTGCTATGAGTAGCACAATTTGACTACTGTTGTTTGGGTGGCTCAGCCACAAGGTGGTGCCCCCCCCAGTTATAAGTTGGTTTATAACCCTCTTTAAGTATAGGTACCATCTGGTTATTTAACATAGCCATGGAAAGATCCACCATTTTAAAGTTCGGTAAACCATCTATTTCTATGGGCCATGGCTTCCAATAACCAGAGGGTATATCATATATCTAGAACATTTGTTATTTTTCCATATATTGGGAATAATCATTCCAACTGACAAACTCATATTTTTCGGAGGGGTAGGTATACCACCAACCAGTATAATTAGGTATATCTACCATAAACCCACGTGAAATTGGAGTTCTATGGCCCCCAACTGAACGCGATTTGCCGGCAGCACCTTGCACCGACGAAATTGCTGTGTTTTCTTCAAGGCCAAGCAATGACAAGCAATGGGATTACCCTTTGGAAAACATACAAAAAGCTATTGAAAATGGCCATTTATAGTGGATTTACCCATTAAAAATGGTGAGTTTCCATAGTTATGTTAGTTTACCAGAGGGTAACATCCGTTTCGCCTGGGTGAATTGTTTCACGACTTCACAGCAACCTCACTTCACGGTGAATGGATTGGGGTAACTATCCCATTTTGGGGCCGAAGATTTCAGGTGGGTAAATTACTATGATTCAGCCGCACTTTACGTGGTATATAGTTACAAATAGTTACAACACAGGTTACAACACACAATTTTTCGAGGTGATTCTTGGCACACATTTTGATTGACCTCCCCTTATTCAGATGCTCCTCGCTTGAAATGATAAGCCAAGTCAAGTACATACACACACACCATGGGTCACAAGTCATGAATGAGATGTTCCAAACTCCAAACTAACTGTAGACCCATGGTGTGTGTATGAGTAGATATACCAGAAATCTACTGTTTGATATATATGCACCAGAATAGAGCCATCTAACCCATCTAACTGTAGATATATCCACCAGAAATCCTACTTCGTCCGCCAGTTAGCTATATAGGATGACCTTCTAGGCCCCCCATACAATAGTTCCTGTGGGGCCCATGGGATTCGTCGGCAGATGGTCTGCGGAAACAATTGGAGGGGGATGAAGAGAGCAGGACAACGTCTGGGGCCGAAGTCGGCGAAGTGATGAAAGTGGAGGATTGTGGGGTTTCACGCCAAATGTATGAAAAAAATTGAACAAGTGGGGCAATCAGCAAGAGATTTGCGAAGAAATTTTCAGGATGATGAAAGTGAAGCATGTTTTGCCTCTCTGTTTTTTTAAACAGAACACCCTTGGAACATGATGATTCTCTCCCCCAACCGATCCCAAAAGTAGCCAAAAGTGGGGTCTGCTGCAGCGACGTCAACCCAACCCGCCCCCGGATGTGACCCGGATTATATCACGAGTATGGATTATATCCCTGGTTATAAGTGGGATAAGTAGGGGTAGGGTTAATCCACTTTAATAACTTACAACTAGGGATACTCATCCCACTTAGTAAGTGGGATGCGCCACCAAGTATGTAATAGGAGTGACAAATGATGATACCAATCTTAGTGATAACTTGGCGTGATCTCGGAACATTCGGAACGCCAGGAACCCTGGTGGCCATGGTAAATCTGGTTGGTGGTTTCACACATTTTTTTATTTTCCATAATATATGGAAATGAGATACCCTCTGGTAATTTAACATAGCGAACTGGAAAGATCCACCCATTTTATAGCTGGGAAAATCCACTATTTCTATGGTCATGTTCAATAGCTATTTTGACATAACCAGAGGGTAGTCCTTCCAATTGACTTTCATATGTTTCAAGATGGTTATTGCACCGCCAGTAATGTCACAGGATATCCCCCATTCGAATCCCCAATGCTAATTGGTGGTTCACCCTAGTAGGAGCCCTAAGTGGGAACCATACCCCTAGTTATAAGTAGATTAAGTAGCATTAGTACAGTTATAAGTGGGGTAAGTTACCTACTTACTAATCTGGGGTGAGCCAATTTTTATACGTAGTCCCGTATAAATTAATTGTCCACATCGAAAAAATATACCCAATTCAACCAATCATTGGCGAGATTCTCCCAGTAAAATGCAGGGTGACACTGATGGCATGTTTTTTTTTTTGTGTGTTTAATTGTTTAATGATATACCATCTGGTTATGACTAACATAGCAAACTGGAAAATCCCCAAAATAAATGGAGGTTTCTAGCTGGGAAAATCATCTGTTTCTATGGGCCATTTTCCATAGCTATGTTGAATAACCAGAGGGTATACATAATTATACATATACCATCCAACCAGTCGGCTTACACAGCTATAGCGGCAAGATTTCCGTTGAAACTGGTGGTTGACCCCCCATTTCTCTGTGCGTAAGTTCTTCCATTTAGATAGCGCAGGTACTGCCACATATCTCATTATATAAACCTGCACCTTCTTTTGCTAAGTCCCAGTTATTGGATGGTGAAACCAGGTCAAACCACTATTTGTGTGGTTAAATAATCATTTTTGGTAGAAAATATCCATAAATATCCCAATTCTTCACATCTTGATAGTTATAGCCTGGTGAAACTCCTCCGTTTCCACAGCCCCCTTTTTTGTGGGAAAAAAACCGAGGTTCGAACGTGCTCGGAGTCAATTGGAGATGACCATCGAGTCACTTGAGGCACCTTGGAGCCTGGTGATGCAATTTGTCGATGGGAGGTGCCAAGTAGCCGTGAAAAATGGGGAGATTACCCGGCCTGGAAAACATACAAAAAGCTATTGAAAATCACCATTTTTAATAGGTAAATCAACTATAAATTGCCAATTTTCAATTGCTATGTTAAATTACCAGAGGGTACCCTCTGGAAAACATACAAAACGCTATTGAAAATGGCCATAGAAATAGTTGATTTATCCATTGAAAATGGTGATTTTCCATAGTTATGTTAGTTTACCAGACACTATATATATATATATTCAATGTGGGTAAAACAATGTCATAAACCACCCATGACTGGGAATGGTAAAAATCCCACCTATAAAAGTAGTGATTTGGGGGATGGTTTATGACATTGTTTTACCCAGATTAGATGAAGTATGAAGAAATGGTAGATTTAACCTGGGAAAAATATCCAAACATGGGCATGTAACATCATGTCACCATCAATTTTGTTTTGATTTACCAAGAAAAAAACGTTTCTGACTTTCTGACATGGCTTAATGAAATTGACCTTGGGATATCTAGCCAATAGAATTGAGGATCTGTAGTAACATATTTACCCCAATAAGGAGCCCTAAATGAGCCATTAAAAGCAATTATTGGTTGGTTATTACAGTGCGTTAGACTGCATGTTCTACTAAGGATGGTTAAAACCTAGAACACCCATTAACCAACAAGTATTGTACAACAGGATCAAAAAGGGGTATGATTCATGGCTCAGTGAATAGGTCCGCTAAATCGTTAAACCAAGGTTTCTCAGAAGTACATAGGACCAGGGGGACAACCAAGTGACGAATGTGGTAGGTTCTGATGGATTGCTGTTTAGCCGGAGGATTAGGTGATGTCCAAGTACTAACTTTGTTTTGGGGGTTACCCTCTGGTAAACTAACATAGCTATGGAAAATCACCTATTTTTAATAGGTAAATCACCTATAAATGGTCCATTTTCAATAGCTATTTTGACATAACCAGAGGGTATCTAATTTTAACACGTAGGGGGAAGATGCATATCTTTCTTGCAGAAAATCATCGAATGAAATCAGCTCAGAAAACCGAGGTCCTCTCTGGAAGTCTTCCGGGTAAACCTTGGTTTTTATGGTGGGTACCTCTATCAGTCATTTGTTTGCTCAAAATTAGGTCCGGAGGTCCCCAAAAAAGGATGCCAAAAAGCATGTTGGACCAGGCGAATCGATGATTTTTCCGAATCCCAATTTCCGGGTTTCCAGCTTTTCTATTTGGGGAAGTGCTATGCAGCGTTCCCGCGTTTGGCAGGGTAGCAACCGGATCATCTGGTTGCAGCCCACCTAGCAAGCTGGAAAAGTCATGCATTTGTAGATGATTCTTCCCCTGGAATTTTCCCAGTCATTTTACCAACAATCTGGGTAAATTGTAACGACCTCACTACGACCGAGCCCTGAAAATCATGGTTTATAAATGTTTATAAGGGAAATCATCCCCTTTTATGGCCTGGATTTTCAGGTTAGTGAAATATTATTTCATCTACCCAGAACAATGTATCATAAAAAATCATAAAACCCTGCCCCAAAATGGAGATGTTTGATGGGAATCTCAGCAAGAACATCTTGTGAAGTGGGGATTTTTCCATCAAACACCATCCTCAGATGACGAAAATGACGAACGCGATGCCAGGTACAAGTAGATACGCTGAAGAAAGCGCTCAGCACTGCAGAACGTGCCTGGTACTGGTTGGATCATGTTGGATGCGTCCTTTCTGGTGCTGTTTGGATGGCTGGTACGGGATCGCAGAGCGCACCCAGCCACAAGATTCGCGTCATTTTTCGAATTGAACCATCCATTTTGAGGGGTTGACATGGGTTGATTTTGACCGAAACCAGATGAATCACCATGGTTACCATGGTTGATTGGATGACTGTACCTACAAAATGGTGGTTAATCCGACAGAGGGTGTAGAGTTCATGCATATGTACATAGATATAAAACCAATAGTGATGACACACATATATATAATTATATATAATTATATATATATATAAGTTATATAAGTATGTAGTAGACGTATGTAGACGTAAGATCAGGGGGTTATTCATCAGTATTCCCCGAGGTTTTTGCTACGTTTTCTTTAACACACAACGGAGCACCAATATCACAGGTGTGGCTTTGTACAAACATCGGGGAACCGCGTAAAACAGCCACCATGCTCTTGCTGATTTCATCATTTTCCCAACTAAAATGGGGATGGGTCAAAACCTATCATTACTATGTTTGGGGGAATAACTATCCATTTACCAGCTATATTTGTATACCATCCGGGTACCAGGAATTTAACCCATAACCAAATGCGCATACATTGGAAGACTTTGTGAAGTTGGACAGGTGACTATGCCAATGTTTGGCCACCTCTATGAGGATTTCCCCGAATGTTCGGCGCCAAAGTCCATGTTTTTTTGATTCTCTTGGATTGAAACCCAAGTTGTGTTATCTCAAGTTCTCTCTGATTATTTTGAAAGCCACACTTTCATTGAAACCTCATGAAACCTCCATTTTTGACGGCTATCTCAAGTTGATTATATATATATATAGTATCTCTGCGCAATACATCACCTGACTAAATGCTTGAACCTGAATCTTGAGTCATATCAGCTAGCTACCCTTGCAACATAAGGACGAGAAATCTAGATGAATTTAGATGATTTCGATTTTCCAAAGAAACCTTTGATTTTTAAGTCTTTTCTGGTTGGTGGTTCGGAACATGGCTGTTATTTTCCATCATATATGGGATGTCATCCTTCCCAACTGACTTTAATATTTTTCAAGATGGGTAAAGCCACCAACCAGATATGATTAACCATTATTAACCATTATTAACCACCATTAACCAGCATTAATGGTCATTAACCACCATTAACCACCAACCAGATAGGTTTTAGACTGTTTTGAATAGCTATTTCCCCCGTCAGGATGGATCGAGGTTGGAGTTTGCCCTCAGAATCCCAGGTGCCAACGAGCAGCTTCAGGAAGAAAACCGCACCACCGCGGATAGGCGGAATGGCTATGGGGCTATGGGTCATATCCGCGCTTGGGTTTCAGTTTCGCAAGTTAATGAGTCAGATGTTCACCTTACTTGGGAAGTATATATACATATATATATAATGTTATAATATTATAATATATAAAATATTATATATTATTATTTAATATTATATATTATATATTATAAATGTTATACATTATCTATTATACAGTATATCTTATACATAATATAGTTATATGAGTTAAGAGCCACTTACCACCTGAAATCCACATCGTGTGTCCAAAATTGTGAGCCAACTGGACCAAAATCGTTTGGGGCTATCCATTCTGACAGGTTGAGACTCCAATCCTGATTCATTACAATGCCAGCCATGGATTAATGACTATTCCCAGTCATGGGTGGTAAACATGACATTGTCTTACCCACATTGATTAGTGTCTGGTAAAGTGTTACATAACTATGGAAAATCACAATTTTTCATGGGTAAATCATGTATTTCTATGGGCATGTTCAATAGCTATGTAACAAATTGCCAGATGGTATATCCCAGTTACAAGTGGGATAAGTAGGGATATCATCCACTTATCACTGGGATCTAATCCACTTATTAGCTAATCATCAACCGGAGGGTAACCCTGGATTCTGAATTTGAGAGGATCCCCCAAGATAGTGAGAATTGGCTACGAAAATGGTACCCTCTGGTAAACTAACATAGCTATGGAAAACCACCAGTTTTAATGGGAAAACTCACTATAAATGGCCATGTTCAATAGCTATTTTGACATAACCAGAGGGTACCCCCAAAATCCGGTCAGGTGTCGAGAAACAGCTGACAAGGCAGGTACTGCACTGGGAGCCCCTAGGATCCCCTGAGGTGAAACACGGTTTTGAATGCGAAACACGGACGTTTCTGAAAATGAATGCTGAAACACTATTTTTTAATATTTCAATATCCATAATACATCCATTACAGTATACAATAGTTAGTAACCATAGTTATAGAGTTTTATAGATCCCTATACATGGACTAATGATATGATCCCATGACTAATATATAACTGGTTGGTGGTTTGGAACATGAATTTTATGTTTCCATATAGTGGGAATAATTTGAATAATCATCCCAATTGACGAAGTCATATTTTTCAGAGGGGTAGGTATACCACCAGATCATATATACTGTTTATATATGATATTTTTCCCTATTTTTCAATTTCCAATTTTAATTCAACTGGATGGTTAAACGGGGTCGTTTCAGGAAATTTATGTACCGGTATTAAATAGGATTCACCAACACTCAGCAAAGATGGTTGGACATAAACCATACAAAACCAAGAAAGCTCCTTTTCTGTGGCTCAAAGCTATCGTTTTTGGTACCCTCTGGTAAACTGTAACATAACTATGGAAAATCACAATTTTTCAATAGGTAAATCAAGTATTTCTATGGGCCATTTTCAATAGCAAACTGTTAAATTACCAGAGAGTATATGGTTTTCCCTTAAAATAGGATTCCACAAATAAAAACCACTGGTTGATCATCATTTTTCACAAAAAAACGGCCATGATATGATAGATATGTATATTGTAACATCCTATCATATCTCGACCACATCCCCATCATATCCTAAACATCACAGCACTAGCTCCTCAATGTTACCATACACCAGTTTTACACCCATCATATGACCATTTTGGCTGGTGACATTTATGTTTGCTGGTGAAAGCACACATGTTGTTTGGTTAGTTACCTCCATGTTTGTCGGTCTTTTATTATTGTTGTCTAAACTTAGCGGCTAAACATGTTTTTTGCAGATATGACATATTTTTCTATACCTCCTGTCAAAATTCCATTAATTATATAAAGTATTCTATACCTATTTTATACCCAGTATTAACCACCCCTAAATGGTCCCAAATACGTGTAAATGAATTTTACACCCCGTTTTTGTTGATGAGTCACCTCCATAAATGAGTCACACAATGTAAGTTGGCGCAAGAAAAAATATGGGGTTATATCTCCATACAAAAAAACATGCATTTGTTGATGAGTCACCTCCCATGTTTTCCCCCCGTTCTTTACCTTCAAACACCCCCACCATCTGCAACGAAGACGCGACGCGTTGGTTTTCCAGGTCTACGCCTTGATGGACTCTCTGCGCTTGAATCAGGCCGCTGCTGCGGCTGATTGCTATGGACATTATGGACCGTTGCGAAATCCTGCGCCAGCAATTTGGGATGGTTGAAACCCTATGGTTGGTGGTTTCGAACATGACTTTTATTTTCCATAATATATTGGGAAAAATCATCCCAACTAATATGTTTCTAAAAATGATCCACTATTTTTTGATATTTCAATATATAATATATAACTGGTTGGTGGTTTCGAACATTTGTTTATTTTCCATATATTGGGAATGTCATCATCCCAACTAATATGTTTCTGAAAATGATCCACTATTTTTTGATATTTCAATATATAATACTGTATATAACTGGTTGGTGGTTTCGAGCATTTGTTTATTTTCCATATATTGGGAATGTCATCATCCCAACTGACTTGCATATTTTTCAGAGGGGTAGGTATACCACCAACCAGCTATAAATCATGGGGTACACAATCTACTAATTAATGTGGGTAAAACAATAACAAAGCACTCATTGGGGAATGGAAAAAACACCACCTAGTTTAATGGTGATTTGGGGATTGGTTTATTATTTTTTTACCCACATTAATTAATAGGGATATCATATCAATAGGAACATATTGTATACTACATAGTTATTGATAGACATGGTATGATTGATGATAATAGGGATTGAAATGGTATGATAAGGATTTAATAGGTATACTATATTGCAAATGATAATCGACACTTAACGACAATTGATGGTTGACAGTAATTGACCATTGATGGTTGATAGTAATCACTGAGTTTTTTGGGATATAATCAGTTAAACATTTTTATAAGGTTAATCAACTTATCAGTTATTGTGAATTATCAATCGTTGTTAATTGTCATTTTTCAATTGCTGTGGAATTGATAATTGGAATATCATAGGGATATATGTGTATATATATAATCATACTAGGGAAAGCTATATGGGGATGGACTGGAATATTGATGGGAATTTTTAGGAATTTTGATAGTGCCCCATCCCCCAAATATCAAACACCCCGCAAAAACCCTGGATTTCGTAGAGGATTTACACATCTTTGGGACCATTTTGGGGGTGTTTAATATTGGGGGGATGGAATTACTGATTAAAACCTCCTTCTAGATCGTATTTTGATCTATTTTTCACTGCCACGTTTGATTATCACAGGATACTGACACATGATACGAACGTTAAGAGGCAATGATATATTGCTGGCTTACCAAGATGTTTGTTTCTCTGGTTGAACTACTGGTAAATTCTTTCTATGCACTCTATGTTTTTTCCCGTTATGTAGATATTTTTTGGTCATCTTGGTCAATTTTTGGCAAATTGTAGGGTGATAGGTCAAGATCTACCATTGTCCATAATTAGGGGAGTGAACATTCACAACCACCAGCTAGGTGATTTTAACTCGGATAGCGTGGTGAAAGCTCTGGGAATCGCAAGTGGGCTCAATGACCATGCAACAGGAACCGAGTTATTGGAGGTACCTACCATATATAAGGCCTATTTTTCAGGGCTATGTAAGGGAATATCCCCCCAAAATATGGCCAACAATATGGTACTAACGTACCTCCATTTTAGGATCCTGGGATTCCCAGTGATGGGCTAGTTACCCTCTGGTAAACTGACAGTTTGCTATTGAAAATCCCCATCTTTAATAGGTAAATCAACCATAAATCACCATTTTCAATAGCAAACTGTCAGTGTACCAGGGGGTAACCCCAGTGATCTATTTGGACTAATTTGGACTAATCCTACTGAACTAGTTGCGGTGAACTAACGCACTTACAATTTCTGGCCAAATATGCATTATCTAGTTGGTGGTTTGGAACATTTTTTATTTTCCATAATATATGGGATAATCCTTCCCATGGACTTTCATATTTTTCAAGATGGTTAAAACCACCAACCAGATTATATATACAGTATATACATATATATGAACTGAATGGTCAAAGGCTGGAGAGAAACCTACCAATTGCAGAGCATTTAATTTTATTGTGATTTATACTGTAGCCATTGTGTTTGGATGTGTTTGGATTCCCATCATGGGATGGATGACCATAACCAATGTACACTATTTTGATGACCATGGCACATCATGGGAACATTTGATTTTTGGGATATAGTCGTATAAAATATTGAAAGTCATGGGGATTTCAATGATTTCACTATGACACTATTGGTAATTCATAGCAACCTCACCACGTCACAGTAAAACATGGTTAGTAGGGGGATCGTAGTTGTTGAGATATGTTGAGGTGTTATAGTTTAGCCAGCAAAATGGCAATCTTTTTTAGGGAACATGATGACAATGGTTACCCTCCAGCAAACAAAAGTAAGTTGTGAAATACGGACATCATTTTCCTTGCGACTACCGCATATATAGTTAGTGAAGACCACAACATGGGATAAAATCATTTTATTCTCCATATATTTTCCATTTAGTAGGCTTCCCTTGAATAGTTTTTCTAGGGATTTCCCAGGATGTTCCCATTGATGATGTGATTTTTGTCATGGGAAATCGCTCTGGAACGGGAGAGAATCCTCTCCTTTCCCAGAGAAATATAGGGCCAATGAATCGAGAAATGATGGTTACCCTCTGGTATTTTAACATAGCTATTGAAAATGGCCATTTATAGTGGATTTTCCCATAAAAAAATTGTGATTTTCCATAGTTATGTTAGTTTACCAGAGGGTAAGACGGGGGTGAAGCCAAACTGGCTGGGAAAGATGAACAATTGCATACTATTGCATTGATTTTTGAAGTGTCAATGGATTGGTTTAAGGGAAAATCTACAGGAAACCATGGTTTTTACCATCAAATATAGGGGTTTGCTGTAAATTTTCCCATCATCCAATTCTATGAAAGTGGGGAGAAGGATCATGATCTCGGCTGAGCCCGGGCTGAGATGTCTCAACGCCGGAGAGACCCTCCATAGGTCTACACAGCTTTCTGCACTCAACGTGCCTCGCATGATCTACTTCCAGTTCGCCTCTTTCACTGAGTTCAGCCACATCAATGAGATCTTCTCCCAGCTGGTTCACGACCCGGTCCTCACTCGACAGGAGTGGGACCGAGGCATTTTTAGCTGTCGGATTGTTGCTTAGTCAGATTGGATCATCATCCCAACTATGGGGGAAAATAAAAAATGTTCCAAACCACCAAGCAGTTTATATATGCCGTTATCTTTCGTTTCGGTTTTCAGATGTTTTCAGAGCTCTCGAACACAGCCAACGGTTGCCGGCGGTTGCCAAAAAACCGCCCCTCCAGAGATATCCAGAGATATCCAGAGAATTGGATGGGTAGCCTATCTTCTCAATGGCCATGCAACAGGAACCGATTGATTGGAGGTACCTACTATATATAAGGCCTATTTTTCAGGCCTATGGGCCTATGTAAGGGAATATCCCCACAAAATATGGCCTTATATGGTACTAACGTACCTCCATTTTAGGATCCTGAAATTCCCATTGATCTTCTGACAGTCCAATTGTATATCCATAGCTCCGTACCAATGACTGGATAGCCCAAGACAACCCGAGCTATGTTTGTTGGAGCCCATTAAGTATAGCTATAACCACCTAGTCAACCCAAACCTTGACCAAGTTATGTGCGTCAACTTAACATAAATTAGCTATAAATCCCATGACATCCACATTTCTTCTTGGTTGAAACACCATTTACCGATGGGTTTCTCTTATGTCTTCAACTTCGCCATGCCTTCAGTTGCGGCTCCGCCAGCCAGGTGGAGCTCAAGAAATTGGAGGCTGAGAATGCAGCCAGGCGGGGAAGCAATGTGGCAACTGAGATAGTCCACTATAGCGGTTACCCTCTGGTAAATAAACATAGACCCTGAAAATAGCCAATGTTTAATGGAAACTAGTCTTCCAACCCCTATCTGACAGGGTCTATGTTAATTTACCAGAGGGTAAATGGGAGGGTTTCCTAAAATGAGGATATGGATGGTTGAAAAAGTGGAATTTATAGTGGAACATACATAGCTTAAAAAATATGGATGATTTTAAATACCCTCTGGATCCCTCTGGTAATTTCTTACATGGCTATTGAAAATGTCCATAGAAATATTTACCTATTGAAAATGGTGATTTTCCATTTTCTATAGTGGTCTGGTTGGTGGTTTGGAACATGATTTTTATGACTTTCCATATATTGGGAATGTCATCATCCCAACAGACGAACTCATATTTTTCAGAAGGGTAGGTATACCACCAACCAATGGTTAAATGGGAGGGTTTCCATAGTCATGGGGATACCCCAACATGGATGGTTGAAAAAGTGGAAATTATAGTGGAACATCCCTTAAAGAAGATGGATGATTTTGGGCTACATGCCCAGATTTTCAGGATTCATCCGTAAATGGAATATATTTGGGCGAATTCTAGTGATCTCACTGTTCTCCCTAAAATCATGGAGTCAGGATTTGTGTAACGAACTCAAAAAATCGCCCAACTTGGTTGATATTCCATCATTTCTGGAAAAGATCTAGCAATTTCAAAGGTCATCTGGTGGAAAGATCATCGGCATTCCAAGGGTTTTTGCATGTTTTCTTGTTCAATTGAAGGTTTTTTTTTTTGGACCCGTGACTTAGTTAAATATTATAACATATGTTTATAATGTGGGTAAAACAATAATACACTACCCATTTGGGAATGGTAAAAATACCACCTAAAAATGTGATTTGGGGGATGGTTTATTATTGTACCCGCATTGATTAATTTACCAGTGATATATGATATAAATCACCATTGTATTGGAATATGATGGATATAGAAAAGGATTACGTTGCTTTGATGGAGTGTTTTACTAGTGTCCCAGTGACATAGGGAGTTTTATTCCGCTATATATACAATTATGTGAATCACATTATTATATACCCCCTGGTAAACTAACATAACTATGGAACATCACCATTTTCAATGGGAAAACCCACTATAAATGGCCATTTTCAATAGCTTTTTGTATGTTTTCCAGAGGGTAATGGAAAAACTATGGGAAATATGGAGAATCCAACATGGTAGAACCTTGACCAAGCAGGAATTCAGGAATCTGGTGTATGTGAAATACAACCAAGAATATGTTTTCAATGAACACTAGTTCAGAAACCTATGTCGTTCCTAAAAATACTAGGGTTGTACTAGGGACTCCCATTGAATGAAAACCACTGTCTGGATTTATTGAGTGGTAAAAGTCCCTAGAATTATACGTATATTAAACCAACAGTGGTTTTGAACAATGCTCAACTGGGAATGCTTTTTGAGAATATGGATACAACGGATTACTTTTGTTTACTATGACCAGCAATGTGATCTAACTGGGCTCGTCACATTGTATGGCATTTTTGTATGGTAAGATGATGTCTCCCATTGAAACCTCCATGGCTCGGGGCTATTGATTGCCCTTCAGGGCTTAAATGCATTGGCAAACGGATCAGTGAAGATATCAAACATGTGGATCAGTATCCATGGTGGATTTCTTTCAATTTACCCGGCCTGGTAAACACACAAAAAACTATGGAAATATCCACCATTGTATAGCTGGGTAATCAACGAACTTTCAATGGCCATTTTCAAGTTCGCAAACTGTAACATTTGTTACCAGAGGGTTGGATGGGACCACCTCACATTGGCATTGAACGGCAGACACCTGGGTAGCTGCGCCCAGACACCAATTTGCAAATAGGATCTTTCAGTTGATACTCCAAGATGCTCCCAGAAATGAATGAGGGGAAAACAAGTAGGGCAATTTGTAGGATCCCCTAAATTTCATCGGAAAAGCATGGCATCATATGGCATCATGGTCTCGTCTCAATCATATTTTTCCGTTGAGCCACAATTTCTCGTTTTTTTACTGCTTGTTTCGTATCCCCATGCCGGTTGATGCTAGTTGACTGTCGTTTTTTGCTTCAGGTCGAACGGCATGACAATGGTATAACCATACAGAGTTCCCTCTTACTCGTTCTATTTTTTTTTTGGTTGATGTTGTCTTACCACTCCCATCAAACCATATCAAACCAACAAACGATATCATGATATTTCTACTTAGTCTACTTGTCCGGACAAATACCCTCTGGTAAACTAACATAGCTATTGAAAATGGGCATTTATAGTGGATTTTCCCATTAAAAATTGTGATTTTCCATAGTTATGTTAGTTTACCAGAGGGTAAATACTATTTTGGTCTCAAAATGCAAGGCCGGACATTGGTTTCAATGATTTTTCATGGGAACCCATCCCCTCCTCCTGGGCGCCCTGGGGCACCCTGCGGCACCCTGGGGCACCCTGCCGCATGCACGAGGGACAAGAAGTTATTGGCCCTGGAAAGACAGACTCAGAACCTCCAGGCCCTGGAAGTTTTCGAAAGCCCGGCTTGGGGATTTATGAAATTTACCACCCAAAGAAATTCAGAAGGAATTTTCCTCAGGTCATATTTTTCCACAAGATCTGGCCGAAAAAATACGGGAAATTCCCAGGGTTTCGTGACTGATCCTGAGGTTTTCACCGACTTTTGATGGAAAGTAAATCTTCCCAAAGCTCTGGATCGGCGGATGGCAGGGTATGGCAGGGTCTATGTTGGGAGGGTACAGCTCTAAATCATGGAACCCACATTTTTTGAGTCTGGAAGATGATTTTCCTATTGCACAAAGCCTTTGTGAGAAGCCACCATTTTTGGGTTCCCTTTTTTTCAGCACTGCATAGCATTTGATCCCTCCAAAACTCGGAATTGTTATGGATTTTATGGATTGGGTCAGATTTTCAAGATGCCGAAGAATGGAAAACGGAAGTGGAAGGAAGTTGAATGCTGGTCAAAGTCTCTTCATAGAACTAGCTTGGAGGATTCCAAGGGGGGTCCGTTTTCAAGTCCATGGTGTGTTTCACACTGCGATTCCGGTTGTGATGAACTGGTACCGCCAAGTCAGAAAGTCAGTGTAGTCAACTTGTGGCAGAACTGGGAACTCCGGGAGCCATGGATTGCGGTTTCGTTGGGAGCAAGCAACTCAATGGGGGAGTGAAAAAACCGGAGGTTTACCCTCTGGTAAACATACAAAAAGCTATTGAAAATGGCCATTTATAGTGAGTTTTCCCATTAAAAATGGTGATTTTCCATAGTTATGTTAGTTCACCAGAGGGTAACTTTAGATTTTCCAGCCATTTTCTGGAGGATTGGTGGAAAATTGCCAGAGGCTATAGAAGTTCTTCCGATGCCGGATGGTCCCGGAGGGTATAGAACTCCCCTTTTCCGGCCGTTGTCGAGGCCAAGATCAGCATGGAGATTGACGCAAAGGTCACTCCTGACCCCCCAGGGCTGCAGCATTGCGGCATGGTTGGGCCTGAAAGATGTAGTCAAAACATTGGTTCATTTCCCATCAATTCATCAGTCCATTACAGGGATTTATATGCCATGATATTTCCACTATGTTTGGATCCCCAATACGGGATGAATGACCATAAAGCATTTGTGTTTTGACCCTACGAAAATGGAAATTTGACCATTGAACATGAGGATATCATCGGGATATCATGAAATGATATGTGATAATATAACCACTGATGATCTGTTTGGTAGAACCACCGACCGGAAACATTTCTTGTTTGTTCTCTGGGAAATGATGATTTTCACCATTTGATTTTAGGGATATTGTGCTCCATTTCTGGATATAAATGTGGCCTTTAAGAGGATTCTGGATCATCGAAAAACTGAGTCGATGCTTGGTTTATCTTGGTTTGATTTGGTACCTGAAACTGGTGTACCCCATTCCAGTCTGGGGATATGATGAGAATCAGTTTCTAAGGATAGCAATTTTGAGGTTTTGCCATGGCAATTTTTGTTGGACGACCCCAAGTGGGGGTCTGTCATTTTTTTCGCAGCCGCGTTGTTCTGCACTTTGTCAAATTTTGGTTTCAGGAGGTACTTTGCTTGAAATAGGACATCCCTTTGACGTGCCGGGAGGAAGAGAAATCTAGCGAACATTTCCACACGAATTATACGTAAATATACCTTAATTGTACGTATGTATATATATAAATATATATATATGATACTGTATATATATATATATATATATGATACTGGGTATGTACATATCTGTATATTTAAAACTATATATATATGATTATATATATATATGTCTAATATACATACACCCTACAGAAAACTAATTTATATTTTGAAAATCCACCATGAATGTATATCATTTCGAAACGGGATTTTCCAGCAGATTTCCCACCGGTTTTTTGCACGTTGACCGGATGTCACTTGGTGATTTATCCCAGTGAAAGAACTGGACATTGCTCGGCTATTTAGTCGAAGTGGGGTGCACTAATCCACTTACTGGGATGAGCAACTACATAGATATAACATGATATAAATACACATCATTTTTTTTAAACATGGATCAGACATACAAGGTGGTGCCCCCCAAACGTTACAAATTGGTTTATAAACCCCAGTAACTATAGATATATCACCAACAAAAACCATAGTGAAATTGGAGTTATTTGCACCAACTGAACGCGAGCTCGACTGGGGGCCCCATCAGACATAGAGTAGCAGATTCGAGTTTCACCTTAGATTTCCGTGGTGTCGTTCCCCCTCGCCATTGTCCAACCGTGCTGAAGCCATGTTCGACTGGGATGCCTTGGACGCAGTGCGCCCGTCCTCGAACGCGACATCCAGCAGCGTCGCGGCAGCGTTGGTTTGGTGATTTCTCCAGGAAAAAGGATGATGAAATGGTGATCAATGGGATATCATAGGGATTGATCCACTTGATGGAATTAAGTGTCTTAATGTGATTTAGTCATGAATATCTATATATATGTACATAATTAATGGGATTCTGATGGTGATATAATGGTGATATAATCATGGTGACATAGTGAACAACTATGGGATATGGTGGTGACGAGAACTATTTTTATGTTGGGATATAGCGGTGACCCCGCTCGCCGAGCTCATTTCCTAGGTCCTAGGTCGCTTGATGGGGAAAATGGGATGAATAGGGAAAACAATCTATAACCCATATGCTCCATGTATGGAATATTTACCAACATTTGCCTGAACAAAATCACCCAGTCATGTAGGTAAATATACCAGCACCATGGAGCATATGATATGGGGAACAATCTCACTATTGTTGCGGTATGCTGTGATATGTGTAATCCACAAGAATCGCTTCGTGCCTCCATTGGTATCCAATTTAATGGAGTTTTGATTTGCCAGCCTTACACATTGGATGGTTCCAATTGACGTTCATATTTTTGGGATGGGCAGCTTAATCTTCCCAAAAGGACGGGGACTCTGTAAAAGTTGCTGGGATGAGGGGGGGGTGAATGGTTGGCAACTGGTGGGTAAATGGGTGGTAGAGATAGGGTAGACCTTGGTTTGATAGTTGTGGGCACTTAGGGGGTCACGATGGGTCACGGTTTAGCCATAAATGAATATCACATGGGGGAATACAAGCTCTAGGAGCAATCAAAAAAAAGCCCGCCGGCCTGATTGACTGAAGGGCGTTTTCCAAAGTTTTGGTCCTCACCAAATCCTGGCATAGCTATGGAAAATCACCATTTCTAATAGGTAAATCAACTATTTCTATGGGCCATGGCTTTATCTTCTGGGTTGACCTAAAGGAAGAAGGCAACGAGATTCACCCAATTGGTGCTGCAACCGGCACGATGCTGGCATTGTCGCCATTTGTCGCCGAATCATTGTCTTGACCTAATGCAAGAAGAGTAACGTACCACTATGTACCACTATTTTATTGACATTCTATTTTTTCGGGCTTCACTTTCTACCAATCTTGTTTTGGCGTTGAAAGCTAAAACTCACATATCATCGCCCAGATTTCACACTTTTTTCAGGTCCCAAGTCGCCGTCCAAAGCTTCGCCTTCCAAGAACAAGGCGGTCATTGGGATTTGGTGAACTCCAGGTGACCCACCATAAATGCTGGGGGCTGGGCGTTAAACTTAAACAACAAGATTAGTTGGGGTTGAACTATAGGAACAATATAGGACACAAGAAGATTTGATGATCCAGAATTTCATTTAGAAAATAGGCACCCATATTAATATAATTCAAAAGAACATATTATGATTCGACCATACTTATCCCGTTTATTGCGGGCAATTCTTAACCAACAATCTATAGTTTTATTAGGATACGATCAGATTTTATCTACAGTGGCAGTGCTATCTATATTTATATTATGCTTATGCATAGTTATATAGTTATTGTCATCAGTTTTTATCAGTTTTTATCATAAATGAACTAATAGATAACTATATAGATAAGTATAATATATAACTCATAGATAACTATATAGATAGTGAACACTTCATATATACAATGTGGGGCCCCCCAGTTATGTCTGTTGGTTTATAAACCATTCCCATTCTAATCCCCATGAAAACGAGTTCGTGACATATCTACCATTAAAACCCAGACACCATAAATCAATATATTTTCAAAGAATGACGATCCTACAGGATGGGGCCCCCCAGTTATAAGTTGGTTTATAAACCATGATAATCCCAATTAACTATAGTTATATTTACCATAAACCATAGTAAAACCACTTATTTGCACCAACTGAACGCGAGCTCGCTCCACTGGGGGCCCCATCCTGGCCTCATGGTCGTCCCCATGTCTGGTGAGTCGCGAAGAAGGGTCAAAGCCCTGGCACCGAATGGGTCGAACCCCAAGAAACATAGCTGGGATTTATGGAGTGATGGATATTCATCCCAGTAAAATTAAAAATTGATGTTTATCCAGTTGATTCCCACCTTTCAACATGGATCATTTTTCATAGGGTTTTGACCCAGCCCCATATGTAAAAATCTCTTGGATGAAAATCGGTGGGTTTTCCTAGGTCGGATTGACCCTAAACAAGTTATATAGTTATATGGTTGACCATCCATTTGGGCAATCTTATATTCAACTTACGTTTGTAGGTTGTATAGATATCTCCAATAATATCAGTTAGTAGTGTAAACACTTAGATATCTCCAATAATATCAGTTTTTCTAGTGTTTAGTTAGATACCTCCAATAATATCAGTTGTATATAACTTATTTTAGTATATATATATACATTTTATACATCTCAGTTTTCTAAGTTTCATTTTCGTAGGGTTTACAAAGCCACTGAGTGAGTCATTCAGAAAGGGCTTCCTTCAAAAACCACCCAGAAGATCGAGGGCTTTAGTACAAAAAACATGGGTTAGCCCTGAAATTTGCTGAGATACTGTGGATGGTTGCGAAATCCTGCACCACCTGGGATGGTAGAAAGCCTTTAAAGATGGGATAAACCACCTATCAGCTGGTGCAGGATTTCTTCCATCCACCGTATTTAATATATTTTAATATACATGTTCATTGGCATTAACACATCCCCAGCCATGAAAAAAATGCGGAAATGTCATGTGAAAATGTTGCTCTTCAAAGAGGCAACATACATTTTTGATCCGTTTTTATCAGACATCTGGGTACCATCCTAGGCTTCATGCTTTCCCAAGATCGCATTTTCTTGATTTTGAAGAACTCTTTTTTTGGTCACATGCTTTTTATTACCCTCTGGTTATTCAACATAGCCATGGAACATGACCCATTTGTAGATGATTTTCCCAGCTAGAAACCTCCATTTATTTTGGGGATTTTAACCATGGCTATGTTAAATAACCAGATGGTAAAAGCAAAGTTTCGGATATCTGCCCCAGTGGGCAGAATCGGGCTCAGAAATCCACTGAACTCCTGGGAAGCCTGGGAAGTGACATTTGGATCCAGTTGTAACTCATACAGATACATCTTTTTGGAAGATCCAGGAACCATAATAGTGGTTATAATACCAATAGTGGTTAAATGATGGTTATATCATGGGATTATAACATATTATAACATATTATCTAGGCAAATTCAGAGGAAACATGGATGAAAATGGACTATGTTGGAAACATCTCCCAAATCATCCGATGGAAAAACATATTGTTGGCTTTACAGTAACCAGTTGATCTCGGCAGGTCCCAGGTCCCATGTCTTGCTACGACTAAATCTCAAGTAGTACCCGGCCTGGGATCTACATACAAAAAGCGACATGGAACATGGCCATAGAAATAGTGAGTTTTCCCATGAAAAATGGTGATTTTCCATAGTTTTTTGTATGTTTACCAGAGGGTAAATTCAATTTTCTGTTGGTGAGCTTCCCATCGACAGATACATCGTTTGGGAGCGACACAACGACACAAGTCAGGCCTCGTAACACGAAATGGCCATGCATGAGCACAGGTAAAAATACCGTTGTATTGCTGAAGCGGTACCCAACTTGATTTCCATGATATACAATGATATATAGTACCCTGTAGCAATCCAATAATAAGAGCAGGGGACCTCTCTAAAAAGTAGTTCTGGGAACTACAAATGGCAGAGCTTCCGTTGGGACTAGTTGGGACATGCTGGATCCGTGATGAATCAATGGCTTGTATCAAGAATGATAATCAGCCTTGTCATCAATAGAGTTTGAAGCTTGATATCATTTCACATATATATATATATATATACACGTCAAAAACTGGTTCTAGACATCACTAACGTGTTAATTATATAGATGTTATTCATGATTCAGGAATCAGCTTATTAGATGTTATCTAGATCTTATTAGATGTTTTCTAGATCAGGTTATTAGATGTGATTTTCATGAATATTTTCATGATTTCTAGATCATGAAATAATTCAAACATGGACCGTTCATGGATATCCAGTAATTATGGCCATTCACCAATCGATGGCCATCCCTGTTGGTGTCGGAACGAATGCATCAGTGAAAACATTAACGTGAATGTGCACCTCTTGAAAAATGAGCATAGAAATATATATATAATTATATACATGTTTATATTTTTTTAATATTATATATATACAATTATATACATGTTTATAATTTTTAATATTATCTATACAATTATATACATGAAAAATATATATGTACAAATATACAACGCCAATTTTAAATTGAATCTGCATGTATATATATATATATATGTATATACATACATACACATGCATGTATGATATCTATATATATATATATATATCTATATATATATATATCTATATATATATATATCCATATATACATACATATGGGTTTCTCCAAGACAATGGTAGCCCAAGTTTTCCAGTTTGCGACTCCTGTTGCGTGCGACCTGCAGCATCCCTTGAGCATCCTGCAGCCGCGGATGTTGTGACGTAGTATGACGTAGTGGTTGTTGTGGGTCAAAACCATGGTAGCCTCTGGTTTCATATGGTAAAATATATATCCATAGGATCCATGTATGCTATATATGGTAACATTTACCATCAATATACCCCCAATGTTAGCATATATATATACCATGGTTTCTACCATATAAAACTGGATATACTGGATATACCATGGTATAAGAATGGGATAATACTTATAGGGATAATCATGGGATAATACTGGATATACCCCCAGCCATGTGTCTTCACATGGCTGGAACATCCGCGAACTAACTGGTGGGTTTAAGTGGGAAAACCATCGAACCAAATGGGGGGGATTTGCCAGCAAGCCATGCTTGATTACCGGAGGGTATAGGTTTTGATCCATGTTCATGTGTGTTTTAAACAGGCAGATGCCATCAACATGGTCATTTCAACAGGGGAAAAAAATTGAACCAACCGACCAACCGACACCATTTTCGTTGAAGCATGGGTAAAACCCTCAGGATTTGCTTGACATCTATGTTTTTTTTTCCTGTTAGCTTTCCCTTCTTCCGAAAGGTGATTACTGTGAGTTCAGCGGCAAGCCCGTTTTATAAGCCATTTCCGATTTCCGCTTTGTGTTTATAACTTGGTGGGAATTATGTCATCCCCATCCATCGCTGATTAGAGTTTGATTGTGGGTTTGCCACGTCATAGGGTTTCAGAATGGGCAGCTATTTTCCTTACCAGCTATGTTTGGCTTGTTCACCCGTTTCTTAGCAGCCATAGAATGGTGGTGGGAAATGAGCCCCAATAATAAACCACCCGAGTAACCAAAGCCAAAGATTTCGACTTTTTTTCCCACCAAGTTCGGGATTGTTCCCCAAACAATGTGAACACATGGTGCTCTTACGACATGTGTTAAGGCCGGGTGTTGATCAAGGGTTTTTTTATGTTTGGGGTCTCTTGCCATATTCTTCTTGCAACCTTTGCCCAATCAGCAACAGGAATCGAAACAATGACCCAACAGAAGGAACCAAGCAGCCTCGCCATGATCGACGGCTATCAGGCAAGAGCCGCCCCAAAAACGCTTTGTGTTAGGCCTTGGGCCCAGCTTTTGGTTGGCACCTTGAGCGCTGCGCTTGCTTGAAGCAAAATTTATTTTTTGAGGGGCTGTTCGCGCAGCATGCTTGGGCGCGCAGCTGTGGTTTTTCAGTACAACGACACAGCCAAAAAACATAAGTTGAGATACAGCTTCACAAAACCCAGCAACTACAGGTGTTTAACCACTTTCTGTGCTGCAAGAAAAGGCGTCACATTTTGAGGGGTGGTTAGGTTTGGTTTCTGGGGTTTCCCATGCCACAAGGAGACCTGTCAATTTCCTGTTCGGCTTCGTCCAAAAAAGTTAAAATCGATGAAATCCTAAAATGCAAACTGAACTAATTGAACGGTTTTATCAAAATGACTGGTCGATCTGTGCCCTGTTTTCGGGCGACGCCGCGTCCGCACAGGTCGCGATTTTCGCGCTGGGCTGATTTTGGGAACCGCAACAAGTGACGCGGCAAATCAGCTGGGAGGCCATCAACTAGTAATTTTTCCACGTTGGTTCAGCCGTGTAACATTGTAACATAGATCAACTCCTCTGTTTTGGGGCCTTGCTGCCCGGAGGACTATAGAACCGCTGCACTTCAAATAACGGTTTCGCAATTTGCGGTTCCATCTCCCATGTCATCGCCACCGCTCTGCGACTTGAACATCAACGGCACGGGCAAGAAATGCTGTCAGGGTATCTCGTCTTCTGCTTGCCCTTGCTGCTTACAAAATGGAAACGATTCACTGGTTGGACTCACTCAAAAGTTTTTGCTTAGCAGAGATGTAATGCGAAAATGCCCCTGCGTTTAGGCGCAGTACAATTTGGCACAGCCTGTGCGACAGATATGGGTCCCAAACGTGTTTGATGAATTAGAACAATGAGAATTGAGAATCAAAACAAAAGGGCAGGATTCCTCCCTCGTGTGTCTTATAAATTTCTCCTGGGGTCGTCTTCGACCTGGTTTCCACAAGATTCCTGCATGAAATTTCCGAAACGGCCGCAAGTGGGTTCTGCACATCCGTTGTCCGGAAACTACGCCCCATTTTCTTCCTCAATTCAACAATTTTGGGCAAACGGCAAATCGCATGTTACATGCCGTGTCCGTTTTCATGGCGCATACAAAATTGAATAGCAAAACGTACAATTTTGGTGGGCACCCTGATGCAAAAACCATCGGAGTGATGCCGGCCAGTGAGATTGTTTCTCACCCAAATTCTTGTTGAATCATGATTGCGGAGGGAAATCATCCCGCAAATTGTTCAAGTGTAGGTTGAATCCTCTTACCATAAACTGGATATCTATATAGTTGGAAATGTTTGGAATAGTTCTATCTAAACACGTTCAACCTTGTTCAGTTGACGCAAGTGTGTTCATTCAAATGTGATTTGGTCCGATTTTTGGTTGGTGAAAATTGCAAAATTATATTAATGATAATGCTTGGTGATCTCCCAGCTAGTGTAATCAACCACCAACCCAATCACTTAAGAACCAGTCGATAATAAACCTGCAAAATTTCAACTTGGTTGCATCCATTTACTGGAAGTTATTGGAATTTAAATTCACATGTTTAGTGCCTTCAGCAATCATTTTAGTTGGTTTTGCCATGTTTTGCAGCTGTTTTGGGATCCCAATTACCCTTGTGTTCACATCCTGATAGTGTGTATGGATGTTCATCATCCCCAAATCTGGTATCATTTATATTGGCCCATGCCCATTTAAACCCCTGTCATACTTGGTGGTGCAGTCCTACTTACTTATATAACTTGGGTGTCTATCTAGCCTGGTTTATGGTAGATACGTCGAACCAATTAGGTGAAACTAAACCAACAAACATCACTTTGTATCACTTTTTCATGGGTTTATGGTAAATATATGTAAATATGGAGGGTTCCTAAAATAGGAGTACCCCCAATTCATCCATGTTAGTAGGATGTTCCATGAAATAAACCAGCTATTGGGTACCCCATTTTAATAAACCAATTTCTCCATGGAGGGGGTCTACCTTGTGCCCTGAGGTCTTCGATGACCTTCCCGGTGTCGTTGAGACTCGCGTAGGCTACACTGGGGGTGCCAACCCTACGCCCAGCTACCGCAGTGTTTGCGGAGGCGTTCCGTTCGTGGAGCTTTCGTTGAGGGATCCCACGTGGGGGTTTCCAGAAATGGGACCCACAGGATGGGCCCCCCAGTGATAAGTGAACGTTGGTTTATAAACCATGAATTAATCCCCATGAACTAGTTCGTGAAATATCTACCATAAATTATAGTTAAGCCACTTAGAAACCAACTGAACGCTATCGACTGGGGGCCCCATCTTGCAACAAATGGATGGTTTCTAGTGGAACATCCGATTTATAAAAAGGATGACGTAAAATGGGGTGCCAGCATTTTAAGAAACCTCCAAGTCATGGGCTTCAATACGAAGTCATGGTCTTTTTTGGAGTGTAATGACTTGGATTTGGGGTACCCCCATTTTAGGAAGGGCATTAAATTTGAAAGTGAAGCATTATGCATCTAAAAGGTGCGGAAAATGGGAGAATTCGATCTTGGATGAAATGGTCATGGCCAATGGCCATAATGTCTGGTTGGTGGTTTGGAACATTTTTTTCACTTTTTTATGACTTTCCATATATTGGGAATAATACACCCAACTGACGAACTCATATTTTTCAGAGGGGTAGGTCAACCACCAACCAGATATGTACCCGCCTGTAATCAAACAGGGCACTTGAGAATCCCTGAGCTATTTCATGGAGGTTTCAAGGGGTGAAAATGAAAAGCTAAACCCAGTGCCATGCCAAGCATTACCGGAGGGTAAATGATATGCTAAACAAAATGAACAACAATTTCCAATATGTGTGCTACAAATCATCCTGGCTCATTTATTTAGAGAAATATAGGAGAAAACCCAGTTGTATATCTACACAATGCAGCGCATACATCTTATTTTATAGAGCTATATCAGCCAAGTTATGTAATCCCACAAAATACGCACTAAGAACAATTTAGAACCAATATATAGCCAGAATTGGTAAATGGCTAAGTGCCCTAACTAGTTACCATAACTAATAACTAATAACCGTTAACTAAAAACACTGATATATGGCAATGACTAATCGCCACTGCTCTTGTGAGTTCTTAGTGGCATTCGTGCTATTAGTCTTATTAGTTACCAGTGTTATTAGGTGGTAAATGAATATTCAAACACAAATACTCTAACTTTTCATTAGCAACCAACAATGATTACTTGTGTTACTTATATAACGATTTAGTTGGTTGTAATAATGTGTTACTATGTTAACATTGTTGGTTTTAACATAGTTACTAATTCATCATTTTTGTTTGGTTAACTATGATATACTATGATTATTTTAACATAGTTACTAACATTGTTAACAATGTTGGTTGGTCAATGACTGTTGGTTGTTAGTGACATTGTTGTTAGTTAATTAGTTACTTAACCAATTCTGACCAGTCTGACCACTATTACTGTAACCAATGGCCGTGGATTAGATCGATCAAAACTTCGTCCAATAATTTCACTGTAGTCCATACATCACCGGTAACTACTAATAATAATAACTACTACTACTACTAATAATAATAATAGTAGTAGTACTGTCCATTAAACATATTAGATAATCACAATTAGTCCAATTATAATCACTACTATTATCAATCAGTAATGATAATAATAATAGTAATCATCAACATCATTTAACAGTTATAGTAATGATAGTAACAGCAATAATAGTAACATTATACTGATGATTATAGTCCAATAATTAGTAATCATAGTAACAGTAATGATGATGATAATGATGATCATGACAATGATGGTCATGATACAACTTACTGTGTGATAATAGTAATGATAATGCAAAGAATCGTAATAGTAATAGTAGCTAACAATAACTAACAACAGTAATGAATATGATCAACTGTTGACTTAGAAAGATCGGTATCATCCCAAGACTAGTAATTAATAACAATATCTGGTCGTTGGTTTGGAACATGAATTTTATGACTTTCCATATATTGGGAATGCCATAATCCCAACTGACGAAGTCCATCATTTTTTAGAGGGGTTGAAACCAACCAGCAACCAGATACAATTAACCATTATTAACCATTATTAACCACCATTAACCAACATTAACAGTATATAGTAATCACAACTGACCAGCCTAGCCACCAGAAATCTGGTAGGCGATGGGCACACCGAAGCAGTGCGGGTTGAGTACGACCCAAAGGAGGCACTGGCGACTGGCTTTTTTCGGATCTCTTAGATGAACATGCGATGAACATGCTATGAAAATAAGGATAATGGCTATTTGGGTTTGTCTGAAAATGGTGTACCCCTACACCCAATGGTTAATGATCATTATCCCTACTAAATGGCTATAATTGGGGGTATACCCCATTTTCAGACATGGCTATTTAAAGCTGGTAAATTTTGGTTAAAACACGGATGAACATTTTGAGTACTGTGGGAAACGGATGAAGATTTTGAGTACTCTGGATTGAATTAAGACAACTTAACACTTGATTAAGAAACATAGAATTTTATTTGGATGACCCTGCGTTTGTCAGATTCATAAATTGTTTTCTTTTCAGTGGCACAGGGAATTGATGGGAACAGTAACAGCATGAATGGTTCATCATTCTAGATAGAAACTGCAGCGATTTTAGCAACAACGCAGTGGTCTAAGCAGTATGTTTTTAAACCACTATGGATGGGTTTGTGTGCATATTCAGGCATGACAATATATGAATATAGACTATAGATGATTAAATACATACTGTCATGCCTTCATTTTTACATGTATGCTATGTATTGTATATATCTATATTATATAATATATATACATATGTATATATATATATCTATATATATAATATTATATATATATGTATGTATGTATATATATATATATATTACATATTAAATATATCTATAAATATATATATATATATATATATCTATATTATATATATAATATCATATCTATATATTATAGATATGTATTTGCATAGATGTATTTGAATCATTTTGCATCTATGTTTTTCTATATACGTTTTTTTTTTTTTAGGGCCACATTGGCCGAGACATGGGCCGGCAGAGATGGTCGTGTCCTCATGGCTGAGAAATCCCCAATACATCGCTGGATGGTTTATTTCATGGAAAATCCATCTATAAATAGATGAATTAAGTATGGTTTATGGTAGATGTAACTATAGTTAACGGGGATGATATTGGCTTATAAACCAATTATAACAGTTACCAGTGTTTTTTTCGGAATCCTCCCCGTGGTGGGCCAACATTTCAGGTTCATGAATTACCATGAATTCAGCGGGAGGCATAGTGATTAAGCAGCTACTAGGCCAAGCAGTCAGAGTGCAGCATCAATTTGGTTAGATCACCAACTGGTTGGTGGTTTGGAACATGAATTTTATTTTTCCATATATTGGGAATGTCATCATCCCAACTGACGCACTCCATCATTTTTCAGAGGGGTGGCTGGCTCAACCACCAACCAGATGATGATTAACCATTATTAACCACCATTAACCACCATTAACCAACATTAACAGATGACTGGGGGTAGTCCTATTTTAGGAAACCACCCATTTTTGTCGCTGAGAAAATCCACAAAATGGTGGATTATCCAGCCACATGTGGAGCTGATGATCAGGCTGGGTACTTTCAGAGAGAGAAACATGAACCGTTGCCTGAACAAAACAATGGTAGAATCAGATCAGTGGCATCCATGATTTTTCACAACACCAACAACGTCCGTCTTTTTCTTTGTGACAACTCCGTTTTTATATATTCGTTAGCTATATGTTTTTTTTCACACGACAGGTCAACATTCAACTCCCCATTTATAGGTGATTCACCACCTATAAATGGGGCATTTTCCAGCCATGGAGCTGACAGGTAAGCTACCAAGAGTTGCTGGATTGCTATTGGGATCAGTACGTTGGCCCTGCGGCCAAATGTCAATATCGCTCGGCCATTTGGGTTTCTGGGACGACATGGGAACACCGTGGGAACGCGTGAGAAACCGCGGAAAACGTGGAAGATGTGGGAACATGTTTGGGCAGTGAACCTGGGAGAAAGAAACCTGTCAAACGCTGGATTGGGTCGATGAATCTTGATGTCTGAAGCTGTAGTTCTGCTTGTTTCTTGCTCTGTATAGCTATAGACCACTATCCTGGTCCTGGTTTTTTGTTTGGCCACATCAAAGTGACTGGGAAGTGGATGCTTATAACATCTCATAACCCCATTAATCCATAATAAACCATCCATTTTTTGGGTACCCCCATCCTAGGAACCCCCCACTTGAAACTCATTGATTGACCAATTGATTTCTGACAAACCCATATTCAAGGTGGGGCCCATCAGTTCTCTTTGATTTGGGGATGGGTCAAAACCTTGTACCCCTGGTGAACATCAAAATAGCTGGTAAATGGATGTTCATCCCCCTAAAAATGGTATTAATAGGTATTGATCCATAGCCATTTGTTTATGAACCCGGTGAACTAGTTCGTTCTATCACCCGAATCAAGCCGATGACGCTATAGTGAACTCTGTGCAAGCCACTTGGCGATCGTCCACGAAAAGGGGCCGTATACCTTGTATACGGGATTCCCGTAGGGGATGATAATAATCCTTAATATATAGAAGAATCATATGAACCAGTGATATATATATATACGTATATATATATATAATAATCAATATACTTAGTAAATAAAACTATAATCCTTAATGAAAAGTGCTGACATCACCTATCATCATCAACTGTAATCCTCAACTATAATCACCTATAATCACCAACAATCCTCAATAATTCATAATAATCCTCAATATAGATGATATTATATAATCATATATAATCCTCAATGAATGACAATAACCACCTACAAATCATCAACTGACAAAGGCGTTGTTCATCTGACGCGATTTTTTTTTGTCCAAGGTCAGTGATGCGGAACAGCAACGCCTTGCACAGGCGTTCCGGTTCATGACGACGCTTCATGACGGTTCCACGTCAGAGACGGGTTGTGAGGATTTCACCAAGAGACAAAAATGAGGATCTAACCATGACTGATGGATTAACTATGGTTTATGGTAGATGTAACAATAGTTAATGGGGATTATAATGGTTTATAAACCAACAAACACTGATTGGTGGTTTGGAACCATGGAATTTTTAATGACTTTCCATTCAGCTGTGGGAATGTCATCATCCCAACTGACGAAGTCCATGATTTTTCAGAGGGGTGGCTCAACCACCAACCAGATGAAAAACAATGGGAATTTCATGGAATTTCACCAGGAAAAGCTATAAAAACCCATGGGGATTTTCACCGGGAACATTGGGAATTCACTGGCGGTAGATTTTTCTTCGACCCGTCGGATTTCACGGTAAAAAACATCGCATCTTTTCTCGATCCATCATAGCCACATTTCTGGTATTTTTCTGGTGTTTTTTGGTGGTATGATATGGTAGGATGGATTTGCCATATTTATCCCATTTGTATCCATTCTATATCCCATTTATATCCACTTATTTTCTCAAAAACCTGCAGGGGGATCAAGAAAACAAACCAACGTTTAGCTATGAGTTGGGTCTAGGTCAAGATTCTGCGATCCTTCTGTTCACAGCATTTTTTTGTAAGTTGGAAGTTGTGTATGGTGGTGCCCCCCAATTATAAGTTGGTTTATAACCATAGTAAGTATAGATATATCTACCATAAACCATAGTTATTAGAGTTATAAACCAACTTAGCTAATTATGGGGCACCACCTTGTGTGTATGGTCATCCCCCCAAAAAAATGGGTGCCGTAGGTTTTGCACCTTAGCGCTTTGCACCTTAGCACCCATTGGATCCCAGTGGTAAAACTTATGTCTTTTGCCTCGCGAAAGTCACGAGGGGTGTTGACACGCTTGTCATTTGATCACCGGAAGAAGCGTAGATTCGTGACTTTTCTTCTGTAATTCGGGTATGGTTCTTGTGATGTGATTTGGGTGTATGTAACATTCATATATATATATATATGATATAGTACATATATATATGTGTATAATACACACATATATATATATATATATATATATCAACATATTATCAACATAAATGACTCTCAAACCAGTGAATATCACCAGCTCGCGTTGCAGCGTTCGGAAAGGCGTCCGTCTTGGCCGCGGACGCCTCGGGCAAGTTCGACCCGCTGCCGGTGCGTGTCCCCGTGGAGAAGATGGCCACGTGGCACGATGCCGAGGCGTGCGGGGCGGGCATCGTGTTTTAGCCATAGCCATATGATATAACTTATAAGTGGCTTAACTATATTACCATTATATACCATTGTATATTACCACTATTTACCATTGTATACTACCATTATGTACTATACAGGATTGGGCCCCCAAGATAGCTAAGTTGCCTTATAAGTGGTTTAACTATGGTTTATGGTAGATATAACTATAGTTAATGTGGGTTATAAGGGTATATAAACCAACTTATAACTGGGGGGCCCCATCCTGTATGTGTTGTAGATGGCTGAAATATCTTGAAAAACATATAATAGGATGTTTTTTTTTTTCCCATAGATATAATATGGGCTATGTGTATAAATGGCTTTTTAGAGGCCGTATGTTTGAAATGGTGATTGATGGGCTATATATATATTATATATAGGGGAATTATCCCTCTACTTGGCCGTATGACAACAGCTATTTTCAGGTTAGTCAATTATTATAATTCAGCCATATATATATACATACATACATAGATACATATATCATATATATATACATATATATATACACATATATATATACATATCTATACATATATATACATATATATATATATATTTACATATATACATATGTATACATATATATATATGGGTTATAGATGGGTTAAGTATGGGTTATAGATGGGTTATATATGGATTATAGATGGGTTATATATGGGTTATATATATATGTATGGGTTATTTATGGGTTTTATAATTTAGTGGGGTTTATAAAGTGTTGAGCCGAGTTGTGCCATTAGACGACATAGCACTGTTGAGTAGTTAATATACAGGACACTGGTTGAAGATATAGCTGATGATGTTGAGATACTAGTTAATGTTATTATACCAAAGCTATTGTAACTGGTTTATTAGCACGAATTAGATAATTGGATTAAGCGTGCCATTATTAAGTGGACAAATTCGAAATTATGATAACTAGTCACCAGTATTCAACAGTAATAGGATATACGGAGGGACCAATCATCAGTTAGTTATCAAGTATCCATTGATTATCGGATTTTACTAACCGGGTTATTAGGAATTATGATGGGAGAAGCAGGCATTTTTCATGGCTTAGTGAAACCCAAGCCACGCCTCGTTGTCTGGCTGCGCGAAGACTTGGAAGATGGTTAAAAGTTGGACCCATCAATGGGAGGATGGTTTGCAATCCATTTTTCACTACGGGATTTACAAAAAAAACAATGATTTACATAACCACTACGTCACTACGGGATGGATGACCATAAATGATATATATATCACGTAACTTGACCATGGCACAACAACGATGTCACAACGGAGACAACTGGAGAATTTGTTGGTGTATCGCCTCTGTTGAACAGCTGAAAGACATGAGTCAATAGAGACCCCAGGGCCCCACGAAACAGAAGGTGGGGGGTTCCTAGGATGGGGGTACCCCAAAAATGGATGGTTTATTAATGTTCATAATGGATTAATGGGGTTATGAACATCCACTTCCCGCAGCTTATTGGAAGGGGAGGTCTCATGATTGCTTGGTGCTTCCAGTTAGAAACCTGGTAGAATTTTAAACCCAGTGAAAGAACTGGACAAGTCCCCTGCCTATTGACCCCAACTTTACAACCAGAGTTAGCTCGTCCGCTCATTGTACGAGAAATTGGTGAATCACCCCCCGTGGTGTCCAACCGACATTGATTCCTCTGGGTTATCCCTCAACCGACCCAGTCTGTGCCAGTCGATCATCACCTTGACTATCTACTTTATGGGAGAGACCCCAGACAAGTCAGCAAGCGGGGCGGCTGAACGTCCAAACTGTGCTTAAGAGAATAAGTTCATCTTTGATCATGAAGTGCAGATTGAAACCGTGTTAAATTTTTTTCAGGGTTGCTCCACCCTATTCGGCAAATCACTGCCGTTTTTTATGGGACAAATGGGTGATTTTACCTCTATACCAATCACCAATTTCCCCTCCCCCAACAGTATCTGGTGGCCAGGGATACTCATACTACAATTCCAGTATATTCCATTATATATATATATATTTATAATGCCATTAGAATCCCATGATATTCCCATAATATTCCTTTTTTATATCCCAATTATACTAATTATATATTTATATATATATACACACTGTACACACTGTATATAATTATATATATATATATACACATTTATCATAAGATCCTGGGGGACGATGTATCATATTCCATAAAACACCGTTATATCTCATTTTTTTAGTAAATTTTGATCGTCCAAAATGCCTTGAAGCCACCAACTTCCGCAGCGGAGGAGAGTCACCAGCACCACCTGAAGAAGGTTTGGGGCGTGATGGGCCCGCGCTAGGGCCGCTAAAAACTGCGGGGATGGATGGTGAAGTGTCGCGGCGGCTACTGCAAAGTAGGTTTTCATTCGTTTTTTCCGACAAAACAGGGATGCAAATGAATTGAATGAACCTCGGCAACTAGACACAAACACGAACACGTTGCGGGGCAAGATTCGCCATGACAAGTGGGTGGGAAACATGACTATCTTATATCATGGGATGCCCCCAGTCTGGGAAAAACGCACCATTCAGATGGTCCACCCCAGGAATCTTAAGTGGGCTATACATATTATATGTATCCTCCTGGGAATTGAGCCTAAAGACTTAGGGACTGGGGAGGTCCTTAAAAAGCTGTATGTTTTAAAGGACAGTTTGGCCGGAAAAAAATCCAGTTTCATTTTTTAAGATGTATACTGTTGTTTTGACGGTCTCCTATTCTTTAGGAGGCCTTCCTAGGAAGATCCTAGGAACTTGTTTTTTTGATATGTTCATCAATGTTTTTGGGATTGTGTGTCAAATGAAAACCAGCTTGCCTGCCGCTTGAACAGATGCTCACAAGCAGAAGACGTGAAGGTGAGATGGAAGA
>Ga0126342_10000658_pt1 | contig 40578 bp, 37 predicted proteins | sample Cyp1metagenome_FD_92528 | JGI IMG/M metagenome (GOLD analysis project Ga0126342, IMG submission 92528) | Coral microbial communities from Lord Howe Island, Old Settlement Bay, Australia - Cyphastrea 1 metagenome | ecosystem: Host-associated > Invertebrates > Cnidaria > Coral ...
GTCAGACTATAGATAGATTATGGAGGGCTAATTATTTTAGGTTTTTTTTTTTTTTATGGTTTAGGATTTTTTTTTGATTATTCCATAGTTTATTCCATATTATCTGGGTAAATTATAACGACCTCACTGCGACCTCACTGGAATCATAGTTAATAAGGGGAATCATCCCAAAATGGCCTTAATTCAGGTTAGTGAAATATTATAATTTACCCAGATAGATAGATTATTCCATATTATCCATGACTTCAGAGCCCTCCAAATATGTCGTGGCCAGGAGATCTGCCTCCCAGATGGCGATCTGCAGCCCGATCCCACGGCGCCGCGGACTTTCTGAATGGGGATCGAAATGATGGCTTTTGCGAGCGGAACATGGAGAAATATAGGTGACATATGGTAAAATATAGATAAAATATGGTAAAGTATAGATAAAATTTTGGTAAAATATAGGCAAACTATAGGTAAAATATGGTAAAATATGGTAAAATATGGTAAAACATATGGTAAAATATAGGTAAACATGGCTGACTGAATGGTAAAATATGGTAAGATATGGTATACATGATTATATATCCCATCAAACCACCATTCAATTCATAGCCCATCATATTCCATGATATGATCTGGGTAAATTATAACGACCTCACTGTTCCCCTCACTGGAAATCATAGCTAGTAAGAGGAATCATCCCCAAATGGCCGCAGGATTCAGGTCTGTGAAATATTAGAATTTACTCAGATGTAGGTAAAATATAGGGAAAATATCGCAAAATATAGATAAAGTACAGGTAAAATTTAGGTGAAATATGATAAAGTGGGTGTTAGATGCAAATTATGATGGGATGACGCGGGATGACCAGATGTTGGGTTAACAAAAAAAAGGGGGTATCGCTTTGGTACTGAAAAATGTCCGAAGAAACTGTGGGCCATCGACAGGGTGGTGATATGCAATGGGATACAATATATACCCTCCAATAATTTAACATTGCTATTGAAAATGACCATGTATAGTTGCTTTACCTATTAAACACGGTGATTTTCCAGTTCGTTATGCTAAATGACCAGAGGGTAAGCAATATATCAGGATGTAGCCAAAAGAATACGAGGCCACAAAGCATAGGGAAAATGCTGTGTTTGGGTGCCCCATTGTCAGACAAATCCATAGGGACAACCATGCCACATTGGCCTTGAGATTTGGATACATCAATTATTCGATTCAATCACTGGTTTAAATACATATTTTCCATACAATATATTCCCTTGTATCTAGCTTCTTCTTGTGTTTGTGCGTGTACATCTCTACTTCCAGAGTTGGACAGTTGACATTACTTAACAGAACAACTCCTAAATTTGGGCGTGGAAAACAATAGAAAACACGTGTTTTTTTTTTGGTTATTTTTGGTTCGAAACCATCTAGCAAATCACGTCAGATCATCATCCCCAAGCTTGAATGGGTAGTTTAATCCTTTAGTGTCCTGCTGTAAATGATTATAAATCTGGGTAAATTATAACGACCTCACTACGACCGAACCCTGGAAATCATGGTTAGTAAGGGAAATCATCCCCAAATGGCCGCAGGATTCAGGTTAGTGAAATATTATAATTTACCCAGATAAATGGAAAATCACCGTAACATCCATGTTTGCCCCGCTGTTCGACACAGCTCAGGTCGTCCTGTCCTTGCTGCCCAGCTTCTTTGAAGCCGTTGCAGAGGTGCGAAGAGCCAGTTATGGAGGTCATAATGATAAAATTATAGGAATCCCTGTCAACCGACTAGTATAGTGTATAGCGAGATCAACCACAGAGAGAGAGAGATATATATATAATATAAATAACATACATATAATGGGATAGAACCAACAATATGATTTGATCTAATTGATTTGCAACAATCTCACTGCGACGTTACTAGACTATGGGGGGCTTTAAAGGGGCCGTCCCGAAAATGAGTTCATTTCAGCTGCCGCCATGGGCTCATTATCCCTCTAACTGGGGACCTCTCTTTGAAGCATCTATCAACAATGAGGCCCACAAACCGGCGTGGCCACAGATCTTGGTTGGGAAGGGTGCATGTCATGGTCATAGCCATTTGAACATCAACGCCTTTGCCGGGTATCTAAGACCCAGGATGCAACGATAGAGGAAGTTGGACTGGCAATACTTGGACCCCTGAGTCTTGATAAAGTTGCGGATATTCACTGGTTCACATTCCACGCTGTCTATGCACATGATTTCAACACATGGTGTTGCTGCATCCCCATGTATATAACCATCAACATTCATCAACCTTAAATCTCAGTTTTGTTTCAATCAGATCTTTGTGTTTTCAACAAGTTCAACAAAATCTCCAAATTCTTAAGCTGCTTTGGAGCTTTGGACATTCGAAGGGCTTAAAAAAAGGCGTCAACATCGCCGAATCTCCGATGCCTTCTCCGCTGGGATCGAGCCATGGAAGACTGGTCGGTGGACTATATCAACTCCTGCTGCCACTGAGCCGTTGGAGCCGTTGGGCGGGGCTGGACCAGGGCTGGATACGATCATTTAAACGCCCGTTTTTCCGTTTTTTCATGGGGACATGATGGATGAATGATATGTGTAGATAAAGTGGAAGAGTGGTTCAGACATGTTTAAATGATAAACCGTAGGGGGGCATGCTATCTTTAGACAAAACCAAGGTTGAACAGGCAAATCGTGTGCAACACGGACATGATCCAGCCACCCCTGTTTGATTGCGGGAGTTCAATCCCCCACCGATGCTTGAATTTGATATTCAATTTGGTGGTCACACCGTAGTTCTGCTGGTGAATCTCAATTTTGGGTGATTCAAATTAGGAACTCTCCAGATTTTTCCCCTTCGTCTGAGGTCGAGAGCTCTTCGAGGGCAAGGTTATTTGTGCTCCAGCTGCAGAGGAGCTTTTTCCATTTCAAACAGCCCTTGGGAATGGACATCCTGTATATTTTTGGTGATCCATGGCGATCCAGTTTTTCTCATAGACTTGCAGAATCAGCTAAGATTGCCAACCCTGCACCCCAACAGGGTTGACTCTACCATTCCTTTTTTCCGGAACCGCTTAGGTGATCTGTCGGCCAGTGACTGGGCGTTGATTGATTGCAGCTTTTGGTTTTAGGCCAATGAGCGGCTGCCACATGATGGCGCCATGGACTCTTGGAGTAGTTAGGTGCATGCCATAGGCCATTCACTACGTCCCGAGGTAAAGGTCGGATCCTCCGCGCGTGCCGCAGCTTCAAGCAGGGGGAACTCATTTTTCAGGACGGCAAGCTTGGTGCAAATGGGTGGAGAGACTTAGGGCAATTTTGGAAAGCCCGAGGCTTGTAGGAAAGCCTGAAAAAAAGATATCAAAGTAAGTAATCTACAATTATCCAGTGAGATTTTAGTAGGATTCTCTTTCTGAGCTGTTACTATGCTGTCTATATTTCAACGCCATTCCATTGCAGGGTACCGTCCCGAGGGATCCCCCCACCCCCAATGGCGACCACAGGAGCCCCCGTTGCACATCGTGGTTGGGACTCAGACGGATGATGCCTTTCGGATCGTGAAGCGAATCAGCACAGCCTTCCAGGAGGGGCTGTTGATGGCTGTTGATGGCTGTTGATGTCTGTTGATGTCTGACTGGTAAAGCTCAAGGCTGTACCATGGGATACCATTTTCGTACCATGGGATACCATTTTTTAAACTACTTATATATTAAAAAAAATGCAAGGTAATTGAACCGCCCAAGATACAACTATATTATTAATCATTGGAAACAAATGAGTTCCAAACCCGTTCTGTTTCCCAAGTTTTGATGGCTTCCACTTTATATCAGCGATCATTTAGGTTTGTTGTCCCATGGTTTCCAACCTGATGCTCTATTCAGAATGAACATGATCATTTTGGATACCCAGCATTCTTGGGCATTTTCATTTTTCATGGATATTTATGGATCAAATCCCTTTTTGTGATCATTCGATAGCCGTTTTCGCTACTAGAACCTGGGATCCTTGGATCCTTGGATCATCCCACGGAGCGTAAGTGGTGTGATGATGTTTCCCCCATAGCCTCTGGTAATGACTAACATAGCGAACTGGAAAGATCCACCATTTTATAGCTGGGAAAATCCACTATTTCTATGGTCATTTTCAATAGCTATGTAACAAATTACCAGAGGGTATCTTCCAGCTTTCCAACTCTTTGGCATCAACCTTTGGGGGTAGCCATTTGTGACTGGGTTGGCACCAACCCAGCTACGAGCGACCGCAGGACACTGCCTACCAGCCGCTATGGTACTGGGCCGCGCTGTGCAGTTTGACCGCTCCGGAGCTGGGGCCGAATTCCAAGCTGCAACCCGTCAGGCGCCGTCCGGAGCAGTGGCAGGTGATTTCCCGAGCTTGTTGAAAGGTATAGTGTCAGCGTCATGTTTCTTAGGGCGTTTATCCAAGGTGGTTGGGAAAGCATTCACCCCGGGAATTCGATGTTTCACACATCAAAATGGCTCGCCATTTGTCAGCTGATAGGTGCACTGAAACCATTTTATGCGAGCATACTTGGATGTGCATCCCACTTTGCGCCTGGTTCGTAAAGCTTGCTAGCAGCTAGAGAACCCGCATTTCCTGGCATCATCCCATTTGCAACTGGGGACGCGAATCCATCCTGCCCCCTTTGCATCACGAGTTTGATTGGTTAGCTTCCTATATTTTTCCAGACTATATTCCCTCCCGTTGTCGGCAAACATCCTCAGCTATCATCCTGGCTAACCCTTGGGTTTTTGCAGCTCAGAACTGTCAGGGAAGAGCAACAGAAGAAACTTCTGTGCCTCTACCATGAGCCCATCGTTGAAGCAAGCGCCTGGGACTGGTCGAGAGTGGGTTGACCTTGGTTGAGACTGCAACTTTTCCGCCGGAGTTGGATCATAGCAGCAAACGCCATGCGATTTGACCCCCTTGAAGTTATGGGTGTGTGGAGCATGAACCCAGTTATTGTTGTGACTTGGTGCAGGGTTATTGGGATCCGGCCAGGCCCAGTTGTTCTGGCTTTGGTGAAGGACGGGGGTTGGAACTCCAGACTACAAGTCGTAGTTGCCCTGCAGTTGGCTGGTTGGTGGTTGGGAACATTTTTTATTTTTCCATAAATTATATATATATATGGGGAATAGTAACCCCAACTGACTAATATTTTTCAGAGGGTTGAAACCACCAACCAGTTGGTCATTTCGGGGTGTATGGTGGGTTATAACTCTGGAAGGGGTCATCAGATTTAGCATCCAGTGGTGAGGAGCTTCAGCTGCCGGTGGACCCCTTGAAAGTTGAGGAGCTACTGAGGCATGGGGAGTCGTTGGGTTTAGCGCGGGTTGCAAAAACCACAGGATGGGCCTGAATTCTATGGTTTATGGTAGATATAACCAACTATAATTCATGGGTTTATAACTGCGGGGCACCATCCTGCAGGGTTTTGGAGTTTTTTTTCCCTCTCCTCCCTCGAAATCGCAATGTTTTGGGATAAACATGCCTGGTCATGTGGATATGTTGGAATTTAATTTAGCCGGATGAAACGCACATTTGATGTAAACTTCAACCAGTAGAACCAGGCATGGGTGATTGATTATAGACACAGATGGGTTTTTCAGCACACTTGATCCGATCTGGACAGATGGGATAAGATGGAATTTGAATTTGAGGTAAAGACTGCTCCCTTTCACACCCCGAGGTGTTGGATCCTGAACTGCTTTGCCCCTCGGCACAGCCGCAAAGTTATGGAGTTTTGAGATTCCTCTAGGGCCGTTCTTTGTTTTCCCCTTAAACTTAAGGCAAGTTTCGGCATTTCAAGGTGTTTTTCTCCGCAAAATGTGGGACCCACAGAAACTTTGAGAATCTTCAGTGTCACAGGCTCTAGGGGTTGGCTTGGCCTTGGCTGGTCAGCTGAGGAGCATTCAGAGGATCCAGAGGGCTATTCTGCTTACTTCATCTCTTCCTTCATGTCCCTCAGCTACAGATGATGTGATTTATTATGTGGTGTTTTGCCGTGCCGCAATTTCCTGGTATGGAGAGTGCGAAGCTAAAGCTTTTCGGCTGTAGGTTGCCAGGAGCCTTTTGGAGTAATTCGATGGGTGACCTACTGCACCGATGCTCATGCGTATGAGGGAACCCACCTCTCACATTTCTTGTACCCTCTGGTAATAACTATGGAATCACCATTTTCAATGGGAAAATCCACTATTTCTATGGCCATTTTCAATAGCTTTTTGTTAACATCTACCAGAGGGTAACTATTCACCCAAACAAATTCCCCTTGACCCCAGTGGTCCATCGGCCAAGACGAGCAGGTCGCACTCCTGTAAGCCGAACGCCATTTGGCACGAGGGCTCCGATGCCATGCACGTGCGCCAGCGCGACTGTCGGGATTGGGCACCCATGGGCACCCGGAAATGGCCAAGAAAATGCTCAATTCATCCCCACTGTTGCTGGTTGCACCCCCAGTACCAAATAGTTAGACCTGGATTACAACATATTACAACCTCACTTGCTAACCCCTTAGGATACTGTAAGTCCCTGATTCTTGCGTTACGCATCCTTACGCCATTTTTCCCCCCCCAGTTGGCCCAGAAAAGAACGGGTGGAATGAGTTGGCCAATTGAATTTCAGTGGCTTATAATCATTAAAACTAAAGAAAACTACAACCTCTTAGGATAAGTCCCAGATTTTTGCTCAATCCCATTTTCCCCCGGGTCCTCACCCCCCCAACCCCCCCAAAAATCCCTAACCACTAACGAAGTCACTGGTGTGATCCCAGGTGGTACGAGCGCGGCTGGACATTCAGGACAAAGAAGAGATTTGCATCTCGTACCTCTCAGAGGCGAACAGCTGGGATTCACCAAGCAAAGCTGGGGTGAAGATGGGGATTTCACTCGGGAAAATGGATGGATATATATATATATAATATAATATATATAATATATATATAATATATAATATATATATATGACCATTTGCCAAATATTTGACAGAAGATTTGTACTAGTTGTTGATAATTAGTGTGGACCTAGTGGTTTTTCCTCTTCGTTATGAGGCGGCGCGCAACTAAATTCACCAATTCTGCAAGGCGCTAACAAACCCGCTAGCAATTCGTCAAATATGGCTGTGGAAATCCACTGTAAATGGGCATTTCAATGTGAAACATAATCTATAATAGGGGAATTTTCCATTGCCTTGTTTGATTAGGATATAACCATTAGTGTGGGTGTCACCTTTGGGGCTGAAACCCTATGACTATGTCAGAACATCTTCAATAAGCAAAGCATCTTTAAGAAACTGATGCCACAATTATGGTGGACAAGGACCATCAATACCCCGATTTGAAAGTTATGGCAGAATTGTGGTCGAGTACACTCTTGTTATACCCTTATTTTTGCAATCCAAATCCCAAACTATGGTGGATTCATGTAGATTACACACGCAGATATATGTATATATATATGTATATTATATACATATACATATATACATATATATACATATATATATATGTATATATCTACATACCTTTAGTTGTACCCTGGCCCTAACATATCGTTCTTCCACCATCCATTTCCCCAGCCGCGGACTCCCACAGGACATGTTGATGTACAGCGCACTGCAGCGAAAGAAGGCGCTCCGCAAGACCAAGCTCTTCACCTGCGCCTGCGAGCGCTGCGCAGGCACCGGGATGCCATGGGGAAAACCGGGGGACAGCCACGAAACATCCGGTGGCTTCATGGTTTTTTTTCGAGCATTTCAAGCCATCACGTCTCAAAATCATTTCAAACATCTAGGAACACCCCAAACTGTGACTTTGCTAAACGGATAATAGCGAAAATCTGTGGTTTGAACATGATTGAACGCCAATTTTGGATTGTTTTGGGTATGCAGCAATTGGATGCAATTGGAATTTCACTGGCGAAACATATGACTGCCTTGGAAAGGACACTATTGCACGATCATTGAGACAAGCCATTTGTATAGCTGCAAAGTGATGCCACCGAGTTCGTTGTTGGTTTATAAACCCATCTAGCTCCAGAATACTATAGGTATATTCATCGCACACCCTAGCAAACCTGTTTGTAAAGAAACTTCGCCATCATTCATCACATCTAAACATCCTATAAATCATGAAAACCTTGGTTTAATCCTGATTTCTGCTCCTTCAATCCCCCTTTTTTTGAAGCCCTTAAGGGGCTCATCTTCCCCGCAATTCTGCCGTTCCTTCGCCCCGGAAAACCCTCCAGGCTCCAATGGCGTGCCCGGCACCGATTGGTGTCGTGGCTTCAGGTGTCCGCACTGCGACTTGGAGCCATCTAGGGATGGCAGATTTGGGGTCTGACGACAATTTGGTGGGAAAAATCATGGGAAAATGGCTTGAAATCTGAAGATGGGCTCATAATGACGAAAACTCGCCATTTAATAGGAAATCTGATGAGAATCTATGGAATGTTGGGGCATCCCAGCTGCAGGGCTGCATGTTCTATTCTAGCTGCATGTGGGGCTGTGTTTTTCTCAGTTACCCAATTCTTCCTCCAAAATTGTTTTGAAGGAAACTTCCTGCAGGAACATGCAGGAGCATGCTCCATGTGCATGGTAAAACCGATGTGGAATTCTTCAAAGAAACCAGCCCAATGAGGCAACCAGTTTATTTTAAAGACCGGTCTTGTGGTTTTCCTTTTGAACAATCCCCTTGAGGGTTTGGGAGCTTGCTGTCCCAGTGCAAATTGCACTTTAATCTATCATAATTAATTAGATCCAAAGCCAATATATTTTGATCTTTGGCCCACCTGAGTTTCTAGTCCCCCCAAAACCATCAGGTGGCAATTGCGGCATTTTTCCGTCCACTGGCAGTTTGCCAGCTGAGGCATGGTCATTTTGCAAGGTGAAATGTAGGTTTTCATGGCTTGATCTTTAGTCCTTGTTGATGGATGCATATCACTTGCCAAATGGTTTTGCCAATATATGTGGATATATTTTAGCGCAACCAACTTCTGTAAACAAACATGTATGTGCGTGTTTTTTGGGGGAGAGGGGTAGGGTAACCAAGATTGGCCATATCAGTTTGATCGTTCTGATCTGCAGCAACATTCCAACATACACCAAGTTGATCACCCCAAAGCACAAGAATCACACCCAACATCAACCAATCTGCCTGGAGTGGTTGAGGGATGTTGAGGGGACATTACAGGACCCCCTTGATATTGGGGTGAAACCTTGGTTTCCTGTCAAATTTCCCGGAAACTGTGCACCACTGAGCACCAGGACTTGGCAGCTCTGCGCTGCAGCATCTGCCAGCGCTGTTGTGGAGACTATGCCGCTGGCCTGCTGGAGCATAGGGGGTCCGATGGGGTTCACAGGGTTGGAAATCCCAGAAATTCCTGGAAAATGGCCCATTTATAGATGGTTTACCTGGGTTTACCTATTTAAAATGGTGATTTTCCGTGGCTATGTTAAATAACCATACAAATCCATAGAATTCCAGGCTTTGGGTCGAGGCACATCTGATGTCTTCGGACCCACAGTCGCCGCAGGACACGGAGAAGTACATGCGGCAGCGATTGCAATCCGTCGACGAGGCATCGCATCAGCGGGCAGAACCCGGGCGGAAGGTTCGGAGAAAGCGCAGATGCCCACATAGAAACACCACTGGTTGGTGGTTTGGAACATTTTTTATTTTCCATAATATATGGGATGCTCCTTTCCATTGACTAATATTTTTCAGAGGGGTAGGTCAACCACCAACCAGACCATTAAGCATCAACCAGATAGATGTCAACCAGACGAGTACTGTTTTTCTTTCTCCTCAAATCACCACCAACCTGTTGCCAGAGGGATTGACCTTACCCTGGGAGCCTTGGAAGAGGGCTGCGCAGCCGTGGCAGGCCAGCTTTCTCCAGCTGGCCGAAGGAGATGTCAGGCAGAGAGGGGGGTTGGGTTTTGATGATATCCTGGGATGTCCTGGGTTTGATGGGAGAATGTGTATCTGTCTATATATACATACATAATATAACAATAACATAACATAACATAACAGTACATTACATTACTTTACGTTACGTTACGTTACATTACACTACAAACATATACACGCATACATATATATATATATACATATGCAAACATATGCACGCATATAAATCCTCAAAAACAACATGTATGTCGATGAGTTTAAGGATAAGTGGTGTTTGCTGGCTGATAGGTTGTATACGCATTTGATGATTCTTGGGTTAATGGATTACTTGTACCTTGTTGCGGGAAAACCAACCAGCAACAAAAACTCAGCTATGTATCCAGGTATAGTCATCCTGGAGTAGATGGGAATATGGGGGTTTGAGTTCGTCAAGATGGGCTTATTGCATCATACAACTGACAGACATGGGGTCAGACATGGTAAAACAAGATGTCAAATGCACGTGGCAATCAATCTATCATAGCTTCCCATCCCCCAATCATTGAAAAGCAACGAGGACATGGGACCTCAAAATGAACAGCTCCACTGCGTGTTTATTCTTGGAGGGAAGATAAGACATCACCCCATATTCAAGAAGTTGCATTCGATCTACTCCAGGAACTAAGGATAACCAGGGTATCTCCTGATAGATATCCCATTAGGTATCCATTACTATCATTGATTCACTATGAACACCAGTAAATCTTCCCGATGAAATCCCAAAATCCAAACAGGAAAGATGATGAACAACTCAATTCTTGGGATGCGTTTTTGTTTGCTTTTAATAATTTTGGGTGTATAGACATGATCAAAAAAATCATCCCCCATCGGGGTTTCTACCATGAGTCGTCATCAGTCCCTGGATTTTCTCTAGATTCTCCCTTCATCAATTCTGGGAAGATATCGATCATGTGGCGAAGCCCAAAAGTGGATCATAGCTCACCTGACATTTCTCTAAAATGAATCGTGTAAAGAGTGAACATGTGATAAGTCTCTTGCATTTCATGACTACCACACTGCCTTTTCGTTTCTCACCCCGCCTTCCACTTCTTGCCCGAAGTGCGCATGAATGTCACATGCCCAACATCACTTCCTGACAGAACCTGGAATTATGATGAAAACTCATCAGTTTTCCATTTCTCCATGCAAGCCATACCCTCCGGTTATTTAACGGTTTGCCATAGAAAATCATCATTTTCTAATAGGTAAACCATCTATTTGTATTTGCCATCTATACCATTCCAATGTTAAATGACCAGTGACAGCCCGTCATAATGATATGTGAATTGTATCATATAGTATCAAAATATCTCATCAATGGAATTATTATGACATCATAAGGAATATATTATTACATATTAATATATATATATATGTGTGTGTTATATATATATATACATATTTATTATGATATCATAGGAAATCTCATGCCATGTATCTCATCACCAAACATATCCCTTCAACCATCCTAGGCAGCTGCAGGAGATGATGGGCGACCAAGCCACCTGGGTGGAAAATCGATGATCTTTGGGATCTGCCAAGGTTCAGATGTCTTTGATTTTAAGACCATGAAAAGTTATGAAAAGTTTGGGTTTGAAATCTTTCGGCATCTTTTTTGGCATCTTTTTCGACATTTTTTTGGACATAGAGTGGCTAGGAACTGCAGACGTGAAGATTCTTAAGTTCGGGGTTGGACAGAGTTGTTCACACAAGAATTTTGGACAGATTTGCTTCAAAGTGCGTGCGCATCCTTGGTTGAATGGTTGGTTTGAATGTTCAATGGCAATTCTTTTCCTGTTTTTTGCATTTGAATCAAACATTGAACATTCTGGCCAGCTTATTTTACCCTCTGGTAAATAAACGTAAACCCTGAAAATCACCAATTTTTAATGGAAACTAGTCTTCCAATCCCAACAACTGCCAGGGTCTATGTTAATTTAACAGAGGGTATCTATCTAATTTTTGATTCCACAGTGAAATGTTCACCTTTTTCCCAGTTCGGCGAAAGTGATCGACCTCCAAGGCCGGTGGCGCCTTAGGGCCTCAGCATTGGTGCCCTGGATGAAACATGATGAACACAACAAACAATTGGGATTTAGGGGAAACCATAGTTTGGCATGGAATGAAACATGATGAAACCATATCTTACATATATATATGTATATAACTGGGATTATTTAGGGGCTGGTGAATTTCTGGGGGAGGGGACTAGTTTCCCCATCCGCATTTTGAAGGTCTTTTTCTTCTCCAATCCCATAATATGGGTTTCCCACATGAACAACATATCATTATATCCCCTTCGCCCTACTTGGCGGGTCATCCCAGCCAGTGGATTTTCTGACCCCCTGTGAATTGTATTGATGCGCTATATCATTTTGATACCCAGACCCATCAACGCCCCCAATGGTGGGTGGAAGAAATCCTGCACCACCAAAAGGATGGTTGAAACCCTATAAATAATGGTATAAACCACCTATCAACTGGTGCAGGATTTCTTCCATCCACAGTATGTCTACAGCATATGTGCCACGATCAAAAAAGTTCGAATGTCTACCCATATTGGGGTGCGGTCATCAATCCATTTTCATAGGGGTTTATATATCCATTACAAGAGACATTCCTGATAATAATAGTGGGATCGGGATGACCATTAACCGTAGAACGTTGGTAAAGCAATAGCAAACCATCCCCAGTTTTGCAAAAAATGGATGGTATAAACTATAGAAACCATCAACATATATGGTTTACTATTGTTGTTATTATTATTGATCATGATTCTATAGACATCTTGCTTATTGTTGTTATTATTGATGTGAGACATATTATATATAGAGACACACGCATATATATATAAACCATCTTAGGATTTTTCTTATTGCTTTAAAACCCCAACATGACCATGTTGACCACCTTTCGCATGGATCCCAGCCGGCCTTTGAAAAGCGAGGCTCTGCGAGCGTCTCTGGAGCCTGGTGGTTCCCTGGTTGGACGCCAAGGGTCGGAGCAGCGAAGCCTTACAGATGTTGGAGGGACGCGTTAGACGCCTGGCCGTTAGACGAGTTCCTGGGTTGGGAGGTTGACATGTTTTGATGGATTTGGCCCCTGGGATGTTCAGATATTCATGGATTTAAGAGGGATTTTTGATGGACTTTAGGATGCTTGATTGTGACTTTGAATGGATTTGAAGGAGGTTGAATGGACTTTGGATTTTAATCTGAACTATGGTTTATAGGTAGGGAATATATTATTTATATCACAAATGGTTGGATGGGTTATAAACCAACTTATTCCAGCACTGCTGGTTGGTTGTTTCGATCATGCAGACTGATGAACCCCAACCCCAACTAAAAAACACAGATTAAGAGACCTTGACAAACCATTAACGCAAGTGACAAAGATAATCTATATAGTCTTACCCTCCGGTCATTTCAATGTGAAACATAATCTATAATAAGGGGATTTTCCATTGCCTTGTTTGATTAGGATAACCATCTATTAGTGTGGGTGTCACCTTTGGAGCTGAATTGGGTATGAATTGGGATTATTTTTACCACCAGCAACCAGCAACCAGCGGCGAATCCTAATCATCAAACATGTGCTTGATATCACAGGGATATCTTTATAGATGGTGATTTTTAGAAGGACGCTTTTGTTTGACGTTGGAATAGTTTGGATATAGTTGGAGTTGTGTGAACCCCTATTGCATGATATATATATATATGCGTGTGTGATATATATATATATGTATATGTATATGTATATTTGTATATTTGTATGTATATATATATATATATGTGTGTATGTATGTCATCAAAATGTATGTTAAGTCAAAGTCTATCTTTTTTTTGGGTTGACTCTGCTTGTTTTCACTCAGTTTGGCCCAGGCTGCCAGCGAGAGATGTTTCCCTGGCCGTCCCTTGATGATTTCAGGAAGAAAGCGGCCCTTTCCAAGGTTTTTCCATGAAACATGCTGATTTATATATGTTAAATTGGAATAAATTGGACGCTTTTTAGTGTGTTTTACAGTTCACATTTTCCAGGCCACATCAAAAGCCAGAGTCGATGTGAACCAACTGTATTCAATGAACAAAACAAAGCAGACTTTGAGGAAGATAAAGAACATTTATGAACATTTTATATACCAATGAAAATCGGAACGTTGCCCGCAACCAACTGGGTTTGTTCTATTTGGCAGACAGAATCTCAGACTTGGAGCGACCATCCAAGACACGGCATCCCATATTCACCACCAGCCACAGTCATGGCACAGTCATGGCCTGGCACAGTGGCTATGCATGTGATATCCGTGGGCCTAGAGGAAGCATCCCCTTTTTTTGTCAGCCGAGCAGCCGAGGAATGCCACCAGAGCCTGGACGATGCAGAAGTATTGTCGCTTGCTGCTGCGGCACTACAAAAGCACCTCGCAGGAGCTGACTCCCGATTAACCGATGTGGAACACCAGTCTGTCCGGCTTTGCATCGCATGGTGCGGGGCTCGTTTGGCGGGAAACTGACTAGCATGTCAAAGATGTCAAAGCATTCACTCCCAAAACATCCTAGAACTGGGATGGTGATAAGACATACCGCCCACCATAGCCTAGTTGTGTTATCAAAAGTGAACTAGTATCAACCATAATCCCCGACTTTTGCTGATCAGATCATGTTAAGTCCCAATTTTGACTATCAACCCCTTATATATGTTTGCCAGTTAAATCCCCTTATTTTTGTTGGCTAAATCCTGCTTGGGGCCAACTGACCAAACTCGTTTAGAACCCCTTCCTCCCGCGCTTCATTGAGGAGAAAGGCCGCCTGCCAGTGAAGAAGCCACTTGTCTGGGAAAAACTGGGGAAAATGTGGGGTGCCCAGAAGAAAAACCCAGGGATCATCAGCAAAAGACGGTGACTTAACCAGGACATTAACAGGAAAACCTCTAGATGAAAGCACCAAGAGCTTTGAGGATGGCTTTGGATCATTATCCGAACATTTAGCCGATTTTAACCCAAGTTCTTGCAGGGATTTCAGCGAAAGAACAAGTGGGGAAGGTAGCCAACAAACTAAAAATCAAGGATTTCACCAACAACCATCGGGATAGAATAGACAAGAACAAGATGGAAGACGAACATGAAGAGAAGACTGGCAAATTGAATTGCTGGAGCCCCAACATGACCATATCTCAATCATCATTTCCTGGTGCTTCGTTTCTTACAGCCAATATCCCTGTAGAGTTTTTACACTACGTTGCACCCAACCATTCTATTCGGTCAAAACGTCGCTTGGGAATTATGTTTCATTGGAATTGCGTCATGATTTACATTTGTTTTCTCACAATTGAACTGTACTATTCCCTTCCCCCGAATATTATACACCCCCCGAATAAACCATGGTTTAGTAAGGAAATTACACACATTTGGGACTATACAATGGGAATGTTTTATATTAGCGGGGTGGGATGATTCATTCAATATTCCCATTATACCTGGATGATTCATCAATATTCCCATGAAGTTCACATTATACCCTCATTATACCCCCATTAAATCCCATTCAATCCCCATTTTGCCCAGCATTTTCCATGGGTTTCCCTGGTTGCCTTCCCTTCCAAGCCTTGGTCCTCGAGATGCCTCAGGGACGCGCCCCGGCGCATGCTGGCGCGCGCCCTGACGCTGCAGGAGGAAGCGCTGCGGCTGCTGATGCTGCTCTTCGGAGACGAGCACAGGAGCCGGGATTGGTTGGGCCCCTTGGGGAAGCAGCGGAACTGCTAGGAATTTGGGGAGATAAAAAAGGTGGGATGAATGGGAAGGGGATTTCATGGGGGTTATTGGGGATATAATCAATGTATATGAATGAGATACATTGGGATATCTGAAACCAACAATGTGATTTGGTTGTTTGGTTTCAGACATCTTGAACCTTTTCCAAATGTCCCTCCCCATTTGGAACCGAACATTAATTCTTCGATGACTCCGACGACTTGCCTAGCTTTTGCTTGGTAAGTTGGTTGTATGTCTTAGTTTCATCCAGGGGACTGCCCCAGTTGTTTATATATTGAGATTTTCTTCACCATTGTTTCTTCATGTTTCTTCCACATCCTGATCCTTCAGATCCGTTCTTCCTTTGAATGCCGGAAAATAGCAATGGAGATTCCGTCATTCGAAGTTGAACTTTCTACACCTGCGGAATGCCAAGCGCCAGCAAAATTTGATTACATGGTACTATGAATCACTACATCCACTCTATATCCCACATTCTCCCAGGATATGCCCATAAAACTGGTTGCTTTTGAACCTGTCTTCCCATTTCTTCATGGCCAGCCATGGCGATTCCCATCATCCTACGAGGTATGCGGCCCGTGCCAAGAAGAAGCTCCGGCGCCTGAAGACCTTGGCCGACAAAGCGCGGCCGGGCGGCAGCACCGGCAGCGCGGGCGCATCACGGCTGGAGGGGGCCATGGCGTAAGCCATGTGATTTGCTGATGAGGATTTCACTCACATTGGGGATTTCACCAGGGAAAATGTGAGCATACCAAAATCGAATATATATATATATGATATTTATATTTATATATTTATATATTGTATATATTATATATATAATATACCTATATATATAATATAATAATAATATATATATATATATACCTATATAATATACCTACCCTACGCGTCCAAACCCTGGATTTTTCTCGGGTTTCAGGACAGAACTCGGTTTTACCCAACTATGGAGGTCAAAACTCGGTTTTACCATGTAAAACTCGGTTTTACCCCATAACCCTATATTTACCCCACAATCCATAACCCTGCCTTTGCCAGCACAGGAAATGTTTATTTCACGGCAGCATCGCTCAGCAATTTGGAACTATTTGGCAGGGTCACTCAGCAGATTTCGAAAGAAAGTAACATTCCAAAATATTCCAAATATGATCGTGCTATAGTATCAACATCTTTCGCGGGACCCAGCCAACTTTTGGAAAGACAAGTTGCAACATGGGCCTTTATAGGCAACTGAATTGAAGAAAATGGCAGCCGTCTGATTTTTTCTACCTTTTGGTTGGCCACTTTGGTTGACCACTTTGGTTGAGCCATGGCCATGGCAACTCTACTTTCCAAGTTTGCCGGGGCCCCCGGAACACTCAGCAATGCCAGAGTCCTGCAAAGCACAGAATGGCCATCAAGAATCCAGACAGTGAAATTGCATGGGGAACGGTTCGAATTCGAAAATTGTGGAAAACAACATCTATCGCGTGCATGTTATGCAGGTAGTTTTTGGCTCAGGGTGTCGGCTCTGCTGGCATGGCCCGCAGCAGGGATAGAAGAAACACCCCAGCTGAGGTGGCCAAGAAAGGACCACCTTGTGACATAAAGGAGGTTCACAAGGAATGGGACAATGATGACAATATCAGAAATCGTCTCCGTGAAGGGGGTACTTTCCTAGAGCCTGGCACAGTTGTTGATGCCGAGAATATCCAAAAAGCAGTCACAAACAAAAATACTTTGATGCCGCTTTTGTGCCGGATGTCTGTTCTAGACAGGCGACCTTTGCCTGCAGTGGAGGATCTTCGGGACGAAATCAATGAGACTCTAACTGCTAACAAAAGGGTTGGGCAGGGGGAGGTTAAAATGATAATGGAGTCGGCCTCGACCTTGAAGAAACTATGCAGTTTTCTCAAGATGAAGTGCCGCCGAAAGGAGGTATCCAGCGTGACTCATCAGCAAGTAAGAGGGAATTTTCCATTAGTCCAAAGATTTATGTTCATATCGTCTCACAGCGCAGTTGCTTCAAACTTATCAAGTTGCTATCGCACCTATCCGAACCTACCCAACCCAAATCTTCCTGAGGAAGGTGATTTCCAGCTTCTTTGCTTGGCGCTGGATCCCATGTTGCAGGTGAGGGAAAAGTATATTGGTTTTCAATGTCTTGCTTCCTGAACTTTCGGTTCTTTCCACTTGCTCTAGCCCAAAGTTTCTCCACTCATCACCTTTCGGAGGTAGAGGTTGACAACGTGAATGCGAAGCGTCAGTCTAAGGACTGTTTTTTGAACAAAACACATGGACTAAAGATGGTCAAGTATCAGGTGTGTCCAGTTCATACCTAGTTCGTTTCTTTCTCAATATTTTTCCCCAGGAGCAAGTGGAGAACGAGAATGCAGATGAGGATGAGTACAACGAAGAAGGAGCAGGACAGGGTGAAGAAGGAGAGGAGGAAGAACCACTAGAAGTAGACGAAGAAGTACCAGTGGAAACTGGGCCACCAAGTGAGGTTGTTGCTGTTTCTGCACCGGCGGCCAATGGAGAGACAGGCGTAGGTCAAAGTGGAAACAAAGAAAACCCAGGGAAAGAAGTTAAGACAGCCAAGGACAAACCGCAGGAGGAGAGGACAGGAGACAACCAAGAATCTGGAACAAACAAAGCGCCCAAAACAAAAGAGGAGAATGATGCAAACACAGATCGCAAAACACGTGATGAAAACACAGCAAAGCAAAACCCAGCACAGGCAGGAAAGGAACCCTCGGAAGGAGAGAAGCCCTTGGAAGGAAAGGAAAGGAATGACAAAGCAGGCACATATTTATGGGGGTGTTACTTTGGGTTATGTTATGATGATGCAAGATTGTGTTCAGAACAAGCCTTCATCACACGCTTTCCCAAACACTTTATATACTTTCTTTGTCTCAACCGGGGTGTGTTTTTGTGTTCCAAAAAATTGCCCAAAGGTCAGTTGGAGAAGAATCAGAAGAGACGTGAGGAAATCCAAGCACGCCTTGCGGAGAACCTTAGCCATATTTAGAAGAATGTGCAATCAAACGTCTAAGATGTGATCCAAGCCCAACAAAGTAAGCAACAAAGCATGTGAACAGAAACTCTGACCTTCTCAGGCTTCAAAAATTGAAGGAGGCCAGGGTGGCAACCACCACTGCTGCTGGCAAACAAGAACCAGGACACAATAGTTTTGTTGGGGGGTTGGGGCTCCTAATTTGTCATTGGTATCTACAGAATAGACCTTGGCCATTTTCCGGCCATGTTGTTAAAGCTTTGTTTACATCAGCCCCTTGATTCCCTCCCTTAACATGTGCTAAGACCGTTCGCAAGTAGTAGCAAGTAGCAGGTAATGGGTCTAAGCAACGTGCCGTTTGGTTTGGGTCTTGCGCTGTGACAGTTTTGATTTTCACCCACAATAAAGCTAGACCCCTCTCTTTCTCTCCCTTTGCCTGTTTCAGTTGCCTTCTTTTTTACAGTATGCAGTGTCACATAAATATGTTAATTGTTTGTTGTCAAGTTCTATTCCTTGTCATGCCATCCTTGCGAGGACTGGGGAGTTCGAGCGACGATGCCGACACGCTGCCCCAGGACATCAGAACCGTGCCTGTCCCACATGACAAATCTCCTGAGTGGACATCTCCAGAACTTTCAGCAAAGACAAGAAGGTCTAAGTATCAGGGTGTCAAGACAGCAGAAGAAGAGAAGGAGAGCTTAGAGAAGGTTGAAAACAAGAAAAATGATGGAGTTCTAGCGCACAAGCAAGAGCCTTCGCAAAAGGTTATCGAGAAGAAGAAGGAGGAAGCGACTGACAAGGCGACGGAGAGTGATGCCGAGGCCAGGCAGGACTGGGTATTGGGGTGTTATGTGTTTATCATCTCTAGTCTTATTGAAAAAATGATTGACATCAACTTTGTTCATATCGGTTGCTGTTGCAGGAGGAGAATTTTGTGCGAAGAGAGGACCAACTGAGAATGAAACCGGAAAGGGGTAGGGGTAGGGGGAAAGGAAAAGGAAGGGGGCGAGGAAACGCTAGGGAAAAGAATGCTGGCCCCGGAAGCTTGCGAGGAAAAGGCAGGGGAGGAGGGAATCCAAAACGAAATGCGTCAGGTGGAAGCAAGCCTTCCGGTGCCACTGCGGCTCCCAAAACAGCCAAGGCAAAAAACAATGCAAGCAAAACAGGCAAGGCAAAACAAACCGATGAAAATCAGTCTGAGTGGTGGGAGCAAGAGTGGACGGAGGAATGGGACCATCAGGATGAAGAGTGGGCTTGGGGAACCTATGAACTAGAGTCAGAGCAGGAACCTGCAGCATCAAGCAGGAGCAAAACAAAGAAGCCTCAGAAGCCCAAGCCCAAACGCGCAACAAAGAGCCCCAGGGCAGCAAAGAAAGGTGAGACAAAGGCTGATGCAAGCAACACTGACGATGCCATTGAGACCCCACCCCCCAAGAAGAAAGCCAAGACAGAAACCAAAACCAAGACAGAAGAGAATCCCAAGGAGAAGAAGAAGGAGAAGACATCTGACAAAAGAAAAGCCAAGGAGGAGAAGGACAATGCTGATGACCAGGAAAACGCAGAAGTGAAACCCAAGAAACAGCGCAGGCTTGTCGTCACCAATGTTCAAAATGGTGATGAATGTGAGCAGGTTTCCCGGGAAGCTATCTTGGAATTTTGCAGGCAGTTCAAAACGCGAGAGAACAAGGACCACAGTGAAGAGTCCAAGAGTGAGATCAAAAACAAGTTGCACTTAGATGACAGCCATTGCACATACAACATCTACTGGAGACGCCCTGCGGTTGGAGCGCATTCGCTCGATGGTAGCACCATCCAATACTTCGCCTATTCAGAAAACACCTCCCCTTGGCTATACCGTGCTGCTGCCATGATGAAAGCCGCAGAACTGTTGGAGACTTGTATGCGCTAGTTGCTGTGTTATGATGTCCATAGCGTCATGTCTCAATCCATGAGCAACCATGTAGAATGTCAATTTATTCTTAGGAGAGTGTTGTAGACCTGTCCCATAAACCCTGACGCTCGCGCTCGCTCAGGCATCTCACATGGAAGAGATCATCGCCGAAGACCAGATTGCTCCCGAAAGTCATCTGAAGGATAATTGGAAAATTTGTGCCTGGAGTGACATCTTGAAGAGGGCAATGAAAGTTGCCGACGAGGTCTGAGTTTCACTTGCTATACATCCTTGTTCTCCAGCCATGCAGGCCGTGTGGAAGGTTTGCCCATTTTTAAGGTTGGCGCTAAACATGTGGGAAAGCACACGCTATGGCCTGCTTAGCTTTCCAGGCTGTTTTGTGAACGAGGCTAGCGTCAGCAAAGAACATGTTCAAAGTTGAAACTCATCATGGCTACAAAATAAGATCAGGTAAAGATGCTTATTTTCCCACTTTTTGGAAGTAAAAAGTTTCACTAGAATAAAAGCCTATGCCATGTACAGCTCATAGATTTGAATCTTTGCAGACGCGGTTTGGCAGCGCGTGTAGCAGTGGGCCTATAGATATTCAAATCATAGCTCAATGGCCAATCCTGGGAATTTTGGAGGCTTTACAGCTTCAAAAGCAATTGCTCACAGTCAAAGTGTGTTGAATGCGGCAGCACCTGGGCCCCCAAGTCCCAGGTCCTGAGTTGAGCTGGTGGGACCACAGATCATCCATTTGAACCTGCGATCATTGTCGAAGCGGGCAAAAATAGGGCCGCTTCCGTGCATGTTGGGAATTTGCTGGGGGTCGCTTCTTTGAAACATCTTTCCATCTTACCACCTGATCCAAAAGCATCTATAGAAAACAGAAAAGTATCTGTTGAATGAAGTCGTGGATGTTTCTTTGCAAAGCTCTCTTCTTTGACCTGTGGACGCCACCGTCACACTGACCACCTCCTAGGTTTCAGGAACCACAAGCTTGTTACTTGTCCACTCCAGCCCGGCCTGAGGTTGGAAGATGCTTCCTGCCTGGCAAAGGCGGAACCCGTTGGGAGTGCAAAAGACATTGTTGAAGAAAGCCAGTGCAGCTGGCCTGTTTATTAGGCCCTTTGTCTGAAACCTGCACAACTAACTGATAATAATTGACGATGGTATCCTGATGCCTCATACTGACACATGCCCATTTCTCATCAGAAGCATTTGGCTTTGTGTTGGGGGTAGCTGGCTTGTGACACTTGAACGCCGAAATCCAAAGCAACAGAATCATTGATGCTCACTTCAAACCTCCAATGTGGTTTTACTTCTTAGCTTAGGGGGTCGCACTCCCAGTCTGTGCAGCGTGGCTTGCTGCGATCTTCGCTCGTGCAGCAATGTCGTGGCTTGACGAACTAGTGTGGCGGCTACATGAGCTGCAATGCCCGCAGGAAGTCCCCCCATACAGTTGAAAAATGCTGCATCTTTTTCGCCAATGTTTTTTTAGACGGCTTGACTTTTAACAACAATCCATTTTTGGAGATGCAGGATTTCGTCTTCTGCATACTGCTCCTGTGCTGGAGCGGATATGATCTCCTGCAGGCACCTAATCGGCTCATGTGTGTCGACCTGTTGTGTTCTGATGTTGGGTGTAGATGATGTTTTGACAAGATACTAGGAACAGTCTAGATTTTTGGCTTCTGATCGATTGCGCACGTATATGTGGGCATGAGGATTTCTGACAGCATTTTGTCATGTATCATTGGAAACGTTCCAAAATCCAGCAGCATACTCTCCTATCGTCTATCTACTGTCCCTGTCTTTCTCCTCCGATTGTTTTTCAAATGCCCCTTGGCTCTGCAGGAGTTTGAGTATGTGGAGTACTTTGCAGGACATGGGAACATCACTCGGCAGATGCAGTCTGCAAGGTACTGCGCTGTGAGGATGGATATCATAGACCATACCCCTAGGAAGCCGAAAAAACAAAACTATATGGATCTCTGTTCACCATGTGGATTTGCGTTACTCGCATGGAGTTTAGCAAGTATCCAAAATTTCCATCTTTACTGTTTCGGTACCATGCTTGTTAGTTAGTGCTGCACATGTTGGAACTGACTGTGTTTCCCCAATCATGTCTGTTTCAAATCTTAGGCTTGGAGTGTTGGTGATGTTGAAGACGGTTATCAACAACTTCGCAGCCCACTTTGGCATTAAATGCTCTTCACTGTGCCGAGTGAACAAGGGGACCAGCATGAGATCGGCTTGCTCTTCGGAAGGCTATGTAGGCCATGTCTCTGTTCTGATATCCAACAAGCTGCTAGACAGGACAAGGTGGTTTTTAAAATTTTGTTCGTATTTCAGATGGGAAAATAGTGTCTTGTCACCACCTGTTTTCCCAGCCCTCAGTTTGGCCTGTGCCACGCTGCTCCGCAGGACCTGTGCCTTAGTTTTGCTGTGCACAGCATTAGGCGGTGCCTGGAGTCTAGAACAACCATCGGGGAGCCTGTTGGAATATTTTCCCACATGGACTTATGTCATGCGGAAGATCTTCGATAACGGTGGCCCACAAGCAGCCACGTCCTCATTTGGTTTTAAGATGCCAAGCATTATTAAGAATGGATGTCAAAAGCACCTGTGCGTTCATACCTTCAAGTTGCATATGTGATGGAATCTTTTTTACGTGGATATGTTTACTTGGCAAATCAGCATGGCTATGCGCTTTTAGTGGCATCTCCTTTCTCTCTCTCTCTCTCTCTCTCCCCGTCTCTTTCTCTCTCTCTCTGTCTCTTTATCTCTCTCTCTCTCTCTTTCTTTCTCTCTAGTTTTTTTGGGGACGTTGCTCAGACACTCACAAACTCAGGTGCATATCGTTCGCTGGTGGATGAAACATTACGGATCGAGAACTTCAAAGCGTCACATGGGTTTTGCCAACTCACCAGCGATTCGACGACTAGACCTTGGACGTTTGCAAGTTTCAAAAGGACCTGCACCCAAAACATGCGTTAAATACCACGACAGACAAGGACGTCTCAAATACAAAGGAACGAAGCACCTAAAAGCCACTGAGATCCTTTGCTGAACATATCAGTGGGTGAAATTTTCAAGCCCCCAAGTTCAATTATATAGCAGCAAAATTCGAAGGGACTATTCTCAATAATGCTTCTTAAGTCACTGAGGTCTGATGGTTTTCCAAATCCTGTTTTCTCATAGAAAGATGCATGAAAAACGTGTTGATATCAATTGCCAAAGTCAGCTTTAAACGCAGTCAACTATGGGTGTTTCTCCTACCCCATAGATCCGACATGGCATCCAACCTCCCAGCTCAGCTGTCGGCTTTGAGGATATACCCGATGAAATTTGCCAGGGCTGTCTTGGACCTGGTGGAGCCATTGAAGCAGGGGGCCCGGGGACAGCCTTCACTCCCCGATGGTGGGGCACCACCCGCCTTGTATACAATGACCCAATTTGAATGGCCAGTCCCTGCTGGGCTTTGGAAATACGCAGATTTTGCTGAAACCTTCAATTACTTGAGGGGTTCCAAGCGCCTCGTCATTCCAGAGGAATGGCGCGATGTCGTCCCCAGAAAGATGAAGAACAGCTTCAGTGATGGGGATAGCATTGGTGATGTTTAAACCAGTTTTACAGGTTCGATTTATGGTGGTACACCTCGGAAATATCATCAACAATCGGATTTATATAGTTTTTTTAAGGTTTTAATAGGGTAAATCCAGGGTGCGAATGATTTTTAAGGGCCAACCCATGATTTACCCGTGTTATAACCATGATTTACCCGTGTTATAACCATGATTTACACCCGAAACCCAGGTTTTACCCCAAAACCTAGTTTTACCCCTACCCATGATTTACCCGTGTTATAACCATGATTTACCCGTGACGAACCATGTTTCAAAACATGGGTTTGGGGGTCAAAATTCCATATTCTTTTGAACACGTTTTTTCAGAAAATTATGACATCACCAATCGCTTTTCTTGGGTTTGAAGTCCATCAGCCATCAGAGAAATCGAGCCTGTCGGCTGCGATGGCCGTCGGTTTTCGGAAATCGGGAATCGGTTTCCGGGATGTCGGGAAGTCGGGTCCGGCAGGATCCAAAGATTGAAATTCTTTACAATTCATAGCCTGTAACGGTGGTTAATTCTCTGCAGTGTCCTGCCACGGGGTAGCTGGAGCTTGTCTACAAGCTTCTTTTGTGGCATCTGGGAAAATTATCCATTGCGGATGCCCTGCTTTTCACATGATCTTTGTGACATTCTTCAAACCAGAGCTTGCATCAACTTGATCGATATCTGTTACAAGAATGCCTAGTATACCAGTCACATTTTGGATCTCTAGTGCTGTAGTTCTTCGCGCCTTAAGCCTGTCTTTGCCTCATGCCTGAGAGACCGCAAAGCGTGGACAGTTCTTTGGGGGGCTCCAAGCGTTGGAGCTGTGGTACCCTTGAAGAGGGCATCGAGCATGTCCAAGGGGCAGCGCACAACAAGTCAAAATCTCTTGAAGAAGAACAGCTACTTAGAGAATTACAGGACCGCAATTACATCAAAAAAACATATGACCATATATGTGGTTTTGATCTGGAAATTTCTTTGCAAAAGTTCAATCATAATAGTTTTTGAACTCAAATTATTTTCCCTATGCTTGTTCCTTTCCCTATCTCGATGTTTTTATGTTCTTACCTGAGCAGGAGCTAGATCTGCAAGAGAAGGAGTTGAATGGAACACCTGCACAGGCCTCAAAGTTCGCACCTTGCCCCATTACATCCAGTACCCTTCCAAATCTTGAGGCCGCTGGCGAAAAAGATCCATCGGAGCTCGAGACTCTTCCAGTGAAATCCTCATTGGCAGCGCTTGCTCACTTCCAATGGGAAGGGGTTTCCTGCGGGTACAAACTGAGGCTACCGAAGAAGAACTCTGTGCTGCTACTTTGGGCGAGGCTACCCTGTGATTGTACTTTTTTGGGTGCGTTTGTCTTTGACACTCGCTCAACGGTTTCTGCAAACGACCCTATCAGAAACGAACAAACAAGTAGTTCATCAGTTGGTATCACTTTGGGGCAGGATCAGACTGGTGTGGGCGCTCCTGTGGCAACCCCAGTTCGCAAACGAGATGAGCATTCTGGGGAACCACCTTCCAAAGCTGCCAAGACCGAACCTGCTACTTTGACACCTGTGACACCTGCGTCCCAAGGGTCCCCGCAAACTGGCAATGCACCAGAAAGCCCACCCACACCTGAGATCGAGCCAAGGGATGGAAAGAGACCTGCGTGGCTTCAGGGTTTAACGATTCGCCAGGCAAGGGCTTGTGAGATTAAGTTCCAACAATAGTCTGTTGAATTCATCGGTACATCCCCTAAAGTTTTGACACAGTGATGATTCTAAAGTTGTTTGAATACCATACCAAACCTGCCTGACGTGCATTCTAAAGCTCATTAATCTTGAATTCCCTGCAGTTCAATGCACGCAGAGCTGCGAAAGCTCGCATTGACCGGATGGTCAAGCCCCACAGCCGCCGCAGAGAGCTCGACCCCCCAAGTTGGCTTGTAGAAGAGTGGAGGAAGGGGGATAAGAACAGCATGGCGGACCTTTACAGTTCTGTTAATTTCGACAAGGACCTGGTTCAGTTGAAAAAACAACTATGGGTTTCAACTGATATTTTAAAGCAAAGGTATGTCCATATAAATGAGTTTTTCTAGCACGTGAAAGTGAACCCACACCAACAAGCACACACACACACACTTGAAGACACTCTCTCTCTCTCTATCACTTGCTACTATATGCTTCACTTTGCAGGAGCGTTTCTTGAACGAACTGCACATTCTGGTCAAGAAGAAGCAGACGTTCAAACTCACCGTCGACCAAGGTTGGTTCTCAGAGCAAGAGATGAAAGATGAGCTCAGTTGGTCACAGCAAGATGCTCAGTCGAAGTTGTTCACAAGCAATACTCAAGTCAGATTTCTTTATCTTGATATATCCTACTATATACATACTTCCATGGATCTTACCAGGTCGAAGATCAATGGAGCAAAGTCCAGATGCTTACAAATGGCAGAGACCCATGTGAGGCGGCGGCATTTGCATCTTTCAATGCATATATTTCCTCACAAATTCTCTTAAAAACACCTAACACATACCTGAGCTGATATATTCAAACAAACATCTGAAACACTCGTCTCCCTTCTCTTGCTGCCTCCACGCAGGAACAATGCATACGACGGTGTCCAAGAGTTTTGGATTATCGTGAAGGAACGGGCCCGGAGCACAGAGGAGAGCAGCTATGAGGAGCTTCAACACCAAGTATCCAAGGCCGACACTGATGTTGACACCAAAAAGGACAAATTGCATAGCTGATCCTGGCAGGCAGCTGCAGCGCCCACGTGCCAGTTTGACAAGAAGTTCGAGGGCTTAAGTGGTAATTCTGCCCGCACCCAGAAAGAACAGCAGTCTACCGCAGAGATTACCCAACATGACAAGTATATGCAGGATTGGGGTTCAAAACAAAAACCTGTTTTGGGTTTGGAATCGGAGAAAAAGTGTTTGAGCTTACAATTCAGGGTTTATCTTCACAGCGTTTTGTTTTTGTCAAGATGCCCGTGTCTAGCCTGCTCTTATACAAACAACCCTGAGACCAAAGAGCGTCTGACGAAGTTCTTGGAGTCCATCATGAACAAGAGCGGCAAGCTTCGCAGTTTGATCAGGGAATTGAGCACCAAGTATTCTGATGCAGCCGCTGCCTCGTTTCTTTGACCCGACCTTTTTTATATATATATATAGATTTCTTTCCGGATGCTAATCCAAGCCTCCTATCTCTCAGAATCTGTTCTTGCAGGTTCCATTATTCTAGTACAAAAGTTTCAAACATGATTAATAGCTCAGCCTTGTAGTCTTCAGACGCCATCCGCATTCCCACATTCTGCTGGCTCCTCTGCATCGCTGAACTCCAAGGTGTGTGACTTCCTTGGAAGCGGAGATCAAGAAGATTGACCAGCAGTATGACATCTGCAACGAAGCTATGGCTCAGGGGGAGCTGGATGGCTACAAGTCGGACAAATTACTTGTGCGTAGTCACAACTGCATCTGATTCATATACTGGTATCAAGACAGTGCATGACCCACTAACATTACATCAAAAAAACACAATACAAGATACGAGGCCTAACAAAGGTACCGTTTGGGATTGGATAGGAAACACGGGAATCGAAATTCCGCTGGATTAGAATACGCTGCTTCAGACACAGCCTTCAGTTTTCAAGGTTTTACAAGATGGCGGAGGACCGGATGAAGGCAGCAACCTTTGTGTGCATACCCTAGCGTCCAGCTGCAGTTCACTTTTCAGACCTATAAATCTTCACAAACGACACATATTTTGATTTGCCCCACGCTCGCCTAGGTGTTCCAAGGCTACGGCGTTGGAGCTCAAAGTGAGGACCGTCTATCAGCCTATCGTTGAATCACCGACGTGTCCTGCAGCATGCTGTGGTTCAAATTCAACTTCAAACATCTTGAACTGATGACCTAGTGAGCGGCAGGAATGCCAAGAAATTCTACGTCAAAGCTGAGAAGACGCCTGATCTTTCTGAGTCCAACCAACCAGAACCGAAGACAAAACCGGTTCCCAAAGCTAAGGCAAAGAGTGTGCCCAAGGCACCAAAAAAGAACAAGGCCAATAGCAAGGCCAGGGCCAAAAAGGCTTAGGCCATATATGTTCTGGGGTTCTAGTCCACCACACTCTACTGCAGCCCGCCACCACGGCACAAGCCAGTAGCGCAAGTGATGTTTAACATTCGAAACTTCAACATATAATATTTTATGGCCTTAAACTGGTTTGACTGGTTCAAAGTTACCACCAAAAGGATTTAATTCTCTAGAGATGCGTGGGTGCTTGAGAAGGGTGTGCATGGAAGGGGTCATTAGATCTAACGATCTTGGGCTCCACCTCCCGGCTAGCCTGGGCATACCTAGGCGCTTGAAGGAAGGTGGCAATCCTGCTGTGGCAACGCGTGAAAACAACACATGATGGATGCGCATCATAATCGTGAAATTTCAACAGTGGCTGATATTTGACTACGCCCATTGGATGCCGGGATCGCACATGCATGTTGATCGTGAAAGACTGTCAATAAGAACTCCCAATAAAGGGGAATCATAGTAATTATTCATTTTGTCATTTGCCAGGCAAACACCAAGCTGGGCGAACCCTGCGCGGCCTCAATGAAGAGATTGGCCGTGGTGTCCAAGCCTCAAAACGGGCCGAAATTTCTTCAGTTTTTTCCCCAAAACTTTGTGTGGGGTTCTTGTTATCCCGTCCGCCTCCTTCTCCTGCTCCTCCTCCTCCTCCTCCTCCTCCTTCCGCGCGCGCGCGCTCTTTGTCACACACAACTTTGTCACACACATTCTTTCACACACATCTTTGTCACGCACAACTTTGTCACACACAATCTGTCACACACACACACAGCTTTGTCACACACAACTTGTCACACACACAACTTTGTCACACACAACTTTGTCACACACATCGTTGTCACGTACAAGTTTGTCACACACGTAATTTTGTCACACACAACTTTGTCACACACCATCTTTCACATACAACTTTGTCACACACACACAACTTTGTCACACACCGCTTCGTCACACACACACACAATTTTGCCAGACACAACGTTGTCACACACAACTTTGTCACACACACACATACAACTTTGTCACACACAACTTTGTCGCGCACAATCTGTCACACACACACAACTTTGTCGCGCATAATCTGTCACACACAACTTTGTCACACTCAACTGTGTCACACACAACTTTGTCACACACAACTTTGTCACACACCTCACACCGCTTTGTCACACACAGCTTTTTGTCACACACAGCTTTTTGTCACACACACACACACCATCTTTCACACGCAACTTTGTCACCCGCAGCTTTGTCACACACACACACAATCTGTCACACAATCTGGCAACGTGGCACTTCTTCACATCGACCTTTGTTTTGCATGGCAGGCGTGGCACTTATGGCACTGGGCTGTATCTGGTGGTACGCTTGGTCGCCGTTAGTCGCCCGGGGCGCCGAGGCACTTTGCGACATCGACCTTCGTTTTGCGTGGCAGGCGTGGCACTTATGACACTGCGTGGAATCTGGTGGCGTGCTTGGTCGCCGTTAGTCGCCCGTGGCGCCACGGCACTTTGCATGGCAGGCGTGGCACTTGGCGACATCAAGCTGCGTTTTGTGTGGCAGGCGTGGCGCTTGCTCACATCAACCTTCGTTTTGCGTGGCAGGCGTTGTACTTATGACACTGGGTTGGCTCTGGTGGCCACACACACTTGCCAAAAAAGACTGAAGGGGTTAAACTCCTTGGCGTTGTTTGGCCACCAGACTGGGTTCTAGGAGCCTGTGGAAAATATGTGTGCTTGCGCATGCTGACGCTTTTGGATTCTGTTCCTCTCTCCACCAATTGCCACAACAACTATCGGCAAACATGCAAAGTTTTGATCTCAAGTGCTATCCACACCAAGCGTCAGAATCAACACTTTTTTCCTGACCCACCTAGACAGAATTTTTTATTTTTTGCCTGAGCCTAGGCGTCATGCGCTGCGGCCATTCGCACAGCCCGGAACTTTGTTGCAGATGTTGGGGAGACAGCTGCATCACGATCTGCTGGCCTTGTAGGGCTAGCACAGCGCAATGAAAAGAATTCTGAGAGGGACAGCCAGCGTTTGATGGTGAACCAGTTCGGACTCAGCTTGCCCATCCCAAAATCGGATTTGCGTTGCAAAGATGTTACTGTCCCAGTGCTTCGCTTGCGAGATTGGATCAACTACCTTCTAGCAGGAAATCACTGGCACATAGTTACGGGACTTGTTCGGCCGGACTGGAAAAGGGAAGAGGCCATCCTGGAAAAATTCTGGAACCAATATCGTGTTCAGCAGCCAAACCATCCAATCTTCGAGAAAGAACGGCTGGGACAACTGCGGCTGAGCCACTGCGCTCCGCTATTATTGCATGGCGATGAAGGCCGTGGAAGAAAACGGACCGCCTTTTTGGTTTGCAGCTTCTACAGTATCTTAGGCCGAGGGGTGCTGAATCGACAGAAGCCGAGAAAGGCACCTTACCTCAAGATGCTGCCAAATTTCCATGGACACACTTATACTTCGCGCTTCCTACTTGCGGCGCTTCCGAAGCACATGTATTCAGGGGCTGCCAGTCATGTCTTTGATAGCTTGATGGAGCTGGCAACTGATGAAGTTGATTTTATGTTCAACGTTGGCTTGCAGCACCCAGAGCGCGGAAATGTTCGAGCTTGCCTGCTGAACATTACAGGGGACTGGCCGTGGCTGGCAAAATCTGGAAACATATCGCGTTCATTCTTGAACGTCCAAAAGCACAAGGAAACTGCAGCATGCAAAGGTGTATGCCACCTTTGCAAAGGAGGCCAACCTGGATACCCTTATGAGCAACTTGGCACGAGGACTCCAGTGTGGCTTGGCAGCCTATTTTCTGATGACCCTTTCAAGACTCCTCCCCCTTTTCTGCGCCTACCACATGTCCCAGGGCAAGGCCCAGCCTTGTGGTTCTTTGATGTGTTCCACACATGGCACCTCGGGTGCGCGAAGCACCTTTTGGGCAGTGTCCTGGTTTTGCTGGCAGAACGTGAACCACAAAGCAATATTGACTTGCGATTTGAGGCCCTCTCGCAGAAGTATCTTTCTTGGTGCAAGCAGCGCAAGAAGCGGCCTTTCGTTTCAAAAATTACCAAAGAGTTTGTCAATTATCCAACTACGAGGTCTTACCCGACTGGCTCATGGCACAAAGGTGATTTGAGCACAACACTGATGGATTTTGTGGAAGAGCTCTTTTTGGCAGAGGGCTGGAGTGACAATGATGACCCGATGTTGAGAATGGCCGGTGAGGCAGTCGTTCAAGCGAACAGTTTCTTGAGGTCGCTATATATGGCTGATGTTTGGATGCAGCCTCCCGCTGCGCGTGCCGCTGCTGAGCACGGCCTTCGTTTCCTCCGTAGGTATGGAGCCTTGGCCAAGCTAGCCTTCGACTCTGGAAGGACGTTGTGGGTGGTGCAGCCAAAGCTGCATGCCCACCACCACATTTCACTTTATCTTCTCCTTGGGAGTGAGAGGGGTCCTGTGCTGAACCCTATGTGTTTTTCCACACAAGCCAGTGAAGATTTTATAGGCAGGCCATCACGCTTGTCCCGCAGAGTGACGGCTGCTAGGCTGTGCAGTGATCGGGTCATAGATCGTTATTTGCGAAGTTGCTTTCACGAATGGGTGAAAGCAGGATATATCATCGAAGCTCGGGGCTGATAATTTTTGATGCGCAGCAAGCTTGAACCACTTAGTTACTATCACTTACTGCTGTCATGGCGGGTCAGGAAAAAACACAAAAAAATGAAAGTTTACATATAGCTGGCAGGTATTTGTCAGCCTCAGGCACGGACAGTGCTATTGTGGATCATGCCCAGCACGTTGAGCCGCGAAAAGGCATTGGTGTGGTGGGAGGTGGATTTGGCAAAACTCGGTTTTACCAGGCAAAACCTGGTTTTACCCCTCACGCCTGAAAAAAACACAGTTTCGGAAGGAGAAGGTATATATATATATATATCTAGATAGATTTAGAAGACCAGAATAGCAGTAGGACAGGAAAGAAAGTCTATAGCTCTTGAGCCACTTGGCCCCGACGGGCCCCCTCGCGAGCACATTGCGTGGACCGGAAAAGGGAGCGAGATGGCGTTGTGCCACACCAGATGATAAGTGCTTCTGTGGTTGATTCGCCTTCGTTTTTTGGTGAGGGTTTGATATGAATAAATCAATGAACGAATATGAACGAATGCACAAATGTATAGCTAAACACAGCTAAAGTATGCTAAAGTAAGTTTATTTAACTACAGGATGTGCAGTCATTTTGTGCAACATATATCAAACTAGTAGGGCTAAATGGAACAACTTTCGCATTGCCGGACCTATGCGTCCGTGCTGCCCTTATCAGCCCCATATTCCGTCCACAGTGATTTCCTAATATATCCTTTAGCCAAATAAGTGCTGATGCTTGGAGTATCTCACCGTGCCCAAGCCAATCACCACAGTTCCACTCCACTTTCACTTTAGCAATGTCTTGGTTATTCTCAATTTCTGCCAAATCTCCAGCATTTTCCAAGGCGGTTTTCCCCCTCTTAGAGTCGACCATCCGACTTCGTAACTGCACATCGCTCTAATCCAGTTCCAAACGGGATGCAGCTCAGAAGAATTGGGGACCAACCCACTTCACCCAGGCTCCAGTGATGTCCCCCGTTGATCCCCCGTTCCCCCGGCAGATGTTGGACGTCACCGGTGCCTCCACCATCGCCCTGAGCGCTGCGCAGCTGCGGCAGCGGGCGCGGCGGGTGGCGCCCTACGCCACAGAGGAGCTGCCTGGCTTTGAGGCCTCGGTGGTGGCGGACTTCTACGGGGGCGAGACGCGGCACGGGAGGGAGCTGCGGCTGCACTCAGGTGAGGGGTTGGGGAGGAGATGGGTATGGTGGTGGTCATGGTGGCTATAGGGATAGAGCTGGGGAATTGGAGGGCTTTGAAGGGTTTTGGGTTGTTGTATCGGGCATAGGGTTCTCACGGCTATCATTCCTGATAATCAGGGATATTGGTATTGGAAGAGTGTGAGTTGTTTCTCGAAACTGCCTAGAATTCTGGGTCGTTGAGGTGAAATCACCTCCTCTGGAACCACTGAGTCAAACATCTAAAATGATGATTGGAGTAGTCATCTACTGTAAATGCTTGGGAAATGGGATTTAATATGATGTAATTGTATAAATGGATGCAACCACTATATACAATAGGGACATTTTGGCATAGTTAAAGAATATTGCCCCACTCCTGCCCATTTAGGGAACCAGGGATGGTGGCCAGGTGGTTCTGTGGCTTGGGGTGGCCTGTTTGCAGCCTTCCCCTTGGGCACCGTGCACAGGCACGCAGCTGGTGATGACGGGTGAATCGGTGCCAAAGTCAAGGAAACACTAATCTCTTTCATTGTTTTTTTCTCCACCAAATCAGGTGATTTTCAAGTCAATTTTCCCTTGATCCCAATGCTTCAAAGAACCTGCTGTGGGGCCTGATGGATTTGGGTCGAGGCGCAGTTCCAAGGAGGATGTGGAGCTGGTCCACCGGTCACTGGCGTCTTGACAGGGGCTTGGGGGATCTGGTGGTGGGACAGAACCATGCTGAACCACCAAAAAGGGCGGAATCCAGCAACGGAAATGGGGATGAAATCCTCAAACCCTGTGATTAAAAGCAGAGAACATTGGTGGTTTAAGTGAGAGACATGGGGTGTTCACAAAGTCGTCGGGAATTCGGGCTCATTAGGGTGAACACTGTTGAAACAACAAATGAAACAAGGTTCATCAAGGTTCCAACCCCCCGCCAAGATCAGCTTCCCTACCAGCCCTACCAATTAGAACGCAACTTCATTTTCCTAGCCTTGTAGCTGCAAGTTTTTCTGGTTCCCGAGGCGCGCTTTTTCCACCAATGGCCCGGCGGCAAGCAGGGCAATAGCTTCCCACACCTCTTCGCTGCGGCGGCGCGGGTGGGAGCCATGGATGGGTTGATGGAGGCAGGGGTTGGGATGGCACCTGCCAATGTGGCCCAGCTCCGACATCGGCTCCCCCAGCCGCAGGTCTGGGAAGCTTACCTCACCAACACGTGAGGGGCCCCAAGTGAAAAATGAGGGGCCAAGAAGAGGATTTCCCCCCCTTGCCTGGTTTGGTCATAGATTTTCTTGAAGATTCAGCACCAATGCTGGCAAAAAGATGGGCATGTACATGCCAAGTCTTGTGCACGTTATGAGAAACTTCCAATTTTCAACATTCATATCTTTTCTTTGTCTCTATATTTGTCCAGAGTCAGGCCACTATTAGTTTGGAGGAATTTGGAGGATGTTTTCCTCTCACCATAGTTGGCACTGATATAAACTAGTTTGGGGTGCCTAGTCCTGCTGACGTATTTTGCAACCTGGACGCTCCCCAAAATGATCAGCAAAGTGCTTCTTCTTCCCGTTGCACTTTTTTAACACCTGACATCTCACCTGCAACCCCGAAAACGGTTCATCCAGGTTCCAAATTTGACAACCATCTTCCAAACTCATCAAACTCAGTTTTTTTTAGGTTCTATTCGGTTAGTTCATGTTAGTTCTATGTTGCTTTTTAAGGTTCTTGGTTTGTGAGGCTGATGCCGAGGTCGGATCCCAAATGCCGATTCTACAGCAACGGCATGGTGCTGGGCTGCGGCAGTACTGGGCTGGTCGCCTGGCAAAATGCCTTCCATCTGATGTTGATTGGGTCTCTTCACCATCTGACGTCTTTCATGTTCTTTGGAAGCGCCGAAATGGTGGTTTGATCAACAGAAAGTGGAGTTGGTCATCGACACAAGCAGAAGATTTGTTGTCCGAATGTTTCTGCTTGGGATGTTTCTGCCGTCCTTTCCTTCGGACCTGGACATGGTGCGTGTCTTCGCGATGCCGCAAGGAGAACGTGGGCGGCGCCGCCTTTGCGACGGAGATGATGCTCTCAACTGCCGGTGGCATCTTGGAGGCTCGCCGACTTCAGCGTGGCGGGCCAAAAATGGCCACAGAACCATTTGGAAAATGTGTTGAAGATGGTTTGTTGAGATTTTCTTGGGGTAGGATTCATTCTTACTGATTCAAGTTCCTGGAAAAGATGTCTGAAAGTCTGAAAGATTGTTTTTTGAAACTCTTCCCCAGAGGGTTGAATCCAACAGCCCAATTTTTGCTCGGTCAAATTCCAAGTGTCACGGGTCAAACTCAACTTTTTTTGTTTGCCAAGATCAACCAACAAAATAATATGCAACAAGATTCTGGATAAATGACAAGGACCTCACTGTGACGTCCCCAAAGGGAAGATTGGTCGAATATGGTCGAAGCATCTAGAAATCTCGAGATCTCCATTAGTCCCCCATGGACCCCTAACTTTTGTTGGTTAAATTCGAGAAAAAAACATATCAAACTTGTTGTTGGTTAAGCTACCATTTTCGATGGTTAAATACCAGAACATATCCCCATAATTCCCCATATATCCCATCTATCCTCCATCATCCTAGACTAACCATCTCGAAATCAACAATTCTCCGGCCGGAATCCTACTCAATCCTACTAGAAATCCGACTAAATCCCCTCCCATCTCAGGGGGATGGGTCAGGTCCCATCAGTCCTATCGATTCGCCCAGTCTCCGGCCATCGCCTCCAGGTCTTCCCCTCCCTGCCCTTCGAAACGGCTGCCTTCCAGCTCCGTGCGCCGGGGCCGCTGCTGGTCACCGCGCAGCGGCACCAGGGGCTGGTGATGGTGCCTCGGAAAAGCCGGAGGTGGTGAAAAGCAAGGCTTTTCCCGAAAATGATTCCAAAATGCTGGGTCTTCCACATCCATGTTGGTTGGAGGTTAGGTAGTGAAAAATGGGCCATGCCTTGGTGAAGAGTAGGTCACTAATAGTGGATTCATATTTTGGAATATAATTTCTTTTTGGCCTCCAAAAAAGGAGGAATGTTGACCTAACCAGCTAAAAAACAAATCGTTTTTTTGCGGTGAGTATTTGAGATTGGCCATGGGTTAATATAGGTGAAACGATGATTTTATATTTCTTTGTTTCTGGCAATTTTGATGAAGACAAGAATGCAAAGCAATTCAACGCTCCGCTATGAATCGTGTTGCTCGACATTTCTTGGGCCAGATAGTTGGGTAATTTTTCCCGGCACCAATATGCAACCGGCATGTTTTTGCCATTCGACATCCCATGTCAGAGACATATATAAATCAACTATATCACCTTAACTATAATCATCAAAGGTATCCCATTTATAATCCCATTGAAGCTCATTTAGGTGACACCCCAATCAACTATATCAACTATAGTCCATAGTTATCCATTTATCCATAGCTATCCGATATTTGTTGTTTTTTTGGGGGGTAATTCATGGAATTTTGTCCCAGACCGCCCACATGGCTATGTTTTCCGAGGAGATTCTACTGGAGCTCCCCTCCAACAGCCTGGGCCCGTCGGTGGTGCGCACTGCACCTTGGTTTTTGGGGGCACCTCCTGGCGCCACCATGGTATTTGTTTTGTGAACGTTTCAGGCCAATGTGAGGCCAAACTACCCTCTGGTAAACTAACATAACTGTGGAAAATCACATTTTTTCATGGGTAAATCAACTATAAATGGCCATTTTCAATAGCTATGTTAAATTATCAGAGGGTAATTACGTTCAACAGGCAACACTGTGAGGCCTGTGGGTTTAGAGTTGAGTCAGATGGCATCTGCCTATGTTTCTTCATTTTTTTTTTGGCCGCCGTGAGAGGAAACATGGAAACCGGTGCCCAGGAGAAAAACCATGCCCCCCTTCCCGTACGCTGCAATGGTGGCCGTTGAGGACTGGGTCGTGCAATCCCCTTGGCCCGAGTCTGAAGTGGTGGTGGACGGCAACCTGCAACCTGTGAGCGCTGCGGGGACCTTCCGAGTGTACCTGACCGATGGCAAAGTACATCAGATCAGGAGAAGAGAAGAAAAACGGAGGCAGCTGGTGGGATTTTGGAAAGCGATCAGATGACAGCAACAATGTGTGCAACAATAGGTATGGTAGGAAAGGTGGTATTCATGCATGTATCTGTTGGGGTGCCTGAAGTTGACAGTTCAAGTAGGTTGAGCACTTTATTCCAGTTTCAGCCTGCAGTATCCCAATGCTCAAGCTGACGCACGGTCCAACCAGGTCCAAACCATCAAGCACCCTCCATGGCTTCCGCCAGTGAAACACAGCAACCGAAGGAAATGCAAAGTGAAACCTCAAAGTGTCCATTTTCCAGGGGGCAAACTCATTTCCCAAGACATTTTTAGTAGGGGTTCCATCTGGAATTTTGAGAGAGGGTATGTACATAGGTCAGTTTCGCCCGTTTTTTTCTGGCAAACATTGCGCCCGCTTGGCCGAGACCATGACCGCATACCAGGGCGGGCTGGAAGAAGTTGATGCACTGATACAGATTGAGGTGGTGACGCTTCAAGGCTGGGTGTTTCACAGTCTTTCATAGGTTGGTGGAATTGATGACACCCCGGTGGTTGGAACTGCGAGTTGGGATGAGAACCCCAAGTGACGAATTCGTTCCAGGGAAACTTGTCAACATCCTTTAACCCAGCTATCGAAATCACCATCCACATAAAAAGTGTGTACCACCATCAATCAGTAATTTCGCACCATCAAAGTGCATTTTCTTCCACCATGAAGTCGCAATTTTCCCAAATTTTCCAACATCAAATGGCACTTCTCCCCATCAAAGTGCATTTTCCCATCATTTTTCCACCATAAATGCGCCAGCCTGTGGTGAGGCGTGTGCGCCTTGGTCCTGGCAGTGCCGGGGTCCATGCTGGGCCGCGAGCTGCGGAAGCTGGTCTGTGACAGGCGCGAAAATGGTGGATTCCACGGGGGAACATGAGGATATTACTACATAGTGGTGCCCCATAGATAGCTAAGTTGGTTTATAACTTATAACTACAATAAGCGGGACTTATGGTAGATATATCTATAGTTGATGGGGGTTACAAACTAACTTATAACTCGGGGGTACCACATTGTAGGGATATGCCGGGGATATGCGGGGTTGTCCTAAACTAGGGCCTAGGGTAAATTGAGATTTACATTAACTACATCAACTGGGAGAAATCGGGATTTATCCTGGGTAAATTGTGGATTCAGTATAAAGGATTGGGATTCATCAGGGAAAATGAGGGACTGGAGCCAGGCTTTTGCCCCAACCCTCAGCAGGCTGGAGCCCAAAGCGGGTGCTGGACTTTCCCTTCAGCACGGCTCCAAGATGGTGGTTTTAAACCAAAGCCTGGTGCAGAAAGGCATTGCTGAGAGGGGAGCGGCAACGACGGCAGGCCTATCGTGTGCCTACATCCCCATGAAGGTTGCGGATGCTTGGCGCTTCATGAAGGGACTGCCGGTGGATGAGGAGGAGTTTGCCCTGCAGGGCCTGACAGAAATTGAAGGAGTCCATGCGATGGGCAAGCTGCAGCACATGCCCCTGAGCCTGAGAAGTTTGACCTTTGGAGATGCTTTTAATCAGAGTTTGGAGGAGGTGATTTTGCCCAGGAATTTGGAGAGGTTGGTGTTTGGCCACCAGTTTGACAAGAGCTTGGAGCGGGTGCACTGGCCTCGCAATCTTCAAAGCTTGACGCTGGGGCAGCAGTTCAACCAGCCTCTGCAGGGTGTGGAGTTCCCAGCGTCCCTGCAGAGCTTAGCCCTGGGAGAGATGTTCGACCAACCTTTGGTGGGGGTGCAGTTTCCCATGCAGTTGCAGCAGTTGACCTTGGGAAACACCTTCAATCAGAGTTTGGATGCCTTGTATTTGCTTCAGCCCCACCCCAAAACAAGAAGAGAACTGCCCATCACATTCCCCAACTGGTGAATTGTGCAATTCGGACCACTTGGGAAATATAAGTACTAAGTACTTCCCATCAAGCCAGGGATGGGGAGCTAAAGATCCCCAGCTGCACTCAACATCACTGAATAAGCGCCCAACACCACTGAACAAGCGCTTAAATGGCTAAACAACATATTCCAAGTAGATTCCCCCAAACCAAAGGGTCCATTTATCTCCCCAACTAACCACAGAGGCATCCACTATGAATCCAATTGTTGGCCTAGTTATTTCAACCAACTTGCCTATCTAGGGGCAGTCCCTTACCGTATGAACTGGTGGAATTCAGCCCCAACGGAAAACAAACATCATCCCCAAAGTTCGGCTCCGCCGGCTCCCCACGAGTGGCTTGCCCTACGAGCGTCCCAGAGCGACTAGAGCTCTATGGTGAGGCGCGCCCCAAGCCGCCGACCCTCCGACGGCGGGCCCCGAAAAACACCAACCATCCTTCAGGAGGGTGGGGGAGAGCTTTTTGGCCGGAATACGGGTCGCTCATAAGCGTCTCCAAGAGCATAATCCCGCCCCCCCCGGACGATTTTTCGCTTTTCGAAAGTCACAAAATGCTGTAAATTACGGCATTTTTTGCATTTTAACGTCTTTTGCGGGAGCATTTCAAAAACACAGAAAATGCTGTAAATACCAATACTTTTTAGACCAGGGATGCACAAAACACTGCAAATACCAGCGTTTTTGCAAGCAAAGCAAAAAAAACCACTGTAAATTACAGCATTTTTGGTGGGTTGATCGCAAAAAATGCTGGTATTTACTGTGTTTTTGCAATTTCAAGAAACCGTGGAAGGCACGAAACACTGTAAATAGCGGTGTTTTGGCCACTTTTGGACGCCGAAACGATGGTATTTACGCAGTTTTTTGCCTGTGGCGGCGCCAACCCCCTGTAAATTACAGCATTATCTTCCCTTTTTGAACCGATTTTTTGCCTTGATGAACGCAAAAAACGCTAGTATTTACGCGTTTTTCAGAAATCGAAGATCGTGACGTGAACGAAACCCTGTAAATAACAGTGTTTTAGCCACTTTCGGGGACTAAAACAGTGGTACTTACGCGGGTTCTTGCCATCTGACAGCGCAAAATGCTGTAAATTACAGCACTTTGTGCGCTGGTTATGCTCATTTTTTAACCGCGCGATGCTTTCACCTGTCCTTTGCATTCTTCCACAAGAAACAATGTTGCAGATTGAAACTGGACGATAGCGTGACCCGAAAGAAAGCTGGATGGAGGAGTCGCACAGAAGCTTTTACACACAGGGGCTTTTACACAGAGAGGTCTTTACACAAAGGAGCTTTTTACACACAGAAGGTTTTACACAGCGAAGTCTTTAATCTAAGGAGCTTTTGCACACAAACGTCTAGGAGCCTTTACACACAGAAGTTTTTACACGAAGAAGTCTGTACACAGAGGGGTTTTTACACACAGACGCGTTTGCACACAGAAGCTTTTACGCA
>Ga0126342_10000659_pt1 | contig 40564 bp, 44 predicted proteins | sample Cyp1metagenome_FD_92528 | JGI IMG/M metagenome (GOLD analysis project Ga0126342, IMG submission 92528) | Coral microbial communities from Lord Howe Island, Old Settlement Bay, Australia - Cyphastrea 1 metagenome | ecosystem: Host-associated > Invertebrates > Cnidaria > Coral ...
AGGGAGAGAAGATTCCAGCTTCAAAACAAGAAAGACATCAGGTTTAGCACCTTGGCAAGTGGTTGGTTGAAACCCCGCTGGAAAGGAAGAATGTCAGGATGAAAGCAAATTGACTTTAGCAGCAACAGCAGCGGCGGCAGCAGCAGCAGCAGGGGTTAGTGATCTAGCATTTGTGGAGGGAAAAAGACAATCAAATTACAGCACAAGAGCGTTTAAGATATTTAAAGTGGGTAAGGTTCAACTGTCTTGTTGATAGAGGAGAGATGGTTCTTTGTGGACGGGAATGAAGCGACCGGAATGTGTTTGAATGTGCTTCATATTCTGCGCAGATAAGCCATGTCTCTGCGCTATTTCCCTTGAAATGCTCAATTTTCTTTAAGTCTAAGCACAACTTACAACTGACACATGTTTAAAACTCAAAGCACACAACATGTTCTAGTTTCCGTAAAAGTATAGGCCCATTCGAACAATTTCAACACCACCACATATCTGGAACATTTGTCCCCGTTGCAGCTAAAAAGATCATATTACCGCATGCCCATGTGCTACAGGAATATCTGAAAACACCAAACATGTTGAAAACACTAACTTTTGTGAAAGTTCCTTATATATAATGGGATATAATGGGTGACAGACTAGTAGCATCAAAAGATTCTGCTCAAGTCACGTTCCCACTTGGCTGCACGTTCCTGGTCCGCACTTAGACGTGGTGGCTCTTCAGGAATGCTATCCTCAGACCGCGACAAACGCCGGTCCCGACCGTCCTCACGCCAGCCATCAGGGCGGAACTCCACCCTGCGACCATCGTGGCGTTTCTCATGGTCTCGATCACAGCTGGGATCCCTCAAGCACTTGCGCGCCTCGGGACTAGGAGATCGCTCCTCGCGGGATGGGGAGGAGGAGCGAACGTTGGGAACGAAGGAGACCACCGGTCTGGGCTGAGGCCTGGGCGTGTTGCGGGCACTGCCTGGCAGTGCGCCCAGGGAGGCCTTGGGGTTGGGCATCCGCGGCGGCGATTTTCCGGACATGCCCTTGATGACCATCTGCCCATGCGCTTGGATCACCTCAGGTGACTTGGCCCTGCTGGTGGGGGTGCTCTCGCCCATGCGGGCCACAAAGGAACCCATGGATGCTGCTGCTGGAGGTGTAAAGGCTCCAGGCTCGCGCTCAGGAAGGTGTTGCCTACTCAAGGTCACTGGCAACGCAGGAAAGGACGCTGCATGTTGTGCCTGCGCTTGCGCATGCGGCGCATGTGCAGCTTGGGGATGGGCCTGCTGGGCCTGCTGGGCCTGCTGCGTGTGGGCTGCTTGAGCATGTGCTGCGTTGGGAGCAGGCATCTGGCCATTGGGCCGGTGCGCAGTCGGTACATTCTGCACGTTCATCTGACCATTTTGAGGCATCACCTGGTGAACCACTTGTGCCTGGCTGGGCTGAAACTGAAGTCACTGGAAAAGGCAGTTTTGGCGCGAAGGGCAAAACCAATTCCTACATTCCAAAGAAAGTATTCAACACTACTCAACCCGTGGTGCTGATGGTGCTATATGGTGCTCATGTCTCACCTCCTGTCATCTGGCAATCTCAACTACAACGCTCAGATATACCTGCCCAAATCATCGACCCATGGAGAATCCTTTATGTACATCGAACATCATTTAGTATAATCTTATCATTTTACACATCCAATGTTCAAAATCACAAGTAGGTACCAAACTCATCCTAAATCTGCTATGTAATCATGATCTTTCATGAGATATCATCCAATATCATCTATAGTACCACTTGAAACCCATGAAATTTGCAGGGATTCAGCCCCACCTGCGGTGCGGGACCCGTATGGCCCGTATGGCCCGTGTGGCCCGTGTGGCCCGCATGGCCCGTGTGGCCCGTGTGGCCCATGGGCCATTGGCTCCACCCTTGTCGTGGGACCTGCATCTTGACTAACTTGAGCCGCCAAAGCTGGGGTCCCAAAAAACGTTTGAAAACTTCAAAGTGTTTGAAAATCTCAAACAGTTGAACGATGTTGTTGTTGTTGTTGTTGTTGTTGTGGTCGTCGTCGTCGTCGTCGTCGTCGTTGTTGTTGTTGTTGGTGTTGTTGTTGAAGCTAAAAATACTTTTAAAAAGAACAGGCAACTAAAAATGAAAAATGTTGTTTGGTATTAAGAAGGCACCAAGTGAAAACCACTGATTCAATCATCACAGCTTGACAGTCCAACGCTGCTGGCAACCCACTTCATTGATCGATTCCAGATCAAAAAACCGGGTGCCATGGTGCCTTCAAACGACCAGGGTGGACCAAAAAAAACAATCAACGTTAAACATATTTAAGAATGCTAGCTGCTAGCTCGTGAAATGGGACATGGTGGGCAGATGTGGGCAGGAGGTAGTTTCGGAACGTTTTTGGAAATTTGAAGGATAGGATTATGTTAGGATTTGTTCAAGTGTTTCTAGATGTGGAAAGGCAGTCCGGGACATCCTACGCAAAAACAGTTGCAACCAGCAGGCTTCTTATCCGAGAAACACCCCTTCTAACCCACCCTCTTCAACTTAGTCTGTATCAATATTTCACAAATAGCCAACAAAAAGTTCGAAAATCCTGCACGGATTTCCGTGGATGTTTTTGGTTTTCTAAGCTCGTAAGTTGGCCAAAAACGGTATCAAATGAACACCTACAATACTGGTTTCAAGGAATATACATAGAAATCAAAGATGGCTAAGTAGTAATTATTATTTCACAAGGCACATCATATATAAACACAATAAATATAATATATCTATATACCCTCTGGTAAACTAACGTAACTATTGGAAATCACCATGTTTAATGGGAAAACTCACTATAAATGACCATTTTCAATAGCTATTTTGACATAACCAGAGGGTATATCATCAGTAATATTCTTTCTTTGTCTGTGACATTGGAGCGGAACTGAGGCCATGGCGTCAGCAAGGCGCGCACAATGATGCCGCAAATCATCATGGCCTGGCTGATGTTCGCCCTGGGGTGACTGGCTGCTTCTGGGATAGATATATTTCAGAAGAATATCCCAATCATATCGCAATTGTTGTTATATAAATGTTGTTCATATCTGTTCATATATCCCAATATATCCCAATATATCCCATTACTCATCATGATTCATCATTATTTATCATTCATATCCTACTAGGGTTGGCTTTCTCCCAATCACATCACATCCCCATGGTCTTCCGTGATCCACACCCCAGCAGCACACGCGCGCATGCTTTTTAAAAGTTCAAGGGATGTCGAGGTCTTGAGCACTGCAGCCTGCAGGTTGGTGGTTGGAGGGCATATTTCGGATAGATATGGATAGATATTATAAAATATTACAAATATATATAGAGATACAGTAAGGAAAATAGGGACAATCGTAGCTACATACGATTCTACTCCTGAAGTAGACACCCATTTTTGCGATGATTCTCCTGTTGATCATCACTTGTTTATCTTTGGAACACTAAGGCTATCCCTTCGCTCTCTCTCTCTCTCTCTGTCTGTCTCTCTCCCTCCATCGCCAGCAACCATCATTTGTGGCCAAGTCGTTGGGAGGTGGCTATTTTGTTGCGGAGACCACGAAAAAACCAGCTGCCAATGGAAACCGGGCGTAATAATGTCGGCATCCCAAGGGAGCCCAAACCGATTTTAAGATGCGTGTCCTGTTCATGTCCTTTGCTTGTTTTCTATAGATATTGCTGGATTCCATCATATTCCACACAATGCGTCCACAAACAATCTCAAACACCTTTCGCCTCTTCAATCGTCGCTGAAGGTGAGACAAAGACTTGAGCATCGTCGGCCGATGTCAGCCGCCTGCAGCTCCCATGTTGAAAACGGGTAAAAACACAAAGCCCACACTGGCGAACACATCGAAATAACAAGCAAATCGCCAAGGATGTGGGGGATGAGGGCTGTGATGGGGATGTTCTTGGCCAAGTCTTTCTTATCTGTATAAATAATTGTTTTGCTTTTGACATATTTTGACCCATAGCAATAGCATGCCATAGCCTTGTGCACTGTGTGTTCCTCCTCGGATTCTACCCAACCACCAAGGACACCAAACTGGAATGCGCGGCTCTTTCCTTTTTGTGGCGCTGCAGCGGTTCAAACCTTTCATCATCTTCCTAAGCTGACTGGTGTCTCACATGTTCCCGTGCAAACATTTGGGGGCTCAAAGTCCACCAATTTTGGTGGAAATTCGGCAATGACATGACGACTATCCGACTATCAATTTTTTTGTGGGTTCAAATATGTTCAAGAGCTCCAAGAGTTGGTTAGGGCTCACCACCTCCCCAGTGTTAATTTCGCCAAAGTGTTTCAACCAGCCAGCAAAACCGGACTCTCAGCTGTCGGTCACGCCACCTGAGGAACGGAAGATTTGCATTTGGACCCGTCTCCATTTTGGTCAGCTAGGACAAAATAACCAAAACTGGAATCTCTGGCCTGTCAAAGAAGGATTCTTCCTTCTAAAAATGTCATAAGATGTCATTTGAGGTCCCTCCAGTTTGCCCCAAACTTTCCATGACTTTCCACCGCACTCACACTTCAAAGGTTCGTCTGCCTCAGGGGTTGAACATGCTCGAACCCACATACCTGTGCCCGATACCTTCAATGATCCAACGATCAATGATCAACCATCAATGACCGCTCATCATCATCATCATCATCATCATCATCATGCCAATCTCCAGATGTTTGTTGTTGTCACTGCTGCAGACCACTTTTGCAAGCAGGGGGCCCCCTCAGTAGGGTGAGGCCCTCCCACGTGATGCTCCACCTTGCGTCGTACGGCCGTTGATCATCGTTGATCTGTGGTACTTGTGGGTGCAGTTGGGGTTATCAATGGGTATAACATGGTATAACAAGGGTTGTTTTCTCCAAAAGTTTGGACATGACCCCTGGAACTGTGGTATGGATGCTTATATATCCACTAATAAGTGGAACTCCACCCTCAAGTAAGATCTTAGATTCGAGTATATAATTACAACCTTTGCTTTATACTCTCAATCTTCATCCCCATTTTGACTTTTGGGCTGGGAAATCATGAAGTTGAATCTTCTACGACACTTGCTTCAAGTGTCAATGGCATGGAATCAATGAGTCCTTGCACGGCCCTTCAGAGCTGTCACATCGTCACATCCATGTGGCGCCTTTCCCATTGGTAGCTGGGACATTGCCCGGGGGTGGCTCAAACTCTGTAGGGCATTCCTTAGATCGGTGCCCAGCTTGCCCTGCATGGATTGCAACAGTGCCAAGCCGCATGAGACGGGCACGAGACGGGAATTGGTCAAATTTGGGACTGCTTCTGATTCTTAAAATCATTGAAATCTCTCGGCCGCGCCAGCCCCAACATAACAATAAAACAGTTTCAAACATAGTAAGCCATGTCCAGTCTCCATTTGTTCAGATCGTGAAAAACAATTCATGATGATAGGTTTTGACCCACAAGTTGCCACTATGTTTTTCACCAAGCTACCCAAACGGTCTGACCAGTCTTGGAGTTGTGGTAGTATGGTAGCCCAGATTGCGTCTTGTAAGTCCTGTCCATATCTGTCCATGACTGCCTCTTGTAGTCACAATCCAAATCTGATGCCTTCTGCCGTCTTTAAACACTTCTGAATCATGTATCACCTGGACCTGAAATTCGCAATTGCTTGAAACGTTGACGCTGCCAAACCATCAAGGACCATACTTCGGATTGTTTACATGCACATGATTGTGCATACAGTTTTACGGTATCATATACTTAAATTGTATAAACATATATCAAGTTAGGCAGATGGTACGAATTATATTCGAAAGATAGTTGACATACATACCTCATCACCAAATTGCCCCTTCAGCACACCTCCAGGGTGTGAGGTGTGGCGGCGGCGGTGTGGTGGGTGGAGGCGGTTGCCCGCCCCCCGCCATGCCAGCCCCAAGGTGAAAATCTCTCAGTGGCGCCTGTTTGATCAAATGACTCGGGCAGGGTTTCCTTGGGAAAACCTGCAGGAAAACTGTAATTTGATAGTTAGTTAAAGAAGGACAACCAGAGGAAAATCCTGTTCTGATGTGTTCTGACTCTTCCCCTTATATAACCAAATTCATCTTTAACTACAGGTAAAAGTATCAACAACCATTTTGGGCACGACAACCAGCATCTGAAGATATCTCAAGTTTTCAGAAAAGTTCTTGACATACAAAAATATCATAGGATGCAAATGGATCTAGGCATGTTTCTGCTTGGCGTGTTTTCTTTATGGCTTAGCGCGGCATGCGGCAAAGATAATCCCCTCAGCAACCCACCTGGCCATACATGCCCTGATTCTTCGCCAGCATCACCTCGACAAGATCAACATGGATGCTGAGGATTAGGAGGTTGATGACTGATTGCTGTCATATGCTACGAACATGACATGATCATGATCATCATCATCACCACCAAGAACACGATCATCATCATCATCATCATGATCATCATCATCACCAGCATCACCATCATCGTCATCGCCATCGTCATCACCAGCATCATCATCATCATCACCACCATCACCATTATTATCATCATCAGCATCATCATCATCATCATCACCATCATCATCATCACCATCATCATCATCAACACCAGCATCATCATCATCGTCATCATCATCAGCATCATCATCAACGGCATTATCATCATCATCATCACCACCACCACCATCACCATTATCATCATCATCACCATCCTCATCTTCAAAACCATCATCGTCATCATCGCCAGCATCATCATCATCATCATCATCACCACCATCACCATTATCATCATCACCATCACCATCATCATCATCACCAGCATCATCATCATCATCATCATCATAACCATCATCATCACCACCATCATCATCACCACCATCATCACCCCCATCATCACCGCCACCATCTTTATCACCACCATCATCACCGCCACCATCATCACCCCCATCATCACCGCCACCATCTTTATCACCACCATCATCATCGCCGCCATCATCATCACCATCCTCACCACCATCATCATCATCATCACCACCATCACCGTCACCGTCACCGTCGTCGTCGTCGTCGTCGTCGCCGCCGCCGTCGTCGTTGTCGTCGTCGTCGTTGTCGTCATCATCATCATCATCGTCATTGTGATCATTACCATCATCATCGTCATCGTCATCGTCATCGTCATCATCATCATCATCATCATGGAGGAGGCGAAGGCAGCGGAGGACTTGCACACTCCAAGTTGCATTCCTACCTCCCTACCGGCCTCGCAGGGTTTGGAGGCGCCTGGGAGCTTCAAAATCTTGTCTGTAGATTCTTTCGCAAGCTTCGCCTTCACATCTCTGATCCGTTGGGTTGGTATTCTCAGACGTGAATGACACCAACCCCCATGAAATACATTGAAATACCATCAAAATATCATACCACCCCATAATTTCATTACAAACCGTGAAGCAACAGGCGCATCAGGGGTTCGGCCATATATCCTGGTGAGGGTTCCGCCACTTTCCCTTCAACTTCTACTCTCTGGAAGTTTAACAACAGCATCTAAGTGGACCGTACATGGCCTTACTTTTGTTAACTTTCATAATTCAAGGAAATAAGGCAATTATAGACATCACAAAAGTTAACATGTAATTTAAGATACTTTAACTTTATGATACTTTACGATACTTTACGATACTTTACTACGATACTTTATGTATCTTTATGTATCTTTATGTATCTTTATGTACAATATTCCGGTATCCACACGTTTGCGAAGATCCTCTACTTATAACCATCGAGCAACCCCTTTTTGAGACCAACCTCCAAAAGACTCCAGCCTCTTCGGCTGAGGAATAGATGACAAAGGCCCACTGCTTGCCTGCAAAGAGAAGGGTTTGCCAAGTACCACAATATATACATCCAAAGTCAGGAAAAAACTTTGACATGTATGGGAACTATCTCACATACATACATAACCATGTGTATATATATATATATATATATTTATTTATATAAAATAATATTATAATATATTATATTATATTATATTATACTATATATTATATTATTTTATTTTATATTTTATACTATTATATTATATATATATATATTATATTATATATATATATATTATATTATATTGCATTATGACATTGTGTTGTCCCGCCCCACCCAAGAATAGGATGCTATGGGATAATATCGGATAGATTCCTTTGCCAACACAGACGCCTGAATAGGAAATGATGGGAAAATCCAACCGACCAGGCCTGACTCACAACCTTGCTTCAAATACACGTCTGTGATCCGGCCATATCTCGAGAACCTCAGAGAAGATCTGGGATCAGCGGGGAAAGCCTTGAAAGCATCATCGGCAAATCAAGAGTCAACAAGTCAACCCCCAGCAAGGTAGAAAAGTTGAATATGTTTGACACCTGAAGGTTAAAGATCACCTCCAATCATACTAGAAGACCTTTGTTCTCGTGTCGCGGACCACTGTATATGTAAATGAAGCATCACACAAAGGAAACGGGATCTAGATCGTCTATGGGCCCCATGTCACTCTTGATGTCTCCACCAAAAACATGGCGAAAAAACAATGGAATTCCCTGCAAAAAGGGTCACGTTCAATTTGTTTTCAACGATTCAAGCAGTGGTGGTCAATGGAGAAACAGGCAAATAGAAAGCCAAACATCGACAAAATGACAAACCACATAGTGGTGACCAAATTCTTGGTTCTATCTCCCATTTCTTGGTTGTGTAGCTGCTTGGTTCTTGGTCAATGCCAAAACCCTACGACCCAGGCATTACTCTTTTTGCGGTGAGCAGGATCACACGCCCGACCTTACCTTAGCACCCCCGTGACCCCGTCATGTTTTCAACTCTGAACAAAGTCCTGCAAGTTAACATCTTCCTCCATTCCCAGCAAAACTCGCAGAGTACTCCGTGAAAGGTATTCTCATTGTCACATTTTCTTTGAACACATAGACTAGGGTACTGGAATAGATCAACCGACTATTCAACATTCTTCAACCATCGAAAAAGATTATATTTCGCACCCTCAAAAAAATTAGGAGATTTGTAACGACCCTCCAAGGTGGACCAAAATCTGTGCCTAGCGACTCGTCTCTCACCATCTCCTCCTGGCAGCCATCCGGCAACGAACCGACAAAGATCTTGCATGGGCCTGGCGGGGCACCACTGGTAGAGGGTGTCAGGATGTGTCCTCAACTGGACCGGGAAAACAGAGCTTTGGGTCAAGAGTTGGAGAAAACATGAGACAAGTAACTATAGCTGGAGATGTTCACCAATTCATTCCACCCATTTCGGATGGCTTCGTCTCTGACCTTCGTTTCTGACTTCAGGCAAAAACCGGCAGTGTCCAAAGCTTTGACCTCCCTTTGCCTCTAAGGGATCTCACTTGTGCTGATATAGATGAATCATCATAATCATCTGAATTTGGAAGCATAGCTTCACAAAGCTCCCGCCTCCCACTGAGGTGGTGCTCCGCGTCTCTTGCGCATAGGGGTGGGATTCATGGCTGCGATGGGTGCCATAACCATTCCTATCGCCCCCCTTGGTGCCATAGCTTCGGGCTGCTGGGATGCCTTGGGTACCTTGACCACCTTGACCCAGCATGCTGTCAGTGGCGCCAATCACTGCAGGTCTCTTGATGGGTCCAGAACTTCGGCTGCCGCCATAGCTGCCGCTGGTGGCTCCATAGCCTGGGGCTCGGGAGTTGGAGCTGTAACTGCCACCCTGGCTGTAGCTTCCATGGCTTCCGTGGCTTCCACGAGCGGGCTCTTGCCGTCGACCTGTGGCGTGCAGGCACCATGCTGCCTGTGCTACATTCAGTGAACCAGAGAACCAGTGATACGAATTCATAGGATAATTATCTTTGGCACCGTTGGTTTCCATAAAGAAACGCTACGCGCCCAACCCGAACAAATAAACTATTTCACCTCCTCTGGTTCATTCCATCTTCCAGTCGCACTGGTGCAAAAATCTACTCTATGAAGTTTTAACCGCCAACCATCTGCAAGCCCCATGATGGGAAAGTCTCCATCTGCTTGCAGAAAACGCCCCGTCCCATCAGTGAACTCCGAGTGAATCCCCCATCCAAAAGCCACCCCAGCCAGCCTCCCCCATCATCCATGGCATCCTGGCCATACAACCCCTGATGTTTTGCAATTGTGACTTCGCAAGGCCTCACCGAGCCTCACCGCAGAGCTCGAGAAACAAACGTGGCTGTCTCTGACGGATGGTCTTGGATGGCATTTGTCGCGCCAGTGATGGATGTACAGTATGGATGTCCTTCCCACAAAAAATTGGGAAGGAGATTGACCTTTGGACGTCATTGATTTGGGGGAAAAAACATGACACAACTGGCGGAAAGATGAAGTGTCCTGCTGGAGTCAGGACCAGCAACATGGTAAGCGACACCCAGCCTGGTAGCATCAGAGTTCTGTCGCAGCTCTCCTGACAGCTGCAGTTGGCCCGGGTGCCAGTCGCGGATTTGTCTTCCCAACCCTCCAGAGATTGAAGATCAACCCTCCATCCACCAAGATCTTTCAGGCGCATGTTCTAGCTCTAAATTCTCACTTCAATACTACTTATCTCCATCACTATCAATGGATCGAACTAAATCATGATGTTTCCCCTTAAAATACCGAGTTTTCTTGGTAGAATCGTCATGTTTGCTGACAAAAACCAAGCATTTTGCATGCAAATCCCCGACTGCACCACGATGACCTTGGCATCCAGGGCTTGCTGTGATGTGGCAAAGGTCACGAAGCCCCAATGCCTGGCACTTGGGGGTGGCTGGAGAATGGCTTCAACTTCTGTTACCAAAATTTGCCATGGGTTCCTGTTGAATTTTCCAAAGCCAGCTGTTGATTTTCCAGATGTCCTTTTCTTTCTTGTCTTGAGGATGTTCCCAATGTGTTGTGGTTTTAACTCTACGGCCACCAAAAACATTGGGATCACTGTCCCATTTTTTTCCTGGAGATTTTCTCTGAAAAATGAGTAAATCCATTCATCGCACTTCGGCTGCAAACACCACCATTTGGATGGGGTGAGGGCAGTGTACCTTGCACTCAACATCACTCAACACAACTGTAGATTTGAAGCACTATGAATATAAATGAATATAGTTAATGTAATATTGAACCACCAGAAAGTCTAAAAAGGTGAAGTTTCAAGCAGGGGCGCAACACCCAAGGCCTGCCAGACTCACAGTTGGGCTTCAGGAACACATCTTTGACTTCTCCGTATTTGGAGAACTCATCTATCAGGACGTCCCTGAAAAGTGATGCAACTGCTGCGACATCAATTTCTGAATGTGGATGAATGTGGAAGAATCTGGCTTTGAATGGTCATGTCTTGCACAGGGAAATCTTGCGTTGCAGGCAAGGGACTCAGCAACGTCGTCTGGGAGAGTGCCCACAAAAATCTGCAGCGGGGAGTTATCAGAGTTGCGGAGCAAAGGGGTTCCGACAGTGATCACCAATAGGCCATATATGCTTCGCCCTGATTGCGGTTGTTTTGCCCTTGCTGCATCTTTTCGTTGCTTACATGATCACGTCACCTGTCAAAGCCTCTGTGTCTCACTGCCACATTTGATTATTTCAACGATTTCCGTTTGGCCAGAGTGTGACCATTTGTGTGAGTTATATATTCCAGATTTTAAACTAAGATGATATTAGACTAATATTAGAACTTAATATTAGACTAATATTAGACACATTTAGACACTAGACTCCCCAAAAAATATCCCAAAAACCGGTGCCAAGGGCCTTCTTTGGACCATTGTCGATGATTGGGCTGGGCTTCAAACTTCCATTGCCATAGAGGCCTTGATTTCGCGCCAGGGTCACCTGACATGGTTGGAAAGATGGTGGATATCAATGGATATAAATAAATATACATACGTATATATAATATTCATATGTTTTTCTTTCTTTATTTATTTATATTGTTAAATAAATACTATATTTATGGTGTAAAGTGAAAACATTTCAACATATGCAGCACAAAAAAATCGAACACGAGGAAAGACTTCAATTAGAGACTTCAAAGAAAAAACACACACATATATATATATAAAGAAAAACATGAGGTTACGTAGTTTCATGAACCGAGAAGGGATCTGCATCCCGCCTGACATGGCCGAATCGAACCTTCAAAGCACAGGACTCCATTCGTCTGCTCCTTGGTGTGTTTTTCAGAAAACGCTCCCATCTGTCACTCTTCACGGAAACCTCACAATCCTGTGGCATCATCTCCGTCATTCAATGGCGTTTGCATTCCAAATTCAAAACTCATTTCTTGACTTTTTGACCATTATGATTGGTTGTCTCAGGGTGTTGTAGCTATGGAGATTTGAAAATTCCAATGAATTAAGGGTTAATCCCAAGCTCCGTCTCCGTGCCTTTCGAACATTTATATACAGTATCCGCAAGTTTTATTGCTCCAAAATTCCATCAAAATCCATCAAACTCCCGATTTCCCTTGCTAAAGAAGCGTTACTCTGAAGACAGACCCCAACAAAAATCCAATCTTTTCATATCTCTTCCATATTTTCCCAGAATTTTCCCATATTTTCCCCATGTGTGATGGTGTTTTTGTAAGGCCCTCCCCCATCTCTGCACCGGCGCCTGAGCGTTGGCCGCCTCCTCCGGAGAAGCAAAGGTCACGAAGCCCCACTGACGTCCGGACTCGCAGCCCTGCTTCAGGAATAGCTCCTGCAGTTGGGCCATGTTGGGCCCTTGGATTCCCCTTGGGGGAGGGGGTTGGATGATCCATAGATGATCCATATTAATAGGGGACATTAGGATATATTCATGGAATATTCATTGGATATGGATGATTAATATTTTGGAATGTTTGTCGATCAGGTGGATTTTTTGGATCACATTTAGACTATGTATGGAAAATGAACGGGATATCTTAGTTTCAATTAGTGAATGGGATATTTGATGATATTTGAAATTAAGATTTTGGCGATATTGGTTGAAGGGAAAATCTTAACCGGACCATGGTTTTCCCCATGATCCTATTGGTGTTTCTTATTGGTGTTTCTGGTTGAAAGTGTTCCTTAAACTAATCCAATGATCCTCAGGTGGTGGATTTTTGGATGATCACTATTAAGAATTCATGGAATATATTCATGGGATATTTGATAATGAGATTGATGTGATACCAATGAGATATTATAAAATGGAATAATGCCATCCCCAGCTCATATCAAACACCCCAGCTTGTGGTCCCAAATATATGTGAATCCCCAAAAAAGTGCTAAACACTGGTTTCTGGGTTTCGTGTTTAATGCTGGGGAAGGGATTACAAAACCAGTGGAATTTTATAGCCGAAAATTGAGTAAGAGTGCAATGGATTTTTTGGGAAAATCAATCAACAAAAAGCTAATGGGTGTGGTCATTCAAATTTATCTATCAGGTCACAAATGATTTTTTCTAGGAGGATTCAACCATCCCCCATTCCGGGAACCTGCCGCAGCAACAGATGGTTAGTAAGGCCTTCTTAGTGGTTGTTGGCGGTTGGTAAAGCCTGAATAAACGCAGTAAAAACTCAATTAATAACTTGTTAGTGGCGTTGATTGACAGTTAATCCTGTATTTATCAGCTCATAATTCTGGATTTCTTGGGCAGGTGTTTCCAAAACCACAAAAGGAACCGATGGTTGAGGTACAACATGGTACAACAAACTCATTGGGGGCCAAACAAACGGATGGCTTGAGTTTCTTGGGGTTGAACAGTACTTCCCAACAAATGGGATCAGTTGATGGAAGAATCCACTGCGTGAAACCATGGGCTTTGCCTTCAGATATCGGAGCTTTCTTGCAAATGTGCCCTTCATCTAGGACCTAAATCCACTGGGACAATGACTTGGATTGTGGATGGAATTAGGGTGGTTGAATCTTAGGGTTGATTTGTGGATGATCTAATCGGTCTACTATAGTTACTATGAGTTTGCCCAAAACTACCCGCAAATTGCACTTGTCTGATGGTTAAAATTCTGATAATCCATGGGAACTAGCCTGTGTTCTATGGATGGATTCAAGATATTTGTGGAATCTGCAGGGAACCATGTGTATTTGTCCACTGGACTATGGAATCATGTGGCTATGGATGGATTTTCTTCGGAGATTTTTGGATGGTCATGGATGGTCCAATATGTGAAACAGAAGTGATCAAATTCAAGGCATTTCAAGGCGGCAGTGGCGACAGTGTCATCGACCAAAGTGCAACGGGGATTTGAGGATGGCAAGGCCCAGGCTTATATGACCAACAAATATGCCATGGTATGCCACCATGGCATCGTGAGAAACCCACCCCATCGCCCCAAACTCCTCCACAACGCCATAGACACTGAAAGCCGACCTCACCACTTCGGCCTGCGGATGATTTTGAAAAAATCATGGGAGTTCCTTGGTTCCCTTGACTAAAAACCTAGAAATCACCATGAAATCCTGCTAAGATCCTCCTCTCTCTCCATCGCCATCCCGGGGGTTCCCGGGGGTTCAGCGTCAGGCTGAGGGCAAGCAGGTGGCCCGACATATGGCTATGGGTCAAAACATGCCAATACCTTCCGTTGAGTCCAATAGAGTTGAGATTTATGATGATTTATGTACCCTCTGGTAAACTAACATAGCTATTGAAAATGACCATTTATAGTGGATTTTCCCATTGAAAATGGTGATTTTCCATAGCTATGTTAGTTTACCAAAGGGTATGTCCATCCCCTCCAAAATATGAGATGAATAGTGAATTCGACCCATTCCCATATCTATTTCCTGTACCCAAGTTCTGAGGGGCTGTTGTCCCAGCCTCAATGCCGTCCGGCATGGAGCCCACAAAGACTTTCCGCGGAGCCTCCAATCAGAACAGCTGGGTCAATGGCTGAATAGTTGGTGCTTCAAACATGTTCAGACTCCCATCACACATGAATTGATTGGGCAGTCGTCACCACCATCACCATCACCATCACCATCACCATCACCATCACCATCACCATCACCATCATCATCACCATCATCATCATCATAAACATCATCCTCATCCTCATCCTCATCGTCATCGTCATCCTCATCCTCATCCTCATCCTCATCCTCATCGTCATCATCGTCATCATCGTCGTCATCATCGTCGTCGTCCTCCTCATCGTCATCATCGCCATCGCCATCGCCATCGCCGTAATCGTCATCGTCATTGTCATTGTCATCGCCATCATCAAAACATATCAAAATATCGCCAAGGCTGTCAAGATACCACGCATACCCAGCTTGGAACAGGTCTGGCCTCTGCCGCTAGCGCCTGTGGGGCAGCCCCAGCTGGCCCAGGGCTTCCAGACATGCCTGGACAGGAGTTGCAGGGATTTGGCCTGAGATGCCATAAATGTACCAGAAATATCCAGAAATATCAGAAATCATAGCATGCCCAGCTCATCCCAGCTCACTAAACATCCACAAAAACCTTCACGCTCAGCGGGGGGTTCACCATCATATCACCAGATCCAGTTGCTACCCAGATTTCCCCCAGATTTCCCCCAGCAGCCAGAGCCCAACTGCCACCTTGGTTCTTGGCCAGCATCACATCGCAGGGACGCTCTGCCCCCGGAAACTTTAGTTTGGTATCAGTTGCTTCTTTGGCGATCTGAGCATCCTCTGGACTCGCATAGGTGATGAAAGCCTCAGTTCTTTCGCTGCTTAAAGCCGTTTAAATGTCCGCTTGGAGATGTCCAATGGCAAGATATATGACAAGTGCATTGACTTCCAAAATCAGCTAAAGTCAACTGGACCTGAGCGCTGCACCCACTGCTTTCCAGGAGGACAATGGTCCTGAAGCAGGACATGGGCTCATCTCAAGCCCAACGCTGCTCGAGAAGGGTCAGACTCAGTATACTCAGTATACTCAGTATAATACTCAGTATACTTAGTATACTCAGTATACTCAGTGTCAGCTGTGTCAAGCAGCAGTCCTTAATAAAAACTTCCTCTACCTCGCCATAGGGTTCAAACTCTTTTCTCAACTCATCTTCGGTGATGTTCTGCGGCAGGGAACCCACAAAGATCTTCCGCGCCATCTCCCCACCAGCGGCGCGGTGCTAAAGCTTGATGCCAGATATGCCAGGAAAGATCAGGCACAAAGGCAACGGGATTAGACTCGCCATAGTTCAAATGTCGTCAAATAAGAAAATCACAGCACTCAATCGTCGGGATGATTTTCCATTACCACATCGAATAAGCATGAATAAGTTATAAGTCATGTCCAATCGGCAATAGGAAGTCCCCGGTGTCATCGCCTGCCTCTGGCACGGCCGCTGCCAGTTCCGGCCACTTGCGGTCATCACTGGGTTCAGGGTTCGTCGTCCCGAAAAGAAATGGGTCAAAACCTTGGTACCCTGGTGACTCAGGTGACTGTCCACTGCTCTCTGGAAACTCTGGGTAAATATCCCCTCTGCGAAGTGACATGGAGAAGCCTCACTTTTCTATGGGCATGCGGCATGAGTGCTATGCTGATGTGACTGACGCTTCCTGTTGACATGTTCTGACATGTTGATAGAAAGGAGCGCTTCCATCTTGAATGTAGGTGGTTTGTCAGAAGTCTCTTGACCTGGCTACGTTTTGAACCGTGAACAGAACGGCATTCACTGTCGCCGTAGAGAAATTCAACATGCGGTGCCTCCAATGATTTCAATTGGCAAACTATATGGGGATGGGTCAAAACCCTGGTACCCCTGGTGAACATCAAAATAGCTGGTAAATGGATGTTCATCCCACTAAAAATGGTATTTTCATAGGTATTGACCCATACCCATATTGAAAATCAATGGTTCGTGCCATCCCAAGCATTCCCGTTGGAGGTGTATTTCCAAAGCAGATTCACCGGATGTGACGCCGCAAATCAGAGCCGGAAGGTCTAAGCGAGGCCCATGCTCTTCCACCTGCAGAATCCAGGACTCTTCAGCTGCTAAACAAACCAACTTGGAAGTGGCAAAACCTCGGCGTTTTCAAACAGTTCTTTTTTTCTCTGGGTTTTCCCATCTTGTTGCCTAAAACTTAGTTTTTCTTTGTAACCTCTATTTTCACCGTCATTTTGACACCCGACATCCAGAACTTCAGAAAAAGGGACCACCATTTCGCCTCCGAAATACTCAGCAGCACTTGCGAGCAAACTCGACGCTCCTCGGATGTTCCAGTCATTGTTTCTCTGTGACATGGCTCGCTTGACCGGCTCGCTTGACCGCTTGGTTCCCCTATGCTTCCCTGGACAAAACTACTTCTATAATATTCTTTCAAATGTCCTATCCTAATTCCCACTGTTCGGTCAAATACAGACAAACACATATAAACCAATTGGGAATTATAGCATATGATATTATAGACGCAGCAAGTGGTGGAGCCGATAAGCCCAATGTTTTTTTTGCAAACTGCTGTTTTGGTCACTCCAAATTAAGATGGAAAGTAAAACGCACACTCACACACACAAATGTTATTATATAATATATGCATGTGTACATATATATATATATATATATCCATATGTCGGACATGTGTGTCGGACATGTGTCTACACATAGATTCATAGATATTACATGAATATTGGTATTACTAGATTATATGAATATACAGATAGATAATATCATGTAATCTATATAATATAGTGATATTACATAGATTCATTGATATTACATAATATTATTATATACATACTATCTGAATAGTCGGTTCCCAGAGCAGGACATGTGCTGTTGGGGCTCCTCTGCACTGGGCCCTTGCAGAAGAGGTCGCAGCAAAGCGCGTAAGGCCTGGTCATCAAAAACACCTCATTTCCGCGAGGGGGAAACTCCTGGTGTTAGGGCAGCAAAAATGCTATTATTGCTGTTACATACTGTTACTTTCATCATTCTTGGATAATCTATCCGGATTTTTTTTCAATAGGGCCTATTCAACAATGAAAGGAAATATGATATTAAATCGTTATAATAATAGCCTTTCCACTGAGGGGCACCTATTGGTCGTCATGTTCATGGCACTCAAATCTGCCACGCATGTGCTACAAACACATCCAAGGAAGATTCATGGGCAACCAACTGACGTTGGTGCGGGTCAAAGGTGGGGCTGTGATAGGTCCAATGTGTCAAGAACTTGACCTATACCCGTTGTGTCATTGAAATGCATGTGCATATATATAGTCTATGAAGATCCAAATCATTGAAAATCTCTATTGTACATAATATGCATATAATTATATATATAACTATATAATCATATATACAATAATTATATGTAATTATATTGTATATATACTGTATATATATATATTATATTATATATATAACTATATAACTTGAACTATATATACACAAATAACTATATATACAGCCAGGCCAGGCAGTCAAGATCTCACTGATATCATTGCCTATCATTTGGCCCGCCCTGACATCGTCCAGGGAGACGGCCATTGGCAGCAATGCGGACGAAAGTGGCACTGGCCTCGGCTTCAGCAAAGCTGGGATGAAACAGCTGCCATGTGGGTCTGAAAATAGGGCGTACTCTAAAAAAATACTATTTCTTCATAGGAAAAAATCTAGAAAAATGATGACCGACCAAACTTGCAATTCAAAATATTCAAACTATATGTTTGAATGATGATCAACCAGTGGATTTAGGGTTGCAGGACCCGATTTTCAGACATACCCTCTGGTAAACTAACATAGCTATTGAAATTTGCCATTTATAGTGGATTTTCCCATTCAAAATGGTGATTTTCCATAGCTATGTTAGTTTACCAAAGGGTACCACAATAAACCACTTGAATGTTCCAGGATGTCACTCGACATTGAGGCTGTTTGCTGCCACGTCATCCCAGGCGCCCTTTTCTGCGCATTGAGAGCCTGCTCCCTGGAAAAGAAACTGCTGATTAAGCCCATACCCTCATACCTTTCGGTTGAGGAATGCTTCAGGGGCTAAACACCCGAACCAAGTTGCTCAGGACATTCAGGGATTCCATGCCTTTTTTGGCATTTGATGCGGCTGGAAAACATTTCTGGATTGACAGGCGGACGGCCGCACGGCCATCCGTCTGGATTTTTTTGGGGACGCCTGGTCCAGGATCAAAACCAGGACCAACTCACCAGTCTTTCATGATCTTCTTCCTTAGTTCAAGGCCCACTGTGGTTGTTGGTTGGTGGATGTTGGTGGCTACGACTTAGCCTTTGCGCCAAAGGGAGAAGCCAGCCATCCGCCAAGTTTCAGTCTTTCCACGGTGACCCAGGTGATTACGACGTAAGGGCACTGTCGCGCAAAGGTTGCTGCGAAGCCCTTGTAGAGCGCCAAAGGCCCTTCCTGCGCGTGGTGTGATTGTGGTACCCCGGGGGGTTCTAAGCGGGCCTTACTGTAATTGATACAGCTTTTGAAATATCCAAGAAACTATCACCCAAGAAACGCAATAGATAAACAAATCGCGGATTCAAACGGTGTTTAATGAAGCACACCGCAAAGTCATTCATGGCTTGGGCGTCTGCCTTTCATTTTCAGCTGCAGCATCTGGATGTATCCGCCGAATTTTGATGAACAGCCTGAACCGAAGGCTTTCTTAATCCTGGAATTAAACAGTCACTACTAGGCAGGTGGGTTCAGTTGTTATAACTGGCATATAGCAAATAGCAACCCAAAAATAGAATCGTGATTTATCACTATTTTAGTGGGGCTTTACTTTCCTACCTTTTTGGGGCTCACTCTCTCTCCATTAGGTCATTAGGGTTTATCAATAGTCATACCCGGTCACCGCCGGTTTCTGGCACGCAGCCTGTTGCACGATGGTAGTCATGGTCTGGACAGTGCTCTTGTAGAGCCTCAACGGACTTCGGCATGTGTTTCAACATGGGGACTACCCTCCGATAAATCCAACACAACTATGGAACGTAGCCCGTTTGTAGATGATTTACTTATTAAGTATTAAAAATGGTGTTTTCCATAGGTGATGTTATGTTATCTTAGATTGCTAGAGAGTACATATTTATCTAATTGGGTCGTGATAACCCTGCTGGTTTCTCTCTCTCTCCCCCTCTCTCTCTCCATCGCCTTAGATTAGAGGCACCTAATTCTGCAGAGAAAACCAACCTGTTCCTTCAAACGCAAAGAGCCATGGGGGAACCAAAGGACACGCAATGTATTTGGAGGTTCCCCCAAATTTGAGTGAACAAAACACACGTCTTCTGTTACGACATTGAAGTTCTATCTTTCCACCCAAACATATAGATACAGTGTTTTTCAATACCACGTGGTTCTTGACAAATTCCGCATTTGTACCCGTGTGTCTGCTTGGTTCAATGTCCAGCGCACTTCCCAATCATCCTTCCACATATCGGTCTGATTTCTCTTCAAACTTCCTGGCAAGTCACAAGGGTTTGCCCTCCTCTGACCGCTGGTTCATGAGACGCGTCTTGGCAACGTCCACGGGATTAGACATCACCTGAGGCTATTGGCCGGGCGGTTGATGGCGGTTGTGGGTTGAAAGTTCACTGACCAAGGCACGCAAGATATGTGTCGGTCTATGTAAGTCTTCCTTTTGATATGCGTGGAATCCATTTCTAGCATCAGCATCATCATCATCATCATCATCATCAGCATCAGCATCATCATCATCATCATCATCATCATCATCATCACCAGCATCAGTATCAGCATCATCAGCATCATCAGCATCACATTCAAATTCACATTCACTTTCATACCCAGATTCATATTCATATTATTTCATATTCATATACCTGGCTGAATCATTGCAATTCACGGGCTGATCATCGCCTCTGGAATAAGGTGAGTGGTTTTGGAGAGCCTGCAGCCCCTCTTCCATAGCTTGAGACGATGTGACCAGATGTGACCATCATGATTATCATAATATCCCAAAAAAATCCTAAAATATTCCCCTCACATCCCCAATAAATCTCCAAATTATCCCCAACATTCCCCAACAACTTCATTCCCAAATATCTCCAATATACCCATGACAGACCCACTATGGTGTCAGTTCCCCACAGTATTTCTGAATCACCCCGCTCTTACATTCCCAGGCACTGAGGCAATAAATGCAGCGCCAAAGCTGGAGGACAAATGCAGCTGTACCTGAGGAAACCATGGCAACCCCCATGGTTTAAGGTGCTGAAGCTGGTCACCTCCGAGTCGAAAATTCAGGGAGAGCCTATGGTGATTTAGCTTAGCTATGGAAAATGACCATTTGAATGAGATAAATCATCATAAATCTATCAATGGGCCAGTTTCCATGCGGAAAAAAAAAGATGGTAAAATCATCCATCCCCGTCCCCCGTTCATATATTTAACACCCCAAACGAAACCATCGCGGATATAGGGATGAAATCGCACGTTCGGGATCATAGAATGGGGGTGTTTAACGTGAACGTGGGGTGGGGATATCATCATCTGTTCTGCATCTTCTGGGGGATACCACCAATAATAGCTTCTATCAATGCATCACCTGGATAATCACTTGGCAGACCCGGAGCACATCCCGGTCCGCCAACATCCATCTCTTCCCCCGATGGCCCCCCCAAACAATTTTGGGGCTTGGGCCGTTGGGCCTGTTCGTTTTGGGGTCTCGATTTGGAGCTGCTGCCCACGTCCAAGCTCACCGATATCACGGATATGAAGACTAATCATGACTAATCCGATCCCCCCGATCATAGAAGAACAGTCCCAAATGGAATATTTGGGAAAAGTCCCGCATCACTGATTCTTGGATTAGTGATTGGAATATGAGTGATCATTATCCAAGAATCCACTATGATCCAATCAACCCCCAACCCAAATTTCCTGTCAGACTAGACATGGCTGGAACCCGTTGGAGCTGGGCTTCGGACACCCTCCTTCATGCCCAGGTAATCCTGAGCATCACAGATGTGTGTATACCATTGTATACCATCTGGTAAACGACCCATTTATAGATGGATGTAAGATTATTTACAGATTTACATGTTAAAAATGGTAGTGTTCCATTGCCATGTTGACTTACCAGAGAGTAGGTAGTGAATGTCAAAAATAAGCATGCGCATCAACTCTTGAAAGGTAAATGATGGGAAATATAGGTCTGTCTTGTCGCACAACTTTGTGACAGTTCGTGACTACTTACATCTACTTACGAACAACTCCGGAATCTTACGGACGTGTTCGTCAGAGGTTTGGTTGGAGAGATCTGTCCATCTCAAAGACGAATGATTTTTCGAGATCATAATCAAAGGATCATAGGAAAGAAACGGAACAAGATTTGAAATCGAGAACCACCCATCCACCCCCACAAGTCTTGTTGATATTCACCTTATGTTGGAGTATCCCCATGTATCCCCAGTTCTGAACCATGGCACTACGAAAAGCTCTTTGCAGGTATCATAGGCCGCGAGTTGCCCAACTGTGATAATCGTGGCCTCAGCCACGGTGATGTCATTGCCGTGTTGGAAATAACACGGAATAACATTCAACTTACCTGTTGGGGAAGCAACACTCCTCCTCTGGGATTTTGAATGATTGAGGTTTAGTAGTTTAGTTTAGTATTTTAGGTACAACATGCAACAGACTTCGGATTTAGCTAATGATTTCACCATGAGGAAGATCACAAAACACAGGGGGACGGCCACAGAATGACCAACCCTCAACATTCGAAACACTGTGAGGATATCGCTGTGCATCCCAGGAACTCGGTTCATGTTGGGAACAACACCTGTTCGCCACATGGACAGCACACCTTCTTGTCGAGCAATCTTGCCCACCTCGGTATAGATGGACAGCAATGATAGTAGTGGGTTGTGAAACGAATGGAAATTTCATTGACACAATGTCTATCGTTACTATAGTTTATTGATGTCGATAGTGGGTTATGCCCAGGATGCATACCTCATTCCTCATTATGTTTTGAAATGTTTTGAACAAATCAGACCCTGTCTGCCTTTGATCTGATGAATCCGAGGTCGGCACGGCATCAAAGATGTTCCTGTATCCACGACCTTCAGGTAATCATCTCATGACACACGCCAGGCCAGACAGAACAGCCTATGCAAAACTCCACAAAAACTCTGGAAAAATGAGGTATCCACAACTTTCCATTGGCAAATTGGACATCTCAAGTTCCGTGATATTTCTGCTGCGATGCTCACACTGCTATACTCTGGGTGACTGACGCTGCTCGGGTGGAAGCTTTCCGTCCGCCTGGCTGTAGCCCTTTGCTAGGGGAATCATCGGTGTATCCCCAACTTTTAAAAGTGCTTTCAGCGGCGCCTGAATTAGGGCACAGAGTAAAATGACAAGTTGTGCCATTTCAAAATCATGCATCGTTTACCTATGAAAATCTATGGAAACCCATCATTTGCCTTTCAAAAATCCATAGGAACGACTATAATATAAAAACATCCACCATTTGCATCCAAATCTATAGAGAAACAAAAAAAAACTATATGATTTCTATAGATTTTCTGTAGACATTGACTTTGATTGATAAAGCCATATATATTATAAAAACAAATCTATGAGCCACATCCAATTTTTGGAGACACGGCGCCTGCATGCGTACCATCGCCAAGTCGCCCGGGTTCCCGGCGAAGGCGCCAGTGGCGCCGGCTGCGGCGGCGCAAAGCACCTGTGGATCTTCGGGCGGAGACTTGGGATGATTGTAGATCATATAATAATTATAATATAGATATATAGACCATTATAGACCATCCACCACGGTAATATGGTAATGTGTATATATATATAATTATATTTCTAATGATTAATATGGTATATATATATAATGATTTCTAATATAGACATAGAAAGATTTATGTGGATGGGATGATATGGGATGCTTTCCACGTCATTCCACATCTATGTTAGTTTCGGGGATCCTTTAAACTAACGATGTGGAAACCCCGGGGTATATGGTCTAATAATGTGAAATCTGATATGGTTGAATGTGGCTTAACTTCTGGCTTTGTATGGTTTAAGGTGGGGTATATCTGCAAAACTGCTAATCGAGAGTCGATAAATGGCGCACCACTTTTAAACAAATCCTGGGAAACCCCTAAGGAACCCCCCATCTCGTACTAGGAAAATCATCGAGAAAAAGGACCATGTTTCCCGGTGCTTGTCTTGTTGACCAAAGGCTTGGTGCACCAACTCATTCAATTCGGATGATGTTCGATGATGTTGGATAATCTGAAATTACATTACTTTGCAGGGCCCCATATCAATGACTCATGATGAGTCTTGTGAGTCTTTCCACTCTGGGATCAACCCGAACCTCAAAATATTGATAAGCATGATAATCCTTTTCCCTTAATTCAACTAAACTGGAGGTACCTACCATATATATATATATATATCCAGTATATATAAGGCATATGTAAGGCTTCAAAATATGGCTTTATGTGGTACAACCAGTACAGTACCTCTATTTTAGGATCCTGAAATTCCCATTGATTAATGTTCGAACCCCCGGCCTGTCAGTAAATTAGTGGATCCAATTACAGTATGATCTATTCAATTCTTAAATATATTTGGCATGCTTTCAAGCACTGGATGCCCTATTCAAGCATGGGATGGGACTACCAGCAACCAGCAGCCATCATTTGATGCTTCGGCGCATGCCTTCTCAATGGTAGTGAGTGGACGCTGAGATTCTCCACAGAAGCCCTGGCCGGGAAACAATGCCCTCAAGGTTGTGGTGATTTATGGTGCCCCCTATACCAATCCCTACCAAAAACCTCTGTGGATATGTCCAAACCACCTGTGTCTACCATGTGCTGCAACCTGCGTTTTTTGTTGGAACCCCCTACTGGCTCGGCCTTTAGCATGTCGTACATGCCAAATCTGACCTTAGCCATGCCAGGTATGGCCAAGACAATTGGCTCCATTTGATCATCATAGCATGATCACCACAATCACTATAGTTTCAAGCAACCATTGGCCCCTCATGATCCCATAATATCTCATGCCAGGAGACACCGCTATAGACCAACTGCCGGGCCATGGAGGCATCGACACCTTTGAAGAGACCCAAAGGGCCTTCGTTTCGCACGATGTGAGGGCCCATCCTTGGCGTTTGGGACGACGCAGGCCGATATGGGGATGAAACAATCCAACAGTTGTGTTGCAATCTGAGGCCCTGATGGTGCCCTCTCACAATTGTTCAACTTGTTGCAAATCACCCATTTACAGATAAATGTCCCGTGTTCTCCCACTTAAAACGTTGGATTTCCAAGCCAGCTAGGCTGGATGCCATTGTCGTCATATTCCCATTCCTGTTCACTAGGTGGGTATGGGTCAAAACCTATTACATATACCTAGAACCTCTCCCTATGTAAAATTATTGCCGCTTGGTGAAACTCAAGTAATTATTGCTGTTTCCAGAAAACATTGCTCGATCTGAAATTTATTGCCGTTTCATGTGCAACTAGGGGCCCATCGTTGAACCCAGGTATCATTAACACACGTTCTTGGATCCTTTGGAATCACTGTTTTGCTTAGTGCTCTTCATGGGACCAAAGATTGAAGATATTGGTTGGCAGGTTTAGTTCCCTGTTTCTATCCCTCCTTGTCTCACACTTGCCCTCCCTTTTCCTTTCCCCGAGCAATGTCGCATCAATAGATTGGGTCAAAGTCGACCAGTTTGAAGAAATCTTCTATGCAAAGTCCCAGACTTCAGTAAGCAAGCTCCAAGGACCCTTTCTCCAATTCTTCTGGAATCTAACCGTCGGGATAGACGGCAGACTTTTCCCATCATGTCCTCGTTGGACTCACAATTCCAAAGATTCCAATTGATGATAATTTCGTCCCCCCTTTGCAACGCTTCGTCATATTCCATCTCTTCGTGTTTGACCAAGTGTAACTTTGGTTTGATGGCATACCCGTTGAAGGAGTCGTTGAGACATATCGAAGCTAACTGGACATATCCTTTTACAAATCTGCAAATGTCTGCATGAAGAGCCATAGCGCAAAAAGGCTGTAGCCAAAGGTTGTGCTGGTTGAGGCAAACAAAAACTTGCTTGGCAGCCTGGCATGTCAATTGCATTGTCCGTAGCCATGGGATGTGCGATGGGTCTTGAGGTGCTCGTTCAAAGCCTGCAGCTTGCACTATTAAAAAGCTCAGAAGAATCATGCAATCGGACCCCTTCACATTGGCCCAAGGGTAAGAATCCAGCCGAGGGTACATCATCAGGAACCTTGAAAAAGTTCGCAAGGCAGGAGATTTTCCAAATGTTTGGCAATACAAGGTAAATGCTCCATGAGCGTTCGAGAGCTTCTGGTTCACATCACCCTGTGCGCCGTAGTACCCTTTGGAAACTAATAGGCACAAAGATGACCCAGCCAAGTCTCTGTAAATCCCAACTTTCGTCAAGTGGAAAGGATCACTTTTGTACTGCTTTTCTGGTGCAGCTCTGCAATACGGCACAGGGTCCATAACAGGTGGAGTGGTCCATGGTCTTGATGAGAAGCGTGTTGCTGCCCAAACTGGCACCCGTGTAGTGAGGTCTTCGAATGGAATCCCATCGGCCCCTGCCCCACACTGGTGACAGCAAGCAATATTGCGAACAACCCCTTGGTTTTCCCAAGATCTTTCCAGGGCAATCTTCTTGAACCATTTCAGGTCTCCTTTTGCACCGATGATAGCAACAATGTAGTTTTTCCCTCCAATATCCAGCCCATCAAAAAATAGCATTCGCAAATCGCTGGCGATGATTTTCAGAAGCTCCGTTGTGGCTTCAGGGTGGGCATGGTGAATTGCAGAAGGGACAATAAACAATGGAAAATGATGAAGTAGCGTATGCCCTTTCATCGTTGTCATTTGCATGTCCAAAGCAGCTTTGTGCTTTGCCGATAACTTCCTTTGCACATGTGAATACCTAGCTTTTGAAGTAGCCGGTGGGTCACAACGACAGCCTGTTTCTCCAAGTCGACGCTTCTTTTTATTCAGCGAAGTCATCACAGAAAAGGGAGTTTCACAGCTAACTACCACAGTGTTGCCCCTGCGTTTGCCCCTGCCCTCGTCTCCGTGCCATGCAAGAGGCAAGCAGTTGCACAGGGAATTGAGGTGTTCTGTGTACACCTGGTGATCACCATGGGCTAAACGAAATGCTTCCCAAAAGGCTTCAAGGTGAACTGCCCTGTCAGTCTCTGATTGCAAACCTCCCACCAAGACGCTTGGATGGTGGGTCATCAAGTACCGAACCAGATCTGATGGTTTGATGTATGTAATTGGAAGATGCACCCCATCACTTGTAATGAAATCAAAGGTTGATAGAGGCACGTTCCAACCATACCCTTTCTTGCGGAGAAGGGCCCAAGTTGCCCGAGAACAGTTCTTCTTCCATGAAGAGTCTGAGTCATCCTTGTTCAGGCGTATGGCCTGTGCATGCGTTGTTGGGACCTGAGGCCGGAGCATGGGCAATCGGTGCATGACAAAAACAATAAAAGGGGTTCCAATAAGTCATGCATAACTCTTGGCTGGGACTTGTAGGAATGGTCTTGTGGAAAAATATCCATAGCCAGTGTGATTCTTCAGTTGTATCTAAGTCAAGGACACCTTCTGCCACAGCATTGGCAAGGGCCGTCACGTCAGTTTCGTCAATTGTGATTTCCTTTGGACCTGGCCAACGGGTAGAAATTCGTGGTAGTATTCTCAAAGTGGAATGGCGGAACAAATTTGATTTGATTTCTAGGCTTGTGGGGAAGGAACGTTGACTAACCAAGGACATGTGGTAACCAAACTTGTCACATGAAGAGGTTGCAGTAGACCCATTAAAAAGCGGTAAGCATTTCAGACAAGAAGAACAAAATTGATTTAAAATCTGAGTCACTGAGGTAGTGCTATGTGGTTTACCACCAAAAAATGGATTGGGTTTGATGATTCCGGGATTTGTGGTTGTAGGCAGCCATTGCTGCAGTAAACCCAATAATGAAGCAAACATGTTAGTATGCTCTTTGGGGCACCACTACTTGAAACAAATATGGCCTATTATTAGGTTCAGATTCTTCAGGTCTATGATTGGGTTTACCGCATCCAACCACAGCTCCAGTGCTAAAAACATTTTCCGCTGGTTCGGCTGCTTTCCCATCATCCCTGTGTTACCACAAGGTTCACCCGATGGAACCCACCTTCACCGAAATTGGGAAGGGCGGTATGGATTGTCACACCCGCTTCTATGAAAACGGGTGGGCCCCAAAAAGGCAAGGCAAATGGAGATCATAGTGATCCACAAGTCCTGTTTCAAAAAGCAGCATTATTTGAGAGTGCGAACAATGTTTGTTTATTTTCCTTTGCTCCCTGCCAGCCCCAAGGAAGCTAGCCCTGGTAGTGAATCCAGGTTCAGGCACCTAGTCATGAACGCTTGCAGGAAGACTGTTAACCAAATAGCTCTGGTAAACAAAACAAACATTGAATAGTTTTAACCAAAGGGGGCACCTGAAACAGAGCTTTACTGAACACATTTTTCCTGCATCAAACGTAACATTCCTACTCCCTAAGCCGAAGCTTTTGCCTTGGCTTTGCACTTGGCTTTGCCCTTAGCAGAAGCATCAGCACGTTTGCTCCTGCGCGCAGGCTTCCTTCTGCTGTGGTCGATCTTGGGGACCACTGACCTGACCGACAAGCTTGTGATAGTTGGAGGCAGGAGCCACATGAAGATTGAGCATTGACATGATGAGAAAAGGGGCCCAAGCCTCATGCGACCCTCGAGGCTCAAAGCTTCAACGGCCCTAAGTCCACATGGAACCACCAAATGGATTTAAAATCTAAATTCAGTTGCGTTCCCTAATCCAAGGGTCAGGCTTGCCCCTAGCAGTTTGGTAGAGGACCGCGAGACGCTCTTCGGACCTGACTAAGATGATTTGGTGTAAAACAACGCCATCAAAACCCAACAGAAAGGCATCAAAAAAGCCTATGTGTTCCTGAGAAATGGGCTCTTTGTTGAAGCCATTCACCACTCCATCATTGAATTTGCATTCAACGTCGGCTGCCGTCTGGTTCACGTCGGCAAGGACATCTTCAATCTTGGTTTTCATCCTTATGTGGATCAAGATTCACACTGCCAAATTTGGTTTGAGACTTCAACTGCTAAGTTGACACAACTATGGTTGAAACTGAAGTGGGCCATTCTACCAAAGTTCTGTTTTTGAAGTTCTGTCAAAACATCGGCATCATTGAATTTGTCCAGGCCATCCTGCAACTTCTTTGCCCGTTTGGTGAGGCAAGTCCTTGGAGTTGGGAAATGGATGACTTGGGATAGGTTGGGGCCACGAAGGTTGAGACATAGTATTGATTTCTGACCAAAACCATTTCTGCAGAAGTGGGAACAATTCAGATGAGATTCATTAGCTTCTGGGCAATCGAACTGGGGAGTTGGTCCAGTTGGAGCTCGGGCAAGCCAGCCCTCTTACGCTGTTTCGCTGCAAGGTCATCCATGGCATCTCTTTCTGGATCAATTTCAGAATCATCTTCAGCTTCGCTATCTGACGTCTCATTGCCTATGGGGAATTCCAGTTCCTTTTTGGGGATAGCTGACAACCAGAGTCCATGTAACAAAGACATCATTAACATGATTACACAGTCTATATATGCAGTAGACCCCTTTTAGAAACCATGCCTGGGCCCCCATTCTTCGGATCATTCTTGGGTGCTTTCGGATCATTCTTGGATGCTTTACTCTGGGGGGTATGCATCTCACAGTTCTCAATTGCCCTCTTATTGCCCGAAGATTTAGGAATTGCATCATCCATGGCAGGCGCTTGCTGCAATGGCCCAGTTCCAACAGCGAGGCAGTCCGGGTGGTAGTCATCCAGATTCGGAGGAGTCTGGTTCCAACGCATGCGTCGGTTCATCTCCAACCGGCTCCTCTGCCTCAAGTGCAAGAAGTTTAGTTGTATCTCACTGTTGTCTGATGATTACTGTACTTGATATGTTAGACACTATTCGAAGAATGTTCATTCCTGAGTTCAAATAGTTAGAGAGAGTTCAATGTCGGATTGGAAGTTTGCTGCCAAGAGGCTTGTGGGCGGTCTTAACGGCTGTTTCAGCCCAAAAGAGCGTCTTTTTCTCATATCTGTCCTTCCTGCGTTCGAATGGGATGCCCATAGCACAGTGACGGCATATTTTTTTTATATAAGACATTACTCGTATAATATATGATTTCATGAACCTAAGCTTGACCCAGCTACATGTTCAACAACACAGCATTGGCCAATGCTGCCTCATGAGCGTTCGAGGTGACTTGCGTGCTTCAGCTTTGACGGCGGTGATCCTGGCCCTGAGAGAGGCGAGGAAGCCAAACAGACAGGAACAACACCGGGTCCACGAGAAAATTCTGGCTTTCATTAGTTAAAAGATGAGTAGCTCTGGCCAGTTCCATTCGTCTCTCATCGTCTCTTCAGTCACGAACTCACCATCAATATCTAGACCATTTTCTAAGCTGTCAGATCGGACCATCTCTCATTCTTCAACAAACGACTCCTTCAGGGATTGATGTCAAAATATCTGGGTAGGACTCTTCAGGGCTCAAGACTAACAACTAAACCACAACACACATGTGTGCTAAGGTTGCCGTTTCCCAAACCAGTCCGGGTTGTATCCGCAAGTTTCAAAAAGCTTTTGCAACGATCGTTTGCCTTTCTTGCTCTTCCATTGGGTGATGATCTCTTGGCTCACTTTAAACTCTCCTTTCACATTTGGAAGAAAGATCCTATGCAATCTTCGTTCCAAAGCTTCGGGTGACACCCTCAACTTCCCAGGCTGTGGCTTCTGCACGGTAGTATCTGTAATGTCAGGGACATCACCCAAATCTTCCCCCCAACCGGAGCGGCAAGGTGTCGCAGCAGGGCGTTTGTTCTGCTTTTCCATCGCCACTGCCGAAGCCTCAGGATTGCGGCATGTGGGATACGGATATCTGAAAAGGACAGCCAACAAATTCCGTACCCCAACATGTTTGTAGAAAGTTTTAGAATGACAGTTAACGTTTCCAACCAACATTACCATCCTGATACTTCATGGAGATTAGCCAAGAAACTTCTTTGGGGGTTGAAATTGTAAAGGGGGCTGCTGGGGCAGGGGTGGCATGAGATTCCTCAAGAGCTGCACGGGTCGCATGTCCATGTTTCAGACATTCTGGTGACCCTGGAACCGTATCAGCATCCCACACCAGATTCGGATCTGGCTTGGCATCCCAAATATCTGCGGGGAAGAGGTATGGGTCCACGACTACCTTGGCTATTGCATCAGATGGACATCATGGGTAATGAATAGAATACAAAGAGGGAACCTATTACAAAATGGATATGATTAGAGGATATTGTAAGTAGGGTACGGAAGACTTATGGTGGAATTATATACATTCTATATTGATTAGTTGGATTAGTTGGACCTCGCAGGATGTAGTTGGGTATAGTTGGGTTCAGTTGGATATACTTGGATATGGCTGGGAATAGTTGGGGGTTAATTACATTTATTTTTATCGATAGACGATGAGCCATGTGGCAAATTTGGGGGGCCCTCCTTACAGAAACCATAGAAAATATTAGATTACATATATATTATGATGTATGTGTCTGTTTTTAAGGTAAAGATTTGTACAAACTGTCTTGGGTTGAGCTCAGATACGTTGCCATGAAGCATACTTTGCAGCATCGCATCGTCCATATCGATGTCACTTGTTTCACCATCTTCACCAGTGGTACGCTCTGGGAAATATAGATCTGATTCGGTGGGTCCATCAGATTCTTGGGGACCATCGTAAGCACCACCAGATTCTCGGGGAACATCATTGGCACCATCAGATTCTTGGGGAACATCTTTGGGACCACCAGATTCTCGGGGAACATCTTTGGGACGAACATCATTGGGACCACCAGATTCTTGGGGATGAGCCATGGCATCCACAGGAATAGGACAGTACGTGTCCTGTGTTTCATTTTCATGGTCTGGTTCAACCCCACCACCCACACCAACGGGCTCCGCAAACTCCGTTGGCTGAAGGTCTTTGTCATCCCTCATGTTCTCCAACTTCTGCGTCAGAGCCTGGGCTGAAGTCCCAGCAAGTATGGGCATGAGCAACAAAATAAGGGCTAGAGGTTTTTTTGGATAGAAATTTTCTCGTTTGGGGGAAATTACTTGGAACAGATAATAGAGCTAGCTACCCAAGTTTACACTTAAAAACAAACAGTTCCTAATAGTGAACAAGACACATGGTATTCCCGCACCAAAGTTTCATCTTCTTCGTCTTTAACAAGAAGACCATCTGGTTGCAGGGTAACAGACCGCATTCCCCTAACAAGGGTCTCCGAAGACCACAGTGAAGACCGGAGTCGGGCTACCTGGGCTACCTCCTCCATCTCAAAAAGTTGAACCCATAAGCTGAGTCATGCTGAGGTACAATTTCAATCTCATCCAGCCAAAAAAAGTTGAAAGAGGCAACTAATATCTATCCCGAAATAGCCCAAAATAGCAAACAAGATTGTAGTACTGGGGTTGCTTGTAGCTTCTGATGGCTTTTGCTTGTCAACCTTGTTTGGGTAATGTCCAAATCATCCAAAGGAAAGATGACCAACAACATGTTGAACACCCAGTGTTTGTCAATGAGATTTCCACGAATGGAATCACATAAGTAAAGCGCATGTTTGGTGGTTTTGTCCTCCATCTCGAGCAGGTCAATCTGCACAAGTTCCCAGCATGAATTTATGCGAATGGGTATGAAGGCCATCATCCAGAAAGACAAGGGTGCACCATTCAAATCACAAGATTTCACTTTCTGAACGCGTGATCCAAATGCCAAAAAAACAATGAAAAAAAATAACGCTTTTTCGACGCCAAATAACGCTTTTTCGACGCTAAATAACGCCGTTTCAAATTTATGAAAATTTATGAAAAAACCCGTTGAATTTACAAACAATGATGTTGAGGGGCTAATTCACTAATGTTGGTTCTAAAACTCCATCCATTGTAGTTCCACTAAATCCAAGGTGCACCCCTGCCCCAAAGCTGATTGAGTGGTGAAAAGCGGGCCTTTTCCCATTAAATTGAATTTCTCGGGGTGGTCCCACGCTATTGGAAAACATTTAGCCACTCCGTGGGAATATGGAGGTACTGTGACCTCAATAAATATTCCATCACCTCACCCAAAGCTGCTTCCTCGGTTTCCCCCTGAGGCAACGCTCGCACCAATTGTGGAAGCGGTGTTGTGGTGTCAACCTGAGTGTCACAGCAGGAGATCTAGGGGAGGAGTGGGAATGAGCACCAATAAACAGTATTGACAGCCACCCTTTATTTGTGAAAATAATTCCACGGGTTGAAAAAGAACAGTTGCAAAACAATTCCATTAGCATCGATCTTAAGTTGTGGCGGGGTCTTCTTGAGCTCCGGGAGAAATCTCACCACTTTGGCTGCAAATGGTGCCGTATATTCCCTGAAATGTTGAGTTAGGGGCTAGTGAAAATATGAAACCAAAATTGTTAAATAACATCCAACAATTTGGGACCTGGGGATTGAAAACACCTTGGACTTTAAAAACCATAAAACTACGTTGGCCAGGTACCCAAACCAGAGGACCAACATAACAATATATTATATAATATGAATGAAAACATAGTAGCTGCTGTGAAATATGCGGGCTAAAACTTACAAGTTTGGGTACCTGGCAAACATTTGAGCAAAGCTTCTGAGAAGTCTTAAGGGTCTTGTTCCCACTAAATCTGGGTTTTCCTGAACTGTCGCGGTACCTGGTTGTAGTTCCCTTTGCTCTACGTTTTTTGGATTTTGCCACCGGTCCCAGATCCAGCTTCCCAAACACCGAGTGGTTTGTGATGAGCTGTGTTGGTTTCATCGATGGACTCCTGTAGTGCCTCATCCAAAATTTGACCCGGTACACCTCAGACAAAGTTGAATGGCTTGAGGGTATGAACCGGGGCCCCTTGGATTTATGGCAATCAAACGCTTTACTGAACAAGCTTGAACAATTTCGAAATCCAGAAAATGTAAATAGTTGCCAACATTGGTTGAAAGAGTAGTTATTGGTTTCTTCCCCAAGCTTTGTTACTGCACTGCTGTGCTACAGATCCCCGACCAAAGGACTAAGAAAAGGTGCATCATTCTTCAACCAATGTTGGCATTGCTAGTTTCAATTGGGCGTCTTTTCCCGAGAACCGCTGGATGAGCCTGATGGCCCACCCCATCCATGGGTGCAATAGCAAACACGAACCACTGGGGTTCTCCACGAACCAGGTTTGGTTCAAACATTGTAGCAGCACCATCATGAGAGACACCCTGCCAGGACAAACCAGAAAACCATCTTTAAAAACATGCTATCAAGATTTTGAACATAATAGAGAAATAGACCATATAACTTTCAATCTCTTGAAACACATTGGAGTTAAAATTGATTTATAAATTGATCGAACCAGAACTTCCTATGAACACGATTGTATAGCACACCAAGCTATTTAGCATACATGTTCTTAATTGGGGGTATTTGGGGGGTTTATGTTTTTTCCCCTTCCACCATATTCACCCCATCACCAGCCTTGCCACCATCCGATTAGCTCCGTTGACTGAAGCACGACTTGTGTCCCCGTATGGTGTGAGAATGTCCCTTTGGCTAGTATGCAAGTTTACAGCTGACCATGAACTGCAGACCACAGCGATGATGAACAGGGCCAATGATGGTTTCCCGCTGAGGCATAGTGTCAGAGCAAGCCTCAAAAATGAACAGACACTGCTAAAGTAATCTTGTGATATCTTTTGTTTAGAATGATTTTAGTCACACTATGCCCGACTCAAATAAGAAACCTATTGAATCTAACCCTTGTAAATTCCCACAAAAAAAATGCCCCTTAAGGCTTTCAAACCCGAGTGTCACAAATCCAGCGGCCCCGTTGAGGTCCATCGGCGAGCGGGGGAGCTGGCCACGTTTGAACTTGCCAGGGTCCCCAGCAACAGGTTCATAGGTAAGGTCGTAAGATCTTACTCTGTACCCTACCCATGACGCCAGCTTGGAAACCCGAGCTTTCCCACTGAAAAATTCACATAGGTCTAAGTTGCCATTCTCGAATTCCCAATCCGGTACTGCAAGGAACGTCACTAAGCAAAGGATTTTCAAGAATACCTGAGCCCAGCCGAAGGATTCAAATTTGAAAGTGTCACATGTGGCAAATCATAGGGAGTTGTTTTTTTTAACGTAAGTTAAGCCATTATGATATTTTGTATTATTATGGTCAAGTTTCTCCAGGAACGCCCATACGCGCCATTCGGCGCACAGCCAGGTCAACTTCTGGCTTCATAGCTGCGGGGAAGGCCCAGGGCACACCCAAGATCTTGGGAAGGGTATGCGGTGGCAAATGACAACACGTGAGACTGGAAAATGGCAGCGTAACACTTGTAGCACTCTTGATCATTGCTTTTAAATCTTACACATGAGATGTGAAACCACCAGTGGGGGCAAAACCTTTAAAATATGAGCAACACATGCCAGCTTTGCCGCGGCTAAAGTAGCCAAATTTGGCAAACGATCCTTGTCCACGACGAAGCTTCTTCATCTTCTTTGGTCCTGCGAATGCCAGCTGGGTAGGCTCTAGCATTTTTTGGGGTTCAATCAATTTGTAAGGCCCATCCTGAGATAAGTTTGAATATTCAAGACAAACCAGAACAAATAATGAAATCAAAGAGGTAAACAATGGTAACAGTAATCATCACTCTTCTTGCAGCCGGAATGTTTCGAAGTCCTTTTTTTTGCTGCGCACAGGTGGAACACATCATCGATTCCATCTACCCCATCGCAACATTGGGAGCTCTTTCCTATTGCCAGGACTGCTGCAATGCAGCCCGTTCATGGTTTCAGGGGGCTTTTGGTCACATCCCCATGTCAAGCCCGGGTGCCACTGCTGAACCAATGCATACATAGATTGAGAAGTGGGTTGTAGAAACAGAATTATTTATTGGTGTTTTTATGTTGAATCAAAAAGATGAACTGCTTGTGGGCACCCAAATCTAATGGAAGAAGATTTCAAATCAGCCATTTTGACAAAATGCCAACCTTTGGGAAGCTACAAGTGCATCACCCCAGCGACATGCGGTGGCATGTCTAGTGCTTTGCAGCCTATCCCAAAGTTGACTATGGACTCATGGCCTCACTCCGTCTCAATCAGCTTGGCACCTGCCAAAAGGCAGTGTTCCCTACTGGAAGAAGGATATTGGAAGGATGAAACTGGCCGGAAATATCCTAAAGCAAAAAGTTTATAGAAATAAAACTGAATAATTAAACCATTCTAGTTGCGAATGGATTCGAGCTTGAGAAAGGGTTCAACTTCGAGCTCGGCCGCTGCAACCAACTGCTGCGAGGTACTCTGAGCATTGTCCAAGCCCTTGGCTTTGTAGGACTTGATGCACTGCGAATAGAAGGGAGATGCCAACGTTGATGGAGTTCTGAACTTCATCTTGAGGAAGGTATCGAAGACGGTGCGAATGGATGTCATCATTGCCAATGCCACCGGATCGCTGGGAATCCAACGTCCAGCCCATGTCCTGGACACTTTGGGAGCTTTGGCAACTGGGCCGGTGCCATTGCCATCGCCATTCGCGACCTTGGGTTCCTCCCCGGTCAACTCCTCCTTCTTTCCGTTGTCCTCCTCGGTCAACTCCTTCTTCTTCTTGTTGGTTCCCTGGCGAGGTCGCTTCTCAGTCTTGGGCTCTGACATCTCCTTCTCACCCTTCTGCTTTCTGTCCTCCTTTGCCTTCTTGGGCTTGGCGGCTTTTTTGGTCTTTGGGTTTGCAGGTGCACTCTCAGCAGATTTCTCCTGAGTCAACTTGGCTGCTCCTGAGGTTTTGGCTGAAGCAGGCCGCTTCATCATCCGAGTGCGGGTCTTCTTCTCCTTGTTCTCCTCCTTGTCTTCTTCGTTCCCCGGGACCTTCTTGCCGCGGCGACGACGGCCAGACGTTTCCGGCTTCCCATCACCATCACGACCTTCGAGCTGATGCTCTGCAGTCCCGAATTGTTCACGACGGGTTACCATAGGAACCTCCATGGTGAGTTTGGTCAACTAATGGCACAATCACCCTTGAAGATGTAATGTAGTCAATAATTGTGGAAATCTGATGTGATTTTGAAATGTTCTTGAAACAAAATATATAACATAAGCAACACTCCCGGGGTTGAAGTTTCATTTTGGTGGTTTTTTTTCTGGTCCTGGGATTTGAAGAATCAAGTGATTGGGGCCCAAAAATTATATATTATATATAGATAAGATCAATGAATTGTTGGGCTAAAACTGAGTAACTGATAACAGCTATGAAGTACATGCCACTTAAAATCACAACCAGAATGCCTCCTTGTCAAGAACATCGGGTTCTTCATCCGGTTGTGTGGCAGGAATATCTTCTGGATCCACAGTGCCGCATGGAGCTGAAGTCTCTGAAGCAGGTCCGTCCCCAGCAGCTGCTGCAGCGGATGGGGGCTCATGGTCACAAGCTTCCTCCTTCACCTTCAGCGGAGAATCCTGCAGGGTTGGCCGCGCCAACAAAAATCTCAGAATGTTTTTTTAGTTTACCTCAGATTTCAATCTCCACCATGTTGAAACTTAATTACATAAGTTGATAACCTTCCGTACGCCCAAAAAATATCAATCATGCACCACATGACTTTCAGAACCTGTGCCTCAATCTCGATCGTATCCATTCCCAGAGCAGGTGGTGGGACAGGCTCATAAGGCAGTGTGTCCACGGTATCAATACCGGCGGGTGTACCTTCAGGGCCCCAAGTCGAACAGTGTAAACATATTATCTTATCTTATCTTATATTATATTATATTAAATTATATTATAATATATTATATCATATTGTATCATATTGTATCATATTATATTATATTGTATTGTTTATTGTACTATATTAAATTATATTACATTATATTATATTATATAATATTATATTATGTTAAATTATATTATATAGTTATGTTATCTTGTTTTATCGTAGTTTTTTGGGGTCCCGAACCAACCCCACCCAAAGATAAAAAATTACACCGTTCCCACAACAAGCAGCAGAGATTCGCAGAGCTTCTCAAACGCTGCAGTTTCTCCGACTCCCTCTCTGCCATGCGTTCCCTGAATTGGGCCGACGGGACCACTAGGCATGACACTACAGGACATGCATCCCAAATGTGACTATTATATCCTTTTGGTGTTGGCTTGCATCTCTATTTTGAAGGTTTGATCACTATATACCACCAAAAGATTAGGAAATCACTTGAGGGGAGTTTTTGGCAGTAAGCTCGGCCTGATCTGCTTCAATCTGAGTTCCATGTTGGCCCTCATCTCCGCTTTCTTCTCGATGGCCGCTTTGCTAGGCACTGGTGGTGGGGGCATCGATGGTGCGGTCGAAGCTGTGCTCGGACACCCAGATGTTGGGCTGACACCCAAAGGTACTGGACCAGGTTCTCCTCCCGAAGTAGGTCCTTCAAGTTCAGGATCTGAATCTGTGCCAGGGGCAAACTCTTGCTCTGGTTGGGAATCTGGTTCCTCGATGGGCTCCACATCCCCCCCCGGTTGGGAATCCATCGGCAGGGAATCCATTGGTAGGGAATCCATTGGGTAGGGATCCGGCTCACGCTGGGACTCTTCAACCTCCACCACGGATGCAAAGTCCTCCAAGAGTTTTTGGTTTGACGGGTCTTAGAAAGAACAAGTAATAGGAACATGTTTTGATGTTTCAAGCTATTTAGTTAGTTTTTTTTCAAAACATATGCGTGGGCGATGTGGGAACTCACATCTCCTCAAAAGTCGTGCCATGGGGAATAGTCGGTGGGATGTGACGCTCATGGACTGCACATGGTGACATCTCTTCAGGAGTCTGTTCTGGTTGAGTAGTTGTAACTGATCCATCATCAGCAATGTCCTCGCTGCCATGAGCACCTGGACCATCAACAGCATCACCGGCAGCACCCCAGGAACTTGCAGCATCGGAGCCGTCGTGGTCACCATCCTCGTCATCAACGGTGCCATCCCTAATGGCGAGAAGAAGAGGGTTGGCTGGGGCAGCTCCACCGTCAGCATCACCATCAGCAGTAGGAGGGGATCCCCAAGCAAAGTCAAAGACATCCCAAAGAGGCTGCAAAGCCGAATCCTCACAATGGCCGCTGTTGATCGAATTAGCCATCCAAATCAGTTTCAGTTTTAGACATACCTATCCTGATCCCCATCCAGATGAACTTTGGAATACTTATCCCAATAATAATATTAGTAAACTGTTACAATAGTTGGTGATTCATTGGTATATACTATACTCAAGATTATTTTAGATGTATAATATAATTATTTCGACTATTTGTTATACTTGGCCTGTTTCGACCCATAACTGCGGCAAAAGCGCTCTGGGGTTGACAGTGCCAGCCAACCAGCGACGCAGCAGGTGGGTGAAGCACCGCTTAGCCCCCCAAGAGTCCACATAAACCTTTGCCGCATCAGGCTGAAAACCCATGAGGTTTCGCCACTCAGTCACCTGATAGGACGAAGAGAAGTTGAATGGATTTAAACATAGGATCACATGTTTAGCCAGGATGGGGTTCACGATGTTGAACTTGACAAAACTTGATCAAATCAAACAATAGTTATGAGATGTTGCGGGTTGCAATGTAAATACATAGGTCTTCCAATGTATGTTGATTCTGCTCATGAATTTCCCTGTAATGTCCCGGTGGTTTAACATTTATGAAACCAGCCTCTGCCCTCAGACGGTCGATGTTGATGGCTGATGGTTGGTCCGTCATTTGGACCCACCATTTCGATGTCACCAACAGCACGTCAGCGTTCAAGGAGCAGGCTTTCATAGAAGCTACCCCAACACACTTACTGTCGGGCCATCTCATGAGAGCATCACATTGGCGCCCTACATTGCGGATAGTGGAATCCGATTCCCAATCACGTGCCAACATTTTGATGGAGATCTTTTCCTTGAGCTGTAATGGCCGTCTTTTTTTACCACAATTCAAATGAAAAATCAGAGACATTACCTTTGATCAATCATGCTGGTGATAACCGCACATCAGCCCCCACTAGCCCAGTCCTGCAACATTTGGACCACCAGCTTTCCATGCTTCCAACAGTACCTGCTGAGGTTGAAGCCCTGCTGAGTGCGAGGGGTGGCCCTTTAGAAGCTGGCAATGACAATGTGAGAACAAAAGGGGCGCACGTGAAAACTTTGGTCAGCTCAGGAGATATTCCACATGCTTTCAGAGCCAGAATTGGCTAGGAGATGAAAGGAGATGTATTAGGGCGTGGGAAACGTGAATAAAACCCACAAAATTGTCAAAATGCAAAAATTGCTCGAAGGCGATAAAGATTATAACATTGGGAAATTACAGGAAATTCTTGAAAGAGCAGAAAAAAGACATACATTGGAAGACCTAGGTATATATGGTCACCGACAGAATTATGGAAAAAATAAAACGTTCAACTTAGACAGGCGGCGCCTGCGTCCGATTTTTCCATAATTGGATTTTTCCCCATAAGGGTTCAAAATATCCCGGAAGTG
>Ga0126342_10000660_pt1 | contig 40545 bp, 38 predicted proteins | sample Cyp1metagenome_FD_92528 | JGI IMG/M metagenome (GOLD analysis project Ga0126342, IMG submission 92528) | Coral microbial communities from Lord Howe Island, Old Settlement Bay, Australia - Cyphastrea 1 metagenome | ecosystem: Host-associated > Invertebrates > Cnidaria > Coral ...
AGGTCAACCAAATATGGGGTGAAATACAACACTATCCGCTAAGCAGCTGATACTTTTGAACCAACGCTACAGAGTAGATCGATGATATATACACTACATGGTTTTACTGCAGGAGTTTTTACATATATATATATATATATTATAATAAATATTATATATATATTATAATAAATATTATATATATATATATATTATAATAAATATTATATATATGGGTATGGATCAATACCTATTAATACCATTTTTAGGGGAATGAACATCTATTTACCAGCTATTTTGATGTTCACCAGGGGTACAAGGTTTTGACACACTGCCATATTATCAAACATGACTCTACTAATTAGTCATTTCCCCAGCCTTGGCCGTCACTGGATCCAGATCGTAGCTCTCCATCACGTCGGACACGGCCACTTCGCCCTCGAGATCCCGGTGCCAGCCTTCAGCTGCAGCACAGGCTTTTTGGTCCATGCAGCCCACCTAAAGACAGAAGGAATAAACGGACCGTTGAAGCAGCAAAAAAGGTGGAAGTTTAGCATGAGAATAGCATGTTTTAATGGGTGGTGAAATTGGTGAACCAGTAAAAATTGGAAGTTTTTAAAGGTCCGAAATGCGAAACATCGGGGCATTCATGGCATTAAGCAGTAAAAATTATAGGAAGGTTGACCTGATGAGCTGAAAAACCGGGAAATCTAGGAGAAAATCCATGGTGGAAATGGAAAAATCATCCAAGGCGGATTTAATCAACAAAATACAGTGGCGGTACAAGTCAATTTAATAGATTTTAATAGCATATAAAAGGGGTGATCCTCCAAAGTTACTGTTTTAATGGAAACGTGGTGTTGGGAAAATTGATGCGAAAATCACAGTTCTCAAATTGATTTATCTGTTACATTGCTTGTTGCAATACACTGAATGCCTCCAAATTTCAAGCTTGGCCGTTGGGCAAATGTCAGATCATGTGAAGTGAGGGTGCTTCTAGCCTGCCCCACCTTCAAGTAATTCGGCGAAGCATTCCGTTGAAACCACTTGAACCAGCACTTGGCCATGGGCAGATAGTGCGAATCGAAAATCACAAAGTTGGTCCATTCCTGCTCCAACTGTGCCGCCGTCACCACCCAACCCACCAGAAACCACGCAGACGACATCGGCATTTCTCAGACCACCAAAGGATGTGAAGGCCCAGCAATTGTAGCAGTGAAGAGTTTCGTACAAGTTGAAGCCTGAATGAAACCTGAAGGATGTATGTGACCTGCACTTAGTAAATGACTCCATGACCATGAGCTTAATCTTGAAATCTCATAAAAATATTATTGATGAACTTCCGAACCACATAAATTCGGCAACGCAACTGGTCAAAAAAGCTGAGCCTGAAGCTTTGTCACATGGAGCGCAAGCCACCACACTTCACTGAACGCTGGTGAGCCCGAAAACCAAATGATGGAACAAATGTCCCAAGATTCCTTATTTCAAATAATTTCCAACCCCCAAATTATGGGGCTTACTATTCCAATTGTCCAATCATTTCTAATAACCTAAAATAGTTATGTTTCATTGGGGAGGGTCCCAAATATTGGCAACTACGATCAGCTGATCAATTTTTGGGCTGGGACACTGGATGAAAGTATAAGTTGCTGCCCAATCTCTGGGAGAAACTGCCAAGTTCTTGGGGCTTTCAAGTCGATCCGTAAAGTGATCACACTCTGATTCTTAGAGATGATGAGCATTCCGCATGCACCAGTTTTTTATGTCGTGAAAGATGTCCCATACTTTTTGGATGTACGTCTGTGCCGGGTCTGCAGCTTGTGGTTGACAACCTTGAGCCGCTGAAAATTGCCATTAAAATCACAGTGAGATGTTGTGAAACGTTGTGAAAGGTTGGGTCTGACCCATTTCACCTGGGGTCTGAGGTGAGGAAAAAAATCAAAACATCGAACATCATCAACTGGAGGTTGTAGATATATGTAGATATTATATGGATGTGGGTCAAAATGGAAGACCTAGGGGACCATAGATGTTAGTCTAGTTTAGTACTAACCATCCAATTATTGGGGTACCTAATTTTGACCCATACCCATATGATATTATATAATCTCATACACAATGATGTTGCATGTGTAGATCATCTGGTCTACTCTGTCATCCTTGCAAGTTTTACGTTGGGCTCAATCTCCAAGACCCCAGAAGGCATTGAAAAAACTGGCACGACACAACTGATGCGTCAGCTGCTGTGCAGGTTTGCATGGTGGAGGCGAGAAACCAATCCGACTCAACAGTCTCATGTCGAATTCTTTTGTGCCACTATTGAATCATTGGATGCTCGAATGTTCAGCCCGCAACTGGAAGATACAAAAAACAAATCTTCGGTAGATCATGGTAGATCTTCCAGTTTTTGTATCTTCCAGTTTCAGGGGAAAAGTTTCTGCGCCATGCCATTGTTCTTCCCCCTCTATCGGTGCTGGGGGCACACCTCCAAGGTGACCCCCGCGCAGAAAATCGTTCAACGGACCCAGGGGCTGCTGAGGCCCAGAGGACCAAGCCTCGGCGAGTGTGGGGACCTGGCGTCTCTTAGAAAATTGTATGAAAATTGTAAGGAACCTTTGAAAAGGAACCTCTTTCAACGGGGAAACACCTTTTCCATTTCAAGATTCGAGTGGGAATGGTGCTATAGTATGCTATAGTCCTGTATGGCTGAAGCCGTTAAAGCATTTTTACATATTTTTACCAACCAAACCAATGGGATCCAATGGGTATGTCTACTCCACTGGCTGATGAACCATCAGACGCATCGCCAAGAATTTCCCATCAAGGTCATCCACAAGCGCCCGGCCGGGCAGTTGCCATTGCCAAAATAACGAATAACCGGGCAGGTAACCAGGTAACCCAAACAATGGTTTTGAAAAAACATCAAAAAGTACCATGATGGTAACCCAAAAAGATAGAAAAGACATGTGAAATCATGTGAAGAATTAATTACTGTTCTATCTTCTTTGCGACCTCTGACCATCACCAATGGCGACAACCAAGGCACACTTGGGCCACAGTCTTGTTGGCAGCACGTCCCAGCTGCACTTGGAGCTCCTTACAGCGTTGTTGGCGATGTCCTTCGTCGTTGGGGTGTTTTTTAAAGGGTGTTTATCAATAAAATAGAGGTGACGTGTGTTTGAAAAAAAACAAATCACCCAGTTGTTTTAACATCAACAAATGGGGTTTTAACGGTTAAAACTTAATGTTACCACTATATCAAAGTTGCTACTTGACATGATTTGATCATCAGAAATTGGGGAAGCTGGATTTAAGCATCTGAAAACGGGGCATAACGGGGCTAGTCATCAGACATCAGGGATATGGGTGCGTCCCAAAAACTTGCTACACCTAAGATATCTATGGTTTGGAAAATCACGCTCTCATAAATTGAGGCATCCCGCATTTTGAGACAAACCCAGATACGCAGAAATGGGGACTAAACCCAACAAATAGGGGATATTGACAAACAATAGGTATGGGATGGTATAGATACTAGGTACCCCAGCTGGTAAGGTCAATAGTGGGGATTTAAGATCGGTCTGGATCCTCCCGAGGTTGAGGCTGAGGTCAAATGCTTCACGCGAAACTGACACCAAAAAAAGACCTTCGGGCTATGGGACTCTTGGACCCCACAGATTTTTAAGGCGTCTTTTCCCCACCGCAGCGCTGTGCAGCGCTGTGCAGCCACAAGACATCATCTCTTACCGGGATGACGTCGTGCTCTTTGGACCTCAAGGGATGACCGTTACTCGGAGGTCTCCCAGTGATAGGAAATGAATTGTCAATGGTGGACTGGTGGACTTCCATGGTATGAAAAAAAGGTTTTTTTATTGATCCAGGCTTCACATTCTAAATCAACTACGATTCCTGGATGATCTCGACATTTTGGGTGCTGTAGCCATGGAATGCCATGGACCAAGGAGCGCAGAAACCATGGCTCAAAACTGTCGACGAGGGAAAAAAAAATATGGATGGTGCATAGCAACCCGCAAAAAAAAAAAGAAATCCCACTCAAAGAGTGGTCAAGTAAATACTGTTCTATCTTTTGAGTGGATTACTACAGAAGAAACAAAAACATACGCCTGATATCAAACATCGCAATCAAAAATCTGCAATTCAGTTCTTTTTTTTCTCCAGCAATAAACATCCGTGGACGGGATTTCCCATGGGCCTGCCATGTTCGATTTTTACTGCGTTTACTACCATATCATCCAGTATCCCCAGACTTTCTTGGTAAAATAGATGGTTGGCTTATAACTAAAAAAAAAACTGTAACTATAGGACAAGTCTGGTCGGTATATCTAATGTGGCAAACCCAGTAATAAAATTAATAAACCATCCCGAAGTCATCACCGTTTTTATGGGTGGAGTGGTTGTATTGACCATTCCCAGTCTTGGTAGGTTTATTGCTTTGGGTTTCCCACAAAAGAAACTATAGAAGTTATGAATAATTAACATTCTATAAATCTATAGTTCAATTATATATATATATATATGTATATAGTTAATATTAATTAATTAACATTACTTAACATTAGTTAACATTGGTTAATGTAGTTAAAAACCAACTTCTACCTGGTGGGGGGGGGCACATTGTATGATTCCCAGGCTCCCATAGATCGCTGAGCCTCCGGACGCGCCCAGCACGCCTCGACGCGCCAGCAGGTTGGCTGCCTGCTGAAGGATTGGTTGGAAAATCTACAGGAAACCAGTGGTCTTCCAGCCAAATCCAGGGGAAAACCCCAAGTTTGGTTGCTTCTAATGAGTAAATATCTAAAAAAAATACCTACAGTTTTACTAGCAATCGGATATTTAAACACTACCTCTAATTTACCACAATATATGGTTTTGTAAGAAACTAAAATGGTCACTGGATTGGTTTCTAAGGGAAAATCGCATGGTAATTTTTACCAAATATAGGGGTTCCTGCAGATTTTCCCTTCATTCAATTCTTGGAAGTGGGGTACAAAGTGGATATCAAATATATTAGCATATATACATATATTAAATATGTTATATAATTTGTATACATATGTATATATATACATGTATATATGTACATATAACATCATATAACGATGCACTCCTGAAAGTCAGAAGGGATCCATATCATAAGTTCTGGAGACCAATCACAGTCAGTAAGATTCCCACTGGATCACTGGATCACTGGGATACAAGAAGGGGAATATAGACCAGTTATAACATCACCACTTTAAGTGGACTATGTAGTGGAATATGTACCACTTATGCTAAGGGATCCATCCGGGTCCTTAGGCAGTGCTTAGGTTAGGTTTTGTTTCCAGTTTGGCCATCTAGCCACCAGATCCCCAGATCCAATTGTTGCGTATTTCTGCCAGGCTTGGATACGGTAGATCGGTTAATCCTGAGAATCGGGAGGGTTAGCCTCTGGTAAACTAACATAGCTATTGAAAATCACTATCTTTAATGGGTAAATCAACTATAAATGGGCCATTTTCCATAGCTATGTTAAATTACCAGAGGATTACCCTCAGGTCATTGGTTACATAACCATGGAAAATCACATGTTTTTAGTGTGTGAAAAATTCAGCGAACAACATGAGCTATGGCTTCCTTACCGGTAAAGAAATGCCATAGTTTCAGATTCCCATCTGGCCATGGCTAGCCAATCCCAGCCCCTCCCCAGGGAAAACAGGATCTCTATCTTTAACCCACCAAAATCTAATAACCAACAGAAGGCTTGCACCACAAATCATCTCGATTCTGTGTCATACATCCCATACACCAGACTATCCGATGATTTAGACAATTTATTGGGGAACATAGTCCGTATATATATATTATAGTATATATACATATATATATCTTACAATGTATATATATATATACATATTATAAATATATTATAATATGTATATATATAATTATATATATATTATATAGTGGGTATCAAATATGGCTTGCTGGCAACTCCCCCGGCAATAGGTCGATGATTTTCCCAGCTATAAAACCTCAATTTTTCGTGGAAAACCGTGGAGTTCCCAAGATGAAAACATCGGCACCTCCAGCCCAGAGACCAGCGCCCGTTCTTGGCAGAGGCCCTTGGCGCCGTGTTCGCGATCGCCCATGCGAACCCAATCGCCTAGAGACGGGGAAGAACTGGGAGATCATTGGGGATATCACTGGGATATGATGTTTACTGGGATTTTTCATGGGCATAGCAGGACTAAGAAATGATTTTGTAACTGGGCATAGAACTGATATGTTTGATTGTAATAAATGGAATTGATGATGGATATAATATAATATAATATGATATAGCAACTGGGACAACAACAACTATCCGAGAGATGGGCTGGGAAGAACAACTGCAAGGTGAGGCCCCCGTTCGATAGCAAAGTTGACGCACATAACTTGGTTAGCTGTTGGGTTTATGGGGAATATAACTATAATAGTATTCATGGGTTTATAGACCAACTTAGAACTGGGGGGGCGTCACCTTGTGCGATGCAATTGGAAAAAAATGGATAATTGATAATAATTGGAATATAATATAAGGATATAAAGTATAACAACTGTGTAAGTAACAACTATAGATATGTATAAATGGGATATGTAATGGGATGTGTACTTCACGTAAGGTACTATGATATAATACAATGCGAGGTAATGTACCGCAATGAGAAGTAGCTCGGGATATAATTTGGAATAAAATCCGTGGGGTTGCCCTTGGGCGCTGCATTAACCCATCGGAATCCAACAAAAGCATCTTGAGCAAATCCAGGTACCCTCTGGTAAACTAACAGTTTGCTATTGAAAATGGCCATTTATAGTGGATTTTCCCATTAAGAATGGTGATTTTCCATAGTTATGTTAATTTACCAGAGGGTAATGATCATGGATTGGGAATGTAATCACTGGGATATATAGGTCCAGGAACTCGGGCTGCTTTTCCAGCCAAGATGGGGAGCATCTCAAGCCGATTGATCCGAAAGGATGGAATGGGATCAGTGCTTCAAAATCATGCTTTGCTCATCCCCTTAAATCTGACAAAGCTACTTGATATGACCCATTCACCACTAGACTCACCAAACATAGAGTTCCCCATGGGACAACCCTGAATTTTCGGAACACCACCAGTGGCCAGCGATGCATATTGCTGTTCTTATCCACCACTTGGGCAACGTATATTATTTGGAGATAATCCCCCTTAACTCCTACTCCCATCATTTCATCATTTACCCTCTGGTAAACTAACATAACTATGGAAAATCACAATTTTTAATGGGAAAATCCACTATTTCTATGGCCATTTTCAATAGCTATGTTAAACTACCAGAGGGTACCACATATTTTGCACCGGACGTTCATGACTTTCCACCTGCACAGACCAAGTTCTTCAACGGCGTCTCGAGGGTGGGCCGTTTCTCGTAGGATCCAGGCGAGAACCAACTCACGGCCGCTGGGAAGCGCATCACGTGGCTGTCCACCACCTGGATCATCCCATATGTTGGGGATAGATGTTGTTATGTTTTGTATTTTATAGATATATGATATGTACATATATATATATATATACTGTATATATATATATATATATACACATTATATAATATATATATATATGTTGGGATGTGGTGGGATATCATGATATATATTCCGTTATGTTTAGATACATGTGTATGTATATATATATATATATGTTTTGCATTTCCTCTGAAATCAAAACCTTAAAATAAAACCACCAACCAGTGAAGAAGCTGTCGCAGGACAACTCAGGGTCCAGGGGGTGCTTGGGACGGGTCAACTCGGCATTTTTGGGTCATCTGGTATGGTGAAACCCAAGGGGTTTGACAAAATCAAAAACAACTGCAGGAATGGCCACGCCAGTTATAAGTTAACTTATAACCCCCATCTATCTATAGACATCTACGATATCTACCAGTCAACCTACTTATAAACCAACTTAGCTATGGAAAATATACCTTCCTGTGGGCATCGGTCCCGATTTGAGATTGCGGTCGCATGTGTTAAATTTGGCTCTTAAAATCCAGGTGCAGTCAGGGGCCCCCACCCCAGATACCGAATTCACCCTATATTTAACAGGAATTTCAATCCTCTGCAAACAAAAATATTGCCATTCATTGTCCATGGTCAAGGTTGAAGACATAGTTAACCTTCGATGCCTTGTAAAAACTATTAAGGCAAAGGGCTGGTTTCTCGATGTTCGCATCACAGTGAAAAATTTTAACAAACAACCAACCCTTCACTAGTCAATTAACCCTGGTAATGTGGTCCCCCCAGTCTTGTTGGCTTGTAAAGCCAGTTCACTAGTCAGAATTATGATATCTCCATATTTTGTTGATATCTCCCCATGTTGCTTCGACATGCTTCGACTATGTCAAAATCTCCGTATTTTGCCGCGCCTTGGCGTTGCCGAAGGCCGGCACAGCTGCAGGCAGCAGCTCCTCCGTCAAAAGCCTCAGAATTTCCTTGCCAGTGGATGGGATGCTGGGAGGGAACCAAGGCCACGGAAAGGCTGAAAAAACATCGAGAAATCACCTGGAAATGAAGAGGGATGTGCAAGACTTTTTGTGAGAAAAAGTGAGAACATCTGGGGTCGTATGACAAGAACATGGGGTGATGTCACAGCAATTTCACCAGCAAAACCCAACAAATGTCCTGAAGTAAACAGAAACGTTCACAACCGAAGAACAGAGTTCTAACACAAGGGATTGTGAATTTGAAAGCAGAATATGTAAATCAAACCAACATGAAGAGGGACTACAAATCTATCCAACAAATATAGTATGAACATGCTTCCTGACTGAAACTTGAGGTAACCAACAAACGTAAAGTCTAAGCAACACACATAGAGTCCATGATGTGTGTCCTGTGTCATGATCATCCCAGCCTCATCGTTCAGCGGCAGCAGGGCCCCAGCGTTGTAGAAATCACAGGCCACCACGGAGCCCGCTGGCGCCCCGGCCCAGAGTGCCTCAGCGTCGGGTTGCAGCTGGTCCAGCATGAAGAAGGTGCCACCCGCGCCGCGCAGACCTCGTAGGGTGCAGGGGTTTGGAAGAAAAGGTTGGGAAAAACAGGTTGGAAAAAATCGGAACATGCTAGAAACATGGTGGAAAACCTCTCTGTTGGATGAAATACTGGGAAAAAAAAGCTAAGATCACCATGTTGGGTGACTTAAGCTCAATTGTTGTCGCTTAAAACTCACATACGTTGTGTTTGAATTGGCGAAATCCCCAGCTTTGGTTGTTTCTGGAGCACAGAACTCTTCATACTTCTTGGCGAAAGTCGCCTTTTTGGTTGATCGAAACTTCTCGACTTACTGCGTGTAGATTGCACGCCTGTTTTTCTACCCGCTATGTTTGATCCTTCATCCCCATTTCTGTCATCAGGGTCGCGTCTTATCCGCCACTTGTGACCCATCAAAACATCCTGGGAATACTGACCTCGAAATCGCGAGAAGACATTGGCAGGCGTCTCTGTGGGAACTGTGCGGTCAAACCAAATGCGAGCGGACATCACATCCACTCCACCCAGTGATCCTGGGCCAGGTGACCAACTGGTCACCTTCTCTTGGGAAATCCCAAATTCAAGGCCAAACATGGAAAGATAACCTCCACTTAGGCCTGAGTTCAGCATATGGTGAAAATTAGAGTGGCCGGTTTCTCATTTACCTCTTGGTCGTTGAAACTCAGGGTGACCCGTCTATCAACCAGTGTCAAAAGAGACATCAATAGCATTCCCTTACACTAGCATTACTGTGATAATAACACATAACAATACAGAAGCATACATAACCATACAAGACCATACATAACAATACACAACAACCCTCATAATCATAATCAACATAGTCATCATAATCATCATAATCATCATAACCATCATAACCATCATAACCATCATAACCATCATAACCATCATAACCATCATCACCATCATCATCATCATCATCCTCATCATCATCCTCATCTTCATCCTCATCCTCATCCTCATCCATATCCTCATCCTCATCATCCTCATCCTCATCCTCATCCCCATCATCCTCATCCTCATCCTTAACAATTTCACAGTTCTTAATTATAGCTGTATGCCGTGCCTGCGGCTGAGAGGTTGGGGCACAGCTTGGCCAACTGCGGGCTCCCTCGCAGCACAGCCCTTAAGCCGCCGGCACCCAGGGCCAAAACAACTGCGTCCAGGTCCTGTGGTGCTTCACCCCATGACGGCTTAGCCATGGGGGATCCCCAATAGCTGGATGGTTGATGTTTATTTCATGGAAAATCCCCAATAAAATGGATGAGAACTGGGGGTAGCGGTTACTGCCATGACTTGGGAAACCTTCATATGAATATTATCTGGCTTGGGTGCCTAAAAAGCCCATCTGAAATATATGGGAAACAACTATATTCGGACCATCTTCCCAGGATTGAAAAAAAAAACAAAACTGAAAGCACTCACCAGATACGTTTAATTATGTATGTATGACATATATATATATATATATATTATATGTATAACAAATAGCAATAAAAAGCAAGTGGCGATCACTCGACTTGCCCAACAAAAATGACCAGGTATTTGACATACTTACGATTTGTATCGATTTGTAGGATGAACCACCATGTATATAATTACTTCTCGTAGAAGGGTTTCAACCCAAAACATTGCAGGGAACTATCCCACTTACCAGCTTGCCAGTTTCTTTGAAAATAAATTCAATCCTAGTGAGGGGTTTGACCATCCACATTTGTTCGAGACTTCTGGCGAATTGAATACCCATTGGTTGACTATCCTTACAATTTTCCCGGAAGGGTCCTTAAGTGCTGACCATCCATCTGTTTTCCCGCAAAACAATCACGCAGAGTATCAAAAACCCGCCAAAACTGATCTGGGTACGCCTCCCCAACGATTGGCGACATTTGGTGGCCTAGACCCATTCTTGTTGGGTATTTGTTGGTCCTCGTGTTTGTAGCTTATTTCCCCACCTTTGGACAATCACCAAAAACTGGGGCCCGACCGATCCATTCTCCCACGATCAGGGTGAAATTCAGTGGTGAATATGATACGACGGATTGGGGCCCGACCAGGGCCAGGAATCCTACTGCAGGACCCATGTGAGCCATGGTCAATACTCACTATATGGTTGATGGTCATCCCATCCATAATAAGGATCCAAAAATAATGGTTATGAAATAAATCCCATTAAATCACCATTGGATGACTAGCCCCGTTTTTAATGGTTTGCTTAACCATGAGTATTGACCATAGCTCATGTCAAATAGCCTCCAGTATCCTCCAGTCAACGTGAACCTATGGATATGGAGTTGTCTCAACATTGGGAGCCCATCCCATGGAAGAAAACCGCAAATGTCAGTTGATAGCCATAGAATTTGCGGTAAACCCACGATTTAGAGACAAACTCACTTAAAATATTGCTGCCATTGCTTGGAAGTCCTTTTTAATCTCATTATATTCCCCTTGTTGATGTTTAAATCAATGATTTTGATCATTAGCTAAAATTAATTCTGTTCACTTCCCACCTTGGGTCCGACTCCAGCCGCAGTCTTTTTTGGTAATAATGTTGTAGCAACCCCCGAAAGAAAGAAAAGTAAATTACCAATGTCTTAGTCGGAGTTGAATCTCTTCTATCATTTCGGTTGTTGTATGCCCCCAATTGTCGCCATTTAGTAAGAAAAATGCTGATCAAAGCGTGGAATTTCTACTTGTACCCAGTAGCTTTTCCCATTTATACGTGAGATACGTGGGTTATAAGATGTTGTAAGCCCATTTACTAACAACATCTAACAACTATATGGGACGATCCTCCAACCAGCCCTGCCAGCCCTGGCCTCCATGACTTCGCTGCCGCCGCCCCTGCTACGACAGCGCAGCCCAGAGACTCGGTCGCCGTCCAAATCCAGGCCCTCCACGAAGGTGTTGCCGCGCAGCGTCAAGCCGTGCTGCGTCACCAGGTGGTCCAACATGGGGCTCCTGGGGCTGCCCGGTTTATATAAGGGGAAGATATATAGCCGTATAGCCATCATAAATGGGATATACTTGAGATTTCATGGGACATGTAGTTATTGTTGGCTATAATATCTATATGTATATATGTATGTATATATGGTCTCGTGTTCCGTGTTCCTACCCCCCACCCCCCCAATGGTATGGGTCCCCAGGTAGCACCCCCTTTCCTTCTATTTGCAAGGTATTGGCAGCATTTCTGAGGTCCAGCCTCGTATTTGCTAGGTCTTTGCAGCAGTTCTGACTACCAGCCTCGCATTTACTAGGTACATGCTACCTTTTAGACGACCTACGCAGCACACATACTCCCTCAAAGTACGTACGTGCTACCTATAGTCATATATACATGTGATATGTATCTACTTCCTATTTACTACTACCTGTGTACTCTCACAACACTACATGTGTTTAACATATACCGTACCTACCATACATTCCAATGATACCATACGTACCATACATACCATACGAACTTTGACCATACATACCATACCTATCATACCTATCATGCATACCACACATACCATACATATGAAACATAATTACCACGCCTCCCATACATACAATACCAAACATATCCAAACATACATGCCATACATACCATACCTACCATCCATACAGTACCACACCCCCACCACACCACAGGGGGGCCACACCACAGGGGGGGTGGAAGGGGGGACAGTACTGTGGCTGAACCATGACCATGGCCGGGGAGGGTTTGGAACGCTGGACCATATATATATATATTATATATATACACATCCTATAGTCCATAATAGGATATATATATATATACATACATATATATATATATGCACAACTATATACATCATTACCAACAATAGGTGTGCCATGGTCATCAATCCATTTTCAGAGGGGGTTCATATTCCTATGAATCCAGGATTTCCAAAATGAGATGGATGACCATAACCCATATCCCATGTTCATCCAAGGGTTCACCATGAATTTCCACCATTAGAAGAGCCAATTGGGAGGTTGCCCCATTAGACAAACCAATATCGTTCAATAGCACAACTGCTTGACTGCTTGGGTTTATGTTTGTTTGTTTTTTCTATCGAACAAATTTGTCTTGGAAGTTATGTAGTAAGTTCAAATGGTCAACAGATTGTTTTCAGGGAAAATCTACGCTTGAGACCATGGGATTTCCCAAATTTCGGGATGTAGCTTCTGTAGCTGTTCCCTTCATCTCTTGGAAGCATCTGCAAAGCCGAAGTGCTTGGGATTTAAATGGATTTAACCCACCAAGAGTTGCTGTGAAAGGGGAATATAACCAACAAGAATGGGGAGATCGGGACGGGTCCCAGTTTGGAAGGAGAAAGAATGTGCAGAAAACACTCATTGTTTCTCAATGGTGAAAACGAGGTTTTCCTATTGTGTTCCTCCCAAATGTCCATGAAACCAATCCAATGAATGGATCAACTGGCAAGTGGGAAGTATGGTATGAGAACAACCTGCGTCGCGTGAGTTAGTATGGGATGATAACCAGGTGGGTAGGAAGCATGGGAGGATGCTTAGTAACTTGTATCAGGTTGAGCGTAAGGAGGCAGTAAGTGGCTGGTGGTTCCAAGGCAGCCAAAACATGGGGCCGTTATCTGTCACTATGCCGTTCTTTGGGGATGGAATATGCACATCTATAATGCATTGATCAAGCCACCAACCAAGTATGGGATAATTTTCCGCTAGTCTCTACTTGGTAAGTGTGGTTATCACCCCATTCAAGTCTAAAAAAAAGAGCAGGTAAGGAATATGTTTCAGGGTTTCTTTAACAGAAAACCCGAATACTTGAGTGGTAAATCCGACTGTTTGAGTTTAAATATATATATATATATACACATGTTATATATGTTTCCCCGGAAAACGACACACAAAAAAAAAGAACAAACGGATGCTGAGCATCATCAGCGTCTCACTGACGGTGCCCTTCTTCAACCAGCGCACGTCGAAGGAGCTCTGATGAGCCAAGGCATAGAAGTACAACAGCTCCATGGTCACCGCGGCCGACAGCTCCTGAAAAGAGGGAGGCCAGGTGTAGATGGGACAAAGCCCAGCTATCTATGAATATGTTATATACTGTATATATATAGTGTATATAGTGTATGTATATATATATATATATATATGTTATTTATATATAATCATATATATAAATACTTACATTGTACAGTATCTATATACATGTAATATATATGTATGCGTGTTTTATACACATGCATGTTATATAGATATATGTATGTATGTGTATGTTATATAATAAGGATATAACAGGTAGTAACCGTAGCTATATTAGAAAGGGATCTCTAGGTCAACAATGAGCATTTGATGAATAAGTCCCTAGCCAACAACTTTGAAAAATTCTCAATTCCAAGAAATGTCTATGATCCATGTTGAGATGATTGCCCAGTGATATATGGTTATTCAGTCAGTCACAACTTAATATATTTCTAGGTTTCCCAGTGGAGAGATCATGGATTGCAATCAGCAAATCCCAAAGCGCAGTGAGCCCACAAGTTGACCAATAGATATCCAGATGGGGATCGGGATGATCCAACAACGCAAAAATTGGGGGGAGAGTGCTAAATACTGTATATATATAGTATATCTATATATATATAACTACTGTAACTTTTAAACAAGTTTCAATAACTCGAGAGAAAAGTGGTGGCTTTTCTGGGTGAAACGACTAGCCATGAGCTGATAAGCAGCCACGCCTGGAGCTAAAATCAGTATATGGAGGTTTCCTGAAACGGGGGTACCTCCAAATCATCAATTTTAACAGGATTTTCCACTATAATATAAACCATCCATTTTTGGACACCCTCAATATAGGTTCGATCCCAATGTTTTTCGCTCCTCCGGTGGTTTGAACAAGCCCACCAGCAGCGTAGGCTTCAGGAAGTCATCCACCAAGCGCCGACTGAGACCGCAGCGGATGAAGAGCTCGTGTGCCGTCATGCGGTCGTAGGCCTGCGGCTAGGGTCGGATCCCGCAGATGGGGAAACCCCAGGGACAAGCCGAGGGGGTTTTGGGGGGAAATGCAGCAGATCTACGGGAGAAAAGTTTGCGAAAAACTGGGGAAAACGAGAGAAAAAACAAAAACTCGTGGAGAGTTCACCCAGCAAAAAAAACACAAAAAAAAAGGAAAATACATAGTTTTTACTGACCCAAAAATGCAGATTGGAGACAAGGAATGGGGAAAGACATGAAAAAATGAAGAGCTCGGCCGTAAATTTAGGCGAAAAATGGGGAAGGAAAACCACCAAAAAAAATGAGGAGTTGGGGGATGCAATCGTCCAAGGTCTTTCTGAAAAACAGTTGGCGCCAGGGAATTCACTCCCAGCAATGCAGGGGATTATATCTGTGGGGTTGCAACGGTTGCACCCGTGCTAAGCAGTGAATGTCATCAGATTTCCGAAGTTTCTGTTTGGGACCACCAATTTGCTATGGAAGTCCTCTAGAAACATGCAACTGCATTGGTGATTCGTATATCCAGATTCAGAAGTGTGAAGGATACAAAGGCCCAAGTTGTGTTTATCGAAGAGTTCTCCCAAAGAAAATCCACCAAATGAAGTGGGTGTCATAAAGAACAGAATCCAATATGCAGAGTGGACTTTACTATATTGTTTCTACACATTTACAAATCTGAAGTCAGAAATCCTAGCAAACAAAATCCGCCAGTTCTCCAAGCTTCCCGCCTTGAATGTCTCCTCATCACGGGTGAAATCGATCATGGCCAACAACAGGCCTGTTGTCAGTTTTTGTTGGGGCGATCTCAAAATCTACCAACAAGTTGGCCATCAAGGGTTTGGTTGTTGCCATGTGTCATCATTGACCACTTAGTTGCTCAATTGGGGATAACGCCTCTTTTAATTCACCAACTTGTAGGAAAAAACAACATCTATGAGCCTGCCAGTCGCAAGGGACGTGTCGAATAGTGTATAAACCTGCAATATGGGTATGAGAATGGGATCTACCTGATGATAAATTGATAAACCATGGGATTCTTGCAATGATCATCCTCCGACTCTGCCGGACGTCATTCTAAAACGACGACCATCCATAAATTGATGGGGCCGCAAATCATTCTTGAGCCACAAGTGCATCACCGGAAATTCATGTTTGGAACATGGATCTTGTTTTTCTCGCACCCCCCCAAAAAAAAAGTAAACAACAATCCATTTACCACCATTAATGGTATTCTTTCTAGGATCTTCCCCAAATCTATCGTTTTTTGGGTTTGCTCCACCATCCCATCTACCCTTACTGCCCCTGGGCACCTGTGATGGACAGGCGATCGGCCAAAGGCAGGCGTTTGAAGCGACTGAAACTGGCCTCAAGGAGATGAGAGGAACACATATCAATATTGGTATTATATATTGTTTTTAAATTTATACTGTCATGATGGAGACGATATTACTATATTATATAATATATACATATATATATACATATATTTACATATGTGGATGTTTACATAAGATTATATTGGAGGATGTTGCAGGTAGATCATGGTGTGTGTGTGTGACCATATATATATGTCGTATAAATAAATGATCTATCATTGTGGGATAATATTTTAATTCCACTATATATATATATTACTGATAAATAAGGGTTTGGTTTATCAAGAGCGAATCTTCACCATTGGGGCTTGGTTGAATCCGCATGATATGACCTGCGTAGTTTATGTCGTTTTTTTTTCCATGGCTGACCTTGGGTAGCCAAGAAACAAACACAACAAGTTGGTTTATTAATGTCAGCAAAATATTCCTCCAGATGGGGTAAGGGATCACAATTCCATGTACCCTCTGGTAATTTAACATAGCTATGGAAAATCACCATTTTTAACGGGAAAACTCACTATAAATGGCCATTTTCAATAGCTATGTTAGTTTACCAGAGGGTAATTCATTGTAATTCCATTTAAAAAAAAATAGATCTGCTCGGCCGCCAAACACAATGAACCATCTTTTCCTGGCAGTACCCGTTTGGATGATTCGCTCAGCCATCGGAGACATCGCTTGGGATTTTGTGCCACTGCAAAGGTACTAATACCCCTCCATTTTCATGGGTTTTTCCAGATTTGTTGGGTTGAACGGTTGAGAGGATAATATGACTTTGCCCGAAAATTCGGACTACCATAAAACAAATCTTGTGGAAAAATGATGATAGATCACGGGATTTATAGGAGTTCCATATTTTGAGCACACCCATATCACAACCACGGAGAAAACCAGGATGAACAACCCACCTATACAATGGGCTACCGGCCAACTCCATCAACGCAATAGGAATGTTGCCACCAATGATCTACAAAATAAAAACACAACCGATTGCCACTCTTGTAAGCAGGGCTCCAGAGGGTATCGACTCACTTCTGCGATGATAGCGTAGCGATCTTCTGTGATGTGACATGGAGATACATGGAGGCAGATCCATATGTGCATTCATTGATTCATATGGGTATAGGACACATAGTTCCTGTGCAAGAAATATATTTCCGAACTGCCTTTGGAACCTTTGCTCCCTCTCCAAAGGCTCCACCAGCCCACCATTCAACTAAACAACACCTCTTTGGAACAAAAAAAATCGCAACCTCCATAATGTCGACCCTGGATTAATAAACCTCTAGGCTGTTTAATTGGGGGGGTACCATTTAAGTATTGGATTATGACTATTGGAGGACTACCCCCCTAATTAATAAACCATGGTTTAGTCTCATCCGGGGTTGACATTATCCATAATTATCCATCATATCCCATCACCCTCCCCCATCTCCCCATCCCCCCATCACCAAGGCACCAGCACCTGCCCCAGCGGACTGGGCAACTCCGGCGCCTTGTCGAAGACCGGCGCCGTTGCCTCCAGGCCCTCGGGGCTGTAGAAGGCGCTCTCCGTGAAGTCAGTGAAGAGCTCGGACTCCTCCAGGCCTCCGATCAGGAAAACCATGGAAAACCATGGGAAAACCCATGGAAAACCCTCCCGCAAAAGCTGAAAACTCGACGAAAAGCGGTGAAACATGAGGAAAATGGATGGAAAATGGTGTTTTGTTGGTCCAAAAAAGAACATGGGAATGGGGATGGGAATTTAAGCAAAGAATATAAATAATGGGCACTTAGAACATGATTTCAACAGACCAAATTTGGAGATGTCACCAGTTTGTGGTGGGAAAATAAACGACAACGAGTCGTATAGAGAACCTACCACGGGGATCTAACAATTGATTGAAAAATGCCCCCATCACAATCTTCAATGCGGGCTCAACTACCTATTGGGTGGAAGAGACTTGAAGGGGTCATCTTCATAGTTTTTAGGGTCTTCAAAGCTCCTCAAGAGAAGAATTGAGCCTTCAAATGCTTGATTTAACATCTTACAGTAATTAGACAGAGCATTCTTTTTGTCTGCGTGACTTCAACTTTGACCCATACGCATGTCCTGTTCTCCATTCTGGAGATGTGTCCAAATGGACCCGTGGCAAAAACAATGCCAAGCCAGAAATCCGGAGAAATTACGAGTGGAAGGACCAAAGAGTTGGCTGAATGAGTTCCTGCACATGGATTGAAAATTACAACAGACAGGAATAGCAATACAATCCAAACAAAATCTGAGATGCAGAAACATAGCCTGAGGACTGGCAACCACAATGAGTTCCCTGTACCAGTTTTAGCCAAGCATCCAATCTCCTTTAGGATGGAAGTCATGTTGGGATAATCGCGCCAAAAGCCCCTGCAGAATTGGCCATTGGGGATCACCGCAAATATGGAAACCAATCTTGTTAAACAAATATTGTTTTAGAAATGATTCAAAGAAAAAACCTTCAGTTGTGGCAAAGAAAAGTTAGTGCTTTTTTCCGGGAAGTAGCAAGCTTCGTTGTCATCCATTTGTGGCCGGCTAAACCGCTGGCATAGCAGGATCATCACCGATGGTTTCCTGAGTTTCTGTCTATTTTTTTTTGAACAGATTTGTGTAGAAAACTGGGAGATACACAGATCTGATGGCAGAGTTGAATTTGGAAAAATGATGCTTAAAATCATTGGATGTTCGGGTGCCCTTCAACCGTGGACACAAAGCAAATTTGGAATTTGGAATGTAGATTCGGTATATAGATGAAAATGATGATAAACCATTCGGTTTTTTGAACTCCGATTGAGCAGCGTCAATAACCTGGTTGCGAACTGGTTCTACAGGTTTTTGTTTTTAGCTATTCAAATAATGGATTGTAATGATCTCTTTGCAATAGGTTAGTAGAAGCCCAATATGAACAACAAACCAATGGTGTTTTGACACTGCCCAAATCACCCCAGGACGGCCTTGCCTCGTTCCAGCCTCAAAGGGCTTGCCAGAAGGGGTGCTCATGGAGTCACCTGCGCTTCAAGGCTTGAGGTGAATGACTGATGATAACCCCAAACAAAGCATTTCAAAGCACTTGCAGTTATAAATCCACTTGACTTGACTATTGACTGTTGATTCATTCATCACCTATCCTTGGTATAAAGAAATATGCAACTAGTGGGAAATTCAAATCAATCCATTGACCTGCTGCACAAGAATAAACAAAGTATAACATCCTTTAACCATTCGATGAATAGCATCACTTTTACCATTGCTTATATATACTATTTTTCCATTCCTTTAACATCCCATAAATTCACCATTAGCATCGATTTTACCTCGCCCAAAATGGATAGTTGACCAAGTATGTTACCAGTGGTGTCACCATTGGTTTCACAGCCATCAACTTCCCACCTGGCTGGCCGCCATCGAAAAGCGTCACCTCGCAGCCGTTTTCGCAGAGCGCCTTGGCGGCTCCTAGGCCGCCCCAGCCGGCGCCCACGACAGCCACGCGCGGGCGACGTGGAGCGTCACTGGCCACGGCGCACCGCAGGGTGCGGCTCCTGGCGAATTGGGATTTATGCAGCAAAACTTGGGATTTGATAATGAAAAATGTTGATTTAACTATGGAAAATTGTTTTGTAATCATTGAGCAATTAGTATTCATGTGTATATATATATAATATACATTTTTTTTAATTATATTGTATATATGTATTATATATATATATATCATAAATAATTTTGGACCAAAATAGCCAATAAAACAACGTGCAATTTAACCATGATAAAGTGTGATTTAATTGATTTGTACATGTCAATTCCAAAGCTAAGCACTAAAGAGCTAGGATTTTACCATGAAAATATGTATTGTATAATATATATATATGTAAGATAATATATATATATATAATATCTATATAATACACTATATATGTAATATATATATATACGTATATATAATAATGTTGATATAATTATGTAAAAATGTGAGCTCACCATGAACAAATATAATTTATACAACCGTGAACAATTTAGACTTAGCCATGAAAAGAATGGATGCAAACAAAAAAACGGTATGCAGCCATCGAAGATTGTGATCTAAGCATTCAAAACAAGGATCAAACCATAAGCAGCAGCTAGCCATCCAAAATTTGGATTTAATCATCAAAATGACGGACTTCTTGCACCATCACAAACATTGATTTCTCTAACAAACTTTGTTTTTGTCGCAACACCGGGGATACCCCAAAATTGCAAGTTCAACGGGAAGAATGATAGTAAACCCAGGAGGGGTCCAGATTCCATTTTTTGAGGACATATATCATATCCATACAAATGAACCAGCTGAAGTTAGTCATGATGACTGAAATTTGTATTGAGAGACAACCTAGTCACTGACCATTTGCAAACAGTCACCCATTGGGGACCAAAAGTTCCGATCTTCCAGGATCATCCCAGTACCAGAGTCTCAGCCCAACTCAAAAATCCAAGTGGCCTAAACAAAAATTACTGATCCTGAGAATCCCCTAAATTTTTGGTTGGAGAGAATTATTTTCCAACCCCTTATGGCAGGGTCTCCTCTTTCCTTTGCGCAGACTCGCCACGGCGATGCCAGCGGCGCACAGCGGCATCACCGCCGCGCCCCGGGCGGTGCCCTGCGATGATGCGCTGCGCCGGGCGCTTTGTGCCGGGACTGGGGGCACAGAAGCGCCATGCGCCACGGTGACGGCAGGGCCGGCAGGGGAGGGGGCCACGAAACTTAGCGCCATGGCAGATGGAGAATGGAAACAGCTGCGGATTCACAAATGGTATCCATGTCCTTAATTATAATGATTCCAATCAACAGGGCTATTTTTGATGGCTCAAATGATATTGGGACAGCTGATGGGTTTGGACATGTGGTGAATCAACAACACCAATCGCATTGTCTGGCGCGCCGTGTCCACCTGCACCCCCTCCATCAGCTTGCGATGTCCCTATAGCCATGGCTCGGCAGCGGCTCAAGGTGCAAGGTTGGATGAGATTGTCAATGGTCATTCTAAGCACCTACGTAATCCGATATAAAAAAAAAAAACATTAAATATTAAGAAATGATTCTCTGGCAATTTAATGGTTCTAAATCTAGTGTACCAGTCTGGTTCTAAACACCCGGAGAAAAAAGGTCATCTGCAAGTACTAGTTTGTCCTAAACGATCATGTCTCCACCAGTTTGGTGGCTGCCAATGAAGCTGAAAGCCTTGACGCAGTGGCCCCAAACAACCAGAGCTTGATCCATGGGGAAGCTTGTGGCAGGAAGAAATCTGGATGTGTCTGGAAAATGAAGGGAAACCCACCCCAAAAAAAAACACGGTCTATCATGTTTTTACCATTCAAATAGTTTTGAGTGTATATCCCATTTATAGACACAAGAATCTGGAGTTGTCGGTTGCTGTTTGGTTGACCAACAAACATAGAGTGCGACAAACAAAAATTGGCGATGAACCCACACGCTGCCAAAGATTGGTGTGGAGGGTTTGTGATCTGAACCCTGGCGATACCCCTTCAGGGTGATTCCCTTAATAAAGTTGTTCCATCACAAGTTTGAAGAACCGTTAGGGGATGGGGGACCCACACGTTTGGTAGTTCAATCCCAATCTCTTGCTAGTTAAGAATATGTCGAACCCTACTTCTCAAAACTCATTCTGATTGGTGGTTAAGCTACCCCCCTTGGATTATCATCCCATTTTTGGGTGTGAACATTAAAAACAAAATTGAAACCACCAACCAGAATAGAATGAATAGACAAACCTGGAGTATGTTCTCAAGATTTTCTAAGAAAACCAGATTTCCACCCCCACCCCCGCCCGCCTTCCGCATGTCTCGTTGGTGAACCCCCCCTTTCCCAAGGTCCTCGGCATCCTCGGCGTGGCCATTGTGACCATCGCCAGACTCCTCCATGGGTTCCATGGTGGACTCAGTAGTGTCCACGGTGTCCACGGTGTCAACCGCCTCGCAGGTGGAGTAGAGTCACGTGAGGAATTCGCCATGGTCATATGGTAAATACATGTAAATACCCAGAACTTCAAAGGACACCAAAAACTCACCCAGTCACAACGCCTAGGTTTAACCTAGCCTGTGTGAAGCTGGGCAATTTTGATGAAATTACAACTTATTGTGATAAATGTGAAAAGGCAGTGAAAAGCCCCTGAAAAGTCAGTGAAAAGGCCGTGAAAAGCCCGTGAACATATGGTTCTTGATGTTTTCCATAATTTCCTGTAATTTGGGTAAATTGTAGCCTTTTAGTCAAACCTGTCCTTTGTGATAACGGACTTAGTAAACTACTAAACCTATCCTTTGGAAGCATTGGGATACCTAAATACCAGCCATTGAAACTTGGAGATATCATGGAATATCACTCCAATCGGGAAATAGACATCCCTGAAGTCCTGAGATTCTCGTCCGAAATATGGCAATGTCAAAACAAAACATCACTCAAATGAATGTGAATAACAAATTCATGAGAATATGGAGTCATCCTGGAGCAATGTGGGAGTCACCCAAACCATAAAGCTCAAAAAAATGGAGGCTTGTTAATACCACCCATTTCTCGTGATAAAAAGGAGTTTATGTTGTTGGGCTTACCACATTAGATACAATATGGAAATTTCAAAAAGTCCGTCACTCAAATGGGAATGTCTTTCCATGTTCTGTGTACTTCAGGGTGATTGTATATGCTAGTGCCACGTGGTGCCAAAAAAACAGGTTATCACTCAACAAAGAATTGGACTTAACCAGCAAACATTGTGATTTTATTTCTTGCATTTATGTTCGCAAACTTGGCCAACATCTATATATATATATATTTTATAAATCACAAGTGATGGGTTTATAGTAGGTATATCGAACTATTCAATGCTGGTGATAAACCAGCTTATACCCCGGCCAGGATGACTATAAATAGACATATGATATCCCCAAAAAAGGTGTTGTTTGCATCTATTGCAGTCAACTTGTGGAAATCAATGGGTTTCAGTGTTTGTAGGAAATGATGTAATTACAAATGGTCATGGTGCATGTCCCAAATCTATGTTGGATAACCATAGTCCCTATTATCCAATTTTTCTTAGTGGTAAAGGCGCTGATCACCATGGTGATCTACAATTTCCTTCCTGAAACTAGCACATCCCCACACAGCTGCAGCAAAACGCTTTAACCAACCCCAACATGACGAGCCTGTGAGCTTTCGACCTGCAAGGAGTTTGGTGTTGTCCAGCGGGCAAAACAGATGAATAAGCTGGAGGACCCTCCAAATAGATCCAAATATTGAGGAAGATTGCTGAATACTGTGTGAGTTGAGTTGAATGATCTTTTCCTCCTAGTTTCATATGGCTTCACTAGCTTTCCAACCGTTCTTGGGATTGCTGTAGTTCCGTGTGGACATCCAATTTCAGCATTTTGAGACATGCCTTTAAACAATTGAATCTTGAATAACAATATGGGCCTCTAACCCAACTGGGCCAGACTTCACAACGGCAAAAACACCGGCAGACCCCCACGTCTTCTGGTGCATCTCCTTCAAATTTCCCAAGGTTTGGGAGGAATCAAGATGTTCATCTGTTACATCTGAAAAGTTGATGCCCCATAGTTGGCTAAGTTGGTTTACAATGTGTAGTGACAATAACTAAGGTTTATGGTAGGTAATTATGTCGAACTAGTCCATGGGGGTTATAAATAACAAACTTATAACTAGGGTCACCAATTTGTATATTTGGTTATCTGACGTTGTCTGTAAAATTGCATCCAATGATATAGACAAAAAATCCCCACTGTTTCTCAATTTCGACAAACTGAACCTTTGTTTGTGTTTCCTCCAGATCAACCATACTGGGTCATACTTAGCCATCTCAACCAAATGACTTAAGGTTGGCGAATCCCAAAAACTTATATATATAGTTTGTTCAAACCCTGGTTTGTCGTCCTGTGTTGCTGGTATTCTTGATGATCCAACCAGTACAGTTTTCCTTTTCAACCAGCCACACATCCCAACTTATCCAACCACCTCACATTTTACTTGTGATGGTCAGTGATGGTTTAAAATATTCATTTTTCCTGGTTCCCCCCTGGGTTCCCCCATTTCTATCACAAGAACGGCTGCACTTAGCCTCAGTGGAACTGTTGTCTTTCACCAACATTGCGGAAGCGTCCTGGCGGTCACTGAATGATCCATTCTATGGTTTGCATACGTGCGTATTTGTGGATAAGTTGCAATATCAACCTGGAACAAGGGCATTTTATGATCATTTTGAGATAGCCCTAATCACCATATATCACCATCATTTCCATTGACATCACAGCGAAGTATGATTTACCCAGATTCTCCGCCGATCCCAGCCGTATGAAACATAACCCTCAAAAAAGGCCCTTATTCCCATCCCATCTCAAAAATGATAACATGTTGCCATAGCAGATTCCAAATTAAACATCAATCAACATCAATCAACATCACTAAATTGCAGGAAAATTCCAACATCGTCCTCCGCGGCCCTCTCCAAGCGTTGCACCAACATGAGGCGCTGGGCCACGGCAGCCAGGTCACCCTCCTTCAGTCGCAGCGGGGGACAAGAACAAGGCCGAAAGATGGAGGTAATGGCAGGATTGTATGGGGAGAAATGTTTGGACATGAGAAATTGAATTGAACATGGACGGACAAATTTAAAGATTTCACCAGATGGTAAAGCCACGTTGGACATGAGAAATGTCATTTGCAAAGGTAAAGCCACAGAAAATGGTGGATTTGGGGATTTATAGTAAGCCACAAAAAACTATATAGAACAGATTCAATTTACCATGATATGTTTTTACATTGTTCGTTAGTTTGCTTGTTCTACATTTTTCTGGATTGGTAGAAGCGGCAGAAAATGTGCGTGGAAACGATAAATTCAACATGTAATCAGAAGAGAATGATCGGATGTGCGAAGACAAATTGCTGCAATCATGACAATCAACATCAATCAACAGTCATATCCTTTTTTTTAGAACTGAAATGAGGGAGTGAATTTTTGACCAGCAGAAAATACCAGGGATGTCAGAAACGGACATGTTTCACCAATAATCATGTGGACTCTAAATGGGAGAAATGGATCACATGTGGATCATTCACCAACCATTGAATCATAGGTCCGGATGGTCACACGAAAAATGACCACTTCATTCCGCGGGTGGCCCTTGATCACCAAAGATTTGCGGATGGTGAAAAAAAAGGGGAATCAACATCGCGAGAAAGATCGCTAACTATTGACCAAACCTTTGGTGAAATCGGGTGCCCGAAATGGTCCTTTATTTGTGACCCATCAATCTTCAAAGCCTCATAAACAGGAGATGAATCCCTGTGCATGTTGCTCGTAGCCCTATGTTTACTGCAGGCGGATTATACCACATGTTGCTACCAAAAACTCCCAATTCTTGCCTCGGTTTACAGAATATAATCCTATATGTGTGTAGTGTTTGCATCATTTGTTTTCGTTTGACTGGACCTTTGAAAAAAATGCGTTGAATAAATCAATGATAATCCATGTTTCTTGCTCTCACATAGATGGATAGAGAGATATAAAGATGTATAATATGCATACATTCAGGTCCCCTAAACCATGGGTTTCAATGGTATAAGTTGGATGATTTGGGGGGTACCCCCATGACTTCGGAAACCCCTATTTCAACCAACCAGCCATTCTGGCACCTCCGGGGGAGATGCCAAGACTTCCTCCACCTATGGCGTAAGTCAGGCTGGCTATCCCCCATGGGGGATTCCCATCGTGTCCCATGTGGTGCTAAGAGTAGGGAATGGATGGGAATGGACTGGGATTATTCGTAATAGTTCTGGATTGAATTGGAATCAGGGTGAGGATCATGCTCCCAAATACTAAGCACTGGATATTTGAGGCATGGTTCACATGCAATACGTTGCAATGGCTGGTCAAGGTACCCAGGTATGCGTCCCATCCCCCACCGGTTACAGTACCAGCGCGTTGCTTTCACATCGGTGCATCCTTCAGATTTCATGATCTCCCCATTTCCCGTTCCGGATTAAACATCGCAATATGTGCACTGAAAAGACAGGCCATCTTCCCTTCGCCCACCTTTTCGCAAGCAAGTTCGGCCGTTTGGGGATGATTCCCCTTACTATCATCCCAGCGACGTCGCAGTGAGGTCGTTGTAATTTATCCTAAACTCAGTTTATTCATGGTTGATCATATCTCTGATATATCACAAGTAGTTTTGTCTCCGCTTTTGAGATGTTCAACTGTTCTGTTATATCATGTTATATCATGTTGTATCCCCATGTACCACCAGGTCATAGTGAGACAATCCTCCAAGTACCCCTTCAGCTCCGGCCAAGCTCCACACAGCTGCTTGGAGTTTCTCCATCGCCACGCGCAATCTGGCCTCAGCTCGAGGCTCGGACCGGAGAGGGGATAGATGGACCGTGCTCTGCGTTTCGCCAAGGAAAATCTAGCACAAATTAATGGAAACCACAGTTTCTTCCCATGAAAATGAACGGAAAACCTGAAGACTATCAATCTACGGTTGACACCCATGAAAACATGTCTACTGCAATTGCTGCAATACCGCTAGAAAAATATTGAAGAGCGGTCACCACTCAGATGAGTTTTGGAACCTCTAGCAGGCGCTCCAACCCAAGCAAATCCGAGAGTTCTTGTTCTGCGAGAAATCTGCCGTGGAAAAAGGGCCGAAAATCATGTGCATCCTGTACCATATTAAATTATATATATATACAACAACTTTGTCACTTCCCCAATAGAAATACTGTAAATACTGATTTATCTATTTATTTATCTATATATCTATTCATTTATATGCGGGTAGATCATATTTCAATATAATTCAATCACCTGAAAAGTTCGGCTATTTGAAGATATGTAGTTATTCCCTAAAAAATCACCATCATTCCAGTTCAAAAATACCCCAACTGAGGTCCCACCAGTCCCACAACGAGATCGGCTGAGTTCTCCTGGCACTTGGATCTCGTACTAAGGAGGCGGCTTGCTCCTGGGCTCATCCTATCATGGGACCCATGGGAATCTGACAAGTTCAAAGTAACCAGGCGAACTGGAATGAGGAGATATCTATTATATATATATATATATATATATTATCTATCTATATATATATCTATTATATATATATGTATATTATATATATATTATTATATATATATATATATATTATATCTATCCAACATCATCCAACACAATAAAACATGCCCAATTGCCAATTTACTGATGATGGTGTTTTTTTTTCAAGGATGTAAAGATTGGCATTTTTCATTGTCAGCTTTGTTTGCTGGAGGTACATCCTTCCAAAATATATCCATATATGGCGTGCAAATTGCCACAGTGCCTCGTGGCCATCACATGGGATGCTTCAAACCATAGACTCTGAAAGAACGAATCGACGAATATGGCTATAACCTGGTTATAGCATGTAATAGCCTCGAATCTTCCCCCGTGCTTGTTACCCATCGGGTGTATAGTGAAGGCTGGCAAGGACCCAAGGTCAGTGTTTGCAGTTTAAAGGGATATTCAAAACTATGTTGATAACCCAGCTATTTAATCTGGATTAGGGGACAACCAGGGTCGTGATAGGGAAGAATCAAGCAACCCTTGGGTCCTTGGGTACAGGGTGTGCCCACACACACACACACACACATGTACACATACAATTGCAGTCTGTATATATATGCAATTACACGTATAAACCTATATTACAAGTTTATATATACATGTACACTTACATACATGTATACAATAACATAACCGGGTGTACCAACCATGTATCTTCGAAATTTGCTAACCGTTCGCAGCCCAGCCGCCCCAGCCGCCGTTCCCCAGTGATCGTTCGGTCCAGCTGTGAGGCGCAGAGTTGATCCAAGAGCTGGTCCAGTTGAGACTCGCACGGAAGTCTCAAACATGCCTGGTTAATGTGGATGGAAACAACAACCATTCCATTATATACTTGAGTGTGTATGTATATATATATATAAATATCGAGCCAGGACGGGGCTGCCCGGGGAAGTGCGTTTGGACTCCGCAGGGCCAGTGTTTTATGCACTTTGGGATGTCGGCGGAATGACCAAATGGCTGACGAGACTTCTTTCCGAAACGCAAAACCCTAAACCCCAAATCCTAAACCCTAAAAGCTAAATCTGACATCAAACCCTAAGTAACTTAGCTAGCCTTGAAAGTAAGACCTGATTAAAACCGTGGTAAAAGCCCTAAAAACCCAAAATGAACCCCTAGATTAGATGAACTCTAAACAAACCCTAAACAAACCCTAAAGAGTTGGTGACATGATAAACCTCTGGGCGGCACCCCTGGCCTGGGGGTATTTATACATGTATTTAAACAAATATATATATATATGCACAAACAACAGCAATTTCACCCCATTGAATCGAAGTGTTGTAGGGTTGAAGAGTCGTAGTGGAGACATTGTTATGGGTAGGCCGAAATGTTAATTGCATCTATTGTTGAAGGAGATCATGCGAGATGAAGGGAAAAATACGGTGCAAGAATATGCAAAAACGATATTTGAAACAAGGGTTCTGTTCAACATGGGCTGGATTAAATGCCCACGCCAAGCAAATTCTTTGAACACTTGCCATCCATTATTCCGGCGTTAAGGCAAACTGAGACATAGAAGCAGTTGGGATAGAAGCCAAAATGAGCAAACGGCGATCGAGATAGAACCAACAAAATCCGGTAATGTGACGACCAGTTCTGGATTGACAACGAGAACTTCATAACCCCAATGGATGTTCAATCCCCAACTGGCGATGAACATCAGCTCTTCCGTCCTCAGAGAGACCTTCGGAGTACTCCCCATCGCCTTTTTTCGTCGAGAAAAAAAACCCGAAATCCCCGGAGTTGGTGGGGTGACACCGGTGACACCGAGACTTTCCTTGGCACAGAACAAGTCATATGGAGGTTTCCATAGTCATTTGGCTACTCCAATGGATGGTTTATTTCATGGAAAATCGAAAATGAAATGGATGATTTGGGGTCTCCCCATTTTAGGAAACCTCCACATGTATCTTAATGGTTCTAAATTCTTAGGTCAATAACCCAGGACCCACAGATGTTGGTTCTAAGATGTTGTAAGTACCAGGTTTTCACGCATACCCAAAGGACGGCAACCAAAGGAATCTCATCAGCAATAGATCATCGTTTGCCCATCTTTCTATGTCGTTTCGCCAATCATCAACCCATTTAAGTTCATTTTTCAGGTGAACAAAATGAGAAACACTCTCCCAAACCTCCAAAAATTTTCATATGGGAGAATCACTTATTAATCACTATTCATATGATTTCATATGTATATCTGTCAGCATTCATCACACTATTCATATCTATTGAATCACCAGGGTGAACCAGTTCCACCACGGCGGCGCCTGTCATGAAGGCCGCCTTGCTGAGGGCTCGGACGAAGTCGGCCGGGCGGCCGTGGGGATCCTGGGAGATCTCGGAGATCGGGGTTCACGTCAGCCATATCTAGCCGGGAAGCCATCAGAATGATTGATGATCATCCATTATTGATCTGATATTCCATAGTGAAGATATAACTATATAACTTATAGTTTAAGTGATATATATATATATAGCTAGATAGTTATTGAAAGATCATCAATTATATCTAGTTATACGTATCTTTAAGTGATATAAACTGATATCATCCATTTGAAGATATAACTATATAAAACTATGTATATATATATATATATATATATAAATATATATAACTATATATATGTATATAAATATGTATATATATATATACATAACTGAATATATCTTGAGATCTTGAGTGGTGGATGGGTAGCATCTAGTTACCATAGATACATGGCAACGGGTCAAATTTAAACCCAGTGCCCCTGCAGATTTGGTCAATGTGCTACCATTTTCCATGGTTGCTTCCCATCCTGGGTAAAAAAATAGTACCAATGAACCCATCCTGGATGTTGCCTTTTTCGAATGAGACTAATGAGACCATCCAAAATTCACGTGGTAAAAAAACTTTCGACCGACATCCATATGATTGAATCATGTTAAATACGGTTCTTTTCCTTGCGTGTTCATCCACAACTCCGGTCACTTGCTCACTTCCGAACTCCACTGCTTGAGACTCCGTTCCTTCCTATTGAATCAAGTTTCGATGGAATCTATAGCTGTATTTGACCATGACCATGTACCAAATTTGATGGTTTGCCATAGTTCCCCCCATATTTTCTTGGATTTTTTTGGTTTGTTGGTTATATATCCCCATGCTTAACGCTAAAGATCCATTATATACAGATTGAAGCATTCATCTAGCATCACATCTACTCTGAATGTCATTATATCTACCAATATCTATAGAAAAACTACTATTTTTATATGTTTTTATAAGTTTTTATATGTTTTTATATCCATAGATGGTAATGTTGTTCCCCTCAGCCCTGCACAGCTAGGGCCCTTGGGCCATTTTCACCGCCATCGATGGCGGCAACCTGGGGTTGCAACCACAGGAAGAATTGGGGAAAACCACAAATTGGTGGAACAAAAACATTGGAAAGTGAACATATAATGGATGTTTGGGGTCAACAAATATGTACCAAGAATGATTTTTTGGGGGGACCCCAGGTTTCGGAAAATTGAATTTCCGCGAGAAGAAATGGCTTTGTCTCAAAATGGATCATGTCCCATAAAACGGCCATGCAAAAATCTGCAAAAATACGGGCAATGAGGAAGGTTCCAATTCATGACTCACCCCCAATTGAATGTGTATGCGTCAAAATTTCAGGCCAATGCAAACTGCTGGTTTTGGGCAACTTCGAGGAGCAAAGTATCCATTTCACCCAAGTTGGACACATATCCAAATACTGGGATACTGATGATCCAACTTCTCTTCTTAAAAGATGGGCCAAAACCATAGATGATCTTTTCCAACTAGCTGGTTGAAAAAAGAGCGGTAACCCGCATGTTCCACGATAGATTATGATAAATTTATATAAATGCTTTCTAAAGCGGCCCGAAACTATTGGTCCCTTTGGGCCCTTTGGGTTTGCCTGGAAATGCTGGGGGTATACCCTCAGAAAACATCATGGTTTTTGCTCGGGAAAATCGTTGATCCAGCTCCCCAGCTCCGCATCCTTTTCCGAAATCCTCATCGCAGGCGAGCGTTGAAACAGGAATCCAACTCCCAGTCTTCCAAGCCGCCAAGTTCGCATAGCAGTTCCCGAGCCTTGGATGGGATCAAGGGGTCTGACACTTAAGGATTGAGCAGATTAGAACTGGTTGTGGCTTCCGAAGGTGGGGCGAAAAGGAATACTGAAATACCATTCTGTTGAATGAAAAGCCAACGAAACCTGCAGCATGAACACTGCAACATGAATCAGTCTAAGGTGTGCTTTTGCTGTTTTGATAGTTGGAAATGGCCAGAATCCCACTTTTATACATATCTATGGCTATGGCTTAGGTTCCGAGGTTTTCCGGTAGAAATATCCATGTTCCATACCTTCAACTCCCATGTTCATCAATTGTCCGTACCTTGAAAGCTGTTTCCAACATGTTACAGCTGAAACTTCCATGTTCATCCAGATTCTTGCAACATTTTTCCACCCTCTCTCCAGGACCAAGCCATTGTGGTAGGTTATATCCAAGTACATTCCAATAGTTTCCTCATAACCCACCAGGCTTAAAAACTGTCCATGATATCATATTGATTGCATATCCATTCCGTCCTATCGTATCCCCATATTTTGTTCATTGTAGATTCCTTTTTTTTTCGGTAAATATACCTTGTATTCCGTTCCCATGAAGATTCCGATAGACCCAGTCACCTCATATCTCCATATCAATATATCCCCATATTTTCTTGGTCAAACAAGCTATCCAAGATCGTAAGTGGTTCAAAACCCATATACATTTGACATGTATGTATGTAATGTAAAGTAAAGTAAAGTAATGTAATGTAATGTAATGTATGTATGTATACCTGTGCTGTTTTTCGCTAATCTAACTGGTTTATTTCATGTGGCACTACCCACTTTCGATTCCTAGTTCCAGGCACATCCAGGTAATGTGGTAAATTAAGTGTCTATACAGTAGGCAATATGGTAGTAAACCTGGATTATGGCACCCATTTCATGTAAAATAATTGTTAACAGTAATATCTCCCATTATATCCCTATTCTATCTCCACTATCCATTATATCCCACATGTCATGTTTAGAGCAATATTCATACCATTGTTCCTTGAACACACACACATATATAATTTTACGCCGGGTAAACCCAATGATAAACCAACCCAAACTAGGCAGAACTATCATATATGTGGTTTCATCCCAAAAAATACATGGTTTCTAGGTTTCTTAAATGGGGCTAGGGGATCAAGTCCCATTAAATCACCCATGATTTTCGGCATTCTATCCCCATTATGGTTGGTTAAGGTTGCTTATATCTCCATGAAATCCCCGCATGTTTGGGTTCTAATCCACCCTGACGCATCCCAACCCGCCCCAGAAGCTCCCCGCCTTTTTAAGGCGCGGCTGGGTCCAGGTCGGCTGCTCCACCAGGGGCAGCTGCGCTTCAGCCTCCAGGCGCTCCAACAGCAGACCCAGCTCCACGAAGCCGGAGGTGGGGTGCAACACACCTGGGTCCGTTGGGGGATGAAAAATGGGCATGGACATGGGGGATCTACATGGATTTAACCTAGAAAAATGGGGATTGAAACAACCAAAATAGGGATATTGAGTTGATATCGCTGATTCTTGTTGGCTAAGTTTGTTTATACCTTCAGTCAATAACTATATAGGATTCATGGGGACTACATCTATACTTGATGGGGGTTATGAACCAACAAACATAACTGGGGGGGCACCACCGCATGGAGTTTTCTCGAAGAAATGCCACAGAAAGGCATGGGAAAACTGGGAGAAAATGGGGCGACAATTGTGAGAAGATGTTTGAATGGTGGATATTTTTTGAATGGTGAAATTTTGCTGATGATGGTTGAACAAATCCGGAAGAATTGGAAAAAACGAAAAATATGATCTAGTCTTTAAGGTGCCATGAAATTTGTTGGGACTCCTTGTCATTTTAAGAAATGTTCGAAGAGGTGGAAAAAAATAATTATATAATGTTGGTTACCCATTATCATCCTTTCGTGACTGTAGTGGGATTGGAGACCATCATGTTTTGTCTTGAAACCAGCAAAATTTTGAGTGTACAATCAACACAAAATAGGGACACAATGGGGATTTGATATGTGGGTGTAATGGGGCCAGAAAGAAATGGGAGAATGTGTTGGAATGTTCATGCGAAAGTGGAGAATGATATCATCTTTGGGAGAAAAATTGAGATCTGTGCAGATCATTTTTTTGTGCAGGTCTTTGTGAGGGAACATTGGTGGAAACATTGAGAGAAATGGTGAAATCGGTGTTAAAAAATATGATCTACAGGTATGTTTATTTGATCAAAACTAGTGGGTTCACTTGCTCTTGCATTGCAGTTCGAAAAGGAACAGGGGTTAGAACCAATGTATGTGGAGATCACCATCAATGAAACATTTTTTGGGGTGCACTTCTAGCTATAAGTGGATACTCTATACCATAGTTAGTTATATGTTTTTTTCTCATCAAACCACGCGAGGCAAAGAGCAATCGAATCTTCCTTTTTCCAGAATGGCAGTTGCTCACGTTCGTCTGGCTCGGGGTGTGGCCCCGTGGAGTGAAATTGTGAAGGCGGTGATGGGGATGGACGGTGGGCCAAATGATGACACAAAGCGAGGCGAAACCCGCCCGCCCACCCTTCGAGAAAAATATTGCGTTTGAAACAGGTGTGTTTCATGTGTTTTCGTAAAGCATTGTCATTCTGACATCAGCTTACTCATCAAACCACGCAAGACAAAGAGCAATGCAATCTTCCTTTTTCCAGAATGGCTGTTGCTCACACGCTCGTCTCCCCACTTCAAGGTTGTGTGCAACAGCTTCCAGGATTCCAGGACCACTGCAGCAAGATCACTGTGATCAACGCGATTGTTTTCTTTCAGCTTGGCTGTCAAGCCTCTCGAAGGGTGGTCAGCGGCGTTGCTTTTTGATGGTACTCTCACCAGCCAAATTTGTGCCCTACATTCCGCCTCTGCCTCCACAAAAAGTTCGGCCAAATAATCGGATTGTCTGATAAGCCTTTCATCAAACCAATTTTGCAACCTTCATTGTCTGCAAAAAGAAAGCATTTCCATGTTAACAAATCAACAATCCAAGTCCGTAGCGCCACCAATGCACCAAAGTCTCAGCTTCGAAAATTATCTATTTCTTCTGTCGTTCACCAAGCAAAAGTCTCAAATTCATCCAAAGGCAGGGCAAGGAGAAACATGCCGTACGTCCGTCCGGCAAATAAAACACAACACCTATGCCGCAAGGCCACACGTCGTTCTCTCGGTCGTTTATAGCAAGCGGCCGTGAAAATCAGTGCGATTCCACGTCCAGAAGCCTTTCTCTCTCGCGGTTTGCCAAACATCAACAAGTTTCTGAACAACTTCAGGAAAAACAGTCCTTGGGCTGTAGTCTCACTCTTCTACCTTCGCTGAAACCTGCTAAAATACGCATGCACCTCTTGCCTGTCTTGCCAAAGATCGGAGAATCTGCAAATTGCATCCGCCCACGGAAGCGTTGCGCCGTCTTTGAGCGCAAGTATTGCTCTTCCAACACTTTGTCCAGCTCAGCGCGCGGCTCAGAAACTCTGGACTCCGTGTTTGAAATAAATATGGAGCCCTTTTGCAGAGAGCCCCAAACTGAAGACCACGCCCAGCGCTTCACAGCTGTCCCCAAAAGGCACGCACTTGTCACCCTCCTTGGCGAGAATCCATCCAGTTAATTAATTTGAAAAGCGCGACGACCGTGAGATCGGTACTACGCACCAATGCATCTCCAGAAAAGCACATGTAATCGTCGTAGAAGGAGGCCCATAAAAGCTTGCAAGCAACGACTCCTAGCCACCAAATCGCTCCGGCACACCTCAAGAACGAATGCACACTCCTCACAGCTCCACAAGGTAGCACAGTTGCTTGAAAACGCTTCATCTTCTTATCATGCGGATCGTGCACTCTTATGTGCGCAAACCTCCTGCCCTCATGACTGAGGCCCAGTTGACGATACGCGCTGGTGATCGTATGTGCGAATCTGCAAACCTGAAGGTGAACTTTGCGTATCACAAGCGTTCAACCACAGCTGTAATGCCGAGCAAGAGACATCTGTGTCAGAGGGTGCAGCACCTTTGTATGGTGAGCCAGGAGAATACTCTCCAACGTGCTGCCATCCCAACTTCCCCTCACCAAACTTGGCAACCCACTTCTCACAGGAGCAACTCTTGGCACTGGAGTCACAGGCCCAGCCGTGGGAGTAGGAGGAGGCCTTGGAGTCACCATGCAAGAACGATTTGCATCGGGGCGAAAGGCCTCGTCGCGAATCAGGACAATGAGTTTTTGCAACTTTCTCAAGGCAGCTGGAGCAGGTCTCGCGAGTACAGTGCAGTGGATCCTTGGATTGCTGACTGATGCCGTGCGAGTACTGCTCGATCTTCGCCACTGATTCCACACTTTGCCGCGCAGCTGAGGGCAGTTGCCTTCATTGAATGGGCCGTAAGACGTCGACCGCCAGGTTGCGTTGCAGAATCAGCAAGGAATGCTTTGATGAACATGTTTGATGTCAGATATCGAGATGTCCAACCATCAGATCCAGCTTTGCTCGGCGCTGGCAGCATGAACTCTGGCTTGTCACCAGGGCACGTAAGTCCTTCCGACCCACGCAGCTCCAGGTATCCTTCGGCCCAGCACTTGCCGACGATTCCAACCGCTGGAGCAACAATTGGAAGTAGGCGCGTCTTCTTGTCTGAACTCTTGGCGCCCTTGTGAGCGAAAGCCACAGCTTCCAGATAAGTTGAGCTCTCATCAAGATAGACGTTGCACACTGCCAAGAGATCACTCCATCTTGACCTTGAGTAAATCATGTGAAGCAAATGGCCGACTATGATGCGGTCATATAGCGACTGACTGGAATCGTTCATAGCACCATGCATGCGCACGGCTTCAGATGTTGTCAAGGGATCTGCTGGCTGCCAAGGTCGCTTGCATGCGAACAGTTGTGAGGACAGTCCCCTGATCTCAAACTCGAGAGCATGCCTTCAGATCCGTCGAGCGGAAAGTGACCAAACCTCACCGCCTCCACAAAGCTGCTTCGTTTGGTTGGCGGCGCTGCTGACTCACGCAGGTATTGCAGGTATCTCCAAACATGCTGCTCCACCAAAGGCAGCCAGTCAGCGAATCCTCGCCATTGAGCGAGTAATAGCGCTTCAGAAGCTTGTTTGGGCTTTTGAGCGCAAAACAAGCACTGAGGACCTCCATGCCGTAGCTGTCCTCCATGCCCGGTGATGCCTCAGCCAGCATCGCGCGTCCAGGATCACATGAATCTGGATGGGCTTTCAACAGCTTGACAGCTGACGACCGCCTGATGGCACGCTCCTCAATGTAAGAACCTCCCCTGAAGCTCTTGACCGCGCTCATGTATAGTGCCTTGTCACTGGTCTTGTGTTCGACCTCAATGGCCCTGGCCGTACGCAATGAAGGCCCTTCACCAACAGCAACGTTCACCTGCACAAAATTGTTTGAGCTTGTTTTCACCTTGGGCACCAAGGACTCCACCAATGGCCTCTCACCAAAAATAGCTTTAAGCCCGCCTTTCTCCCAAGGGAAAAGAGCTTGCTTGCTGTCCAATCGGATCGCATCTCGAACGAGATCAGAAGGCATGCCTGAGCTGACGGGATTGAAGTCACGAGTGTCAGTTCCCATGCTCGAAGCTGCAGCATCTACAAAGTCCAACTTGGGTTTCTTCGGCACGTTCTCACTAACAGCTGCAGTCTCATCCACCACATGATCCTCAAATCCAATCGGCAGCTCTGCGTTACCGAAGATGCCTTACGACCCGCAGTCATAGAAGCCTTCACTACCCATAGTTTGAAAGTCACAGAAGTCTTCAAAACCAATATTTGCATCCATATCCGGATCAACACGATCCCCCACCGGGACACCTAATGGCTCGCAATCAACCTCGCTTGATGGAAGGTTGTCAAAACATGGTTCTTTTTCCAATTGTTGCCTCATTGTCTTTTGTGGCGGCAGTTCCAGCAACTGTGACCTCCTGGCGCAGGCTTGCTCACAAAAACGGCACCGATATCCACAAGTCCACGGCTTTGCAGGCCCCTTTGCGCGAGCTTGAGCTTGCACCGGAGGTACCTGGGAGGACCGACTCACCTGTAGGAAGCTCTTGGTTCCTGGCCACAAGGACAGCAAGGATATATCCAATGGTCTCCAAGAGTGCAGCAGTTGAATATGCGTCCCACTGCAGTCGTGGAGGTCCCTGTGGCCTGTCCCCCATGGCACCAAATGATGACACAAAGCGAGGCGAAACCCACCCGCCCACCCTTCGAGAAAAATATTGCGTTTGAAACAGGTGTGTTTCATTTGTCTTCGTAAAGCAGTGTCATTCTGACATCAGCATATCGTTATATCCCAAGTTTGGGTGTTAGAAACCATGTTTATGTGGGTTATCCCAACTTCTGGTTGTTATTACCATGCATGGCTTTGTTAATGAATAGCCCCAACTGCACCCCCTAGTAGGGACAGAGACCGCACACAGCAAAAATGTCTTGACGTCAGCCGCGGAGCTCATGGTTTTCTGGACAATCTTCCACCACTCCTGGTGCTCCCAACAGCATCAGTGGGATCGCGAGGTCCAAGATACAAAGAACCATTGGCCACTGTTGAAATATACTGACTTTTGGGGTTGATGGTAAATCCATCGGTTGGTAAATGTCCCCAAAAAGGGTGATTTTGAACATCACCATTAAGTATCATGAAGTATGTACAGTATCTGTTGGAGATTATATCCCCAATAGTTGGGAAATCTGAGGTATTTCTCTTCACTGTCGCGTGGATCGTGGCTGCTGCCACGATGATCCCGTAGGTGCCATGGTCAAAACATTATGTTTTTGCCATGATCGATCGATCGATCGATCGATCGATCGATCGATCGATCTATCTATCTATCTATCTATCTATCTATATTTATGTACATATCAATCCCATACTGTAAGTTTCTTCTGAAGATAGGGTACCCCCAATGCCAATGGATTCTCATCATTTTTCCCCATTCATTGAAATGGCCATTTGGTGTAATGGGGCATCTCCACAAGCACCAGCCTTCGCAAATGACTCCCATGACATGTTGGTTTTGTCTGAAAGCAGGATACCTCATTCCATCCAACGTGTTTTCCGCATGTTCCTATCAAAAAGGCTATTTGTTCGATGGGTATCACCCTACCGTGAATTCTTGATGAATCATCAGCTCCCCACTCAAATCGCCATGTTCCGGAGGCAAATCCACCCTTTTCAAAGCCATTGCCCAGCAAAACTCATCCTGCCAGCTCCATCCAGTGCGACTCCAGCCCCATTCGGATTGAGGACCCTTCGGAAAGATCCGTATCAGCATCTCACCTCAAAGGTCGATTGCCAGGGCGATCCGCGACATCTTTCCAAGATTCATCTACGGTAAAGCCAATAACAAACATTAAGAAACCATCCCTAATATCACCATTTTTTTGGGGGGGGATGGTAACCATCATCCCCAAATGGTAGGTTTATATGTTGTTTATGAACGATTGGGTTTACCACAGATGTCGTTATTTGGGATCTCCCTGGTGATTCACCTTGGAACCGGCGACCAGTCCTGAAATTGCGCCGCCATGGGATGTCAGTGGCATATCCGCAGGTCATCCCAGGGTCCGGTGGCCCAGCTGTAAGTGGTGATTACTTTCCCCACTGATCAGTAGGATATGTGCATACAAATGTGTGTAAATATGTGTATATATATGGATAATCCACCTGTGCAAAATTATCGCTCGAAATCCGAAACAACAAAAATTATCGCCGGTTGCCTAAATTTTCGCTGTTTCCAGTTTTTTTCGCCGTTGCAGTTTCCACATTTTGGGCTCTTAATTTGTTTTGCCATTTCATCGGTGTTTTTCGCCGTTTCGTTGGGTTTTTTCGCCGTTTCAAAACCGGCAAACACATGCAACATGAGAAAAATGCAAAATCTGTTCGGAGGCAGAAAAAAATGCCGCCAGCAATAATTCCTGAAAAGGCAATAATTTTGCATACATTGGAAGACGCAGCTATATATATTTATATATATATGAAGAGATAAGCAAATGGGCGTTTCTCTAACTTGGGTTTTTCCAAAACCACCGGTTTTCCTAATAGAAACTACCATTTTTAATGATAATTTGGGGGTCCCATTTGTGAGAAACCCCGCAGCATGCTGATTCACTATGCTGCAGGGGAACCAAGGCGGCTAGGGCCATCAGATTGTTGGTGTTTTCCGCTGAACTTTTAGGCGCCATTTTCAGGATCGTAAGACATCCGGATGGACCCAGCCTGAAATGGATCGGCAATTAGTCCACGTCACATGAATGGAGCACATGATAACGTAGCCATCCGAAACTGACATGGACCTCATTGATCCTGCTGAATCTACCCTTGATACGTCTAATATCCACATCGTTGTCCGTTTTTGCTGCTGGTTTCTGGCTTTGCCTCAATCAACTCTGGCCTTTTTGTCGGGATTCCATCACGCGGACCCAATCATTCTGTTCCCATCTGACTTTTCCCATGAAATCCAATGCGTTTCCGATTGAATCTGATCTTTTTGCTCCATGTGTTTTCCCAATTTGGGAAAATGAATCTGATGTTTTACCAACTTTTCCCATATTTTTCTCCAATGCTGCTCCCTTTTTTTTCACTGAACATTATGAACATTCGATTCTTCCCATATTTCCACATGTTTTTTTCCCAGGTGTTCCCCCTTTGTTTTTGGCGAAATTAGGGCCCAGTAGCGCAGGACGCCCTCCGAATCTTCGCGTCCCACCATGGTGGCCTCCAAGGCGTCCTCCACCACCTGTGTCGTGGTCAGACCCAGAATTTGTTGAAAGCCCAGAGTGCTAGACAACTCAGACAACCTTGCTGGTAATGTTTCTATGTATATATATATACATA